>Ga0302279_10002676_pt1 | contig 23181 bp, 19 predicted proteins | sample III_Bog_N3_3_FD_194541 | JGI IMG/M metagenome (GOLD analysis project Ga0302279, IMG submission 194541) | Peat permafrost microbial communities from Stordalen Mire near Abisko, Sweden - III_Bog_N3_3 | ecosystem: Environmental > Terrestrial > Soil > Wetlands > Peat | place: Sweden: Abisko...
TCCCGTCCGACAGCTTGAACCCCACAGCCCGCTTGCCGGCGTCGTCGAGTGTGTACATCACGTTGATCGACAGCCCGTTCTCGTAGAACACGTACGCGAACCGGATCCCTCCGGCCTCAAAGGTCGTGGCCTCGAGCGGACGCGACGCGATGACGAGGTCGCGCTCTTCCTTGAGGATCCGGTGCACCCAGTCGACGGTCCTCTTCGCCTCGGCGGCCGGCTCCACCGCGAAGACGTGGTTGTACTTGTTCTTGAAATAACGGGCCTCGTTGGCGCGCAGCCCCGCGAGGGCCGCCGCCACCGACGACGACTCCAGGCCGACCATTGACACGTTCTCGAAGTCCACCCCGTGAGCCATGGCATCTCTCTTGAGCGCGCTTTTCGTCAGACTGCTGAGGCTTTCTACCACTCCTGCGTCGGGACAGTGACGTCGCCGGTGTTTCCATCCTCGATGGAGATGGAGCCGCCGTCGCTCGCTATCGAGGAGCTGCCACCGCATGCGATGGCCGACGCGAGCCACAAGACCGCGTTGACATTCCAACCCCGAGTCTGCTTGCCCATTGCTGTCCTCTCACGTGTCTTCCCTGTACGGCTTCCTCTCCTCGCGTGCCCTCCCCCGCCCTAAATGATTCCCCAGCCCCGGGCTGATCACGAAACCCGCCCGCTACGTCGAGGCGGTCTTCGCGAGCGTCCTCATCCGCATACGCAGGACAGGACGCTCCCGTCCAGCTTGCCCGGGAAGTCTCCGCACTGGCTCGCGTCGGGCGAGGGCGAGCAGAAGGGGGCAGGCGGCGCGCAGTCGACGCCGCCGCAGCAGGGGACGACGCAGAAGGAGCTCGCGCCGCACGTCGTGTTGCCGCAGGGGACGGGGGGCGGAAAGCTGCCGCACGCGACGTCATGCAACGCGAGCGTGACGACGGCGACGAAGAGGATGATACCGCGAGCTGTGGGCGCGAGGGCCATGACGGAGCATGCCACGGATCCGGCCAGCCGAGGCGGCTGGGCGGATCGCGCTCCTGGCGAGCGGAGACGCGGTGGCGAATTCTCCCGTGTCGTCCCGCTCGGCGCGGGTCATCACGCGGCCGGTCACCGTGGAGGCAGTGCGCGCGATGCTCGCGAAGTGAGCGGGCGCCATTCGGTGCCTCGCCGTGTGCGCGGGAGTCTCGGGATGGAGAAGCTCGCCTCGACTCTCGCCGCCCATGTACTCCTCTGGGGCAGATCCTCGATTCCTCTGGGGAACCTTCAGCTACGATTCTCTCCCATGTCTCGGGCCCTACGCAGCCTCTACTACCCGGCGTTCTACCTGACGGCGGCGGGTCTCGCCCTTGTCCTCGCGCCGGAGGTTGCCCTGAAGCTGCTCTTTTCGACCGGCCACTATGGCGACGTCATGCCGAGGATGGCGGGGGCGACCACGCTCGCGCTCGGTATCCTCGTCGTGCAGATCATTCGGCACCGCGTGGAAAGGCTATACGCGACGCTCGTTGGTGCGCGAATCATGCTCTGCACCGTGTGGATGAGCCTGTTCCTTTACACGCGCGACCCCTTCTTCTTGATCGTCTTCGGGACGGTGGCCGTGGGAATGGTCTGGACAGCCGTCGGCCTGGTGCTTGATCGAAGGACGCCCTCGCAGTGACTCAGGCACCCCGCAGCTAGGCTACTGGCCGTTCGGCGGGGGCGGCGTGCGGGGAGCGCCAGGGGCCGGCGCGTCCGATTCCGCGGGGTTGAAGACGACATCCGGAAACAGGTCTTTGCCTCCGGCCGTCGAACGCATGGCATCCATCGCCGCGATCACCGTCGCGTACGGGGTTGTGCCCGCGGCGACGAGCACCACGGATCGCTGCGACGCAAGGCTGGGCATCCCGGACTTGAGGGTCTCGAGGCACTCTTTCAGCGCCGTGAAATCCTGCTGCTGCCCAGCGCTCACCGGCACGGCAACACCCGGGCCCTTGGCGTTGCACCTGGTGCCAATGTTTTCGCCGCCCACGGAGACCGAAACGCCCCGCGACCCGATCTGCACGGTCACGGTCGGTACCTGGACGCCAGCCGCGGAAGCTGCGGTCTCGGGCGTGACGACAATCACCTTCGGTCTCGTGGTCTCCGAGCGGTCGCACCCCGCCATGGCGATCAGCGCTACGAAAACAAGAAGGGCAGTACCCGCGGCGCACACACGCCGAAAGGCTCTCGAAGGCGGCCGCCCAGTCGGCGGCCCGCAACCGATCGGCAGTCCCAGCACCGAAGTCGTCAAGGCTCTCATCGGGTGGGACAATACCAGTCGCCCCTGGTACAGGATCACGCCGGGCCCAACAGGCTCGCCAGGGTCGCCATGAGCAGGTCCTCGTCGATGGGCTTCGCGATGTACCCGTCGCAACCCGCCTCCCGGGCGCGCAGGTCGTCGTCCCGCATTGCGTGCGCCGTGAGCGCGATGACCGGGATGTCCCTCGTCCGCGGGCTCGCCTTGAGGCGCCGGGCGACCTCCCACCCATCGAGGACCGGCAACGATAGGTCGAGCAGTATGAGGTCGGGGCGCTCGCGCTCCGCGACGTCGAGGCCGCTCTGCCCGTCGGTCGCGATGAGGAGGCTGAAGCTCTCCTCGAGTATCTGGGTCAGGAGGTCGCGGTTGAGATCGACGTCTTCCACGATCAGGATCCGCTTCATGCCGTCCCCGCCGCGCGGCTGCGGAGCGCGATGCGGAGCTCCGCGACGAGCCGCTCCGCCGCGAGCCCGCTCTTCCCCAGGACGGTGACACCCTTCTCGAGCCGCCTCTCGTCCTCGGGCGACAGGTCCTTCGCCGTCACGATGAGCACGGGGATCGCCGCCGTGTTCGGGTCGCGCTTCACGGCATCGAGGACTTCGAATCCGTCGACGTTCGGCATCACGAGATCGAGCACCACGGCGTCGATCCACTGCCGCTCGAGGATGGCGAGCGCCTCCTTGCCGTCGAATGCCGAGAAGATCTCGTAAGGCTCCCCCTCCAGCTGCTGGCGCATCGCCTCCATCATCGCCCGGTCGTCGTCGACGATGAGCACGCGCCCCGGCCGCCCGCAGACCCGCGCGAGCGTGGCGGCTGCCGCCTCGGCCGACGTCGGCTTGGTCAGCCAGCCAGCTGCGCCGAGCTTCCTGCCAAGGCCGGTGTCGTCGACGATCGTGCACATGACGACCGGGATTTCCCGGGTGACCGGGTCGGCCTTCAGGCGGTGCAGCACCTGCCAGCCGTCCGTCCCGGGCATGCGCACATCGAGGAAGATGGCGATGGGTGTCTGCGCCCGCGCCTCCCGGATCCCTTCCTCGCCGGTCGAGGCCCCGACCACCGAGACCCCCGTCTCGCGCAGACTCTGGCGGAGGATGTCGATGGCGTCGAGGTCGTCGTCGATGGCGAGCACGACGCGTCTGCCGGATGCCCTCGTGAAGGCCGGCGGGACGACCGCGCGGTCCACGCTCGGCGAGGAGGGAGGCGGCGCGACGTGGGCGGCGCGGCCGAGCGGGAGCCTGAGCGTGAAGGTCGAGCCACGTCCGTGCTCGCTCGCCACGGTCACGTCCCCGCCCATGATGCGCGCGAGCTTGCGGCTGATGGCGAGCCCCAGGCCGGTGCCGCCGGACTGCCGGCTCGTCCCTCCCCGGGCCTGCCAGAACTCGACGAAGACGTCCTCCAGCGCGGAAGCTGGGATCCCGATCCCCGTGTCTGCCACGTCGACGCAGGCGAATGCGCCCTCGGTGTAGCAGCGCACCGTGACGCTTCCGCCCTCTTTCGTGAACTTCACGGCGTTGCCAAGCAGGTTGAGGAGGATCTCGCGGACCTTGTCGGCGTCGGCGACCACGCCCGGCAGCCCTGGCGCCTCGAGCTTGAGCGTCAGCGAGCGGGCCTCGGCGAGCGGCTCGGTGATGTGGAGGCACTCCGTCGCGAGCGGCATGAGCGCGAAGTCGGCGGTCCGGAGCTCCATGCGCCCCGCCTCGATCTTGGACAGATCGAGCACGTCGTTGATGAGGGCGAGCAGATGATTCGAGCTGACGAGGACCTTCTCGAGGTTCTCGCGCTGCTTCACGGGGAGGGCGTCGCCCGATCGGCGCTGCACGATGCGCGTGAAGCCGATGATCGCGTTCATCGGCGTGCGAAGCTCGTGGCTCATGCTCGCGAGGAACGCGCTCTTCGCGGAGCTCGCGGACTCGGCCGCCTGCTGCGCGCGCTCGGCGGCCTGCGTCCGCTCCCGGACCTGATCCTCGAGCGTCCGGCTGTAGGCCTCGAGCTCGTTGTAGAGCCGCCCGTTCGCGATGGAGATCGCGGCCTGCGTGCCGAGCATCTCGAGGATCTGGACGCGCGTCTGGGAGAAGGCACCGGGGACGAGATCGTTCTCGAGGTAGATGAGGCCGGACGCGCGGCCCCCGATGACAAGCGGGAGGGCGAGCACCGACAGCGGCTGATCCGCGCGGATGGCGGGATCGGACGCAAAGCGGGCGTCGGTGCGCGCGTCAGCGAGCAGGAGGCGCTCGCCCGCCCGCGCGACGTGCTGGAGGATGCTAGCGGGGACGCCGCGGAGCTCGCGCAGCGCCGTCCCCGCCGGCGAGACCCCCTCGCCCCGCCCTGCCTCGAGCCAGAGCTCGCCGTCGCGCTCGAGCAGCAGGAGCCCGCGCGTGGCGCCGGCGTTCTGCATCGAGACCGTGAGCACCCGGTCGACGACGCGATCGGCGCGCATCTCGCGCGTGATCGCGAGGGTCGACTCCCAGACGGCGGCGAGATCCACCTCGTCGCCGGTGACGTCGATGGTGATCGGGCGCTCGGGCCCGGCTCCAGGGCGCACGAGCTCCGGCAGCTCCTCCTCGAGCCTGCGGAGCTTCGCCGTCGCGCCCCACCGCGCCCACGCGCCGCACGCGTCGAGCAGGTAGGCACGCGCGGAGGTGACCTTTCCCCGCGACAGGTAGAAGCGCGCGGCCAGCTCGCCCGCCAGCGCCTCGTCGTGGACGAAGCCGTTGTCCCGCGCGGCCTGGATCGCGTCGTCGTACGCGTCGATGGCGGCGAGCACGTCCCCCTCCACGCGCGCGAGCTCGGCGTCGATGAGGCGAACGCGGTGGCGGTGGTTGTGAGGCGCGTACGCCACGTGCGGCTCGAGCAGCGCGCGGTTCTTCCTGGCGCGCTCGAGCAGCGCCGCGCGCGCCTCCGCCGTGGGGGCGCGGGACGCGAGCTCGGCCAGGGTGAGCGCGAGGATCTGGGCGAGGACGAGGGGGTGGTACGTCGACATCACGCCGTCGACGTACGCCTCGCCCGCGTCTGCTGCCGCGACCGCTCCCTCGAAGTCGCGGAACAGAAACCGCTGGAAGACCCGCAACGTCGTGAGCACGAAGGCCGCTCCGCGCGAGCCGGAGGCCACGAGCTGGGCGAGCTCCTCCTCCTCCGTTCGCGTCCCGTCGTCCAGCCGATCGGGCCGGGGCCCCTCTCCGCGGAGCGCGCGCACCAGGCGCCGGGCTGGGTCGGTACAGACGAGCGGCGTCTCTTGCCCGAGCCTGCGCATGGCGCGGGTCTCGCGCTCGAGATCGACGGCGAGCTCGGCGAGCGGCGTGCCCGCGTAGAAGGCGTTGGCGAGCGACAGGTGCGCGATCCACGCGACGTACTCGTGGTCGCCGGCGGCGAGGGCGCGCGGGAGAAATGCCCGGTGCTTCGCCACGGCCTCGCGGAGGGGCAGCGTGTGCGGGAGGACCATCCCCATCAGCACGTGGCCGGGGCGCACGTCGTGGCCGCGATCGTGGAACCGCTCGAGGAGCCGGAGGCATAGCTCGCCGAGGTCGTGCCCGGGCTCGAGCGCTCCCGTCCCGGTCAAGACGAGCGCCATCACGGCGTACCCGTAGGTCGCGGGGGGCGTGACGCCGCGCTCGATCGTCATCCGCATGATCTCGGCGGCGAGGATCGGCAGGAGCAGCGGCACCGCGACGTACGCCGGCGCCATGATCGCGTTTGCCAGGCCCACGGCCGCGACCGTCGTGGGGTCGTCGAGCTCCGGCAGCGCCACGACGCCGTCCGCGCCTCGCCGTCCCAGCGCTGCCATCGCGGCGCCCATCGCCGCCCCGACGTCCGCCATGGTCGGCTCGCGCGGCACCACGAGCCCGAGCTCGGCGAGGCCAGCGAGCGCCACGTCGATCGCCCCGAACACATCGCGCCCGGCCTTGTCGAGCGCGCGGATCTCGAGCGCCGCGACGCGGTGCAGCGGCGACGTCGCGTGCGCGAGCGCAGCCTCGAGATGCGCATCCATCCGCGCGCTCTCGCCGGCGAGGGAGGCGGCGCGCGCGGCGTCGAGCACCAGCGCACGCGTCGGCTCCGGGGCCGTGTCCCATGCGTCCGCGGGAAGGAGCGCCGCGGCCCGATCGAGGAACGCGAGCGCCGGACCGAACGCGCCGCTCCGGATCGCACGCCGCCCCGCCTCGGCGTCGCGGACGAGGAGCGCGGCGCGCTCCTCGGACGTCAGGAGAGGGAGCGCGAGGTTCAGGTGGTGGACGACGTCGAACAGGTCCGCGTCGGATCGATCCGCGAGGGCCCGGCCGACGCGCAGGTGAATCGCCACGGCGTCCTCGTGCGCGAGCCGCCCGCGCGCGGCCTCCTGGATACGATCGTGGGCGAACGCGAGCTCGACGTCGACGCCGTCGCCTGCCTCCGGCCACCACTCCTCGTCGAGCGCGTGGAGGAGCCGCAGCGCGAGGGCCGGGGCGAGGTCCTTGCCCACGTCGCCCGGCGTCTGGCCCAGCGCCTTCGCGAGGACGCTCAATCGAAAGCGCGTCCCGATGCACGAGGCCACCTCCAGCGCTCGCCGTACGCGGGGGGGAAGCTCGTCCACCCGCGCCGCGACGTAGCGCGCGGCGTCGTCTCCCAGCCCGCGCTGGCGGATCTCCGCCACGCTCCACGACCACGTTCCTCCCTGGAGGCGCAGCAGCCCGTCGTCGCGGAGGCCCTCCACGACGCGGTGGACCAGGAACGGGTTGCCGCCCGTCCACGCGTGGACGAGCTCCGCGAGCGGGAAGACGTCGTCCGGACGGCGCGCGAGCGTGTCGGCGACGAGCGCCTGCACGTCGCCGCAAGTGAGAGGTCCGAGGCGCACCACCCTGGGCTCGGCGCCGAGGGACGCCGCGCGCTCGAGGGCGCGCGTGAGCGGGTGCGTCCCGTCCACCTCGTTCGAGCGCCACGTACCGACGAGCAAGATGCCCGGCAGCGCAGGCTCGACGAGCAGCTGCTCGAGGAGCGCGATGCTGGCGAGGTCGGCCCACTGGAGGTCGTCGAGGCAGAGGACGACAGCGGACCCTTCCGCGGGGAGGGCGCGGATGACGCGCACAAACGAGTTCCGGAAGCGATGCTCGCCGTCGACGGCGGAGACCTCGGCCGGTTGCGGCTGCCTCCCCACGAGCAGCTCGAGCTCCGGCAGCACCTCCGTGACGACTCCCCCCGTCTGTCCCATCGCGCGCCCGAGGCGCCGGCGCCATGCCTCGACGCGCGACGGACTCTCGGCGAGCACCTGCTGGACGAGCTGGCGCAAGGCGTCGATCACCGCCGAGTAAGGGATGTCCCGCTGGAACTGTTCGAACTTCCCGGACGCGAGGAGCGCGCCGTGACCGCCGCCGCGGAGCGCCTCGCCGACGAGCGACGTCTTCCCGGTCCCCGCCCCGCCGGCAATGAAGATGGCGTCGCCAAGGCCCTCGGTCACGCGCGTGACCGCGGCGTCGAGGGCGGCGAGCTCGCCCTCGCGCCCGTAGAGCCGGTCCGGGATCCGCAGCGCCTCGCTCCGGTCCGCGCGCCGCAGCGACAGCGGCGGGAGCTCGCCCCCCTGATCGAGGCGCGCGATGCACGCGACGAGGTCGGCTCGCAGTCCGGCAGCGCTCTGGTAACGCCCGTCGGCGTCCTTCGCGAGCAGCGTCATCACGAGGTCGGAGATCGCCTCGGGGATCGCCGGATCGCGCTCGCGTGGCGGGACGGGCTGCCGCGCGACCTGCGCGTAGATCACGGCGCCAGGGTCGGCGTCCACGAAGGGAGGACCGCCCGTGAGGAGGTGGTAGAGGGTCGCGCCGAGCGCGTAGTAGTCGGCCCCGACGCCGATGGCCCGGTTCATGCGGCCCGTCTGCTCGGGCGCCATGTAGCCGGGTGTACCTTCGATGCGATCCGCGCGGGACGGCAGGTACGGCTGGGTCGTCCTCGCGATACCGAAGTCGACTATCCAGAGTCGGCCGCTGGAAGGCTCGAGGACGATGTTGGAAGGGTTCAGATCGCAGTGGACGACGTCGGCGGCGTGAATCCGCTCAAGGATGTCCAGCAGCCCACGCGCGATCACGAGCGCCGCGCGCGCGTCCAGCCGCGTGCGCTCCCGGTAGGCGCCGAGCGACTCTCCGGGACAGCTCTCCATCTCGAGCCAGTTGGCTCCGTTCCGCGCGTGCAGCCCGAGCATGGCGGGCACGCCCAGGCCGGCCGCGGCGCGCGCGAAGTCGTACTCGCGCCGGAGCCGGAGGAGCTCGCGTGGCGAGGGGGAGGCCGCGCGCAGGCGCTTGAGGACGACGACCGGACCCTCGGAAGCGCGCGCGCGAAGGATCGAGGTGCGTGCGCCCTCGTGGAGGAGCTGGATGTCGCGGTAGCCTTCGAGCGTCATCGTTCGATATCCGAAACCTTACACGCTTTCGCGTTCCGCGGACGGCCCTCCGCATACGCGAGCCGAGCGCGCGACAGGCGACGACGAGTCCGTGAACAATGAAGACGTTGTCATCCTGAGCGGAGCGAAGGATCCCCCAATGTTCCCCAGTGTTCCCCGGGGGATCCTTCGCTTGGCTCAGGATGACAGCTCGTGGACGGCACGCCGAGTTGTTCAACTGGACAAGAGTGGGAGCCAGCGCCAGGGGCGTGGTGCCGCGGATCCTGCGCACGACGCGGGCCGTCACGGCTGGGTGGCAAGGCCTCGTCGCCGTCGGGTTCATCGCCTGCGCCGCGCTGCTCACCGGTGTCCTGCGCCACGCATTCCGGGGCGGAGCCTGGCAGCGCCTGCGCCTCCGCGAGACGTGACCACATGGTCTCCCGCAACCTGGGCGAACGCGTGGCGCGGATCACACGCTGATGCTGGCCGTCAGCAGGTCCGGGTGAAGAAAGGGGAAGCTCCACGGTCGCGCGGCATCCCTCGCTTTCGAATCTCGCCCGAGGGCGGCGAGGTCTCCCTGAAATCGGACGAGCAAGGGAGCAACCCGCGGGTCGTCGAAGTGCCCCTTGGGGTACTCGCCCAGGCGGTTCATCCTCGTGTGGCCGAGGAAATAGAGCATCTCGAGGAGGCCGTTCGCGACCGACAGCGGAGGCAGCATCGCCTGCCAGTGGGCTTCGGTCGCCGTCTTGCGCGCCGCGGGCCCCGGGCCGAACCCCATCGACGGCATGCTCGGCGCCCACGCGGCAAAGTCCCACCCAGCGTAGTTGATGACCGCGTGCAGGCCCGTGATCCGGAAGAGGACGTCCCCCGTGAAGCGCGCGAGCGCCGTGATGGTGTCGAGCTTCGGCATCCCGTGGAACCCACCCGGACCGCCAAGCTCCTCCGCCCAGGCGCGAACCTCCTCGTCGCCGCGCACGGCGTCGTCGCTCGCGTAGTAGACGCGGAGGTACCCTTCCACCCAGCGGTGGAGCGCGTCGGCGAGCGGGACCCCGTCGTCGCGAAACGGATACACGGGTAGCCGGCGCGCGTCGTCCACGCCGCGCGCCGCAAACTCCGCCCGGGCCCCGGCCCGATCCCAGCGCTCGCTCGCGACGGCGCGGTTCGTCACCTCGAAGTCGGCCTCGCGCGTGCCGGAGAGGAGGGTGTCCTGCGTGCCCCCGACGTTCACGACGGAGTTGCGTGCCCGCTCGTTGACGGCGAGCGTGTACTCGAAGTGCGGCAGGAGCAGGTGCAGCAGCGGGTGCGAGGGCGCGAGCTGCCGGTGGCTCGCGCAGAGGAACGACTCGGTGACGGCGTGGCACAGGCCGAAGTGCGCGACGACGCCGTTCACGTTCATGTCCGCCGTCTGTACGGCGGTCTTCGCCATCCGCCAGGCGAGGCCGTCCCCCGGGAGAACGATCGGGTTGTCCTCGCTCGGGCGCTGCGCGAGCTGGATCCCCACCGGACGCAGCGCGCCGTCAGGGCTGCGGACGAACAGGGCGAGCGGCGCCCACAGGTAGCGAGGCCTACCCGCGGTCTGCCCCGTCGGCATCCCATCGAACATCGCGTAGTCGGAGAGGAAGAGTCGGCCCTCGGCGCGAGCGGCGTCCAGCGTGTCCGTCCCGCCCACGGCGCGCTCGAACGCAGCCGGATCGAGGGGGAAATGATCCGGGACGGCGTCGATACCGCGGAGGTTGATCGGCGTCGTTCCCGCCACCTGCTGCCAGGCGAAGAAGAGGTCGTCGTCGAAACCGCCGCGCGCGAGCGCCAGTGGCTTCGGCAAGGTAGCGATGAGGTCTGCGTAGCCGCGCACGTCCGTCGGCTGCTGGTCGGGGAGGTGACCGGTGGTCGCGCTGAGGTGGCGCGCAAGGCCCAGGACCGCCTCGTGCGGCGCGTGCGCCCCGAGCTGGGCGAGGGCGTGGTCATCGCTGGGCCAGGTCGCAATCGACTGTGCAGCGCGGTTCTTCAGGACGTCGGCCGCGTTCTTCATCACCGCCGCCGCATACCGCGCATCGAACTGCTCATGCCGCGGCACGCTGGTCGCGAAGAGCATCCCGAGCGTGTCGCGGTTGTAGCGGTACGCGCTCGCCTGCTCACTCCGGGCGTGGGCGCGTGCTTCCGAGTCCCGATCGTCCTGCGGGAGGGTGAGGCGCATGGGTTGGTACCTGTCCTAGATCACCGAGCGTGCAGCTCGTTCCAATAGCCATGTAGCTGGAGTTGCGAAGGTCCTCCCGCGGATTGGGAATCGCCAACCCCCCCAAGCGAGGCAGGACCTGCGCACGGCCAAGATAGCTCGATCGCGCTCGAAGGCGACGCTAGTTCGACGGCCTGGGTGACACGGGTATGAAGAGCGTCGTGAGCACTGCGGTGCGCCGGCGGAAGTTGGCCGCAATTGAGCGACGATGTCGCCTCGATCGTTGAGTATGAAGAGCTCCTCCGGGACGGGAACCATGCTCCGGCAGTGACCTGGAGCCGCGCTGCCTTGGCATACCGATGGCGACGAGGGTGCGATGGCCCCTCCCTCGCCGTCTACACCGAGGGCGCTGCCACGAGCGCACGCTCGAGTCGCGTCCCCGGCGGCCGCAAGTGCCAGGACGCCGCCAGCAATCCAATCGAAAGAGCCGGCCCGAGCAGCGCGACCGCCCCATCGCCTGCGGCCAGGTGCGAGGCCACGGCGGAGGCGTAGTCGCAGAACATGCCCGCGTAGGCCCACTCCTTCAGGACCGGAGAGCGGGGGGCGAGCAGGACGACCGCCCCGCTCACCTTCCAGAAGCCAAGCACGGTCGCGAAGTACGGCGGATAGCCCAGGTGGAGCAAGACTCCGAAGAGGGGCTGGACGTGCAGGATGTCGCAGATGCCGGACATCAGCGCCGTGAGCGTCACGAAAAGCGTGCACGCCCAGTACGCGATGGCTCTAGCTCGGGTAGGTGTCTTCATGCCTCGGCTCTCCTGGTCAGCGGGTCCGCTCGGCAGAGCCCGATCGAGGGGCTCGTCACACAGGGCGAGTTTGGTACGTCATTGAGATGACGGAGCGAGGGCGGCGGAGTGTGAGACGGGAGATCGGATGACGCAGAAAGACTGGCTGACGGAGGAGTTCGAAAAGAACCGCAAGAAGCTCCAGAGGTTCGCGGTCCGGATGCTCGGCTCGAGGCCCGAGCCCGAGGACGCCCTGCAGGAAGCCTGGATGCGCGTCGGCCGCGCCGGGACCGAAGGCGTCGAGAACCTGGGCGGGTGGCTCACGACGATCGTGGCCCGCGTATGCCTCGACATGCTGCGTTCGCGTGGCTCGCGGCGCGAGGTGGCCGAAGGCGACGCTCCCGCGCCTGAGCTCGGAAACCCGGCAGCGACTACCGATCCCGAGGCGGACCTCTCGCTCGCGGACTCGATGGGATCCGCGCTGCTCGTCGTGCTCGAGACGCTCCCTCCCGCCGAGCGCGTCGCCTTCGTCCTCCACGAGATGTTCGACATGACCTTCGAAGAGATCGCTCCCATTCTAGGCCGCTCCCATGCGGCCGCGCGCCAGCTCGGGAGCTGGGCCCGGCGCCGGATCCAGGAGGGAGCGCCAGCGGTCCGCGAAGAACAGGCCCGTCACCGCGAGATCGTCGGCGCGTTCCTGGCCGCCTCGCGGGACGGCAACTTCGAGGCGTTGATGGCGGCGCTGGCTCCGGACGTCGTGTTTCGCGCCGACCCACGGGCGGTGCAGACGGCGAGGGCGTTCAACTGGGGGGGACGGCCCGAGCTGCCCGAGGAGGCTCGCGGGCCGCGGGCGGTCGCCGAGGCGTTGCGCGGGCGCGCGCGAGGCGTGCACCACGCGCTCGTGGGAGGCGCCGCCGGCGCCGCCGTGACGCAAGGCACGAAGACAGCCGGCGCGTGGGCCTTCACGATCGAAGAGGGAAAGATCGTCGAGATCGCGCTCACGATGGATCCCGACGGGCTCGCGCGGCTGGACGTGATCGTCGAGCAGTGAGGGCCAGCGGGCTCATCACGCAACGCGCCCGGTCGACTCGCTACGCGCCGCGGGTCTCGTAGGGCCATTCGATTCGCTCACGCATCCGTCCCCCTCAGACTGGCCTACCCGCGAGGGACTTCTTCTTCTGCCACGCCTCGGCGTCGCCGAGGAAGACCTCGAGGCATAGCTTGAGCTCCGGCTGGCGCCGATAATCGGCGATGCTCGTCGTGGGCTTGTCTTCGAGGGCCCGCAGGATGAGACCAAGCCCGATCCGCGCGTTGAAGTCGATCCCGAGCAGATCGTCTGCCTCCATGGCCACGCCCGTGCCCTCCGCAACGACGCGCATACCCCTTAGCGTCAGCTCCTTCTTCGCCTGGAACGCACAGAGCGCAGCGACCTGGGTGGCCACCGTGTCGGCGATGACGGCCCTTTCCGCGCTCTCGATCTTGCCGCACATGTCGAGCGCGAGCGCGACGCGCTCGGTCGCCTCCGCGTACGTCGCGGCCGTGTGACGGCCCCGGTACGCCTCCTTGCTCCCCACCACCTTGCGGAGCATCGCGAGAAACGCGTCGAAGTGCCTTGCGAAGCGGTAGTTCACGAGCGTCGCGCCGAGGTTGTCCGCCGTGACGATGGTGGGTAAATCGCCGTCGACGAACGTGACGGCCCGGCCCCCCAGCATGTCGTCGAAGGTCGCGAAGCTCGCCCACGGCGTGGCGCGCTTCACCGCCGCGGGTACGGGAGCCATCGGGTCGGCGAGTTTCTTCAGGAGAGCCGCGCGGATCAGGTAGATCTCGTGAGAGTTCTCCGCTGGGTCTGCGCCAGCGGGACGAGGCATGCGGGCGAGCGCAGCGGGCGAGTAGCCGCCCGTGCCGAAGAGATATCCGCCGAAGCCCATCGCCGATGTCTCACGCAGGCTGACTGTCCTGGAGCACTCGACCACCGGGTCGCCGGCCACGTACGGAGCCGACACACGACCGGCGAGCGCCGTGTCGAACGCTGTGCAGAAGTCTCGCGCGCCGATGGGAGGTATGGCGTAGAGGTGACCGGCGACGGCGTCCCACGGCCACGCGGGGAGCGTCTTGCGGAGCGAGAGGCCGGGAGCTCCGGTGGTCATCGCAGCGCAGCAGAGCGCCGCCAGACCTGCACCGAGGCTGTGTCCCGTCACCTGGATGCTCGAGGGCACGCCGTAGCGGCGGTGCAGCTCGTGGAGCGCGGCGCTCACCGTACCCATGCAGCGCTTGAGTGCCGCGACGAAGCCCTCAGCAGCTGCACCGCCGACGTAGTCGTCCTGATGTGCGACGGTGCCCAGGTCAGTGACCCAGTCCGCGTTGCCCTCGGGCCCGTTGAAGCGACCGTCGCCACCCTTGAGGAGGGCGCGGCTCGCGTTTCCGCTTCGACTACCCCGAAACGCGATGTGAGCGTCGTAGGAGCCGTCGCGCCGCGTGCGCTTGAGGACGTACCCCATCAGGCTCCATGCGGCCTCGCTCCCGTGAAACGATCCGGTGCCGCCCTCGAAGGCGATGAGGTCGTCCTGGCCGTCGTCGTAGGTATGAACGGGCGTGATCGTTGCGCTGCCATGCGGGAAGGCCGGCCTCCACCCATCGTGGGTACAGACGCTTACCCGGCGGATGGCCCCGACGACGTAGGCCGGCGCCTGCATCGCGATGAACAGCGCGCCGTCACCCGTCCACGCCGGTTCGCGCGGGCGAAGCTGCGCGAGGTTCGTGACGACCGGATCGAGGGCGGCGTTCGACTTTCCGTGCGCTCCGAGAACTGCGGGGCCCGCGTAGCAGAAGCCTGCGCCTCGGGCCGGCAGGGCGGTGACCAGCTCGTGGATGCCCCGCATGAACGACGTGCGGCGATCCGACCCACCGCGGGCCAGCACCTCGTACCACGGGTCGAGCGGCCACACGACGGACTGGTGGTAGAGCTGGTACGCCAGAATGCAGAGGTCGCAGTTCACGAGCGGAAGCGGGAGCTCACCGATGCGGCCCGTACCGGCAGCCATCCCCTGCGTCACGTCGTTGTCCGACGGAAGGGCAGGTGGGAGTGATGCCCTCGCAGAGGCGGTACGCTCATGAAAATACATCATGCCGCTCTCCCGGATTTGTTGAACAGGGAGATCAGGAGAGAAGGCGCTTTCCTACGTAGAGGCGACAGCAACGCACGGCGGCTCGAAGAAGGCGTCGGCGCGCAACGTCAATCCCTGCCCGCACTCCTCACCCGGCGAGCCAGACCGCCACGGCGTCCTCTGTGTGAAGGCAGGTTCACGGCTGCGTGAAGCGGCTTGTTTTCTGCTGTTTCCGGAAGGCACGACGCTTGCTGAAGCGTCGGACATGCACGTACCTTCTTCGATTCTTTTCGTCGCGGCTTCCTTCGCCATCGTCTGGTTCGGTACGGGATGCGGTGACCCGGTCAACTGCGGGCAGGAAGGCGAGGCCACCGGGCAGCGCCCGGTCGTCAGCGCCACCGTGGCGGGCACGTTGAGCTACAACCCCACAGTCGGCGCGCCGGCGCAGTATCCCGCGTCGACGCCGACGCCGACGTCGGCGTCGACAAGCGGGTGCTTCGCGTCGGTATCCGGGGCGCCGACCGCGCCCTCCCTGACCGTCACGTGCCCGCCGGACGATCTGAGCCTGACTTTCACCCTCCCCGACCTTCGCACGCTGACCGACGGGCAGACGGCGGCAGTGCCGACCGCGCTCTCGATGACCGTGGGCGGAGCGGGGTGTGAAATCGCGGTGCTCTCCGGGGCCACGCTGACGACGACCACCGCGACAGGCGCCGCGAGCGCCGGCCCCACGTTCGTCTCGGCGGACTTCGCCCTCGGGGCCACGATTACCCTCGACGTGTCCGGCGCCAGCGTGGCCGGAATATGGGACAAGGAGCCGGGGTGCCGGGCCGTCCCCTTCACGAGCTTCTCCCTCTCCGCGCAGCTCTCGCAGACGGCGAGCAACTACACCGAGCAGAGCGTCTGCGTCGCGGCGCAGTGAGCTCTTGAGCCGTGCCGCTGTCGGGGATGGGAGGTGCCCCCGCGTCTAGAGCGGTCATCCCGAAGTGCGCTTCACGGCCGTCACCGTGCTCGGTTCCCGCTCTCGTATCGCCTTTCATCCAAGCCCCCACCGTGCGCGTGCGCGCCGGAAGCTCCGCGAGTCGGCGAAGCCGAGAAGATCGGAGATTCGCGAGGAGGGGATGCCAGTGCCGACGAGACGCTCGGCCACACGTCGTCGTACTTGATCCAGCACGTCGCGGAACGTGGTGCCCTCCTCGGTGAGGCGTCGCTGGGCGGTTCGCTCCGTCATCGCCAGACGCCTCGCGACAGTCGCAAGGTCGAGCCCACCAAAGCGAATCTCTTTCTCGATGACCTCGGCCACCATGCTCGAAGTGGTGCGTAGACCCGTGGCGACGAGGCGCTCGGCCGCGTGACGCTCGAGGAAGCCATGCGTGACGGCATCGGACGTCACGAGCGGCCCTGCGGCGACGTCGGCGCGAAGCGCGAGGCCCGAGGTCGGGGTGCCGAGGCCAACGCGCACCCCAAAGAACGCTTTGAGCTCGGCTCCGTGACGCGACGAGGGATGCGCAAGCCACACCGCGACGGCCCCCCCCTCGGGGAGGCCTACGTTGCGCAAGGCGCGGTAGATGTACGCGATGGTGTAGGTGTTCATCGCTTCGCCCAGGCCATCGCGCTGGCCGACAACGAAGTAGTGGAGTGAGAGTCGGTCCGTGCGCTCCTCCACGTCGAAACGACCGATCGGGTTGATGAGGGAAGCAAACCGGACGAGGCTGACGAGGCCGCCGGCGAGTGTTGGCGCGGTGCGAACGACGAGCTCGGCGGCTTCGTACGTGCCGGGTGGTACCGCGCGCGCGAGGGCCAGGCCGAAGTCGCCAGCGGTCCATCGCGATGCCGCGTCTTCCACGAAGGCGCGCATCTTGGCGAGCGTGGTCGTGCACGGCCCCGTCGCGGCGCTCTCGGGAAGACCGGCGCGACGCACGACGCGGGCCCGGTCCTCCGTGGGGACGCCGAGCAACGAGAGCACGGCGGGTGCGATACGGAAGTGAAAGAGAGGATCGCCAGCCACGCACAACGACGGTAGACGATCGGGCCCACCTTGGCGCGCTTCTCGGCCGCGCCGAGCCGCTCACGCAGCCGCGGCCGAACGCTCGCCGACCTCCTGCCCGGCGAGGCGAGTGAGCAGCGCCCTCGCGATCGCGGTCGAGGCGTCGAGCTGCACCGGGTCTACCATCTCGGCCGTGTCGGTCGGGTGGTGGTAATGGCGCGGCGCATGGTAGCTCGCGTCGATGCAGGAGAGAGCCACCGCGTCGTAGCCTTCGAGCAGGAACGGGAGAGCATCGGTGGCGCCTGCCGGGACGCTGTACCAGGCGGGCGTCGGAAGCCCCAGCGAGCGCGCCGCGGCGGCAACTTCGGTCGCGAGTCGATCGACGCGACGCATTCGAAAGAGCTCCCCCTCTTCGAGGAGGAAGAGGGACCCGTTCGAGAGCGTGTCGAGCACGATCACGTCGGTCTCGCTCCGCGACCATTCGTTATGACGAGCGAGGAACGCCGCGCCGCCAGTACCCGCTTCCTCCGCCCCCGTGAACGCGAAGACCACCTCGACGTCACGGACGGGGGAGGCTGCCCACGCCTCCGCGAGGACGACGAGCGCAGCGCATCCCGAGAGATTGTCGGCAGCCCCCGGAACGGCATGATTGCGCAGCACGATCTCCGCGTTCAAGGCGAACACGATCGCGACCGGAATCGCAGCGAGCGATAGCGGCCAGGACGGGAGAGGAACCAGAGTCCCTGCGATCAGATAGATGGCAATCGCGAGCAGCGCGACCCACGGGAGGAGGAGCTGCTTCCGCAGAAACGGGAGCCAGCGCGGGGGCGGTTTCGCGAGCAGCGGGAGGACGCGCGGGTCGAAGAGGAGCCCGGTGAATGCGGAGTCGGCGTGCGCGACGAGGACGATGCGTCTGCGGAGCGGCGCGCTCGCGGGCAGCGTCATGAGCAGGTTCTGCGTATCGACGGCCGGCCAGAGGCGCCGGAGCATGTGCCGCCGCAACACCGCCTCGGAGTAGTAGCTCGCTGCTACGACGACGAGCCCCAGGGCCGCGACTATCGGGTGGACCCGGCCGACGATCGAGAGCGCGAGGCCGAGCCCGAAGTGGAGCGCGAGGCTCCCGTAGATGTGGCGCGGAAATCGGAACGACTGCCATTGCGCGCGGTACCCGTGCGGGTGGAGACTTTCGGCGACCGCCTCCTGCAGCGCTCGCTCCGCACGGGTCCCGGTGAGGCGGACGGGGGCCACCTGCGCGAGGCGACGCAAGACGTCGTAGACGTGGCTGGGCTGGTTCATGCAGGGAGCGTGCAGGGACGCGCGGCTCGGCGGAAGGACACCACGCGCCAAAGTCGGGATCGATCGCGCCAAGGGCTTTACGCGGCCCCGGATCCGCGTCGAATGGTCCCATGCCGATCTTCCATCGCCACGACGGCGCGCTCGTGCGCGACGTCCCCGCCACACGCCGGATCATGCCGTTCCTGATGCGCACCAAGGCCAGTGCGGTCGTCTATTTCGAGCAAACGATCGACGTGACGCGCGTGAAGCCGCTCCTCGACTCGGCGCCGCGCTCCGAGACGGGCAAGCTCAGCATCTTTCACCTCTTCAGCTACGCGGTGGTCAAGACGCTCGCGGAGCGCCCTCGCCTCAACCGCTTCGTGAGCGGGCCCGAGATCTACCAGCGGAACAAGATCGAGCTCTCGTTTGCAGCCAAGAAGGGGATGAGCGACGACGAGCCGGTCGCCGTCGTGAAGCGGGCATTCGACCCGGCCGCCTCCTTCGACGAGCACACGAGGCGCCTCAGCGGAGGCATCGCCGAGGGGCGATCACGCGAGCGGAGCGGGACGGACAAGGAGCTTTCATTCTTCCTTGCGTTGCCGGGCTTCCTGCTCCGGTGGCTCGTCTCGCTCGCGCTCTGGCTCGACGCTCAGAACCTCTTGCCGGCCGCGCTCATCGCGGACGATCCGCTCTATACGAGCCTCTTTATCACGAACCTCGGTTCGGTCGGCCTCGACGCCGCGTACCACCACCTCTACGACTGGGGAAACTGCCCTATCTTCGCCGCGCTCGGGAAGGTCAGCGAGAAAATGGTGAACGGCGAACGGCGGCTGCTCTGCGTCGTGCGGTACACGTTCGACGAGCGCATCGAAGACGGGCTCTATTGCGCGCGGGCCCTCGGGCGAGTGCGGGAGCTCGTCGAAGGGTGGGAGCCGGCGATCGAGGCACGGGCAGCGTGAGCCACCCACTCTCGATGACCGATTCGCGGGTGGCGGCGTCCGCGCGCCACCAGCCCCGGATCAGCTAGCCCGACTTTCGCCAGGGAGCGGAACTTTCGTGGCATTCGGCCCTGCCAGGTCGAATTGGCGAACCGATTTGAGAATCGACACAAAGATGGCGTGTCGTCGGCGGGTCAGTAGACACACGAGACAATGAAGCCTCCTGGCCGACGACTCCACCCTCGAGCACGCTTCGAGGCCGTTCGCGCGCCACTTCCGCCTTCAGGCGTGCAACGCCCGCGGACGGTACGTCTGGAACGGCTCAGTCTTCGCGAAGGTGCAAGCCCCGACCGACGCCGCGCGGAGCAACTGATCCCGCTCACGGGCGCGCCGACGGATCCTGGGAATCGGGCCAGATCGGGGGCGGTACTCGCATCCGGGTCGGTCTTGAGCGGAACGCATGTCGTTGAAGCCCTGCTCGGGGAAGGGCCCATCGGCCGCGTCTACCGCTGCGCCGACGTGAAGATCGAAGTACCGGTGACGCTGAAGACGCTGCGGCCGCAGCACGTTGGAAGACCTGAAGTTCTTGCCGGCTTCCACCGACGGACGAGTAATTCCGCACGTCTGAGGGGGGATCCACATTGGCTTGATCCTCGACGTGGGCACGGGACAAGACGGCGCCCCGTTTTTCGTGCGCGGTTATTTGGGCGGACGTGACATTGGCAGGGTCGGCTCGGCATCGCGGCTTGCTCGTAGCGCCCGACGAATGCCAAGCTGGCGCCACTACCCTCCAGGCCAACGCACCGGGTCTCCCGAGCCGTGCCCAGACTCGTTGGGGTCGAGCCGTTGCGGTCCCGGAAGAGGAGCCCGCCGAATTAACGTGCTCGCTTTGTGGCCAGAGAGGAGGGCGGCCGAGCCCGGTCCGTCACGGGCAGCTTGAACCCGTGTCACAAGCGGGATACTTCCTGTAGCCCCATGGCCAGCATGAAGACGGCCTTCGCTCCCGTGGTGGCTTGCATGGTCGCCTTCGAAGCCATCGCGTCGTGTGGTGGCCGGACGAACGCCCGGGCGGCAGCCGACAGCGGCTCCGCCGTCGATGGCGGATACACCGTCGATGCGGGGACTGCCGATAGCGCGCACGTTGCTGACGCCAGTGCTTCTGCTGACGTGGCCGTCGGCGACGCGGACAGCGCTCTTGGTGAAGCCTCGACTGACAGCGGCATCACCGACACCGGCATCATCACGTACGACGGCCCGCCGCCCGAGGGAGCGGATGCGGCTCCTCCGGTCGGTTCGCCAGCGTGCGAGGACCAGCCGTGCATCCTCTGCAGCGATGGGTACTACCACTGCCACGCGACTGTGTACCCGCAGTGTCCGATCGGTATCAGCACGGGTCAGACATGTACGGCGTACAGCATCCCGTCGTACGGCTGCTTCACGTGCTTCGCCGATGGTACGGGCTACCAGTGGCAGTGCACCTCGGCGGGTTGGAGCCTGTCGCAATACACGTGCACCCCGTAGTGCCGTAGGACCGTTCGCAGCGCGGTCGGGCGGACGGGTCGTCAGCGCCGTGGCGGTAGCTTCTGAGGAGACTACGACGGTGTCTACGGCCCCCAAACGAACGTTTGCTATCCTACGCAAACGCGGATGCTGCCCGAGCGTATCTACCTCATCGACCGTGACGCCCAGCTCGTGACCGCCTGGCGCGAGGTGTTCCGCGGCTACCCCGAAGTCACCGTGGAGCGCGGAGACTTCTTCGAGCGGCATGCGGACGCCATGGTCAGTCCGGGCAACAGCTTCGGTGTGATGGACGGCGGGCTGGACGCCGCCATTCGGGATGTGCTCGGCCGGTCCATCGAGGTTGCAGTGCGCAAGAGGCTCGTCGAGCGTCACCACGGTGAGCTCCACGTTGGGTGCGGAGCGCCGCGCAGATGAGAATCGCGTACCAGCAGGTCAGGGAGCCACCGGACCTGCCCAAAGCTGGTCGTTGATCTTGGGAAGTGGCAATCGAGCTTGCACGGTTCGGTCTTGCCGCAGTGGTCGCAGATGGCTTCGGCCGGGATTTGAACTGGCATTGGTTTCCTCCGCGAGGGGGCGTGTCGCGTCGCGGTCCTACGGTACCTTGAAGAGGCTGTGCGCGGCATGGGGCTCGCGATAGGCGAGCCTGGAGACGCGCCGGCTCCGGATGGAGCTGCGCCCGCGGGTGCTGCACACAGTGGCCGCGGCAATCCGGCGGGTTACCATGCCCAACCATGTCCCCTATCTCCGTCCGCCGGCCGGCCCTCCCCCTTGCGCTCCTGGCCTCCGCCGCCTGCTCCTCCTCCTCGGCTGGGCTGACGCGGAGCTCGGGCACCGAGCCGCCCCCCGCCATCTTCTCCGCGTATTGCACCGGAACGTTGAACGTAGAGGTCGAGCTCGAGGCTCCGGACCCCTCGCCGGTGAGCGCTGACGCCTGGCTCGGCAACGGCACGCTCCACGCCGGTGCTGGGACGACGTTCTTGATCGCGTCAGGGTCGAGCGAGTGGACGGGCTTCGCATTTCTCTCGGACGGGACCCCTACCATGATCGACACGTCTGCGGCGGGGCTCGTCGAGGGCACCGACTTCTCGAGCAGCTGCGCACCGGCTATGCCGTCGATCTTGATCCAGAATCAGGTGCTACTGGCGGACACGACCGCCTACGTCAACCCCGATATGAGCGGCAAAGCCTGCGCCTTGCCGGCTGGTCTGCCGTTCGGGTCGTTTTCGGCCGCCCTGAATGGCGCTCCGGGGCAGGTCACGGGAGGGGCCGTCATGCAGACGTGTGGAGTCTCCTGATTTACGTGACGGCGTTCGCCTCCGGACCGCTTACGCCGCTCTCATAGGTTGTACCTTTAGGCAGCTTGTCGCGTGGCGCGTCGGGGCGACAGCTGGACAATTTGCGGTGGACAGCCGGCGGGTCGAAGGCCGAGATGATCGCGCGGGCCCCGTCTCTCGGGATGGGTCGGGCGCGCATTATTGGCGACGAAGCTCAGAATTCGCCGGAGCATCGAGAGGGGGAAGCCACGTTGCGCCCAATTGGCGAGCATCGGTAGCAGGTGCGGCCCCGCCATTGCCACGAGACGGGTGGAGACTGGGCGTGCCAGCAGAAGCTGCGAAAACGAGGCAACCGAGCGCTTCAGAAATGCGGCGCAGAGGGAGGCCCAAATGAAGCCCTCGACGATCGCGGGATGTTCCGACTGTAAGGCGTGAAGGTTGGCGTACGACTTCCAGTCCTTGAATAGGAGCTCGATCTGCCAGCGAAGGCGATAGAGCTGGGCGATGTTCTCGGCGGTGAAGTCCGGAGGAAGATTTGTAAGCAGCCAGGTCCACGACTTCTTTTCGCGCACATAGCGGATGACAATGCGGAGTTGAAGCGCCGGGCCGTGCTTCCGCGGCCAGCTGACCAGGAGGTCGAGATCGCGGCGCAGCTTGCTCCTTCGCAGCGTTTGCAAGGGCTGTCCCTCCCACTTCCTACCCGCCCGTTTGGGAAGTCCGCCGAGCACGCGCACAATAGTTGGATTGAGCGAGGTGGTGGTGCGGCAGATGAGGAACGCTTCGGCCTCCGCAAGCGCTTCGAAGTAGTCCAGATCGACGTATCCGCGGTCCCGCAAGCTGAGGCTTCGCCGAGGCAACGTGTGGGCGGGGGGAAGGAACTGGCGCTCGCCCTCCTTGTCAGGTGCGAGCACGACATGGCACGGCGTGCCGGTACGCAGGCTCATGTGGGCATGAAGCTCGACGGCTGCAGGCGTGAGCTTCGTGAACCGTCCCGGAAAGACGCCGCGCAGTCCACGAGCAACGGCGAACGAGCTCCCGTCGTCGAGCAGGATGTCTGAAAAGTATGCGCTTACGCTTCCCTTCGCGGACGTCAGGACCTGCTCGACCATCTCGCGGCAAAGGATCGTGAACATCGCCTTCATGAAGCGGCAGAACGCGGGCTGTGCAAGCCGGTTCCAGAACGGCTTGTACCGAAGCGCCAGGCCCCGCTGCGCGTTGAGCGTACGCAAGACGTCGGAGATGTACTCCATCGGCTGAGCACCGAGGGTCACCATGAACGCCCAGAAGAGGCTCGCCGCAGAAACGACGCGCTCTCGGCGTACGAAACGACTCCGGCGCGCGACGGCGTCGAGCATGCTGTCCGACAAAACGGCTCGAAAGCGTGTACGCGTCGACTGAATGTGTAAGCTTGGCGGTGGCATCGGGGCTCCCGGAGGGTGTCGGTCTTCGCAACCCAACACTCTTCGGTCACGGCCCCGGTGTCGCCTGCAATCTGCAAACGTATTTAATCTCGGGCACTTATAAGATCCGACCTATGAG
>Ga0302279_10002680_pt1 | contig 23161 bp, 22 predicted proteins | sample III_Bog_N3_3_FD_194541 | JGI IMG/M metagenome (GOLD analysis project Ga0302279, IMG submission 194541) | Peat permafrost microbial communities from Stordalen Mire near Abisko, Sweden - III_Bog_N3_3 | ecosystem: Environmental > Terrestrial > Soil > Wetlands > Peat | place: Sweden: Abisko...
GAACCCGGCCACCTCACTGTGCTTCAGCAGTCCTGCCATGCAAAAATGGCATAAACATGATGGGCGATAGCAGTCGAAGAAGCGAATGAACTGGCAAATTCGGAGTCGGAAAGCGTTTCAGCGATCACGACCTCGCCCTCGCAGTGGCCAGTCGATCGGCGCCGATCAGCGCCCCCAGTCTGCTGCCTCGACCGGTTGCCGATGTTGTCTTTTCGCCACAATAAGCAGACCGAATTCACTTTTGGGAGTGTGCTGACCATGCAGCTTGCACTCAAGTCGGCGCGGCAGCGGCCGGTTGGGACCGACCCTTATCACTGGAAGAACGTGCTCGACGTTGTGAAGCACGATTTTCTCGGTCCGAAGGACGCCCAGGACGCACCAACGACGAGCTATGTCTGGCTTGGCGAACAAATCGGCTTGATCGCCCTCGGCTTCTTTGCGGCAATCGCACTGGGTTGGGGCTGGCGCTCATCGTTCGGCGGCGAGGGCGGATCGCTGCTCGCGATTCTCGCGCTGTTCGGCTCGCTGGGAATATTCGGCACCTTCGGCTACCAGAAATACCAGGACTACCTTGCCGCGAAGACGCGCTGGGGGCTGGTGTTTCCGTTCTCCGAGTGGGATCGCCGGTTCGCGATCGGTACGCCGGTTCTGTTCTTCCTGGTTGGCGCCATACTGGGCTGGGGCGTCTACGGCGGTTTCGTTCGCTTCCTGATAGCGCTCGTCGTCGCGGGCGCCGCTGCCGCTTACGCCGCGTATTGGTGGCTGAGGAAGAAAATCGCATTCCAGCAGGCCGGTCTGCCGTTCGGCTACCGTCTGTCGGATTTCGACCTCACCCTGCCGGACGCCGACGTGGCTGCCATCGGCGCGTTCGCCCGCCCGGCGGAGACCGCGCCCGAGTTCCGGCATCTGGTCGTCACCGGGCCGACCGGCCCCGGCAAGGCTAACCTTGCGGTCGGGATCGGCAGCGAATTCACCAGCAAACTCGGCAAGGCGCGTTATGTCGGGCTGGCTGATCTGCTCCATCTGATCGGCGCGTCACCGCCCCCCGCCGGGTTCCTCGACTACGAGGACGGCCGCGCGCTGTGGCCTCTGCCGGAGGCGGACCTGTTGATCGTGGACCACGTCGATGCCGGGCTCGATACCAAGGCCCTGCTCTCGCCGGAGGCGCTGGAGAACGCGCTGGTGGCGCTGAAGGGGCAGAAGCCGCTCGGCTGGCTGGCCGGCCGCCGGTCGATCTGGGTGCTGGGTGAAGGCTCCTCGCCGGAGGGCTGGCAGGTCACGCTGGCCCGGCTGATCGGCACCGAACCCCGCGCCTTCCGGACGGTGCGTCTGCCGCTGACGGTTCCCGCGGCGCCGGTCTCTGAGCTTGAGCGCGTGTCCGGCTAGCCCCGTCAGGCTGATCGGCAACCTGCAGCCTGCCGGCCCGCGAACGGGTTCTCCCGTCCGCGGGCCGGTTCGCGTACGTCGCGCAATTGGGTGGTGCCGGCGGGCTGGGCAACCGGCGCCCGAAGCAGACGGGCAGGGCTCGGCCGGCAGAGCCCTCTGCCGGCCGGCAGCGTCTCAACTGTCCAGCAGGAATGTCACCTCCAAGGTGACCCGAAATTCGGTGATAGTTCCATCGTGGACATGCGCTTTCTGATCCAGGACGTGGACTCCGGTGATGCCCCGCAGCGTCTTCCCGGCCCGCGACACCCCTTCCCGCACTGCATCCTCGAAGCTTTTGGGGGATGCAGCGGTGATCTTCGACACGCTCGCTACTGCCATCGTTCCCTCCCTTTATGGTCAGCCGGCCGGACCAGTGCCGCTCGGCTGAGGTGGCATCATAGGGGCGGCCGAGGGTCCCGCCTCAAGCGGAAAACACGCCGGTCCGGGGTCAGTCCGGTAAAGTGACAACGTGGCCGCGATCGGGACGGCCGGCTTCGAAGGCGCTGGCGTTGCCGAGCGTCGTCTCGGCGATTTCGTGCAATGATTCCCGGGTCAGCCAGGCCATGTGCGGCGTGACCAGCGCGTTCCTGCGCGACAGCAGAAGCTGAAGCACGTCGTCCTGCAGGATTTCGGCCGACCTGTCCTCGAAAAACACCCCGGACTCATGCTCGTACACGTCCGCACCGAAATAGCAGACGGTCTGTCGCGACTTCAGCGCATCGAGCATGGCGGCGGTGTCGATCAGCGCGCCACGTCCGGTGTTGATCAGCATCGAGCCGCGCTTCATCGTCTGCAACGTCTGCGGGTTGATCAGGTGCTTGGTGTCGGGCGTGAGCGGGCAGGTGAGGATGACGATATCCGACTGCGCCAGCAGCGCGCTCCGTTCGACATAGGTGACGCCGAGCGCCTTCGCATGCTCGCTGGGATAAGGATCGGCGCCGAGCAGGACGCAGCCGAAACCTTGCAGAATTCTGGCCACGGCGACACCGACCTTGCCGGTGCCGATGATCCCGATGGTGCGGTCCTTCAGCGTAAAGCCGGTCAGGTTGTCGATGCTGAAATTGCTCTCCCGCACCCGGTTGTAGGCGTGATGAATTTGGCGATTCAGGCACAGGATCAGGCCGACGGTGAACTCGGCAATGGACGCGGGCGAATAGGCCGGAACGTACATCACCGTCATGCCGTGCCGGGAAGCGGCGCGCAGGTCGACCTGGTTGAAACCGGCGCTGCGGCAAAGCACGAGCCTGATGCCAAGTCCCGCCAGGATCTTGATTGTTGCCGCATCGACGGTGTCGTTCACGAAGGTGACGACGGCATCATGCCCGGCGGCCAGCGGTGCGGTGACCGTGTGCAGCGCCTCCTCGAAATAGGTTATCTGGTGGCCGTGGCTGGTGTTGGCCGCCTCGAAGGCGGGCGTCTCGTAGGGCTTGGTGTAGAACATCGCGAGCTTCACGGCTGATCTCCTTCCAGCGCACCAAAGCAGCTTCCGGACCGGGCACGGGGGTCCGCTTCCTTTCAACAAATCGGCATCGGCCTGGCGTTTCAAGGTCGCGGCGGCGAGGGAATGTGTCGATCGGTCCTGCTGGAACGGCGTCGTGCCGCGCGAGCCGCCGCCGGCGTCCCTCGGCCACGTGCATTGCGCGCTCGGACCCGGCTCGGCACGTTTCGGTCAGGCAGCGTGAGGTGGGGTTTATGTGTCGGCGTGCAATGGTGATAGCGACAGTTGCGGCGCTTGGCTGTGTGGTGGCGACGGGCGGCACGGCCCAGGCCGCCGGCGGCCCGCGGCAAGCCGTCGCTGCGAGCGCCTTCATCGACAGCATCGGCGTCAACACGCATATCGACTTCGTTTCGATCCCGGCCTACGCGAACCTGCGGACCACCCTCGATGCACTGACGTATCTGGGCGTGAAGAATGTTCGCGACGACCCGCAGAACCCGGCCGATGTCGGCCCCAACGGCTGGTGGCAGCTTGTCGCGAACGCCACCGAGGTGAAATTCGACGCGTTCATGGCCGAGGGCAGCGTGGCGCAGATGCGCGATGACCTGACCCGGGCGCAGTCCCTGGCCGGCCAGGGATTGCTGAACTTCATCGAGGGCGGCAACGAGGAAGACGACCCCTACGCCGTGGAACATGGCAACAGTCTGCAGGAAGCGGCATCGTTCCAGCGGGACATTTTTCGGGCGGGAAGGGCGCTCGGTCTGCCGGTGATCAATATATCATTCGGCCAGGGCTGGACCGCGGCGAACGATTGGCGCGGCAATTATGACAAGGTCGGCGATCTCTCCGCCTACGCCGATTATGCGAACGCCCACACGTATCCTGACGGCGCTCCGCTCAGCTCGATTCGGATGCTGAACCGCAATGCCAGAATTGCGGCACCGCACCGGCCGGTTGTGGTGACGGAGTTCGGCTACGACACCAACAAGACGGACCCGCTCATGGCCGCGCGTTATACGCTGGCCGGCCTGCTGGACGCGTTCAAGGAGGGCGTCGTCAAGACCTACATCTATGCGCTGTTCGACGACGGCTCGGGCAAGTTCGGCCTGATGAATGCCAACGCCACGCCGAAGCCTGCCGGCGCGGCGTTGCACACCATGATTGCGCTGCTGCAGGACCACGGTGCCGGCGCGGTTGCGTTCAAGCCGGGCGCTCTGGACGTCAGTCTTGGCGATAGCCGGCCAGGAGACGAGACCCTGCTGATGCAGAGCGCCGGCGGCACGTTCTGGCTGGCACTGTGGAACGAGACGGCGGGACCGCACACCGTGACGCTGTCGCTGCGCGCCAGCGCGGAGATCAGGGTGCTCGATCCGGTGACGGGCACCGGCGCGATCCAAACCGCCAGCGATGCGACCAGCCTTCCTGTGCGCCTCGGCAACAGCCCGCTGCTGATCCAGATCACGCCCGCGGCATAGTGCTGCACGGGACGGACCTCGGCGTGCCCCGCATGTCGCCGGAGGCGGCGCCGAACCACCCGCCACAGCGAGGAGACCCGGTAGTCCCTGTCAGCGTGGCGGCCTTGCTCCTGCCAGCGCCGCTTGGCAACCGGCCGACAGCGCCGATCTGTTCGCCTCCAGACAGGCAACCACGCGTCCGCCGCCGGGCTGAACGCCGCGGCAGAGCATGCGGTAGTCCGGTCCGCAGGACCCGCGCAGCATCGCCGCCTCCTGCGGCCGCGACATCGGCGCCGGTGTCGATCCTCTGGGAGCCGAACCGGCTGGCGCGGCGGAGGCAGCGTTGCCGGCGCCGCCAACGGCCTGCCGGCAGGCCGGCGACAGGCCGGACAGGTTCTCCTGCAGGCAGGCGAGCGACGCCTGGCCGCTGGTTGGCACACCCGCGCAGTGCGTTTGATAGTCCGCCCGGCAGTTCTGCCGGATCGCGTTTGCCTGCGCCTGGCTGGGCTGTTGCGCCGCGGCCGGTCCGGCTGCGGCGAGCAGCAAAACGAGCAGCAGAGGCGCGCGACGGGTTGTGAACAGAATGGACCACGTCATGCGTATTTGTCCCCCGATTCAGTGTTCGTCGTATAGCGGCTGCCGCGGCCAGCTTGCATGTCCCCGGCTACCTTAAAACGCGACGCGCTCGCATTTGGACTCTGACCGCTGCAACAACCCATTTCGTTTCCAACGGCCCGCCGGTACAATGCCGGCAGTCCGCTCGCGGACAGTCAGGCGCCCGTCCAAACAAGGAGTTAGTGATGACGGCTACAAACCTGTACGAAACCGATTTCATCGCCTGGACCGAGCGCCAGGCCACGTTGCTGCGCACCCCGGTCACCGAACGCGGCTCGCTGGCGCTCGATTGGGAAAATCTGGCCGAGGAAATCGAAAGCCTGGGCCAGTCCTACCGCCGGGCGCTGGCCAATCATGTCCGCAAGGCAATCGAGTATTTGCTGAAGCTGCAGTCCCAGCCGGCCAGCGAATCGCGCACGGCGTGGATTGCCGGCCTCGACCGTGAGCGCAGCGAGATCGAAGCCAGCCTCGAAGACGAGCCGGGCCTGCGTTCGCGCCTGCCTGAGATCATCGCCAAGGAGACGAGGCGGGCCGTTCGCCATGTGGTGCATGAGTTGGCACTGCAGGGTGATGAGGCGGCGGTGGCCCACGCGAAGATGCACCGGCGTTTCACCGAGGAGCATGTCGTCTCCGACTGGTTCCCGCCCGGCGCCTGACAGCGGCGCGACCGCTCGGGGCACCGTTCCAGGTCAGAGCGGCGAGGGCGAAACGAACGCTGACATGGCAGGACGCGGTGGGAGCTACGCCAGGCGGTGCGCCGGCAGGTATAGGCCGCATCGCGTTGGCCGCAGCGACCCCGCGCCGGTCGGGCTGCCGGCTTCGGTCGCGAGCCAAACGACCGAAGCCGGCATCACTGCCACCCGCCGCATTGACAGAAGAGGCCCCGCCGCGATATCCCCCGTGCTCCGGCCGCAGGGGTCCCTGGCGGCCTGAGCTTTGTTGGAAAGACTCGTGATGTTCGCAGTGATCCGCACCGGCGGCAAACAATACCGCGTCGAGCCGAACGCCGTGCTCAAGGTGGAGAAGCTTGAGGCCGAAGCGGGCGAGACCGTGACCTTCACGGATGTCCTCGCGGTCGGCGGGGAGGGCACACTGACCCTGGGGGCGCCGACCGTGGCCGGCGCGACCGTCACCGCCACCGTGATCGCCCAGGACCGGCTCGCCAAGGTCATCATTTTCAAGAAGCGCCGCCGGCAGAACAGCCGCCGCCGGAACGGGCACCGCCAGCATGTAACGGTGCTGCGGGTCGCTGGCATCAGCGCGGGCGGCGCGGCTCCGGGCGAGCCGCAGACCGAAGCGGCGTAAGGAGCATCAACCATGGCACATAAAAAGGCCGGCGGGTCCTCGCGCAACGGGCGCGACACGGAAGGCCGGCGGCTCGGCATCAAGAAGTTCGGCGGCGAGGTCGTGATCGCCGGCAACATCATCGTCCGCCAGCGCGGCACCAAGTGGCATCCGGGGACCAATGTCGGCCTCGGCCGCGACCACACGATCTTTGCGCTGGTCGATGGCAACGTCGAGTTCAAGCGCCGGGCGGACGACAAGGTGCATGTGTCGGTCCGACCGTCGCAGGCGGCTGCCGGGTAAGCGCCGCACCGTCGCGCATCGCGTTAGCACGGGGGTCGGCGCCAGCCGGCCCCCGTTGTCGTTTTAGGCACACGTCATGAAGTTTCTCGACCAGGCCAAGATCTATCTGCGCTCCGGCGATGGCGGGAATGGGGTGATAGCGTTCCGCCGGGAGAAATTCCTGGAGTTCGGCGGCCCGGACGGCGGCGATGGCGGCAAGGGCGGCGACATCGTGTTCGAAGCGGTGCAGAACCTGAACACGCTGATCGACTTCCGTTACACGCAGCATTTTCGGGCGAAAAAGGGCGGCAACGGCGCTGGCTCCGACAAGACCGGCGCAGGCGCGCCCGATCTGGTGATCAAGGTGCCCATCGGCACCGAAATCCTGGCCGATGACCGGGAAACGCTGTTGGCCGACATGGATACGCCCGGCAAGCGGATCGTGCTGCTGAGGGGCGGCGATGGCGGGTTCGGCAACACGCATTTCAAGTCCTCCACCAACCGGGCGCCGCGTCGCGCCGACAAGGGCTGGCCGGGCGAGGAACGCTGGGCCTGGCTGCGGCTGAAGCTGATCGCCGACGCCGGGCTGGTCGGGCTGCCAAATGCGGGAAAATCCACCTTCCTGGCCGCGGCATCCGCCGCGCGGCCGAAGATCGCCGACTATCCGTTCACCACGCTGTATCCGCAGCTCGGCGTGGTGCGCCTGTCGGTCGCCGAGGAGTTCGTGCTGGCCGACATCCCCGGGTTGATCGAAGGCGCGCATGAAGGGGCGGGTCTGGGCGACCGGTTCCTCGGCCATGTCGAGCGCTGCGCCGTGCTGCTGCATCTGGTGGACGGCGCGGCCGGCGACGTCGTGCAAACATGGCGCACGGTGCGCGACGAACTGGCGGCGTACGGGAACGGGCTCGCCGACAAGCCCGAGCTGATCGGTCTGAACAAGACCGACGCGATGACGCCGCGGGAGACCTCGGCACGCCGGGCCGCGCTGGCGAAGGCGTCGGGGCGCCCCGTGCTGCTGCTCTCGGCCGCCACCCATCAGGGCATGCCCGAAGCGCTGCGTGCGCTGCAGACCGCGATCAACGACGCGCGGCGCGAAAGGGCGGCCTGACCGTGATCCCCAGCCTGGCCTCCGCCCAGCGCGTGGTGGTGAAGATCGGCTCCGCGCTGGTGGTCGATTCCGGCGAGGCGGTTCCCCGCACCGCCTGGCTCGACGGCGTCGCCACGGATATCGCGGCGCTGCGCCATCGCGGTACCGATGTAATCGTGGTGTCGTCGGGGGCGATCGCGCTCGCCCGCCGCAGCCTGCGTCTGGTGCAGCCGCGGCTCCGGCTTGAGGAGAAGCAGGCCGCCGCCGCCGTCGGACAGATCAGGCTGGCGCAGGCCTGGAGCGAGGCGCTGTCGGCGCACGGCCTCACCGCGGCACAGCTTCTGCTGACGCTCAACGACACCGAGGACCGCCGCCGCTACCTGAATGCGCGCGCGACCCTGGACACGCTGCTGGGGCTCGGCTGCATCCCGGTGATCAACGAGAACGATACGGTCGCGACCACGGAGATCCGGTTCGGCGACAACGACCGGCTGGCCGCGCGGGTCGCCGAGATGGTGCAGGCGGACCAGCTTATCCTGCTGTCCGACATCGACGGCCTCTACACCGCCGATCCGCGGCGCGATCCGGGGGCGGCGCACCTTCCGGTGGTCGAGACGATCACGCCGGAGATCGAGGCGATGGGCGGCGAGCCCCCGCCCGGCTACTCATCGGGCGGCATGCGGACCAAGCTGACCGCGGCGCGCATCGCCACCCAGGCCGGCTGCGCCATGGCGATCGCCCATGGCCACACCACAAGGCCGCTCGCCGCGGTGCAGGATGGCGCGCGCTGCACCTGGTTTCTTCCGGCGCCCGAGGGCCGCTCCGCGCGCAAGCGATGGATTGCCGGAGCGCTGGCGCCGCTTGGCGTGTTCGCGGTGGACGCGGGCGCGGTGCGTGCGCTGCGGGCAGGACGATCGCTGCTGCCCGCCGGCGTGCGCGCCGTGTCGGGCACGTTCGAGCGCGGCGATCCGGTCGTGGTGCGCGATCCCGAGGGGGCGGCGCTGGCGCGCGGCCTCAGCGCGTATGCCAGCGCGGACGCGGAGCGCATCGCCGGCCATCGGTCCGACGAGATCGAGGCGATCCTCGGGTGGCGCGGCCGCGACGAGATCATCCATCGCGACGATCTTGTGCTGCTCTGAACAGCGGCGCCAAACTGGGCGCAGCCCAAAGTGGGCGCGGCAAGGACGCCTGGGAATGCACATCGAGACCGAATCCAGCCAGCATCTGCAGCGCGCCGCGATGGCGGCACGGGGAGCCGCACGCAGCCTCGCGCAGAGCAGCGCCGGCCAGCGCAACGCGGCGCTTACCGCCATGGCGTCGGCGCTGCGGGCGCGGGTGCCGTCGATCCTGACCGCCAACGCAAGCGATGTTGCGGCGTTCAGCGGCACCGCTTCATTCCGCGACCGGCTGACGCTGACCGGGCAACGCGTCGAGGCGATGGCCAAGGGCCTGGAGGATATCGCAAAGCTGCCAGATCCGCTCGCCCGGGTGCTCGCCGACTGGACGCGGCCGAACGGGCTGCATATCCAGCGAATCGCACAGCCGCTCGGCGTGATCGGCATGATCTACGAGAGCCGGCCGAATGTCGGCGCCGATGCGGCCGGACTCTGCCTCAAATCCGGCAACGCGGTGATCCTGCGCGGTGGGTCGGACAGCGTGGACAGCGCGCAGGCAATCCATGAGGCGCTGGCCGAGGGCCTGCGCGACGCCGGGTTGCCGGAAGCTGCGGTGCAGGTCGCACCGACCGCCGACCGGGCCTATGTCGCGGCGATGCTGGCCGCCGCCGGTCTGATAGACCTGATCGTGCCGCGCGGCGGGAAGTCGCTGGTCGAACGCGTCCAGCGCGAGGCGCGTGTCCCGGTGTTGGCGCATGCCGAGGGCCTTTGCCACACCTATGTCCATGCCGCCGCCGATCCAGCAATGGCCAGCCGGATCGTGGCCAACGCGAAGATGCGCCGCACGGGGATCTGCGGCGCCACGGAGACGCTGCTGATCGACCGGGCTGTCGCCCCCACGCTGTTGCCGCCCATCATTGCCGACCTGCGTGCGCTGGGCTGCGATTTTCGCGCCGATGAAGCTGCGCGGGATATCGTGGCCGACCTGCCGCCCGCGCAGGACGCCGACTTCGGCACCGAATGGCTGGACGCTGTGCTGTCGGTGCGCGTGGTGGACGGCATCGAGGACGCGCTCGCCCACATCGCCCGCCACGGCAGCGAGCATACCGACGCGATCATCACCGAGGATGAAGCCGCGGCGGAACGCTTCCTGCGTGGCGTGGACAGCGCGGTGGCGATGTGGAACGCCTCGACGCAGTTCTGCGACGGCGGCGAATTCGGCTTCGGCGCGGAGATTGGGATTGCCACCGGCCGCATTCACGCGCGCGGCCCGGTCGGGCTGGAACAGCTTACCACCTTCCGCTACCTGGTGCGCGGCAGCGGCCAGGTGCGCCCCTGAGCGCTCGGGGCCGGAATGCGCCGTTGCCGCGTGACCCGCTCCCGCGTTTCGGCGACCGGCGCCGCATGCGGGTCGGGCTGCTCGGCGGCTCGTTCAATCCGGCGCATGCCGGGCATCGCCACGTGGCGGAGCTTGCCTTGCGGCGGCTGCGACTCGATCAGGTTTGGCTGCTGGTCTCGCCGGGCAATCCGTTGAAGCCGGAGCGGGGGATGGCGCCGTTCGCCCAGCGTCTGGCATCCGCCCGCCGCATCGCGGACGGACGCCGCGTGGTGGCCAGCGGCATCGAGGCGACGCTCGGCACGCGCTTTACCCGGGACACGCTGCGCGCGCTGCTGCGCCGGTTCCCGCGAATCCGCTTCGTCTGGGTGATGGGCGCCGACATTCTGGTGCAGTTGCCGCGCTGGCAGCGCTGGCTTGATGTCATGCGTCACGTGCCGATGGCGGTTTTGCCGCGTCCCGCCTATAACCGTCGCGCGCTGGCGGGGCCTGCGGCGCGGCGGTTCCGCGTTGCGCGGTGCCCGGCCTCGCAAGCCCCCGTGCTCGCGCTGGCCGGCGCGCCGGCCTGGGTGTTCCTGCCGGCGCGTCAGACCCCCGTGTCCGCCACCGATATTCGCGCTGCCGGCGAAGGAGCCGTACCATAGCCAAGCCACCCCCATCGCCCGCACGGCATCGTGCCGCGCCACGCAAGAAGACGGCCAAGCCGACGTTGCCGGCCGCCGACAAGACGCCGGGCACCGTTCGCAAGAAGACCATCGCTGCCGGGCCGCGCAAGCCGGTGGCGCCGCGCGCGCATCCGCTGGAGCCGTCGCTGCTGGACAGCCTGCAGGCGGTGATCACCGGCAGCCTGGAGGACGACAAGGCCGAGGAAATCATCACGCTGGACCTTGCGGGGAAGGCGTCGTTCTGCGACCGCATGGTGATCGCCACCGGCTTGGCGGACCGGCAGATCTCCGCCATGGCGGAGCATTTGACCGAGAAGCTGCACGGCGTGGGGCTGAAGCGGGTGCAGGTGGAAGGCGCCGGGGTGTCCGACTGGGTGCTGATCGACGCCGGCGACATCGTCGTGCACCTGTTCAAGCCGGAGGCTCGGGCGATGTACGCGCTGGAAAAGATGTGGGGCGCCGACCTGGACGAGACGGTGTAAGTCCTTCGGGCCATGGTCTCGCGAACCCCGCGAACGCGACAAGCCTTGCGTGTTTCTTATTGGTGATCGCCTGCTTGCTGATTGCCTCCCTGGCGCCGCTTCGGTATCATTCCGCTAATCAAACCCGGTGTAATCGGCAGGTCGCCGCCCGGGCAGCGGAGCCGCTCGTGCCGCGATAGGGCCGCGTGCCTGGATCGGCGCCAGCGGCGAACGCTTTTGTATGGCAGGAGATGTCATTGATATCACGCATTGAACGAGAGCTGCTGAGCGGATTTGGTAACATCATGGCGACAAGGGCCGCGCGGATAGCGGCATTCGTGCTTGCCGTTTTGCTGGCGGGCTTTCTCAGCTACAAGGCGGTTAACAATCAGATAACAGAGACGTCCGTCCTGTCTGAGGACAGAGTCAGCCTGGCCCGCTACGTCGACGGCACCGCGTCGCGTCCGTTTGCGTATCGCTATCTGACGCCCGTGCTGGTGCGGTTCGCCCAGGACACGCTGCAGATACCCGCATTGTTCCGGGCGATGCCCGATGCGGTGCAAAGCAAGGTGGCCTTCCTCTGCACGAAGTCGATCGCCCAGCCGGTCGCTTCGTGCGACAATGTCGTGTCTTATGCAGTCGTCGCTTATGGATGTTTCTTCGTTTTCCTGCTTGCGATCTATACGATTTCAAACCGACTCTTTGGTAATGTGCTGATATCGCTATCTTCGTTGTTTTTTGCGTTTCTTTTGGTCAACAGTATACTGTTGCTCGGATTAGCGCACGCGTATGATTTTACTGGCTTGATGATGGTCAGCCTTATCCTGTTATGCCTGCAACGCGGCTGGACGATTCTTACCATAGTTGCGTTGGGGATCGGGTTTGCGGCAAAAGAAACCATTATCATCTATACGCTGGCATTTTTCTGTGTGAACCTCGGCAGATTGCCCTTGCTGAAGAATGCCGCCTACTTTGGCGCAACGATCCTGCTGTTCGTTCTGGTGCACGGCGCCATTCGCCTTCATTTCGCAGGAAATATGGGTGAAGGACACGAGTACTACCTACCGTTGCAGATATACTTCTTTACCGAGCACATGACGCTTACCATGTTGCTGCTGCTGGCATTCTCCCTGGTTGCCGTGTTCTACCGGTTTCCGCAAAAAGACCACTTCCTGCGTCGGTCCAGTATCGTCATCATGCCGTGGTTCGTGTTGTACCTGCTGTTTGGCGTTCAGCGGGAGTTGAGAGTGATGTTCGAGATTCTGCCCCTGGTCGTGCTGCTCACCACCGACAGCGTGTCCCGGCTGATCCTTGGCGACGCCCTGCCGCGCCGGCAACCGATCGAGGCATAGCGCCGCGCCCTCGATCGGGGCGGCACTGAAAGAAAACGATTGCGATTTGCACCGGGGCCGTTTAGTTACGCCAAGGTAATTCCTTGTCGGTCCATGGACGTCGAAGTCGTTCCTGAAAGAGATGAGTCTGGCGGCGCCGGTTCGCCGGGCCGCCCGCTGGTTGTCGATATGGACGGCACTCTGATCCGGTCGGATCTGCTCGTCGAATCCTTCTTTGCCTTGCTTTCGACCGCACCGCACCGCGCCCTTTTGGCCACGGTGTCGCTGGTCAGGGGCCGCGCCGCATTCAAGGCGCGGGTGGGGAAGGAGGTAACGCTCAACCTTCGTCATTTGCCGTTGAGCGACGCAATGGTCAGCCTGCTGCGGGACGAGAAAGCGAAGGGACGGCGCATCTATCTCGCCTCCGCGGGCCATGGCGACTATGTGCGGGGGCTTGCCGAAGAACTCGGACTGTTCGACGGCGTGTTCGCCTCCGACGAGCAAACCAACCTTCGCGGCGCGACCAAGGCGCAGGTGCTGTCCGACGCCTTTGGACCGGGCGGCTTCGACTATGCCGGCGATTCGACCGCTGATCTTGCCGTCTGGCAGGCCGCCCATAAGGTTATCGTGGTCAACGCATCGCCGTCCCTGATCCGCATTGCGCACCGGCGTTTTGCCGACGTGACCGTGGTCGAGCCACGCACGAAACGGGCGGCTGACTACCTGCGGGCGCTGCGGCCGCACCAGTGGCTCAAGAACCTGCTGCTGTTCGTGCCGGCCCTGGCGGCCCATCAATTCAACGCGACAACCGCGGTCGCGTGCCTGCTCGCCTTCGCAAGCTTCAGCCTGTGCGCCTCCAGCGTCTATCTGCTGAACGACCTGCTCGACCTGCGCCATGACCGCCAGCATCCGACCAAGCACCGGCGGCCCTTGGCGTCAGGCAGGGTCCATCTGGTGCACGGCGCGTTCCTGGCGCCGGCGCTGCTGCTGGCGGCGGCGATCGCCGCGCTGGCGCTGCCCGTGAAATTCCTGCTCGTCCTGGGCATCTACTACGCTTTGACCACGGCCTATTCCGTCTATCTGAAGCGCCAGCCGGTCATGGATGTGCTGACGCTGGCCGGCCTGTACGGGATTCGCGTCTATGCGGGCGCCGTCGCCATCGCGGTTGTCGTGTCGCCCTGGCTGCTGACGTTCTCGATGTTCCTGTTCCTCTGCCTCGCGCTGGTGAAGCGCACCGCCGAACTGATCGAGCGGTTCCAGAGCGGCGGCGCCGATCCCGCCGGCCGGGGCTACCGCCTGACCGACGTTACGTTGCTGCAGACCATGGCGACCAGCAGCGGCTACGTCGCGGTTCTGGTGTTCGGGCTCTATATCAGCAGCGTCGCCGCGACCTCGCTTTACGACGCACCCGAGCGGTTGTGGGTGGTTCCCGGCATCCTGCTTTACTGGATCAGCCGTATCCTGATTCTGACGCATCGCGGCGAGATGCATGATGATCCGGTGCTGTTCGCCGCCACCGATCGCACCAGCCTCGCGTGTGGGGCGCTGTCGGTGCTTGCGGTGTTGGCGAGCATCTGATGACCGATCGAACCAAACGTGGTGCTTGCGGTGTTGGTGAGCATCCGATGACCGATCGAACCAAACGTAGGGTGGACAAGCAAAGCGCCGTCCACCACTGCGGTGCGGCTGGCGGCAATGGTGGATGGCGCTGCGCTTATCCACCCTACGCGATGAACGCGGATATTGGGTCCCTCGCTGACGGGTCGCGCCGATGACGGCCGCCGAAGCGTCAGGCGGCCGCCGGATTTTGTCGGGGTGGGGCAACTATCCGCGCGTCACCGTCCAAACCGCGACCGCGCGCGACCCGGCCGAAGCCGCGTCAGTCATCCGGGCGAGCGACAGCCTGATCGCCCGCGGCAACGGCCGTGCCTATGGCGACGCCGCCCTCAACCTGCGAACCACGCTGTCCATGCTGCCAACCCGGCGGGTCGTGGCATTCGACGACGAGGCGGGCCGCATCACCTGCGAAGCCGGCCTGACACTGGCCGAGATTCTCGACCTCATCGTGCCGCGCGGCTGGTTCGTGCCGGTCTCGCCCGGCACCAGGTTCGTCACGGTCGGCGGCATGGTCGCGGCCGACGTCCATGGCAAGAATCACCACGTCGCCGGAACCTTCGGCGATCATGTGGAGCTGATCGAGCTGGCCCTGGCCGACGGCCGGGCCGTCCGCTGCTCGCCGGCCGAAAACGCCGGGCTGTTCGCGGCCACGCGCGGCGGAATGGGACTGACCGGCGTGATTCTGTCGGTCTCGTTCCGCCTGATCAGGATCGAGACCGCGTTCATCCGCCAGGAAACGCACAGGGCAGCCAACCTGGCCGAGGCGATGGACCTGTTCGAACGGTCCGGAAGCTGGACCTATTCGGTCGCCTGGATCGACTGCCTCGCGCGCGGCGGATCGCTCGGCCGGTCGCTGGTTTATCTCGGGGAACACGCCAGGCGGGACGAGCTGAAGCAGCGGGGGGCGGCGGCGCCGCTGGCGACGGCCGCCAGGAAAAGCCGGCGGGTGCCGGTGGATTTTCCCGGCTTCGTGCTGAATCGGTGGAGCGTGCGCGCGTTCAACGAACTCTATTACCGCACCGGCAGGCCCGGCACCGCTGTGCTCGGCTACGACACCTTCTTCTATCCGCTGGACGGCATCCTGGAGTGGAACCGGATGTACGGCGGCGCGGGCTTCGTTCAGTATCAGTGCGTATTGCCGAAAGCTGCGAGCGCGGCGGGCCTGACCGCGCTGTTGCAGCGGGTGGCGCAGGCGGGCACAGGCTCGTTCCTGGCGGTGCTCAAGCTGTTCGGCGCCCAGGACGGGATGCTTTCATTCCCGATGGAGGGCTACACGCTGGCGCTGGATTTTCCCGCCACCGCGCAGACTTTCAGTCTGCTGATCGAACTCGATGCCATTGTGGCAGACCATGGCGGCCGCCTGTACCTCGCCAAGGACGCGAGAACGGGTGCTGAGATGATCCGGCGCGGCTACCCCCGCCTTGCAGCGTTCGAGTCGGTGCGGCGCGAGGTTGATCCAGGCGGAAAATTCGCCTCGCTGCAGTCGCAGAGGCTAGGCCTGTAACGCTGCCGATCGGGTAGGCAAATGTAGGTGCGCCATCCACGATGACGCGCCGCAGCATCCAGAGGCGCGCAACCATAAAACGGCAGCCCACACGGCAAGATCGCCGGTTTTCCTGTGTTCTGTGCGTCCGCGACGGAATGGTTGCACGCGCAAGCGTCCCCGTGATACCGGAAACTTGATCGATCGGTCTGTCAACCGGCGGCGCCGGATGACCAACGAACAACGTGGGGCAGGAAATGGGCGAGGGAATCGAAACATTCTACCAGGTGATCCGCCGCCAAGGGATCACCCGGCGCAGCTTCACCAAGTTCTGCAGCCTCACCGCCGCCAGCCTCGGACTCGGCGCAACCGGCGCGTCCACCATCGCCCACGCCCTGGAAACCAAGCCCCGCGTGCCGGTGATCTGGATGCACGGGCTGGAATGCACCTGCTGCTCCGAAAGCTTCATCCGCTCCGCCCATCCGCTGGTGAAGGACGTCATTCTGTCGATGATCTCGCTCGATTACGATGACACCATCATGGCTGCGGCCGGCCACCAGGCCGAAGCGATCCTGGTGGACACCAAGGAAAAGTACAAGGGCCAGTACGTGCTCGCCGTGGAAGGCAACCCGCCGCTCAATGAAGACGGCATGTATTGTATTGATGGCGGCCGGCCCTTCGTCGAGCGGCTGAAATGGATGGCGGCCGATGCCGCGGCGGTGCTCGCCTGGGGGTCGTGCGCCTCCTGGGGCTGCGTGCAGGCGGCGAAGCCCAATCCCACCCACGCGGTGCCGATCGACCAGGTGATCCGCGACAAGCCGATCGTCAAAGTGCCCGGCTGCCCGCCGATCGCCGAGGTCATGACGGCGGTGATCACCTACATCAACACGTTCGGCCGGCTGCCCGACCTGGACCGCCAGGGCCGCCCGAAGATGTTCTATTCGCAGCGCATCCACGACAAGTGCTACCGCCGCGGCCATTTCGACGCCGGCCAGTTCGTCGAGTCGTGGGACGATGACGGCGCGCGCAAAGGCTATTGCCTGTACAAGATGGGCTGCCGCGGCCCGACCACTTACAATGCGTGCTCCACCGTGCGGTGGAACAATGGCGTGTCCTTCCCGATCCAGTCCGGCCATGGCTGCATCGGCTGCTCCGAAGACGGGTTCTGGGACAACGGGCCGTTCTACAACCGGCTCAGCAATGTCCGGCAGTTCGGCATCGAGGCGAACGCCGACCAGATCGGCGGCGTGGCCGCCGGCGTGGTCGGCACGGCGGTCGCCGTGCATGCCGGCGTCACGGTGGTGAAGCGCTTGACCACGAAACGCAACGGCAACGGCGACAGCGGTCCGCACGGCGGCTGATCAGCGCGTAACGACTTACCAAGGAACCGCCGCCATGGGCATCCAGACTCCGAACGGCTTCAGCCTGGACAATTCGGGCAAGCGCATCGTCGTCGATCCGGTCACCCGCATCGAAGGCCATCTGCGCGTCGAAGTGAACGTCGACGAGGCCAACGTCATCCGCAACGCTGTCTCCACCGGCACGATGTGGCGCGGCATCGAGGTGATCCTGCGTGGCCGCGATCCGCGCGACGCCTGGGCCTTCACCCAGCGCATCTGCGGCGTCTGCACCGGCACGCACGCGCTGACCTCGGTGCGGACGGTGGAGAACGCGCTCGGGATCAGCATCCCGGAGAACGCGAACTCGATCCGCAACGTCATGCAGATGGCGCTGTACGTGCATGACCATATCGTGCATTTCTACCATCTGCATGCGCTGGACTGGGTGGACGTGGTCTCCGCGCTGTCGGCTGACCCGAAGGCGACATCGCAGCTCGCGCAGTCGATCTCGGCCTGGCCGCTGTCCTCACCCGGCTATTTCAAGGACCTGCAGGGGCGGCTGAAGAAGTTCGTCGAGTCCGGCCAGCTCGGGCCGTTCAAGAACGGCTACTGGGGCCATCCGGCCTACAAGCTGCCGCCGGAAGCGAACCTGATGGCGGTCGCCCACTATCTGGAAGCACTGGATTTCCAGAAGGAGATGGTGAAGATCCACACCATCTACGGCGGCAAGAACCCGCATCCCAACTGGCTGGTCGGCGGCGTGCCCTGCGCCATCAACATCGACCAGAATGGCGCGGTCGGCGCCGTCAACATGGAGCGGCTGAATCTCGTCTCCGATATCATCGACCGCATGGTGGTGTTCACCGAGCAGGTCTACCTGCCGGACCTGCAGGCGATCGCCAGTTTCTACAAGGATTGGCTCTACGGCGGCGGGCTGTCGTCGCAGAACGTGCTGGCGTACGGCGACGTCCCCGAGCACGCCAACGACTATTCCTCGGCCTCGCTGAAGCTGCCGCGCGGCGCGATCCTGAACGGCAACCTGAAGGAAGTGTTCGAGGTCGATCTGACAGACCCGAACCAGGTGCAGGAATGGGTCACCCACTCCTGGTACACCTATCCGGACGAAGCCCGCGGCCTGCATCCGTGGGACGGCGTCACCGAACCGCACTACGAACTCGGCCCGAACGCCAAGGGCAGCAGGACCGAGATTATCGAGATCGACGAATCAGCAAAATACTCGTGGCTGAAGGCGCCGCGCTGGAAGGGCCACGCGATGGAGGTGGGGCCACTGGCCCGCTGGATCGTCGGCTACGCGCAGGGCAAGCCCGACTTCACCGAGCCGACCAACAAGCTGCTGACCGATCTCGGCGTGCCGGTGACAGCGCTGTTCTCGACCCTCGGCCGCACCGCGGCGCGCGCGCTGGAATGCCAGTGGGCGGCGCACCAGCTTCGCTATTTCCAGAACAAGCTTGTTACAAACATCAAGAACGGTGACCTGGCCACCGCGAACGTGACCAAGTGGAGCCCGGAGACTTGGCCGAAAGAAGCCAAGGGCGTCGGTTTCACCGAGGCGCCGCGCGGTGCGCTCGGCCACTGGATCAAGATCAAGGACACCAAGATCGACAACTACCAGTGCGTCGTTCCCACCACCTGGAACGGCTCGCCGCGCGATCCCGCCGGCAACATCGGCGCGTTCGAGGCGGCGTTGCTCGGCACGCCGATGGCTGATCCGACGCAGCCGCTGGAGATTATTCGCACGCTGCACTCGTTCGATCCGTGCCTCGCCTGCTCGACCCACGTCATGTCGCCCGACGGGCAGGACATGGCGAAGGTGACCGTGCGCTAAGGGGGACCGGCCATGTCGGACGTGCCAAAGACGGACGTAGAGCATCACTTCCACGGCGTCGTCGATCTCGGCGAGGTCGTCGGGTTCAACCGGCCGACGATCTATGTTTACGAGGCGCCGGTGCGGCTGTGGCACTGGGTCAATGCCGCCGCGATCATCGTGCTGGCGATCACCGGCTATCTGATTGCCTCGCCGCCGTTCTCGCTGCCCGGCGAGGCCAGCGAGAGCAATTTCTTCGGCAACATCCGCTTCACCCACTTCACCGCCGGCTACATTCTGGCGATCGCCTATCTGATGCGCATCTACTGGGGATTCGTCGGCAACAAATACGGGCGGCAGATTTTCTATGTGCCGCTCTGGCGGAAAACCTGGTGGACCGGTCTTATCGTCGAGGCCAAATGGTACCTGTTCCTCCGCAAGGAGCCGCAGAAATACGCTGGCCACAACCCGCTCGGCCACGGGGCGATGTTCATCATCAGCCTGTTCACCGCGTGCATGATCGTGACCGGCTTTGCACTGTATTCCGAGGCCGAGGGCCGCGACAGTTGGCAGGCATGGCTTTTCGGCTGGGTGTTTTCCATCGTACCCAACAGCCAGGATGTGCACACGCTGCACCATCTCGGCATGTGGGTGATCGTGATCTTCGCGGTGACGCATATCTACGCGGCGATCCGCGAGGACATCATGTCGCGCCAGACCATGGTCTCCACCATGATCTCCGGCGAGCGGCAGTTCCGCGACGACCGGCGTGACTGATCGGACCGAAGCCCCCCGGGTTCTGGTGCTCGGGATCGGCAACATCCTGTGGGGCGATGAAGGTTTCGGCATTCGGGCGGTGGAGGCGTTCCATGCGCGCTTCGAGGTGCCGGACAACGTGACCGTGCTGGATGGGGGCACGCAGGGGCTTTACCTGGTGAACTTCGTCGAACAGGCTGACCGGCTGCTGGTGTTCGACGCGATCGACTACGGCCTGGAACCGGGCACGCTGCACGTGGTCCGCGACGATGAGGTGCCGAAATTCACCGGCGCGAAGAAGATGAGCCTGCACCAGACCGGGTTTCAGGAAGTACTGAGCGCGGCCGACCTGTTGGGGCGGTATCCTGAGCGGCTTGCTTTGGTCGGCTGCCAGCCGCTGGATTTGGAGCATTGGGGCGGGCCGCTCACCGATCCGGTGCGGGCGGCAATTGAACCGGCGGTTGCTGCGGCGGTTACCATCCTTCAGGGCTGGGGCGCGCCGCCGCGGCCTCGCCGCTGCGGCGTCTCGTTGGGCGGCGCGGCGGGACTTCTTGCCAACGACCTTGATTTCGTTCGCTACGAGCGTCGTGCCACCGCTGATACGGAAGGATGACCATGACCACGATCCGCATGACCCGCGTGACATCGGCCGCCGCGGCGTTGCTGCTGCTGACCGCTGGATTCGCCGAAGCGCATCCCGGCTTGCCGGGCCACACGCACGGGTTCTTCGAAGGGGTGGCGCACCCGCTGTCGGGCCTGGATCACATCGCGGCGATGGTGGCGGTCGGGCTGTGGGCGGCTTCGCTCGGCAGGCGTGCGCTGTGGGCCGTGCCTAGTGCGTTCGTCGCGCTGCTGGGTGTTGGCGCGGTGTTTGGCATGGCGGGGGTCGCGGTGCCCTGGGTCGAGGCGGCGATCACCGCGTCGGTGGTGGTGCTCGGTCTGCTGGTGGCGTTGAACGTGCGGCTGCCGATTGTGCCGGCTGCCGCGCTGGTGGGTCTGTTTGCCGTGTTCCACGGGGTGGCGCATGGGGCCGAGATGCCGGCGATGGCCGATCCGCTGGCCTACGGGCTGGGCTTCCTTTTGGCGACGGCGGCGCTGCATGCGTCCGGGATTGGGCTTGGGATGGGCTTGTCCCGGCTCGGCGGCCCGGTGCTGAGCCGTGCGGCCGGCGCAGTGACCGTTGGGGGGGGCGTCATGCTGGCGTTCGCCGGCTGACACTATGTGCGTTGGCGTTCCGATGACGGTGGTCGAGGGTGATGAGGTCTCGGCCCTGTGCGAGCGCCGTGGCGAGGTCCGGCGGGTCTCCATGATGCTGACCGGCGCGGTGGCGCCGGGCACGCCGGTTCTCGTCCACATCGAGACTGCAGTTCGCGCGCTGGAGCCGGCCGAGGCGGGGCTGATCGACGATGCGCTGGATGGCGTGGCGGCTGCGGTTGAGGGCCGCCCGTTCGAGCATTTGTTCGCCGATCTGGTGGATCGCGAGCCGGAATTGCCGGAGTTCTTGCGGCCCAGGATCTAACGACGTTAGCTTATTTCGAACCGATTAGACATCTTGCGGTGCCCCCACCGGGGGCCTAGATTGGTCGGCCAAGAATGGGTCTTCCGGTTCAGGGCCATCTCTGTTTATGATGCTGCCGGATCGTACGGATGCCAAGGCCGCACGATAGGACCCAATCTTTGAGGAAAGACGCATGGGCTATATAACGCAGGGGACAGTTCAGATCAGAACGCCCGCGGAAATTTGTATAAATCCCACAACGAGTATAGTCTAAAAGACTACATAGTGGCTATCGCAGAAACAGTTTTGGTAGCAAGGACGTTCCGAAAGCCATGTTATTCCGTAAGTCTGATAAATTTTCATTTAAGGACGCGAGCGTCTTTAATATATTGGCTAATCCATCTATCGAAAAAACCGTTATCGAAATTGAGATCGGAGAAGATAGTGATAAGAAGTGGAAGGTTTTTTCTGTCAGAATTCCAGCTAAATTCTGATTAGACGCGGCATGGAGCAGCAACAGAATGTATTCTTTTGGGGCGCAGGTGCTACAGCCGCGCTCGGGATACGGACCACCGTCGCGCAGACTAAGTTTATCGGGCGAATAACCGGTGCGGACGCTCCAAGCAAGTCCCTTAAGAGCCGCGTCGCCGATGCTCTCGACTCTAGCAACAGAGAGCCGTGGTACACCGCTCTGCTCGATCTAATAACCATTCTCGGCGATACTGAATCCGGCTATGGCAGCATTCACCTAATCGATAACGTGCAGATGGAGGCGATGAGGCGGAACTGGAGGCGGGGCGCGAACGAGGATGAACTTCGTGGCAGGATTATCGAACTCCGCTTGATTTACGATTGGCCAGCTCTGAAATCGGTTGTCAGAATTTGTCCTGGCAGTTCGACGAATAATCTCAGCCTTAACGATCTATTCAACTTGCTCGACATGCATATTTCGCCGGCCTCTGGGTTCCGAGCGATAACCGAGCAAGATAGCGGTGGAAAAGATTGCGACCAAGAAACTGAATTTTTTGACGCCAGGAGACTTCTCGGGGCCAAGAATGCGCTTGCGATGATACTGCTAGCTTGTTTTTACATAGACTATCAGGTTTGTATTGAATCTAAAAAAGTGCTTGTTAGACAATACCATGATTTTGCGACGCTCTTAGCCCGGCGTCTCCAGCGTGACGGTATGGGTATTGCTGGTTGTATTGCGCTTGATCGGCCTGCCTTCTACAAAGGCGACGTTAGTTTCGCGAGCCTGAACTACGACCCGATAGCGCTCTGGGTACAGTTCGTTGCCAACCGTGAGATGAACAATCGAGCTGACGTTCCGCATATCGGATCACCAGCAGTGCCCCTTCAAATTTTTCATGATTTTGGCCACCTGATCCCCGCCCGGCGGATCGAGAGGGGGCCATCCAACTGGCCCTGGTATCCCATGAATGAAGCGGCCGCCCAGCGGCTTAACGAGAAACCCGTGAGCGACCATAGGGTCAGGCTGATAAAATTCCTGTTTCCCCATGGCTGTCTTTGCTGGCGGGAGTGCCCGGATTGCGGAAAACTCTCCGCCTACCACGGCGATCGGTGGAGCGTTGATTCTGCCGGCTTGTTCCCGCCGCCGCCACTTATGGCGTTCGATACTTATCGATGCCCGGATTGGATAAAAGATCCGGAGCGCACGCAGCGAGAAAAAGGAAAAGTGGACGCCAGAGCCTGCCTACACTGCGGCACTTTCACGTACGCACATCACACCCAGGCGGTGATGCAGAGTTCATTTAAGTCTCGACCACCATCTTTTATCGAAGAAATCCAGCGCGACCTGCGGGCCACGACGATGCAGGCGAACCATATCATCTTAATGGGCTATTCACTTCCGCCAGACGATGTAACCTTTCGTGCCTTTTTCTCCGCGAGACGCCAGCGCGCGGCGCCGAGCGTCACGGTCGTCGGGAAAGATGATGATAATCCGGATTGGTACGATCCCAAGGAACTGGCCACCCGGACACTGGGCACGTCGTCCCACTCCACTGTACAAGCTGCCTGGGACATATTTGGTAAGGACAAGGTTCGATTCTATGGTGGCGGGGTGCCTAACGTCTTTCTCGACGGCGGCAGTGCGGCCGCCGCAAAATTGGAGCAACTTCTAAATTGG
>Ga0302279_10002689_pt1 | contig 23127 bp, 9 predicted proteins | sample III_Bog_N3_3_FD_194541 | JGI IMG/M metagenome (GOLD analysis project Ga0302279, IMG submission 194541) | Peat permafrost microbial communities from Stordalen Mire near Abisko, Sweden - III_Bog_N3_3 | ecosystem: Environmental > Terrestrial > Soil > Wetlands > Peat | place: Sweden: Abisko...
TGGGAAGCGGCGGGTGCGGCGACCGTGATCACCGGTGCGGTGACCGCCCGGCCTTCCTCGTCGGGTACAGAAGGCGTCCGCGGGGCACGGCTCGCGGTCTTCGCCGAGCCTCCGCCGTTCAGGCCTCCGTGCAGACCTCCGGGGAGCAGGGCCGCGACCTCTCTGGCGAAGGCGCTGGTGGGGGCGTCGATGCCCTCCACATCCTGCTCGGAGAGCGGCGTGAACAGCACGCGCAGCGTGCGCGCATCGGCGAGCTCCCAGGCGAACGGGCAGCCGCAGCGGACCAGCGCCGTCTGCGCGGCGGCCTCGATGCGGGGGCGAAGGGCGCGCTGCTCCGCGGCGGCGAGCGCCCGGCCGAGATCGATGCGGCGCTCGAGGGTGGGCAGGTCGACGAGGCCCTGCTCGACCAGATCGGTGAGCTCGTCAGCGACGGCCTCCTCGATCTCGAGGCGGTCGTCGATGCCGTTGCCCTCGAGCCGGAAGGTCGCCTCCCGAGCCTCGGGGCTGAAGCCCAGGAAGTGCGCGCCGGCCACCGATGCAGCGCGGTCGAGCGCCTGCCGGAGCGTGCTCGCGTCGGTGAGCCGGCTGGCGGTGGCGGCGACGTAGCCGAGCGCGTCGAGCTTGACGGTGACGCTCGCCTGGTCGACCGAGTCGTCGCCGGGGTCGCCGAGGTGGGGCTCGCGCAGGCCGTCGCGCACCACGCGGAAGATGTCGCGGCGGATGACGGCGTCCTCGGCGAAGACGTCCTCCACGTGGTCGGAGTTCATCAGGGCGTGGGTGAGCTTGAGGACCATGTCCTCGACCGCCTGGTCGACGGTCTCGTCGCCGAACGTGCTGGTGGGCTCGCCGACCAGCGGGGAGTGGGGCTGGAGCCGCGGCTCGATGAGGGTTACCTCGGGGACCATGAGCTCGTCGAGCTCGCGTGCGAGCGCGGTGGCTCCACCTTTGACGACGAGGATGTGACCGTGCGTCTTCAGTGCATCGACGACGCTGGCCGACAGCCTCCGGGAGAGATTGCGCTCGTTCACCGGGCCGGAAGCTTACACGTTTTGATCCCGATGGCGCGCAATCAACACGGGCCGGTCATCGAGCGGGACGCCCGGTGCCTCCCGCGACCGGTCACGCGGCGCGGTCCGTCCGCTACCATGCGGTCCCGTGACCCCATCCTGGCCCGCGCTCTTTCGCCGTCCCCGAAGCCCGGGACGGCGCCGCGCGGCAGCCTTGGCAGCGCTCCTGCTGCTCCCCGCCCGCGCCGCCGCGGCGGAGGTCCTCGAGGGGTGGCCGTGCCCAGGGTGTGTCACCGTCGTCCCGCCGGACGCGCCGGAGGTAGCCCCGGAGACCCGCTCCGAGGCCGGGTCCCCGGGCTCGGGCCCAAGGCCGCTCCTGATCGCCCTCCACGGCGACGGAGGCGGCGTGCGAGCGCTCGTTCGCGCCTGGCGGGCGGCGGCCGCCGCTGCGGGGGTCGTCCTGCTCGCCCCGCGCTGTCCGCGCGAGCTGGGTTGCACCGCCGGGAGCTGGTGGCAGTGGTACGACTCCAGCGGGCACGACCCGGCCTGGCTCGGCGCTCAGATCGATGCCGTGACGGCGCGCTTCGCGGTGGACCCGCGGCGCGTCTTCGCGACGGGATACAGCGGCGGCGCCACCTATCTCGGCTGGTATGCCCCCGCCCACGCCGCCCGCTTCGCGGCCGTGGCGCACGTGGCAGGCGGCGCGGCGTACCGCCCACCATGCCCGGCCTGCAAGGTGCCGGTGCTCTTCGTGCTCGGCGCCGCCGATCCGATGATCGGGCCCTACACCCGGCCGCTCCGCGACTGGTACGAGGCCTGCGGGGGGCACGAGATCGTCTGGGAGACGCTGCCCGGGGTCACCCACGAGGGCATCCTCCAGGTGCTCGAAGCCGGTCGATCCCGGCAGATCCTCGGGTGGCTGCTGGCGCACCCGGCCGCGTGCACCGAGGAGACGGCGGCGGACGCCGGCGCGGTCGCGCTCCTCCCGGCGGTCGCTGAGCCGGAGGACGCGAGCGTCGCCGTCCCGGTGTCTCCTCGCCCTCCTCCTCCCCCGGCCGCGCAGCCACCGCGGATCGCGCCGCCCGCGGCCGGTTGCACGTGCGGTCCGGCGGGAGGGGCCGCTCCCGCGGGTGCGCTGTCCATCCTCGCCTCCGTCGTGGGCGCGCTCGCCGCGGCGCGCGGTCACCGGCGCGAGGCGCTCGCGCGACGCCCAGGGCCCCGCTAGCATCCACGCGCCATGAACCTCCGACCTGCCTTTTCGCGCGCCCCGCTCCATGCCCTCGCCGCCGTCCTGCTCGCGGGGGCCGCGGCGTGCGCCGGTTCGGCCGGTGACTCTCCCGCGACGACCCCCAAGGCCACCGCGACGGCCGACGACGATCCGAAGGAGAACACGGACGACACCGGCACCCTCGACATCTACTGCAATCCGCCCACCAAGGTGCTGGTCGACGGCAAGGCCGCGGGCACCACGCCCATCACCCAGTACAAGGTCAAGCCGGGGCGTCACGACGTCACCTTCGCCGACGAGAAGACCGGCAACCGGACCATGAGCATCACCGTCGCCCCATCGGAGGGCCAGTCGGTCACGTCGGACCGGCCCCCCGTTCTCTCCGAGGTGCTGCACAAGTCGGCCCCGCCCCCCGACAAGACGCCGAAGTGAGTGGTCACCCTGCGGGACGCCCGAGAGCGTCCCGCGACGGTCACCCTGCGGGACGCCCGCGAGCGTCGGGGGACTGGTCGTTGAGCACCACGCCCAGCACTCGGCGCTCGCCGAGCTGAGCCATCGCCCGCGAGAGGGAGGCGCCCTGGGTGGCGCCGGTCCGCACCAGCAGCAGTACGCCGTCGGACGCCCCCTCGAGCACGTTGGCGTCGCCGGATCCCATCACCGCGGGGCCGTCGATGACGACGTACTCGTAGCTCCGGCGCAGCGCCGCCAGCGCGCTTTCGAAGTGGGTCGAGTGGATCGCCTCGGGATGGGCGGCGACGTCTCCGGGCTCGGCGAGGAGCGAGAGCGACGGACCGAGGCGGATGACGCCCCAGGCCACGCCGCGTCCGGCCATCCGCTCGTGGATCTGCTCGGAGAAGCCTGCCGCCGGGGGGAGGCGCAGGCCGAGCGCCGCCGCCAGGCGCGGCCGCTCGAAGTTTCCCTCGACGAGGATGACGCGGGCGCGGTCGGCCTCCGAGAGGGTGATCGCCAGGCGCACCGCCAGCGTCGTCTTCCCCTCGCCGCGGCCGGGGCTCATCACCGACACCACGAACGAGGCGTCGCCGCGGCGCTGCTCGAGGCGGTGGCGGAGGATGCGCAGCGCGGCCAGCGCCGCCGGCGGAGCGGGGCCGAGGCGCGCGTCGCCATCGGGGCGCACGTCGGCGCCGACGACCTCGACCTCGGGATCTTCGAAGACGGCCTCGACGATGGGGTGTGCTCCCTCGGACCGCACCACCAGCCCGTGCTGCGAGGGGATGATCGCGGGCCCCGCGGATGGGGGCGGGTCGTCGTCGGCCTCCGGATCATCCTCGGTGTGGACCGCGGGGGTGATGGCGCGCTGCGGCGGCGGCGCGGGCGCCTCCGCCAGGTGGGGCATGGCCACCAGCACCGCGGGCCCTCCGATGGCGGCGACGTCGCCGTCGTCGAGGAGGGTGTCGTCGAGCAGGACGCGGGCCACGGTGGATCCCACGGCGAGGAAGATCGCGATCGCCGCCCCGGCGAAGAAGACGCGCCCGCGCCCGTGCTCGGGCCTGTTCGGCAGGTACGCCGGCTCGAGGATCTGCATCTCCTCGTGCTTCTGACGGGCGACCGCGTCCGCCGAGAGATCCGCGGCCCTCACGTTCTGCTGGATGGTGTGCAGCTTCTCCCGCGCGCGATCGAGATCGAGGCGGAGGCGGTGCCACTCGGTCTCGAGCTCGACGACGGAGCTGCCCGCCTCCCGGGCGATCGGGCGGGGCCCGGCGGGGGCCGGCGTGCCCGACGCCAGCAGCGCGCGGCGGTCGGCGATCTGCCGGCGCAGCGAGGCGCTCTCCCTCTCCAGCGCGACGCGCCGCTCCGGCGTGGGGCCGTCCCCGTGCGCCGGGGCGGACGCCACCGGAGCGCGGGGACGGTCGAGCGCCGCCAGGGCTCGCCGCGCCGCCTCGACCCGGCTCCTCGCCGCGATCGCGTCGGGGTGGGCCGCCCTGACCTTGAGCACCACCTCCGCGAGGCTCTGCTGCGCTGCCGCGAGCTCCGCCGCCGCGGCGTCGCGCGCCTTGGGGCTATCGGTCCCCGGCGCCGGCGACGCGCCCCTCGGCAAGCCGGCCAGGAGCCCCGGCGACAGCTCGGCCTCCACTCGCGCGAGCTCGCGCTCCAGCGCCGAGAGCGCGGGGTCGAGGGAGCCTCGCGGCGCGGCCGGGTGCCAGGGGGCCACCGGCGTGCTCGCGGCGGGCAGCGGCACCGGCGCATAGGGCGAGTCGTTGACCCCCCACTGGAACTGCGGGTGCTCGGCGAGGAACTGGGCCAGCGTGTGGCTCGCCTCTTCCACGTCGGTGTCCGCCTCGGCCTGCTTGCGCCGGAGAAAATCCCGCGTGAGCGTGGCGCTGTCGAGGTTCTGCCGGTTGTCCTCGATCATCAGCTCGGCGAGGCGCGCCGTCACGTCGCGCGCCACGGCGGGGTCGTCGTAGGTGAAGGAGACGACGTAGCTGTCGCTGGCCCGCGCGCGGAAGCCCACCGCGGTCGCCATCTCCTCGATGCCGTCGAGCATCGATCGCTGCGTCTTCTCCGGAAAGAGGCCGTGCTCGCGGATCACCTGCTCCAGCCGGGGCCGGGCATAGAGGAGATCCTTGAGCTTGGGCCCGAGCCGTGCGGCGCGGGCGGCGGCGCTCTCACTGCCGTCACCGGGCCCCATCTGGATGCCGTCCCGGTAGAGGACCGTGGTCTCGCTGCGGTAGGCGCGCCGCGAGCTCCGCGCGGCGAAGAGCGAGAGGGCGAGCCCGACCGCGGCGAGGATCAGCGCCGAGCGCCGGAAGCGGCGGGTGCGCTTCATGAGCGTGACGAGCCGCGCGAGCCGTTCGCGAGGTGTGCTTTCGTTGCCCAGGCTGGCCATGCTCCCCCGACGCCGCGCGGCGAGCGCGCCCGCGACCGTGCTGGCTACGGCAATGCTCGTGCTCGCCTCACTTGTGCAGTCGCGTTCCGACGTAGACGGCGGCGAGCAGCGCCGCGTCCGCCACCACGCACAGCGCCGCCTCCTTCCACGAGAGGCGCACGCGGAGGGCGCGATCCTCGGCGTGCGCGGCCGAGCAGAGCGCGGCGGAGGCGCCCATGAGGAGGTAGAGGATGTCCTTGTACGCCCCTGACCGGAAGAGGATCCCCACCAGTGCCCCGCACATGGCCACCGCGATCGCGGGCGCGAAGCGCGCGGCCCGCCCCCCGCGATCGTCGAGCCACACCACCACCGGGACCTTGAGCGAGAGGTAGAGCGCCAGCGTGAAGAGGACCATGCCCACCAGCCCGGCCTCGGCGGCGGCGAGGACATAGGCGTTGTGGGCGGTCAGCCCCAGCGAGGACTCGTCGCTGAACTGCCCAGCGCCGAGACCGAACCCCCGGGTGGTGCGGATCAGCTCGAGGGCCTCGCGGAGGATCTCGACGCGCTCGTCGCTCGACTCCTCGGCCTCGGTGCCGCTGCGCCCGCCCAGCAGGATCAGCGGCGGGCCGAGCACGCACCCCGCGACCACCCCCCAGGCGCCCAGCCTCCGGATCGTCTGGATCCCCAGCACCGTCAGGAAGGCGAGGAGGCCCGACCGCGATCGGGAGAGCACCACCACCGCGCCGCTGGCGACCAGCAAGGCGAGGGCGGGGAGGCCGCGGACGGCGTCCACAGCCCGGCGAAGGAGGCCGTCCGTGACGAGGGGAGGGAGCGCGACGAGGCGAGGCACGGCAGGGGCCCGGGGCGCGCGGGAGCCTGCCAGCGCGAACGCGAACGGCAGCGCCATCGCCACGGCGAGGCTGAGCTCGTTGGGGTCGGCGAGCGAGCCGCGGTAGCGCACCCGGCCGCCGATCGTGGCGGTGGACAGGGGGCCGGGACGCTCGCAGCGGTAGTTGCCGTCGCGCACCGGCGCGTTGCTGTGGCAGTCGACCGCCGTCTCGCAGGGGCGCCCGTCGAAGACCAGCTCTCCGCGTCCTTCCCAGTCGTCGGGGGCCGCCAGGAAGCAGCCGAAGGGGCGCTCGCTCTGGACCAGCGCCGTCGCGGTGACGACGGCCGAGCAGGCGACCAGCGTGACGGCGAACGCGCGCAGCCCGCGCGCCGAGGCGCACCCGACCGCGACCGCAAGGAAGAGCCCGAAGACGATGGCGAGGGAGAGGAGCTGATCGCCGGCGGCCTCCGGGCGCTTCACGGCGGTGACCAGGACCGCCCACCCGAAGAAGGCGCCCACGAAAGGCACCTGCGGCGCCAGCACCAGGCGGACGCGACGGCACACCAGATCGCGCGCCGCCGCGACGACGACCCCCGCGAAGGCGAGGTGGACGAGCGGCAGGCCGGCGAGCGCCGGGACGAACTCCTGCGGCTTGAGGATGACGAGCGCGACGAGCGCGCAGGCGACCCACGCAGCCATGACGAAGGCCCCCGCGCTTGGATGCCGCCCACCCCCGCCGCGCTGCGCCGACACCCCACGTTCACCGCAGGCATCGGACCGGGTGCATGGATGCCTCGCTGATGCGGAGCCTCGCCGTGGTCCTGGCGCTCGGGCTGGCCGCCTGCGCCACGGCCCGCCCACGCTACGACTTCGAGGCCGAGCGACGCGCGACCAGCGGGTACACCGTGGGCGCCGGCGACGTGCTCCAGGTGCGGGCGTGGAAGAACGACGCCCTCAGCCAGCGGGTGATCGTGCGTCCCGACGGCTACGTCACCCTCCCGCTCCTGGGCGAGGTGCTCGCCGGCGGGCGCAGCGTCCAGGCCATCGCCGCCGAGATCGCCACGCGCGCCGCCACCTTCTACACCGAGACGCCCGTGGTCGCGGTGGAGGTGGCCGAGCTCCACAGCTACCGCGTCTACGTGCTCGGCGAGGTCGCCCGCCCCGGCGAGTTCACCCCGCGCGGGCCCATCAACGTGCTCCAGGCCATCGCGCTGGCGGGCGGCTTCACCCGCTTCGCCGCGCCCAACGACACGGTGATCGTCCGGCGCGACGGGCAGGGGGAGCGCCGCATCCCGTTCGTCTATCGAGAGGTGGTGGAGAAGGGCGATCTGCGCGAGAACCTGCCCTTGCGGACCGACGACGTGGTGGTGATCCCGTGACGATCAGCCCACCACGATCCTCGGCCCCTTCGGCCCGTAGAGCCGCGCCGCGATCGCCGCCACCGCGCGATCCTCGGCCGTGTCCTCGACCACCAGCCGCCCGCTCCTCATCCCCTCGAGCACGCGCTGCCACGCCGGCTGGAGCTCTCGCTCCCGCGCCAGCGCCATGAGGATCGCCGCGTAGGCGGTCTCGGCTCCCGTGCGCGCCACCCACGCGTGCACCGCGCTCGCCAGCTCCGGATCTCCCGGGTTGGGCTGCTCGGTGGCGACCGAGGGCCCCGTCTCGTTGATCGCCCTGACCACCGCGGCGCGGCGCTCTCCGTAAGGCATCGCCTCCAGCGCCTCCGGCGTCAGGGGCTTGCCGATCCAGTGATCCTGGCGCCCGAAGCCGAGCGGAAAGTCGAGCCGCTCGGCCATCGGCTCGCGCGGCAAGCCACCGGCGAAGCGCACCGGCACGATGGCAGCGCGCGCGTGGAGGGCCATGTCGATGATCACCGAGCTCATCTTCAGGACCGGCTGTCCGCAGGCGAGCGAGCGCGTGCCCTCGACGTGGACCAGCAGGGACTGGGTCTGGGCGAGCATGCGGCCGGCGAGGCGCTGGAGGATGCCCGGCAGCGCGGCCTTGTCGGCGCGGTCGAAGTACTCGAGGAGCTGGGGATCGCGCGCGCCGGGCCAGGCGGCGACGGCGGCCTCGATGTGGCCGATCCAGGTGTCCCGGTGCTCGATCTTGGCGAGGCCGAGGGTGGGCACGTCCCCCAGGGGCCCGAGGAGGACCACGAAGAGCAGCGACTCCACCATGGTCTGGTGGTTGGCCAGGTAGAGCACCGGCTTGCCGCGCAGCGCACCGAACCCGGCGGGGTCGACGACCACGGTGCGCCCGACGAAGCGGCGCACCAGGGCGAAGAAGAGGTCCTCGACGGCGCGCGTGCCCGGCCCGAGCCAGCTCCGCCACCAGGTGGCGACCGCGCCGAGCTCCTGCCGCTGCGGCCCGGCGTCGGTGACCCGCACCAGGGACTCGCCCGCCTCCACGCGGAGCGGGTAGCGCCCGATCGGCTCGTGCGTGGTGGAGGCTTCGGCGCCGTCCCAGGAGACGGTCGAGGGATGCACGCCGAGGCGGTGGCCGAGGTGCTCGCGGACGGCGATCTGCGCCACGTCGGCCGTACCGTAGACGGCCTCGACGGTGCCGGGGAGCCAGGCGATCTCCTGCACCTGCTCGCGGGTGAGCGTGGTCGTCGCACCGTCGGAACGTGACAGCCGCACCCCGGGCACGAAGCGCCGGTCGCGGAGGAACGCTCGCCGCTCGGGCGCGGGCGCCATGCCGATGGACCCCTTGGGGAGGCCGATCATGGTGATCACCCACTCCAGCCAGACCCGCCCCTCGTGGACGAGCTGGAGGAGGAACTCGGGGAAGCGCGCGCCCTCTCCCGCGCCGCGGAAACGGATCTCGCAGCGCACCTCGCCCGCGGTCGGCGCCGGGCCGAAGACGCGCAGCGAGGGGACGCGGTAGGGCAGGGGAGCGAGCTCGGGCGAGAGGTCGCTCGAGAAGATCGATGCGTCGGCGGGGATGCCGTGCAGCGACGCGTCGAGGAGCGCCGGGTGGAGCAAGCCCACCGGCACCGTGGTCGGCGTCGCGTCGAGCGTGGTGCTCGCGCCCTCGCGCCCGAGGCGCCAGGTGCGCATGCGGTGGAAGGGCGGGCCCTGGAAGAGCTCGTCGGCGGCGTAGGGATCGGGCTGGACCGTAGCGTCGGCGAGGGGCGCGAGCGGTTGCGGCGCAGGCGCAGCAGTCCCGACCGTGACCCGGGCGGAGGCGACCTTCTCGAAGCGCGACAGCGACGCGGTCGGGGCCTCGCGCCAGGCGAGCAGCGTCACTTCCGCTTCGGTCGGCGAGAGCGGCTTCACCTCGGTGCGCGTCCGCGTCGGGCCGGGCAGCGTCAGCCAGCGGTGCACCTGCGCGCCCTCGATGGCGGTGACGGGGGCGCCGAGCGCGGCCTCGGCGGCGCGCGCCAGGCGATCGAGCATCGCGGTCATGGGCAGCGCCGGCACCGTCCAGGTGGGCGCGTGATCGAGCATCCAGGGCTCACGCGCGGGGTCGAGGATGACCTCGGCGTCGGGGTCCTGGCGTGGCGTCGGGGGCCGGGGCGCCTCGCGGAGCACGCGCACGCCGAGCTTCATCACCCGGTAGATGCGCTTGCCGTCGACCCAGAGCGCGCCCTCGAAGGCGACCACGAGCCCCTCGGGACCGCGCGTCACCTCGAGCACGTCGACCTCCACCTCGACGCGCTGGTTCCTGGGGACGACCTGGCCGCGGTACTTCCAGGTGATCGGGCTGCCCAGCGCCACCGGCTCGAAGTGGGGGTTCTCGATGCCCTCGGCGAGCCCGGTATGGACGATGTAGAGCTGCGCGAGCTGGACGATGGCCTCGACCCCGAGCGAGCCGGGCTGCACCGGATCCTGGTAGAAGTGGGCGCGGAAGAACCACTCGCTCGGCGCGATGCGCTTCTCCCCGCGAGCGCGCCCCTTGCCGAGCCGCCCGCCCTCGGGCCAGAAGCCGGTGAGGCGATCGATCATCCGCAGGGGCGTCCGCGCGAGCTGGAGCGCGCCGCCGAAGTAGCGCGCGGGCTCGCTGGTGAGATCCACGGCGACGTCGCTCGGCAAGGCCATGGCGGCGCGCTCGGCGGCGCTGGGAGGGAGGCCCTCCTGGTTCTCGAAGGCGTCGGACGGGAAGAAGCCGAAGCTGGTGCTCATCGTGTAGACGCGGCGCCCGTCGATGGTGCACTCGACCTCGAAGCTCTCCAGCGTCATCTCGCCCGCGCGGGAGACCGTCTTGAGGACCGCGCGCGTGCGCAGCGTCCCGGAGTCGGGGCGGATCTCTTCGTGCAGCGTGGCGGTGCCGTCGAGGTTGCGGAACTTGAGGTCGATCTCGGAGGAGAGGACGCTGCCGACGTAGCTGGCCAGCCAGCCGCAGGGCTGGAGCGCGGCCTCCATGATCACGCAGAGGGGCATGGTCTGGCCGGGGCCGAAGTACCAGGCGTCGGGCGGGATGTCGTAGGCGACCTCGGCGGTGGTGCCTTGCTGCACGGCGCCCATCTCGCCGTCGATGCGGGTGATGCGGGACATGAAGTGGTACGGCTCGCCGGGGAGGCGCGGCGCGCGGCGGTGCCCGTCGAAGCGGGCGTACATCGGCCCGAGGGCCTGGCTCGGCTTGCCCCGCGCCGACGCGAGCATGGCGTGGAGGCCGAAGCGGAAGCCGTCGCGCTCGGCGACCGGCTCGGGATCGGGAGGTAGCGGGCGCGCGTGCTCGGCGCGCGACATCGGCCAGTCGGGCACCAGCCGGAGCCCGACGCGGCCCGCGTGGAAGGCCTTGAGGCCGTCGACGCTGCAGAGGATGTCGGCCCACACGGTGGGGATCGGGCCGTCGTGCACCTCGCGCACGAAGATCTCGTAGACCAGCTCGCGCGAGGTGGGCGTCACCTGGCCGCGGCAGCGCATCCCGGTGCGCTCGCCCTGGACCGGCTCGAAGCGCCAGCCGTCGCGGTCGAGGGTGTAGCCGAGCGACGCCAGGTAGAGCGCCATGGCCTGCGCGCAGCCCTCGAACATCAGCGTGCCGGGCATGCAGGGATCGTTCTTGAAGTGGCCCTCGAAGAACCAGCGATCCGGGGTGATGGCGAGCGTCGCCCGCAGGTAGCCCCGGCCCCAGGGGCCTCCGCGGGGATCGAGCGCGGTGACCCGGTCGAAGAGGCGCATCTTGCCGCCCTGCAGCCGCGGCGACCACACCTGGGCGGCGGCGAGCTCGTAGCCGGGGCCGAAGCAGTCGACGAGGCGGCCCTCCGCGAGCGCCTCGAACTCGGGCTCGCCCAGCTCGGACCGGGTGCAACGCACCGCCGGCGCGTCGAGCCGCGTCGCCGGATCGACGGTCTCTTCCTCGGGCGACCACAGCACCCCGCCCGACTCCAGGAGCTCCTCGTCGGTGAAGAACCCGGCCTGGCCGTTGCGCACGCTGAGCACGAGGCGGTCGCCGATGCGGCAGTCGTAGTGGAAGAAGAACAGCCGCACGTCGCCGTGGCGCGCGTGCCCGTCGACGTGGATCTCGAACACCAGCGTGTCGCCCACGGCTGGCAGCGATCCGTGCCAGGTCGCCTCGCAGCCGAGGAGGCGATAGATGCGCTCGCCGCGGTTCTCGAAATCGGCGCCCAGCCAGGAGATGAGGAGGAGATCGGCCTGCCCGCTCTCGATGACGATCCCCGGGGGCATGCGGCCGTCGTGGAGGTACCAGGAGTCGGCGCGGACGTCGGTCTCGGTCCAGAGCGTGCCGCGCCCCATGGTGCCCGGCTCGCCGCGGATCCCGGTGACGCGGTCGGCGAGCAGCAGCGGCGGCATGGGCATGCGCACCTGGCGGCGGTAGCCGTCCTGCTGGGCGAAGAGCGGTCCGAAGATCGAGGAGATCTTGCCCGAGGCGAGGACCTCGAGATCGGCGCGGCTGAGCTTGGGGCCGGGGAGAGCGGCGGAGGGCGGGGGTGAAGGCGCGAGCGCGGGTGCAGGAGCGGGCGCAGGCGCAGGCGCAGGTCTCGCGGCCACGGGTCTCGGGGCGGGCGCCATCGCGATCGGCAGAGCCGCCATCGAGACCGGGGGCGCGCTCGGTCGCGGGGCTTCGGTCACGGCCTCGACCAGGCGGAGCGCGGCGGCCGGCGCCGGGGCGATCGGCGCGCGGAAGGGAGCGGTTGCTCCCGCCGCCAGCAACACCGTCGCCGTCTCGGTGATGCGCGCGAGGTCGCCCATGAGCTGGCTCTGCGCCTCGAGGTGCTCGAGGTGGACCTGCTGGACGCGCTCCAGCCGTCGCGAGGCCCGCTCCAGGAGTTGGGCTCGCAGCGAGGAGCCCGTGGTCACCATCGGCTGCGGCGCGGGTGCCAGCTCCGCGACGGCAGGAGCCGTGGCGGGCGGCGCCGGCGGCGGGGCAGGGGGGGCATGCGAGGGCAGCGTCGCCGGCGCGTCCACGTCGCGCCCGAGCGAGGGGGGGGTAGGCATCACGGAGGACACGATCTCCGCCGCGGCGACAGGCTGCGGCTCACGGGTTCGCAGCGGCGCGAAGCGCGCCGGTGGCAGGTGTGCGGGAACGGCGACGACCGAGCCGGCGAGCGCCGGGGCCTCGGGGAGGACGTGCGGCGCGGCCGGGGCGCGCAGCACCAGCGTGGCTTCCTGTCCGAGCATGCCCTCGTAGCGGAGGACCAGCTCGGGCTCGCCCGCGGCGCGGAGGAGGCGCACGGTCGCGTCGACGAGCGCCAGGGCCGCATGCGGGCGGCCGAACGGGGTCGTCGCGCCGGCGGTCACGGGCGCGCTCGCTCCCGGCTCGCCGGGGAGCACGGCCCAGATCGGGTCGCCGTCGCGCTCGGCGTCTTCGCGGCGCTTGAGGATCCACACGGCCGTGGCGTCGCCGCCCGGGGTCGGAGCGTTCCCGAGCGCGGCCCACGCCGCGAGGTGAACCGGCTCCGTGGCGAAGTCCACGGCGCCGGCGAGGGCCGCGTCGACCTCCCCGTCGCGCAGCGCCTCGCAGGCGAGCTCCAGCGCGCGCAGGCCGGAGAGCTCCTCGCTCGCGACCGTGAGCCCCGGCCCGCCCAGATCGAGGGCGCGGTTGATGCGGTTGGCGGGGACGTTGGGCATGGTCCCGATGACGGCCGCGCTGGTGAGCGACGGCGCGAGCTGGGCGGCGGCCTCGTCGATCCACGCTGGATCGACGGGGACGCCGAGCGCGGCGCCCCAGCGGCGAGCCCACTCGGGCAGGCGCCACCGCGCGCCCCAGCGGGTCACCGCCGGATCGGTGCCCATGCCGAAGAAGACGGCGGTCCTCTCCCGCGGCAACGCCCGTCCGAGCTGCGCCGCCGCGTCGCGGGCGACGACGAGCGCCGCGAGCTGCTGCGGGAGCGCCTCGAGGAGCTCCCGCGGCGTGGTCGCGAGATCGCGGTAGGCGATCTGGAGGGGGCGCTCGCGTCGCGGCGCGATCCGGCCGTCGGCGGCCAGGGTGCGCGCCACCTCGGCGGTCGAGGAGGCGTCGCCGATCTGCACCGCGACGGCGACCAGGGCGATGTCCCCCCGCGGCCGGGGGGCGCGCGAGGACGAGAGCGCCAGAGCCTCCTCGGGGGCCTCCAGCAAGGCGTGCGCGTTGTTGCCCCCGAAGCCGAAGGCGCTCACGGCAGCGCGCCGCGGTCCGGTCCAGGGCTCGGCGCGATCGAGGAGCCGGAACGGGGTCCCCGCGAGGGCCGGCGTGGGCTCGTCCGCGTGGAGCGTGGGCGGGCGCACCCCGGCGCGGAAGGCGCCGAGCACCTTGACCACCCCCGCGAGCCCGGCGGCGGTGATGAGGTGCCCGAGGTTCGACTTCAGGGATCCGATCGGCACGCCCGTCGACCCCTTGAACACCGACGCCATGCTCTCGATCTCGGTGGCGTCACCGACCGCCGTGCCCGTGGCATGGCACTCCACCAGTGAGACGTCCGCCGGGGTCAGGCCGGCCTGCGCGTACGCGGCGCGCATCGCCCGCTGCTGGCCCTCGCTCGAGGGCGTGAGCACGCCGCGCCCGCGCCCGTCGTTGGAGACGCCGACCGCGCGCACCACCCCGAGGATCGCATCGCCGTCGCGGCGCGCGTCGTCGAGGCGCTTCAAGGCCACCATGACCGCGCCCTCGCCGGGGAGGAGCCCGTCGGCGCCGGCGTGGAAGGGGCGCGAGCGGCCGCTGCGGCTGAGCGCCGAGAGCGCCGTGAAGCCGATGTGGAGGAAGAGATCGTCGGCGCGGTTCACGGCGCCGGCCAGCATCAGATCGGCCTCGCCCCGGGCGAGCGCGCTGCACGCGAGGCCGAGGGCGTAGAGCCCGGAGGCGCAGGCGGCGTCGAGCGCGAAGGCGCGCCCACCGAGGCCGAGCGCGGCGGCGGCGAGGTGCGCCGGGAGGCCCGAGGAGAAGCGGTTCTGCGCATCGACCGCGGGCAGGCCGGCGAGCTCTCCCGCGCGGCCACCGAGGAGCCCCGCACCCTGCTGGGCCAGCCAGGTCGTCTCCGCGAAGAGCCCGCCCGTGCTGGTCGGGTACGAGAGGTTGCCGAGCACCAGGCCGGCGCGTCTCAGCAGCGCGCCCCCGCGGGCCGATCCCTGCACCGGGCGGAGCGCCTCGCGGCCGGTATGGAGCACCCAGTAGAAGAGCGCGTCGAGGCCGTGGAGGGCCGTCGGAGGCAGGGCGAAGCCCTCGGGGCTCCACACGCCGTCGAAGCCGGTGACGTAGCCACCGCGATCGTTGAAGGCGTGATCGGCGGCGGCGTCGGCGGCCACGACGCCGCGGGGATCGAGCCGCCAGCGGCCGGCAGGGGCTCCGGTGACGGAGCTCTTGCCGGCGGCCACGTTGGCCCAGAGCTCCTCGGGCGTGTTGGCTCCGGGGAGGACGCAGGCCTGACCGACGATCGCGATGGGGGAGGATGTCACGGTGCGGCGTCGTAACACCGGAGCCTGTCAGGAATCTGTAATCCCCGCGCGGGGCGTCGGCCGGGTCCAGTGGGGCCACGCCCGGGTCGACGGGGGGCCACCTCCGGGCCGTTGCGCTTGCCTGCCTACACTGACGCCCGGGTACTGTTTGCCAAACGCTGCATACATGAAATCAACCAGGCGCCGGCAATTGCTAACGAAGTCGCGTGGCCCTTGCTGGACAGCCGGGAAAGCTGGGTCGGCCGGGTGACGCATATTTTTGCAGTGTACGGCGCCGCAGGAAACGCCGAGACGTGCCTCTCCCTCTCGCTTCGGAGCGGCATTCCGACTTCAACACCACACGTCCACTCATAGAGCCTATTTACCAGCAAGTGGTCGGGTTGGGGCCTTCGAACCTGGTCGTTAGAAGCGCCGGCAGAAGGCGCTGGCCCGGCGGAAGCGGCAGCAGGGGGCGCTCAGGCGGCAGAAGCCTCGGCAGCGGTTGGTCCGCCGGCAGAGGCTTCAGAGGCAGTTGCTGGGCGAGCATCGTCACGAGCAGGGTAACCTGCTCGCGCGGCTCTCAGCACCAAACGCTCCGGCCCCCTCCAGAATGAGCATTGCCCAGATCGGCGAGCGAGCAGGCTGCTCGGCTTGGTTGCTGGCCGGGCATGGTTACCCCCCGGGCTCCTCGTCGAGGGACTCCAGTATGGCCGCGGCAGTGACCACCTTGGTCAGGCCGTGCCCCAGGGTGATGCCGCCGAAGGGCCCGCCGGAGGACTTGCCCGTGTAGCCGCCGAGGTCGGCGATCCAACGGGCCGCCTGGGCAATCGTGGGCATCGTGTCGGGGATGGTCTCGGTTCGCTTCTTGAATTTACGCTTGAGCAGGCGGAGCGCACGGACCTCGTACGACGACAGCTCCACGCTCGCTGGAACGTCGGGGGAGGTGCGGGTGCGCCGTTCCCGGACGAGCAGAGAAGGGGTGCGACCTGGGACGCCGCGCCCGTCACCCGCGGGACGGCGAGTGTGGCCTGCGAGGCCGCACCCCTCGCGCCGGAGCGGGGAATCACGCGGCAGAAGTGAAGAGGAGAGGCCGAGGAGGGCGAGGGAGGAGTGAGACTCGACTCCCGCAGCCTCCCGGGCCAGTACCGCGAGCAGCTTGACAGGAGGAAGGTTCTACCATTTTCTATCCGTCGAAGCGCTGGTGCAGAGTTTGCAGCCGCGGCGTCGCGCGGCCACGGCCGCGTGAAGGAGACGCTGACCGATGCGCGCGAGATCCGGACTTCATTACGCTCACAGCCTCACCACCGCTGCTCTTCTCGGGCTCTTGCCCGCATGCACCGCGGGGGGCGACCCGTTGACGGGCGACGACCCTTCCTCCAGCGCCAGCCAGCCCATCCTCGGCGGAACCCCGGACGACGGCGATCCCGCGACGGTGCTCATCGGCGGCGGCGGGAGCTGGTGCACGGGCACGATCATCGCGCCGCAGGTGGTGCTGACGGCCGGCCATTGCATCAGCCCGAAGAACAACTTCGTCTACCTGGGCCCGCAGTACCTCGGCGATGCGGGGGGCTCGTTCATCTCGGTGGCGAACAGCTACACCAACCCCGCGTACCAGAGCACGAACTTCACCAACGCGGACGTCGGCGTCGTGATCTTGAAGAGCCCAGCCAATGTGGTGCCCTGCGCGATCAACACGGTTGCCCTCGATGCGTCGTACGTGGGCGCGGACCTGCACATCGTTGGCTTCGGCGTCACCCAGAGCCCGGCCGAGCCGATCTTCACCAAGATGAGCGTGGACGTGACCGTCGCGGGGATCACACCGAAGGAGATCTCGGTGGGCCCCGCGATCTGCTCGGGCGACTCGGGCGGGCCCGGCCTGCTCTCGGTCAACGGCGCGCAGGTCGTGGCAGGTGTCAACTCATGGCACTCCTCGAACGCCAGCGGGTGCGGCGGGAACGGCGGCCTCGCGCGCGTGGATCTGTACGCGGCGTGGATCCAGGCGCAGATCGATGCCGTCGAGAGCGCGGATGGTGGCGCCGATGGTGGCGCCGACGCTGAAGGGACGGGCGGGGGCACAAGCTCGACGACGAGCTCGTCGAGCGGGACGACGAGCAGTTCCTCCAGCGGCATGATGGGCAGCGGCGGCTCGCCGACGAGCAGCTCCTCCGGCACGGCAGGTTCCTCCGCGACCGCGACCACGAGCGCCTCGACCTCCGGTGGCAGCGAGGCGACCCCTTCGACACACGCGAGCTGCGAGATTTCCGCGCGCGAAAGCGCGCCGATGCTCACGCCCTCCGCCGCTGCCGCTCTCGTGGCGATGGCGCTCGGCGCACGACGCCGTCGACGACGCGCGCGCTGAGAGCAGGCTCCCGCCGCGCGATCGGGTTCGCCCGCGAGCGGCGCCGGGGCCCGAGCAGTGACAGACGGCGTCTCGCGAGCGAGGGCGTGTCTACGTCGGTGCCACCTGGGCGTCGCCCTCGAGAGCGGGAGGCCAGGCCTCGATGCTCGTCCCCACAAGCGGAACCGGGGGCGCCGTCCACGGCATGGGACCCGGCCACCTACCTCGTGGTGATCGAGACCGCCGCAGAGGCCAATTTTTTGATGAGGCTCCTGCAGCCGAACACCTGTATCGGCCTCGACGATCTGACCGTCCCCGGCACGTGCCAGTGGGTGAAGGACGCACCGCTGACGTACACGGCCTGGCAGCTCCCCTATCCCCTGAGCAACTCGACAAGACCTGCGCGCCCAATTGCTCGCCCGACCAGGCATCGGCGACGTGGGGCTGTTCCCGGCCGCTCGCGGCCGTGGCCGCCGGGACGACGGTGTTCTTCCTGGGAAGACGAACGCCCTCGCCGCCACTTGCCGCGACGCTTCGCGTCGAGGTCGCCCCGGTGCCCGCCGGCGGGATGCTGGCAGCACGCGGAAGCTTCTGAAGGGCCGCGGCCTCGCAGGTCGCGCCTCTCCAGAATCCTCGACGCGCCGCGGCCCGGCGCGCCGCGGTCTCTGCGCGAGGGCGCGGACGCATCCGCTCGGCATGCCGCTTGCGAGGGACGCGGGTCCTCTACCAAAGGACAGTCATGACGGGTCGTGCCGCTCTCTTCCCCCTGTTGCTCTCCACGCTCTCGATCGCCGCTTGTGGCAGCAGCCAACACAACGCACCAGCCGGGTCGTCGTCCGGCGGGTCATCCACGACCAGCAGCGGCTCCGGCGGCGGGGCGGGTAGCGGGGCCCCGATCAACCCCTCGAACCAGGTCGTCGTCCGCAACCTGTCGGGCGCACCGCTGAACGACTATCCCTTCCAGTTCGCGCGTCCCTTCCGCGAGGGGGAGATCCCGACCTTTCCGCAGATCTGGATCGACGGCGGCGCCGTCCCCACGCAGGCGGACGTCAAGCAGCGCTGGCCGGACGGCTCCGCACGGCACGTCATCCTCTCCGTGATCATCCCGACCTTGCCGGTCGGTCAGGACGTCGGGCTCGAGTTCGGTTTGCAGGCAACGGGCAACAACACGGCGCTCACCACCGCGGAGATGCTGGACCCGGCGTTCGACTTCGACGCGCGGATCGACATCGCCTCCGGCGGGATGAAGGCCGAGGCCTCCGCGCGCCAGATGCTTACGGACGGCAAGGTCGCCCTGTGGACCTCCGGCCCCATCGCCACGACCGTCATCCTCGCCGACCACGGGCCGACGCGTGCTTACGATCTGGGGTTCGATACCTACCGATCGATCCGGCCCATCTTCGAGGCCACATTCTGGCCGAAGACCCACGCGGTCCGGGTTCGCTTCATCGGCGAGAACGCCAACACCACCACGCTCGAGGACGTAGCATATGATCTGACGCTCTCGCTCGGCGCCTCCCAGCCGACGCCGATCTATAGCCGCGCCGGGCTCGCCCACTACTTCGGCACGCGGTGGACGCAGGTCGCCTGGGCGCCCGCCGCCCCCGAGCCCGACGTGAGCGTCGACAGCGGCCTCGCCTACCTGGAGACGACACAGTTCTTCCCCAATTTCGACGTCGGTCAGGCGATCCCCGCCAGCCTACTCGGCGCGAATGCCACGGCATGGGCGAGCGCCAAGAAAGACCTCTACGATCCCGGGCTGTGGACCATCTACATGCCGACCACCGGCGGGCGTTCGGACATCGGTCCTTACCCTGGATGGACGGCGGCGTGGCTACGCACGGGTGATCCGGGCGCCAGGGCCGTCGCCTTCGGGCAGGCCGACCTCGCGGCGGCGTGGCCGCTGCACTGGCGCGAGGGAGACGCCACGACCGAGTTCGACCGGAAGAAGACGATCCCGGGCATCGGGCTCCCACGCTCGGTCAATGCCCACCCCACGCTCTGGTTCCCGACCAACAACGGAGTCTACGCTCCCATCCTGCCGACGCCGCGGATCACCGACCCCAACGCCTTTCCCACCACCTCCGGCGGATGGGCCCCGGACGGGGCGCACCAGCCGGATCCCTTCTCCCCGCAGTACATCCTCAGCGGAGAGCACTTCTACCTCGAGGAGATGCAGCTCTGGGCTGCGGCGCAGGCGTTGACCTACGCGCCGGGCGCGTATGGCCGCGGCGTGGATGGATATGGGGGCGTCCAGGATCAGATCCGGGGCAACGGCTGGGTGCTGCGTAGCCGCGTCAGCGCGGCGTTCCTCTCTCCTGACGGCTCCCCCGAGAAGACGTACTTCAACGAGCTGGTCGAGGACGCGCTCGCGCTCTGGGAGGGTCAGCGGAACATCCAGGGCACCCCGCTCGCGTCCCACCCGGAGTGGCAGTACGGACACGACCAGAGCCCGGTTTCGGCGTCACCTCTCCGCTTCTTCCTGACGGGGAACCCGATCAACGCCGCAGACGCTTACGGTCTGGACACCACGAAGGCCTCGACGTTCGAGGCGCTGTGGATGGATTACTACTTCCTCATCGAGCTCGGTATCGCCAAGGAGCGAGGGTTCCCCGCAGCGGGGCTCTTCACCTGGTACGCGCCCCTCCTCAACGGCCAGTTCGCGGATCCCGGCTACGATCCCCGCCTCTGTCATGCGTATGAAACCCCGATGGCCGACGTTCAGACGAAGTACTTCACGACCTGGGCCGAGGTCGCCAGCGCGTTCGTGGCCTCGGAGATCAGCAGCGTCGAAGGGTCCTTCGCGAACCCCAGCGACTACTATGCTCTGCTCGCGTCCGGCGCCGGCGCCCTGACGCAGGGAGAGGCGGGCGGCGAGGCCGCCTGGAGCTGGCTGTCCAGCAACGTCCACGCGACGTGCCCGACCGTCTACCCGGGCGACTGGTACCAGTGGAACCTCGTGCCCCGCGCCGCGGGGACGCCTGCGCTTCCGCCTCCCGGCCCTTGAGTTGCCTCACGCCGGCCGCGGCCACTCTCCCCGCCCCCCGCGACAGCAGCACGCACATCGCCGGTTGGTCCTCGGGGACGGCTTGGTCGCCGAGGTCACCGCCCCCCGTACTCGTGCAGGAGGTCGAGGGCCGGCGTGGTGTCGTCGTGGAGGATGAGGAACGCGTGGCAGCGGTCGTTCCCGTCTGCGCGCGGTCGCACACGGCGATGGTGCGGACGGGACGGGGGAGACTCTTGATGACGGTGGTGGTCTCGGCGATCTCGATCTCCTTGGTCTTGGCGCCGACGTAGCGACCTGGCTCCTAGTGGTGGGCGAAGCGGTCGCGAGGCAGGCGTTTCCAGGCGTTGACCGCGGCTGGGCGGTGAGGGGCGCGGATCAAGAGCACGGTCTTGTGGAAGCGATCCAAGCCGGCGCCCCAAAGGCCGAGCCGACGAGCGAGGGCTGTCCGCCGCAGCAATGCGAGTGGCGGCCCAGCGGACTGCCTTCTCATGGGAGCGGACCGCCGTCTCCTCCTCGGCGGTAACCATGCCGGGCTCGCCGGCCGAGGGCGCCGCCTCCACGCGCGCTCGCACGCATCGGCCGCCTTCCATCGAGGGCGGCACGATGCGAGCGCCAGGCGACGCTCAGTGCGGCCCAGCGTCGGGGCGGAGGTGCGTCTCCACTCCCTCGAGCTCGACGAAGAGGCGCCCGTCGGCGTCGATGAGCGCCACGTCCGAGAGGACGCGCGTGGGCTGCACGTCACGCCCGGTGACCACGCCCCGGAGGGCGGTGCGCGCCAGGCCGGCCTGGTAGCGGCGCACGTGACCGACGCGGCTCGGCAGCATGGCGCCGCCGCCGAGCTTCTCGCGGGCCCAGAGCACGGCGAGCTGGAGCGCGCCGTCCATCGCGGCCGGATCGGTCTCCCAGCCGGCATCGGGCCAGCCCTCGATGAAGCGCGCCCCGTGCAGGCTCGCCGAGGCGATCTCGGCGTCGACACCGTCGATCGAGTCGAGCACCTGGAACGCGGGCCCGTGGAACAGCGCGTGGCCGTCGTAGATGAGCCCGCCGAACGGCGCGCTCGGCGTCGCCAGCGTCCGCAGCGGCGCGCCGGCCGCGTGGCCGTCGAGGGCCACGTCGCAGCGGTAGTGGGGGCGATCGGCGAGGTCGGTGATGGTCACCCGCACCCGCGCTCCGTCGCCGTTGCTGATCTGCTCGGCGGTGATGCGCAGCACCGAAGTGCCCGCGTCGAAGGCGCCCAGCTTGATGCCGCGGAAGACGCTGACGTCCTGGAGGCCGGTGACCGCCAGGTCCGGCCGCAGGGCCGCAGCGGCCCGGGCGCACCACTCGATGGCCATCACCACCGGCACCACCACGGCGCCGGCGACCTGGTGATCGCGGAGGAACCCGTGCGTCGACGGGTGGACGAGCACGGCCGCCTCCCAGGGGCGGCGCGTCGCGCCGGGAGCCTGCACGCCCGAGGACACGCCGAGGAGCACGTCGACCTCGGCCGTGGGCGCCGAGAGGCACTCGGCGACGAACGCCGCGGCGCCCCCGTCGAGCGGGATCAGCGGCACGCCCATGCGCTGGAAGTGCCCGGCCAGCCCGGGCGTGACCATCCCGCCGTCCCAGGGGCCCCAGCCGAGGGACTTGACCACGCACGCGTCACCGCGGCGGCGGTGCTCGCTCTCGGCCACGGCGTTGAGGGTGGCGTTGGCCATGGCGTAGTCGCTCTGGCCGATGTTGCCGGTGCGCCCGGCGATCGACGAGAAGAGCACCAGCGCGCGGAGCGGATCGCCGCTGGTCGCCGCGAGGAGCGCCGCGAGGCCGCCCAGCTTGGTCTCGACCACCCGGTCGAACTGCTCGTCGGTCTTCTCGGCGATGGGCTTGTCGGCGATGACGCCGGCCCCGTGCACGACGGCGGTGATCGCGCCGTACCGGGCGCGGACCCGGCCGAGCACCGCCGTCACGGCCGCGGCGTCGCCCACGTCGACCGGCTCGTACGCGGCCGTGGCGCCGCTGCGCTGGATGGCGTCGAGCGTGCGGCGGATCTCGCGGGTGGCCTTGATCTGCTGCACGCGCTCCCGGAGCGCGGCCGGGGACGGGGTCTCCGCCGCCAGGGCGCGGGCGAGCGCGGCGTCGTCGAGGCCGCGGCACCGCTCGGGCTCCTCCGCGAGCGCGCTGCGCCCGAGGAGGACGAAGCTCGCGCCCGGCGCTGCTTCAGCGAGCGCGATCGTGCAGCGCGCCGTCACGCCGCGACCGCCGCCGGTGACGACGACGACGTCGCCGCGTCCGAGGTGGAGCCCCGACGTGCCGGTGGCCTCCCTGTCGACGAGGCTGCGCACGCGGCGCGGGCCGGCGCCGATGGCCACCTCCTCGTCGGGGCCACCGAGGGTCAGCTCGGCGAGCAGATCGGCCGCGACGGCAGCGGCGGATCGGTCGAGGCCACCGCAGGCGATGCTCCGCGCGCGCGCCGCGGGCCACTCGAGGGCCGCCGTCCGCGCCAGCGCGGCCAGGCCGGCCAGCCAGGGCTGCTCCTCGGCGAGGGGCGAGACCAGCACGTAGGCGCCGCCGCGCTCCACGAAGCGCGGGGCGATGGCGCGCGCGAGCTGGAACGCTCGCTTCATCACCAGCGTCGCCCGCGTCGGATCCGCGGCCCCGTCGAGCGCGCGCAGATCGATGACGCCGTCGGCCTCCGCATCGGCCACCGCCGCGGCGACCGCGGGCAGCCCGAGGGCCACGAGCTGGTTTGCCAGCTCGACGGCCACCCCGCCGCCGTCCGCGACGACCACGATGCGACGGCACGCGAACAGGGCCGGCATCGCCAGCCCCGGCAGGGCCCGCGGCGTCCACTCGACCACGAGGCGAGGCACGCGCGCCGGCCGCGGCGCCGGTGTGGCGGCCACCGAGGGTGCTGCGGCCTGGACCTTCGCGGCCCCGCCGCCGCCGAGGGAGCTGCGGAGCTTGTCGGCGACCTCGCCGAGGGTCTGGAGGGTACCGAGGGCCTTGGGATCGAGCTGCGGCAGCTCGGGGACGGCGTCGCGCATGGCGGAGAGGATCTCGACCCGCTTGATGGAGTCGATGCCGAGGTCGGCCTCGAGGGCC
>Ga0302279_10002690_pt1 | contig 23122 bp, 18 predicted proteins | sample III_Bog_N3_3_FD_194541 | JGI IMG/M metagenome (GOLD analysis project Ga0302279, IMG submission 194541) | Peat permafrost microbial communities from Stordalen Mire near Abisko, Sweden - III_Bog_N3_3 | ecosystem: Environmental > Terrestrial > Soil > Wetlands > Peat | place: Sweden: Abisko...
CCGGCGGCCACGGCCCCGACCGCGTCCGCGGCCCCGACCGCGTCCGCGGCCTCGACCGCGTCGGCGCCGCCCGTGCAGGCATCGTCGGCGGCTCCTTCCCCGGCGTCGACCGGGGTCGAGGGAGCCACGCCCCTGCGGGGCGCGGCGGCCCGCATCGTCGTCAACATGGAGGCGTCGCTCGCGGTGCCGACGGCCACCAGCGTCCGGGTCGTCCCGGCCAAGCTGCTCGAGGTCAACCGGACGATCATCAACAACCAGCTGAGGCGCACGACCGGCGGCAAGGTCAGCTTCACCCACCTCATCGGCTACGCGGTGGTCCAGGCGCTCGGTGCCGTCCCGGCCATGAACGCGGCGTTCGTGGCCGACGCCGACGGCAAGGGCACCCCCGGGGTGCTCCGCCACGAGCACGTCGGGCTCGGCCTGGCAGTGGACGTGGAGAAGGCCGGGGGCCGCACCCTCCTCGTGCCGTGCATCACCGATGCGGACACCCGGGACTTCAAGGGCTTCGTGGCCGCCTACGAGGATCTGGTCCGCAAGATCCACACCAACAAGATCGCCCCCGACGACTTCGCCGGCACCACGGTCACCCTGACCAATCCGGGGACGATCGGCACCGTCCAGTCGGTCCCCCGGCTGATGCCCGGCCAGGGCGTCATCGTCGGCGTCGGCGCACTGGGCGTGCCCGCCGGCTTCGAGGCGGCCGACCCCCGGAAGCTGGCCGAGCTCGGCGTGGGCAAGACGGTGACCATCACCTCGACCTACGACCACCGGATCATCCAGGGCGCCGAGTCGGGCCTGTTCCTGGCCCACGTTTCCGAGTGCCTGATGGGACGCCACGGCTTCTACCAGCAGGTCTTCGACGCCCTCGAGATCCCCTACGAGCCGGTGACCTGGCAGCAGGACGACAACTCCTCGGTGGAGGAGGCGGACGGCGGACACGAGCGGCTGATCAAGCAGAACCACGTCCAGACCCTGGTCAACATGTACCGGGTCCGCGGCCACCTGATCGCCCACCTGGACCCGCTCGACGCCGAGGAGGTCGACCTCCATCCCGAGCTCGACCCGCTCCACTACGGGCTGACCATCTGGGACCTGCCCCGTCTGTTCGTGGCCGACGGGCTGGCCGGCAAGGAGCTGGCCACGCTCGACGAGATCCTGTCGGTGCTGCGTAACGCCTACTGCCGAACCCTGGGCGTGGAGTACATGCACATCCAGGACCCGGACCAGAAGCGCTGGGTCCAGCAGCACGTGGAGGGCGTGTCGGCCGCCACCAGCCCCGACGAGCAGCGCCACATCCTCGACCGGTTGAACGCCGCCGAGGTGTTCGAGCGCTTCCTCCACTCCCGCTACGTGGGCCAGAAGCGCTTCGGCCTCGAGGGCGCGGAGTCGGCCATCGTCATCCTCGACGCCCTCCTCGACGAGGCGGTCAAGCAGGGTCTGCACGAGTCGGTGATGGGGATGTCCCACCGGGGCCGGCTGAACGTGTTGGCCAATATCGTGGGCAAGTCCTACGGCGAGATCTTCGAGGAGTTCGAGGGCAACCTCGACCCCGAGTCGGTCCAGGGGTCGGGCGACGTCAAGTACCACAAGGGTGCCAAGGGACTCTTCGTGGGGCGCAACGGCGAGACGATCCCGCTCACCATGGCCTCCAACCCGTCCCACCTCGAGGCCGTCGACCCGGTGGTCGTCGGCATGGCCCGCGCCCGCCAGGACGCACTCGGCGGCGAGCGGGGGAGCGGGCCGAGCCTCGTCGACGGGGTGGGCGATCCGTTTCCGGTGCTGCCGATCCTGCTCCACGGCGACGCGGCCTTCGCCGGCCAGGGAGTGGTGGCCGAGACGCTCAACCTGTCCGGGCTCGCCGGCTACCGCACCGGGGGCACCGTCCACGTGGTCATCAACAACCAGCTCGGGTTCACCACCGCACCCGAGGCGGCCCGGTCGACGGTGTACCCGACCGACGTGGCCAAGATGGTGCAGGCGCCGATCTTCCACGTCAACGGGGACGACCCCGAGGCCTGTGCCCGGGCGGCCCGCCTGGCCTTCGGCTTCCGGCAGGCGTTCCACAAGGACGTGGTCATCGACATGGTCTGCTACCGGCGGCACGGCCACAACGAGGGTGACGACCCGAGCTACACCCAGCCCCTGATGTACAAGCTCATCGACGCCAAGCGGTCGGTGCGAAAGCTCTACACCGAGGCGCTGGTGCGGCGGGGGGACATCTCGCTGGAGGAGGCCGAACGGGCACTCGACGACTTCAGCGCACGGCTGCAGGCCGCCCTCGACGAGACCCGGGCCGAGGCCGAGGACGCCCCGCCACCCCCGGTGAGCCTTCCCGAGTACATCCAGCCCGACCTGTACATCCCGCGTATCGACACCGGGATCGATCCCGAGACGGTGGGCCGTCTGGCCACGGCGGTACGGACGGTGCCCGACGGCTTCGTCATGCACCCCAAGCTTGCCCGCCAGTTCGAGCAGCGCGACAAGGTGGTGGCGGACGGCGAGATCGACTGGGCACTGGGTGAGGCGCTGGCGTTCGGCTCGCTCCTGGTGGAGGGCACCAACGTGCGGGTCACCGGCCAGGACACCCGGCGGGGCACGTTCTCCCACCGGCACGCCGTGCTGGTCGACTACGAGACCGGAGCGGAGCACGTGCCGCTCGAGGGACTCGAGGGCGGACGCTTCACCATCCGGGACTCGCTGCTGTCCGAGTACGCGTGCGTCGGGTTCGAGTACGGCTACTCGGTCGAGGCTCCGAACGACCTGGTGGCCTGGGAGGCCCAGTTCGGCGACTTCTGGAACGGTGCCGAGATCATCGTCGACAACTTCCTGGTGGCCGCCGAGGACAAGTGGGGCCAGAAGTCCGGGCTCGTCCTGCTCCTGCCCCACGGCTATGAGGGCCAGGGCCCCGAGCACTCGTCGGCCCGCATCGAGCGGTTCCTGACGCTGTGCGCCCGGGGCAACCTGCGGGTCACCCAGCCGACGACCTCGTCGCAGTACTTCCACCTGCTGCGCGCCCAGGTGCGAGTGCCCGACCGCAAGCCCCTGATCGTGTTCACCCCCAAGTCGCTCCTGCGGGCCCGTCAGGCCCGGTCACCGATCGGCGCCTTCACCGCAGGCTCCTTCGCCGAGGTACTCGACGACCCGGCGGCCTCCGACGGACTCGACCGGTCCGGGGTGAGCCGTGTGGTGCTGTGCTCCGGCAAGGTGTCCTTCGACGCCATCGGCCGCCGCGACGAGCTGGGCGACGCCGGGTCCCACGTCGCCGTGGTCCGGGTCGAGCAGCTCTACCCGTGGCCGAAGGACGGGCTGGCCGAGGTGCTCGGTCGCTACCCCCAGGCCGAAGAGGTGGTGTGGCTGCAGGAGGAGCCCGAGAACATGGGCGCCTGGAACTTCGTGCACAGTCGGCTCCACCGACTGCTGCGCAGCACCCACACACTGCGCCACGTCAGCCGGGCCGAGTCGGCCAGTCCTGCGTCGGGCAGCGCCGCCCTGCACCGCCTGGAGCTCGAGGACCTACTGGTCCGGGCGGTGGGCTGACTGGTCCGGGCGGCTGACTGGTCCGGGCGGCTGACTGGTCCGGGGGGCTGACTGGTCCGGGGGGTGGACTGCACGCCACCGGTGATGGAGCCGGGGCCGCCCCGGCGGACGGGCGGTCCGGCCGTCAGGCCAGGAAGTCTCGTGCCAGGCCCATCCACATCTCGGTCGACAGGCGGAGCGACTCCACGTCGACCCGCTCGTCGATGCCGTGGAACATCGCCCCGTACTGCTCGAAGTCGATGGTCGGGCTGTGGAGTCCGAATCCGTACGACACGGAGCCGAGGGTGCGGGTGTAGCGGGCGTCGGTGGCGCCGACGGTGAGGAACGGCACGGTGCGGGCCCCGGGGTAGAAGACCTCGCTCACCCGCTGGAGCGCGTCCCACAGGGGCGTGTCGATGGGGGAGGTCGATGCCGGCTCCTCGGACAGGAAGGCGATCTCCACGTCGTCGGCCAGGTCGCCCAGGACGTCGTCCAGCATGTCCCGCACGTCACCCGTCTCCCAGCCGGGCAGAGCGCGGATGTCGACCTCGAGTTCCACCCGGTCGGGGATCACGTTGGTCTTGGTGCCGGCCCGCATGACCGTCGGCGCCAGGGTGGTGTGGGTACAGGCGTGTGCCTGTCGGGCCAGGCCGAGCAGGGGCAGCTCGTCGCAGAATCCGTCGATGCGGTCGGGGTCGAGGAGCGGCTCACTCAGCTCGGGCGGGAACCCGAGTCCGTCGATGAACCGGACCCAGGCCTCGTGCAGCTCGGCCCGGGGGCGGTACTCGTCGATGCGTCGGACCACTTCGGCCGCCTTGACCAGGGCGTTGTCTGTACGCAGCGGCTGGGACGCGTGACCCGGGGTGCCCGTGACGGTCAGCACGCACCAGAAGACGCCCTTCTCGCCGACGATGACCGGGAGCCGGGGGAGCCCGTCGGTCCCGTTCATGGGGAATCCGCCCGACTCGGTGATCACGTAGTCGGTGCGGATGTCGTCGGCGGCGTTGGCGCACAGCCATTTCGCGCCGTAGGTGGACAGCGCCTCCTCGTCGGCCACGGCGATATAGGTGAGGTCACCCGCGGGCCGGAATCCGCTGAGGGCGAGGTGTCGCATCCCGGTGGCCATGGTGGTGGTCAGGTTGAGCATGTCGATGGCACCCCGGCCCCACACCGTGCCGTCGATGAGCTCCCCGCCGAAGGGGTCGTGGGTCCAGTCGTCGGGATTGGCTGGTACGACATCGGTGTGGCCGAGCAACGTCAACGACGGCGCCGTCGGGTCGGAGCCGGCCAGCTTGGCCACCAGCGAGGTGCGTCCGGGGGCGGGCTCGTAGGTCTCGAGGTCCACACCGGAGCCCTCGAGGTAGGTGGTCAGTACGTCCACGCTCCGCCGCTCCTGGCCGGAGCCCGGGGTGCCGTCGTTGACGCAGGCGTTCCGGATGAGGTGCTGGAGGAGGTCGGTCGCCTCGTTGGCCCGGTCGATGTCGGAGGTCACGGCCCGATCCTACGGTCCCCCGTGGGCCCCGGAAAGGGGACCGGCGCCGGCTCGCCGGCCGCGCCGATCCGCCCGCTCCGTCGACGGGGCGGGACCGCCGCACCGCCCGCGAAGGGGACCATACGCAGGAAGGGTGTCCGGCAGGTGGTTGACTGGGTGCACTTATGGACTCCGAAACCCCTGCCCGCCGGCGCATCGTCGTCGACGGCTCGAATCTTGCAACCGAGGGTCGCACCCTGCCGAGCCTGGCCCAGCTGAACGAGGCCATCGAGACGTTCATCGAGGAGTACCGGGGGTTCCGCCCCGAGGACGTCACGGTGGTCGTCGACGCCTCGTTCGGGCACCGCATCGACCCCTCGGAGGTGAAGTCGTTCGAATGGTGACGCCACCCGCCGGTGCCGTCGGCCGGGGCGACGGTTTCATCCTCCGGATCGCCGAGAAGTCCGGCGCCCTCGTCCTCTCCAACGACTCGTTCCAGGAGTTCCACGCCGAGCGTCCGTGGCTGTTCGAGTCCGGACGGCTCATCGGCGGCAAGCCCGTGCCCGGTGTGGGATGGGTGTTCACTCCCCGGACGCCGGTGCGGGGTCCGCGCAGCAGGTCGGTCACCGCCCAGTCCAAGCGCGAGGCGAAGGCGGCGGACGCGGCCGTCGACCAGGCGGACGGGCCGGCCGGAGCCGACGAGGACGCCGCCGCCGCCGCCGGGGAGGCCCCACCGAAGGCCAGGCGGTCCCGGCGCCGTCGGGGTGGTCGGGGATCCGGGGGTGGCCGGGCTGCCGAGGCCGTGGAGCAGGTCGACGAGGGCGGTACCGACGAGGAAGCCTCCGCCGAGGGCGACGTCAGCCTGGTGGACGTCCCGGTGGTGCTGGCGACGTCGGACACCATGGACGTGGACGATGCCTACGAGGACGTGGGTGGCCGGGGCAGGAAGGCCACCAAGGCGACCAAGGCGACCAAGGCCACCAAGGCCACCAAGGCGAGCAAGGCGACCAAGGCGACCAAGGCGACCAAGGCGACCAAGGCGACCGCCGCCGTCGAGCCCGCCACCAAGGCCACCAAGGCCACCAAGGCCACCAAGGCCACCAAGGCCACCAAGGCGAGCGCCGCCCCCGAGCCCGCCACCAAAGCCACCAAGGTGACGAAGGCCACCAAGGCCACCAAAGCCACCAAAGCCACGAAGGCCACCAAGGCCACCAAGGCCACGAAGGCCACCAAGGCCACGACCAAGGCCGCCGGGGCCACCGCAACCGCCGAGCCCGCCGCCAAGGCCGCCAAGGCGACAAGGGCCGTGAAGGCGACCAGGGTCGCCGCCAAGGCCGCACCGGTGGATCCGGCCCCGCGGACCGACGCGTCCGGCGGTCGGGACGCGCCGGTGGGCGAGGCGCTGAACGACGCCATGACCTTCATCACGTTCGTGGCCGAGCACCCGGTCGGCAGTACCTTCGACGGCGAGGTGGTGTCGTTCACCTCGCACGGGGCACACGTCGACGTCGCAGGCATGCTGTGCCACGTGCCGCTGCGGAATCTGGGCGATCCGGCCCCGCAGCGGGCCCGGTCGGTGCTCACCAAGGGCGAGGTCCGCGAGTTCGAACTGGTCTCGCTCGACGCCCCACGCCGGCGCGCCGAGATCGCCCTTCCCGGGTTCGGTTCCTGAGCTCCGACACCTGCGCCCCGCCGCACCGGTAACCTCGCCGTTCGTGCGAGCCGACGACTACCTGCCCCACCGGGACCCGTTCCTGTTCGTGACCGAGCTGCGCTCCGTCGAGCCCGGCCGGTCCGCCACCGGCGCCTGGCAGCTCACGGGCGACGAGGCGTTCTTCGCCGGGCACTTCCCGGGCCGCCCGACGCTGCCCGGCGTGCTCATGGTCGAGGCACTTGCCCAGTTGGGCGGTGTGGCCGTCCTGGCCGACCCGGCCTTCGCCGGAAAGCTCCCACTCTTCGGCGGCATCGAAAAGGCGAGGTTCCGGCGCCAGGTGGTACCGGGTGACCTCCTGGAGCTCGAGGTCACACTCGGGCGGATGTCGGCCCGGGCCGGCAAGGGATCGGGGCGAGCCACGGTCGGCGGTCAACTGGCCTGCGAAGCCGAGCTGCTCTTCGTCCTGGTCGACGCCGACGTGGCTCCGCCCGCCGAGGCCTGAGGTCACCGGTGCGGATCGCCACCTGGAACGTGAATTCGCTGACCGCCCGGCTGCCCCGGGTGGAGGAGTGGATCCGTTATGCGCGGCCGGACGTCCTGTGCCTCCAGGAGACCAAGCAGGCCGATGCCGCTTTTCCCCACGGGGCGTTCGCCGCACTCGGCTACGAGTCGGTCCACCACGGCGACGGCCGATGGAACGGGGTGGCCCTCGTGAGCCGCGTCGGCATCGACAACGTGTCGACCGGGCTGGGATCGTCCGACGACGACCAGGGGACCCGGCTCATCGGGGCCGACTGCGGCGGGGTCCGGGTGTACTCGGCCTACGTGCCGAACGGTCGGGCCCTGGACGACGAGCACTATCCGGCCAAGCTGGCGTGGCTGGCCCGGCTGCGCGTGCTGCTCGCAGCGACGAGCGATCCGTCGCTCCCGCTCGCGGTCTGCGGCGACTTCAACGTGGCTCCCGACGATCGGGACGTCTGGGACCCGTCGCAGTTCGACGGGATGACCCACGTCAGCGCTCCCGAACGGGAGGCCCTCGCCGCGCTCGAATCGTGGGGGCTGGTCGACGCGTTCCGACTGGTCTACCCGGACGACGAGCTCTTCAGCTGGTGGGACTACCGGGGTGGCTCGTTCCACCGCCACCGCGGCATGCGGATCGACCTGATCCTGGTGACCGAGGTCCTGGCCCGGAACACCTCCTGGGCCCTGATCGACCGTCAGGCCCGAAAGGGCGAGAAGCCGTCCGACCACACGCCGGTGTTCATCGACACGTCGGTCGACTGACGGGTCGACGACGGATCAACCGGTGACCGGTGTCGGTGGGTCCACCACGGGCACCACGACGGACGCATGCCACAGGAGTACGAATGTCGGGCATGCCTTGGCCGTCGGGCAGATCGAGGTCCCCGTGGCGTCCAGTTCCGCGGTCCCGTAGTTGACGACCTGGAAGACCGTGATCGAAGCGCCGGTGGTCGTCGTTCCTTCCGACACCAGTCGGAGGACGGGCGTGGTCTGGATCGCCTGGGCGGGCGACCAACGGAGGCCGTGGCCGGAGAGCTTGACCACCACCTGCTCGCCCTTGGTGGCGAGGACGGTCGTCCCGTCGCTGGCGAAGGTGAGCGTCACCTTCCTGGCCACCGGTGGGGTCACCGTTGTCGCGGCGGCGATGCCGGTGGCACCGGACACCGCCACCAGGGCCGAGACGACGACTCCGAGCCCGAAGACACTGAACCTGGTGCGCATGGCAACCTCCTGGGCATCAGCCGACACATCCCGAGCCGGATGTCCCGTTGACAATGGGTACCTATAGGAACGGTCGGGACAGTCGGAACGTTACAGGGCGACGATGCGAGCGAGCATCGGCAGGTGCCGGTGCACCCCGGGCTGGAGCGCTGCCGCCCAATGGGCGTCAGCCTTTGAGGTTCGCCCGCAGATCGGCGAAGCGGCGTGCGGCGTCGTGGGGAGCGGGCCGATCGTCCCCCGGGACGCACGCCCCGGCCAGGTCCTCGACCCACGGCGACGGGCGGCGATCCATGGCCCGACCACTCCCCATCGTGCGGCTCTCGGCCCATGAGCACTCGAGGACCCGGCTGGCCCGGGTCAGCGCCACGTAGAGCAGACGCCGCTCCTCGGCCAGTGCGTCGGAGGTGGTGGCGTGCACGATGGGGACGAATCCGGCTTCCAGCCCCACCACGTGGACCACCTCCCATTCGAGGCCCTTGGCCCGGTGGAACGTGGCCAGCTCGACAGCACCGCCGGCCTCGCCACGCCCGGCGGTCGACACCGTGGCCGGAACCGGGTGCCCGGGTGCCACCACGGGTTCCGCCTCGGCATCGGGCGCCGGTGCGAACCGGCAGGGCACGCCGACCCGGTCGAGGGCCCGGCGGACCACGGCCAGCAGGTCGTGGGTCCGGGCCAGGACCGCCTGGTCCGACCACAGGGTGCCCGCCTCCGCCCGCCGGAGGATCGCCAGGGCCACGGCCTCCGCCTCGGCCCGGTCGTCGGCGTGGACGCTCAAGGTCGGCACGGGGCCGTCGGCCACGGCCGACGCAGGGGGGAGGACGGCCGCCGGCCCGAGTGCGGCGGTGGCGGCGGCGACGACCTGGGGGGTGGAGCGGTGGTTGGCATCGAGGTGGACGACCTCGAGGCCGGGGACCACGTGGGGCAGCGTGGCCAGGAGGCCCGGGTCGGCACCGTTCCAGCCGTAGATGGCCTGGTTGGGGTCGCCGACGGCGACCAGGTCGGCCCGGGCGCCCATCAGGGCACGGACCAGTCGGAACTGGGCCGGGTTCACGTCCTGGAATTCGTCGATGGCCAGGTGCCGGTAGCGCCAGTGGGCCTGCTCGGCGAAGACGGGGTCCTCCAGCAGCAGGTCGGCGGAGCGCAGGAGCACGTCGTCGAGGTCGAGGAGGGAGCGGCGGGCCAGCCGGTCCTGGTAGGTGGCGAACACCTCGGCCACACGGTCGAGTGGCAGGGCGACCACCCGTCCGGCGGCGGTGGCCGCAGCGCCGTACCCGTCCGGCGACAGGCAGCGGGCCTTGGCCCACCCGACCTCGGTGTCGGCGACCGAGGCCGTGCCCCGGTCGCCCGTCAGATCGGCCAGGGTGCGCCACCGGTGCTCCACCAGGGCGGGGGGTGCCTGGCCGGTGTCGGCCGCCCGACGGCGCAGCAGGGTGAGCGCCAGCTGGTGCAGCGTCCCGGCCCGCACCCCGGGCGAGGGGACCCTGCCTGCTCCGGCGGGCGTCGAGACGGCCACGCCGTAGCGCCCGAGCCGGTCCCGCAGCTCGTGGGCGGCTTTGCGGGTGAAGGTGCACACGACCGTGTGGTCGGCCTCGGCCGATCGGTCCCGGATGCGCCGGGCGACCCGCAGGGTGAGCACTCGCGTCTTGCCCGAGCCGGCACCGGCCACGATGCACAGCGCCTCGGCCGGTGAGCCGACCGCCTCGGCCTGGGCCGGGGTGAGTCCGGCGACCGCCTGCTCGAACCGGTCCCCGGAAGTGGGCGACGCGGTTTGCTCGAGTGGGTTCACAGGGCTGCAGGCTACCGTCCGGGTGTCACGACCCGGCGGGGTGGCACCTCGGTAGATTGGACCGGTGCCGCCGACCGCCCGCTCCCTCGCCGTGGCACCGGGCTGACGGTTGCCCACACGTCGTCCACCACTGCTGCCGGCCGAAGAGGTCCTGGTCGACATCCGTCCCCACTGGACGTTCCTCGCCGGCCCGCTGGTCGCCGCACTGGTGACCATCGCCCTCGGCGTCACCTTGGACGTGGCCGTCCCCCACACGTCCGTGGCGCTCCACTGGGTGGAAGGCGCCGTGGTGGCGGTCCCGTGCGCCTGGTTGGCCGTCCGGTTCGTGCGCTGGCGGCGTTCGTGGCTGATGCTGACCACCTACCGGGTCGTCGACCAGTGGGGCGCCGCCTCGGGCAATCAGGTGGAGATCCCTCTGGACTCGATCGAGCGGGTGGCGGTGGACCCGAAGCTCCTCCACCGGATCCTGGGGTCGGGTGCCATCGACGTCGTGGTGTGGGACCAGGGTGTGCTGCACCGGATCGAGGACGCCCGCAAGCCGGAGGTGCTGGCCCGGGTCATCACCCGCCGACTGGGTCCGCCGGTGGACCGGACGGGCCGAGGTGGCCCCTGAGTCCCGGACCACCACCGGGTCGGTCCGGATCACTCGACGACCACGCCACGCCGGCGGCAGGGCTGCGGCCGACCACCCGGTTGATCCGACCTTCCCGAGGAGGACGCCCCGGCGCACACCCGGCCACCGGGGACGGGGATCGGGTCAGGGCTGCGGGAAGATCCGGCCCCAGGCGTCCGTCGCCGCCTCGGGGTGGACGGTCTGATCGCCACGCTCGGCGTCGTCCGCCCGTCGAAGGTCGGACCCATCGGCTGGGGACTCCGCCGCCCGTGCCGGTGACAGGGGCCCGTCGTACGGTCGATCGGGGGGAGGGTCGTTCGCCTCGACGGCTCCGTCACGAACCAACCGTGACGGCGTGCCCGCAGAGAACCATCGCTGTTCGTGCCGCCCGTAGGGATCCACGTACCAGCCTTCGGTACCCTCATCGGAAGCCACGTCCTGACCCTACGCGACCGAAGCCCGCGGGGCGCTCCATCTCGCAGACCTGCCATATGCTCCTGGCGTGGCGGAGCTCCAGGTTGACGTCGAAGCATCCGACGTGGATATGTCGCGATCACGGCTGGATCGACTCGACCGACACTTCCGCACCTATGTCGACGATGGCCGGTTGACCGGCTGGCTGCTCGCCGTCGCCCGGCAGGGAAAGGTCGTCCACCTCGCCAACTACGGGATGCGAGACCGCGAGGCCGCCGCTCCCGTCGAGGTGGACACGGTCTGGCGTCTGGCCTCGATGACCAAACCCATCACGTCGGTGGCGGCCATGATGCTCTACGAGGAAGGGGCCTTCGAGCTGAAGGATCCGATCTCGAAGTGGCTTCCGAGCTTCGCCGACATGCAGGTCTTCCGGTCCGGCAGCTCCGGCCACCCGGACCTGCGTCCAGCCACGGAGCCCCTACGGGTCTGGCACCTGCTGACCCACACCTCGGGCCTGACCTACGGATTCATGAACGCCCACCCCGTGGACGCGATGTACCGGTCCGCCGGATTCGAGTGGGGGGAACCCCCAGGGGTGGATCTGGCCGGATGCTGTGAGTTGTGGGCGGCGTTACCGCTGCTCTTCGAACCGGGGAGCGAGTGGAACTACGGCGTGTCCACCGATGTGCTCGGACGCCTGGTCGAGGTGGTCTCCGGCCAGCGCCTGGACTCGTTCTTCCGGGAGCGGATCTTCGAGCCGCTGGGCATGGTCGACACCGGATTCGACCCAGCCGTGCATCCCGATCGACTGGCCGCCCCCTACGTCGCCAACCCTGGAGGAGTCGATTCCCCACCGCTGCGCATACCGGGCGGACCCGAGACGACCCCGCCGGTGATGCTCTCCGGCGGGGGTGGCCTTGTGGGAACGGCTGCCGACTACCTCAGGTTCTCCGAGATGATGCGTCGTGGTGGGGAACTCGACGGAACCCGTCTCCTGTCCCCCCGCACGGTGTCGTACATGACCTGCAACCACCTTCCCGGGGGCGTGGACCTCGAGAGTTTCGGCCGTGGGCTCTTCGCCGAGACCACCTTCGACGGCGTCGGGTTCGGTCTCGGGGTGTCGGTGGTGACGGATCCTCCGGCGGTGAAGGTGCTGACCAGCGATGGGGAGTACGGCTGGGGTGGCGCATTCAGCACGTTCTGGATGGTTGCCCCACGGGAGGATCTGAGTGTGCTGTTCTTCACCCAGCTCCTGCCGTCGAGTGCGCACCCGATCCGCAGCCAGCTCAGACAGCTCGTCTACCAGGCGCTGGTCTAGGCGGGACTCATCGAGTACGTCGATCCGATCCGGGAACGTGCCGCGCTCCCGGCGTCCGGTGTGAGGTGCCCGGCGTCACTCGTCGGAGCGCAGCGGACTGCGGCGTACGACGGGATGTGCACAGGATCCGCACCACATCCCGATGACCCGCCCCACCGGCGCCCATGAAGGCACGGCCGGGGGAGCACCCTCCTCGGGTCAGCGCCGGGCGCACACCGTGAGCCCGTCCTCCCTCCTCCGGCGCCCGATCCTCTGGAGTCAGATCTTCCTGGTCGGGTTCCTGGCGCTCTCGATCTCCCTCCACCCGGGCTTCGTCTTCAAGGGAGATGAGGGCGGGATCAGCAATTACGGCATCCACCTCCGGACGGCGATCCCGTACACGTTGGCGTTCGCCCTCGGCGCCCTCTTCACGCTCGGGGCGGCTGGCAGGCGACCGTTCCCCGGCGTCGCCCGGATCGGGCTCCTCGTGTATGCCGTGCTCCTCCTCCTGACGCTCGTCAGCACGTACGTCTACACGCTCGACGAGGGGCTCAAGCTCGTCCACGTGGGCGTCGCCGTCGTCCTCGTCTGCTTCGAGGCGCTGGCGTCCCCCTGGATGTACCTTCGAGTGATGGGAAGGGGGGCAGCCGCGCTCCTCGCCGTCGTCATCGTCGGCTTCGTCGTGGCCGGTGTCACCTTCATGGGTGCCGCCCACCTCCTCTTCGTCGGACAGGCGCTCACCACCCTCGGATTCGCCGGGTTGCTGATCCGAACGGAACCGGCACTGGATGGTGACTCCGCGGGCGCTACCGGCGTGCCCGGGCGGTGACCGTCCCGTCGACGGCCCCGACGCGCCATGCCGGCCGGCCGAGCGCACCCACCTCCAGTGCCCCGGGCTCGCCCAGCACCACCACGCACCCGCCGAATCCGGCCCCCGTCATCCGGGCGCCATGGACCCCGGGGCGGGCTCGCAGCGAGGCCACCAGGTCGTCGAGGTCGGGCGTCGACACCTCGAAGTCCACGGCCAGGCTCCGGTGGCTGGCGTCCATCTGGTTCCCGGCGGCCGCCAGGTCGCCCGCCGACAGCGCTTGCGCGAACGCGTCGACCCGGGCGCACTCGGACACCACGTGGCGGGCCCGGCGCCGCAGGATCGGGTCACGCAGGGCGATCAGGTCGTCCGGGCCGGCCAGTCCCAGCGGTCCGACGACGGCGGCCGCGGCCCCACACTCCGCGACCCGTGTCGCATAGGCGGAGGAACGGAGATCACGTCGGACCTCCGAGTCCACCACCACGACTTCGGCGGCCGCCGGCAGGGGTACGTCCCGGGTGACCCCGGTGGCGAAGTCGATCCGTAGCGCGCTCCCGGCCCGCCCGCCGGCACACACCAGCGGGTCCATGAGCCCGACGGGCACACCGATGCGGTGCTCGGCCTCGCGGCACAGGGCGGCCACCGACCGGGCGTCCCCCTCGACGCCGAAAGCATCGGCCAGCGCCACCGACAGCGCCGCGCTCGACGAGAGCCCGGACCCCCGGGGCAGCGTCGAGGTGATGTGGACGTCGACCGCTTCCGCCGGCCGGGCCAGAAGTACGAGGGCGGCGACCAGGCGGGCCCAGGCCGGCTCCAGGGTCGCCACGGTGTCGGCGTCGGGCACCAGTGCCACCACGGCCCGTTCGCCGGGATAGGCGTCGGAGGTGACGAGGACCTGGTCGCCGCCCGTGGCGGTCACCGCCACGGTGACGCCGAGCCCGATGGCCATGGGCAGGGCGAGGCCCTCGTTGTAGTCGGTGTGGTCGCCGATCAGGTTGACCCGTCCGGGACCGGTGTGGATCCCGGCCGACGTGCCTCGCTCGTCGTGCACGGGACTCCTCCGGGTCGGGGTGCGGACGGGGGCCGGCACCGGCGCCCCGATGGCGGCTGACGCTACCGCCCCGCTGCGGCCCCCGCCGAACCGCCCCCGCCACCCATCGACCCGACCCCACCCCGCCGGTCCCCGTCGGGCACCGACGGGCGCCGGCAACGGCGGAATGTGCTCATGGGCCCGGACGCGACATACGATGTGTACTTCATGTTCGACGAACTGCTTTCCGCCAACTCCACCTATGCCGACGGCTTCGCCCTGGCGGGGATCGCCCCGGTTGCGGCGCGGGGTTTCGCTCTCGTGACCTGCATGGACAGCCGGATCGAACCCCTGACCATGCTGGGACTCCACCCCGGCGACGCCAAGATCCTCCGCAACGCCGGCGCCCGGGTCACCCCTGACGTCCTGCGGTCACTGGTCCTCGCCACCCGGTTCCTCGACGTCCGCGAGATCGCCGTGATGCAGCACACCAATTGCGCGCTCGCCGACGTGTCCGACACCGTGGTCCGCACCCGGTTGGCGGCACAGGGCACCGAAGGGGTCGAGCGCTGGGAATTCCTGGCCATGCCCGACCCCGACGCCGCCCTGGCCGCCGACGTGGACCTGCTGCGCCGCTGTGGGCAACTGCCCGACGGTGTCGTGGTCGAGGGGTGGCGTTACGACGTGGGGACGGGCGGGATCCACCGGATCGTCCCGTCGTGACCTGTGCCGGAGGCCGGACCGCACCGTCGGACGGTCGCCGGCGCATTTGACCACCGGGCGACGGTGGGACACCATCCCGCCATGCTGTTTCCCACGCTCCCGTTGCCGACACCGGTGACCGCCCCCGCCGGGGTGGGCCCGCTGACCCGCCCGAAGGGGGGCCGGCGATGAGCGGGCCGCTCGAGGGGGTGCGCATCATCGAGCTGGCCGGACTCGGTCCCGCTCCCTTCGCCGGGATGATGCTGTCCGACGCCGGCGCCGACATCATCCGGATCGACCGCTCGGAGCGGGCCAGCTACCCGCCACACCAGGACGCGCACGTCGACCTCATGAACCGGGGTCGGCGCTCGGTCGCCGTCGACCTGAAGCACCCCGACGGCGTCGCCATGGTGCTGCGCCTGGTGGACGGGGCCGACGGGCTGATGGAGGGCTTCCGTCCCGGGGTGGCCGAACGTCTGGGTCTTGGTCCTGACACGTGCCTGGCCCGCAATCCGCGCCTGGCCTACGGACGGATGACCGGGTGGGGGCAGGACGGGCCGATGGCCCAGACGGCCGGCCACGACATCGACTACATCGCGCTGTCCGGGGCTCTGGAGGCCATCGGGCGGGAGGGCGACCGACCGGTGCCACCGCTCAACCTGGTGGGCGACTTCGGTGGGGGTGGCATGCTCCTCGCCTACGGCATGCTGGCGGCCATCCTCAGTGCCCGCACGACCGGCAAGGGCCAGGTCATCGACGCCGCCATGGTGGACGGTGCCGCCTCGTTGATGACCATGACCTACACGTTGCGCAGCGCCGGGATCTGGCAGGACGCCAGGGGCACGAACATGCTCGACACCGGCGCCCACTTCTACGAGGTGTACGAGACCTCCGACGGCGGCTACATGGGGGTGGGGGCCATCGAACCCCAGTTCTACGCCGAGCTCATGGAGCGCCTCGGCCTGGGCGGCGAGGACCGGTCCACCCAGATGGACCGGACGACATGGCCGGCCATGAAGGAGCGGTTCGCCGCCATCTTCGCGTCGAAGACCCGCGCCGAGTGGGAGGACGTGTTCGCCGGCTCCGATGCCTGCGTGGCACCCGTCCTGTCGGTCGTCGAGGCGCCCGACCACCCGCACAACCGGGCCCGGGGCACCTTCGTCGAGGTCGCCGGCGTGGTCCAGCCGGCGCCGTCGCCCCGGTTCCTGTCGACCCCCGGGGAGATCCGCCGCCCGCCGCCCAACCCGGGCCAGCACGGCGACGAGGCCCTGGCCGACTGGGGGCTGACCGTCGACGAGGTGGCGGACCTGCGGGAGTCGGGCGCCATCCGCTGACGGGCACGGAGCTGGCGGTCCGCAAGCGCTTCGGGACGCGTCGGAGCCCCTCGACCGGGCGGGCAGAGGGGCTCCGGTCGCCGGGCTCCCGGCAGTGGGGGATCGACGGGTCAGGCGGTCAGCAGGACCCCCGTGCCCACGGGTCGCTCCCGGCGGCCAGCACGATCGGCCCGTAGGTGTGTCCACTGCGCGTCGAGACCCCGTTCCGGTATCCGGTGGCGTCGCCCGACATCCAGGCGCCCTTGAACGTGACCGGCACCGCATAGAGCACGTGGCTGGCGGAGTACGTCATGGTCACGGCCATGGTGGTGCCCCTCGCTCGCCAGGGCCCCGGTGCGAACCCCGCCGGATCCAGGGCACGCCCGTCCTCCATCGTCGTCCATCGAGAGCTCGCCGACGCCCACGGGCGGGGTTCCGGCCGATGGTCGTACGCGGGGGTGGCGCAGGCCGCCGTGCACGGCCCCCCGGCACCGGCCCGCCCCGGGTCCTAGAGGTTCACGACCGGGCAGGTGACGGTGCGGATGATGCCGTCGATGAGCTGGATCCGGCCCACCACCATGCGGCCGAGTTCGTCCATCGTGTCGGCCCCGGCCCGGACGATCACGTCGTAGGGGCCGGTCACGCCTTCGGCCGTCACCACGCCGTCGAGGTCCTGGACCGTGCGGGCCACCGTGGCCGCCCGGCCCACCTCGGTCTGGATGAGGATGTAGGCGCTGACGGACATGTCCATCTCCTGTGACGGTGGGAGGCGTGGGGCTGACGGGGCAGGACCGGGCGTCCGCGACGGGCTGCCCGGTCCGTCATCCTACCGTCCACCCCCTGCCGCCTACCATGCGCAGATGGGCGTTCGGGAGCGTGGTGACCAGTTCCGCCGCCTGGTGCGGTCCGCGGTCGACGACCTCTTCGACCAGCGGAGCCCGTTCGGCCGCCTGGCCCTGACCCACGTGCTCATGACGGCCGGGGACACCCTGTTCGCCGTGTCGCTGGCCGGGTCGCTCTTCTTCTCGATCTCGCCCACGGCGGCCAAGGACAAGGTCCTGCTCTACCTGCTGCTCACCATGGGCCCTTTCGCCGTGGTGGCGCCCGCCCTCGGGCCCCTCATCGACCGGAGCCGCGGCGCCCGCCGGGCCATGGTGGTCACCTCGGCCCTGGGGCGTGCCGCGCTCTGCCCGTTCGTGGCCCGGGACATCCACTCGCTGCTGCTGTTCCCCGAGGCGTTCGTGATGCTCGTCCTCTCGAAGGTCTACCTGGTCACCAAGGGGGCACTGGTGCCCGAGATGGCCTCCCTCGAGATGGTCGACCTCGGGGTCGAGCCGGGCACGGTGGACCCGGCATGGGCCGACGACCCCGACGCGACCGGCGTGATGGGTCCCGGCCCCCCGGGGGCGGACGACCCGGGGGGCCGGCCCGCCCTGCACACCCCTCCCTACGGGACCCCGCCGGTCGTGCACGTCGACGACCCGGTGTCGGGCGAGGACGTCGTCGAGCCCGACCTGGCCACCCTCAACGCCCGCCTCGGACTGCTGGCCTCGCTCTCGGGGTTCGCCTTCGCCCTGCCGGCAGTGGCCATCCTCAAGCTGGGCGGGGCGCCCGCCGTGCTCTGGGCGTGCGCGGCGGTGTTCGTGGCCGCCGTGGTGGCCGGCAGCCGGCTCCCGGTGCGGCGCGCCTCACGGTCCGAGCGGCGCGGCCGGAACGTCGCCCACCGGGCGGACGCCGCGGTCCCCGTGGAGCACGCACCCGACGTCGACGAGTGGCGGTTGGACGAGCAGCGCGACCTGGCCGCCTTCCGACCCATCGCCGGGACCCAGGTGATCCTGGCCCTGACCCCGATGTCGGTGCTGAAGGGGCTGCTCGGGTTCCTCACCTTCCTGTTCGCGTTCGGGCTCCGGCGCGAGGGGGCGGCCACCTGGTGGTTCGGACTCCTCATCGGGGCGCTCACGGCCGGGGCGGTCATCGGCGTCCTGCTGGTCGGGCGGATCCGACGGGTGCTGTCCGAGCAGCAGATGCTGGCGGCATCGCTGTGGCTCGTGGCCGCGGCCGGGCTACTCGGGTGGATCTTCCCGCGCCAGGGGCTCCAGGCCCTGGTGGCCGTGGCGGTAGGCGCCGCGGGTGCAGTGGCCAAGCCCTCGTTCGACGCGCTGGTGCAGCGCCATGTCCGGGAGTCGGACCAGGGGAGGGCGTTCGCCCGGTTCGAGACCCGTCTGCAGCTGATGTGGGTGATCGGATCGCTGGTCGGGGTGGTGCTGTCCCTGTCGATCCCGGCCGGAAACCTGGTGCTGGCCGTCGTGGCCCTGGTGGGCGCCGTCTCCTACATGAGCGCCCTGCGTGCCGCCCGGCCCGACCGGTACTGACGACCGGCGACCGACGATCGGCCCCATCCGGCGGACGGCTCCTGCGGCAGCCCCTGCGGCGGCCCATGCGAGAGCCCGTGTGGCCCGGTGACCCGTCCTCGATGATCCCTCCTGATCCACCCCGGGTCGTCCTAGTCTGCAGACGTGCCGATAGCCGTGGCGTGGCCACCCCTGCGTTGGGTCCCACGGGCCACGGCCCTGGTGATCGCCGTGTGCGCCGTTCGGGCACTGTGGCTCCTGTCGGGTGCGTGGTACGTGTCAGACGACATGGTGAACCTGAGCTACGCCAGGGGTGCACCCCTCGACGGCTCCTCACTTTCGCGGAGCGTGTTCGGGGAGTTCGAGCCCGGACTGCGGTTCATCAACTGGGTGGTGGCCCGGACCAGTCCGGTCGAACGTTGGCCCGCGGAGGTCATCGAACTGGTGGCCTTCGTCGCCGTACTGGTGCTGCTGACGCAGATCGTCCACCGGCTCGCCGGTCCGACGTGGTGGACGCCGGTCCTCGTGGGGATGGTCGGTTGGTCGATCGCGGCCACGGCGACGGTGGTGTGGTGGTCGAGTGCCCTGACCTACGTGGTGGCCTCGGCATTCGGACTGCTGGCGGTCCGTGCCGTGCTCGACTACGCCGTAGGGGGTGGCCGCCACCGTCCGGTGGTCGCGGTGGTGGCACTGGCCGCCTGCGTGAGCCTGTACCCGGGGGCGGCGGTGTTCCCGTTCTTCGCCGCCCTCGTCTGGGCGCTGTTCCGACCCGACGGGCCCGGTCTGCGCGGGGCGGTCCGTTCCCTGGTCACCCGTTGGCGGCTCTGGGTACTGCTGGCCGTCCCGCTGGCCCTGGTCGCCGTGGCCACGTGGGCCGGGCCCTACGAGACCGGCGCGGTGGCCGCACCTCGGGCCCTGGTCTCGTTCGTGTGGGTCTCGTGGAGCGAGACGATCGCCCCGTCCCTGTTCGGCCTGCCTCCGCAGTTCCTGAGCCACCGGGTGGTCAGCGAGGAGCTGGCCGTGCTCGTGGTGGCGGTGACCGTGGTGGGCTGGCGGGGTGCGTGGCGGGCCTGGGTCGCTGTCGCCCTCCCCGCACTGGTGGTCCTCGTGGCCCACGGAGCGGCCCGACTGGCCGATCTCGGACCGGCCATCGAGCTCATCCACTCCGACTTCCTCCCGATCGAACTCCTGGCCGCCACCGTCGTTCCCCTGGCCTTCGGGCGGTCGGCCGGCGGCTTCACGCGGGTCGGGGCCACGCCCCGTGGGTGGTTGCTGCGCGGGTACGCCGGCCACACCGACGTCGTCGTGGTGGCCACGGTGGTGGCCACGGTGGCCGTCCTGGCCGGCTACGCCGTGCTGGTCACGGTGGCCACCTCGGAGATCCCCGAGGTCCAACAGGCCCGCCTGGCCCGTGCCTACGTGGCCGGGTTCACCCGGACCTGGGATGTGGTGCACCGGACCCGGCCGGATGCGGTGGTCGCTGATTCGATCCTGCCGTACCCACTGTCGATCTCCACCGAACCGGACCTGATGTACCCGTTCGACACGGCCGCCCTGGACCTGGGGATGTTCGTCCCCGGAGCCCGGTTCGCCATGCTGTGGCAGCATCCCGGGCTGTCGTACGCCGCCACCTTCCCATCGGGGCGGCTGCGGCCCGCCCGCACGGTGCCGGGACCTGCCGTCACCCTTCCGGTGCAGTCGACCGGGTCGGTGCGGGTCCGGTCCACAGCCGGCCCCGGAGTCTGCCTGTCGACGGGGTCCGCCCCGGGATCGACGTGGTTCCCGGTGGCTGTCGAGTCGCTCGGCGACCTGCTGTCGCTCGAGACCCGGGTGTCGTATCAGCCGTTCGTCGACCTGGTCGTGAGCAGGGCCAGCGGTGGCTCGGCGACGCTGGGTTCGGCCGGGACCCTCCGCATCGGCCACCAGCACCTCGCCGTCGCCACGGTGCAGCCGCTCCCGGCACTGGTGGTGTCCCTGCCGGCCCGGTCGACTGTCTGCCTGCGGTCGGTGTCGCTCTCGTTCGTCGGTACCTGACCGGGCCCCGAACGCGCCCGAGGGGCCGCCGGGGCGGCCCCTCGGGCAGCTGATCTGTCGGGCAGGAGGGCTCAGCCGAGCTTGGACTCCAATTCGTCCACCTCGGCGGCCAGCGCCGCCGGCAGCTTGTCGCCGAAGGTGGCGAAGTGTTGCCGGATCGACGGCACCTCGGCCCGCCACTCGTCGACGTCGACGTGCAGCAGCGTCTCCATGTCGGCGGCCGACACGTCCAGGCCGTCGGTGTTGATGGCGCCGGCGGTGGGCAGGAACCCGATGGGGGTCTCGGTGGCGTCGCCCTTGCCGCTGACCCGCTCGAAGACCCACTCGAGGACCCGGGAGTTGTCGCCGTAGCCGGGCCACAGCCAGCGGCCGTCGGCGTCCTTGCGGAACCAGTTCACGTAGAAGATCTTCGGGAGCTTCTCCGGATCCGCCCCGGCACCGATCTCCAGCCAGTGGGCGAAGTAGTCGGCCATGTTGTATCCACAGAAGGGCAGCATGGCGAAGGGGTCGCGGCGCAGGTTGCCGACGGCGCCGGCGGCGGCGGCCGTCGTCTCCGAGGCCATGATCGATCCGAGGAAGACGCCGTGCTGCCAGTCGCGGGACTGGAACACCAGGGGCACCACCGAGGCGCGGCGCCCGCCGAACAGGATGGCGTCGATCGGCACGCCGGCCGGGTCCTCCCACTCCGAGGCGATGGCCGGGTCCTGGGCGGCCGGCACGGTGAACCGGGCGTTGGGGTGGGCGGCCGGGGTACCCGACCCGGGGGTCCAGTCCTCGCCCTTCCATGACGTCAGGTGGGCCGGGGCCTCGTCGGACATCGACTCCCACCACACGTCACCGTCGTCGGTGAGGGCGGTGTTGGTGAAGATGGTGTTGGCGTCCATGGTGAGCATGGCGTTCGGGTTGGTGTGCGAGTTGGTCCCCGGCGCCACGCCGAAGAATCCGGCCTCGGGGTTGATGGCGTAGAGCCGGCCGTCGGGGCCGAACTTCATCCAGCAGATGTCGTCGCCGACGGTCTCGACCTTCCAGTCGGGCAGGGTCGGGATGAGCATGGCCAGGTTGGTCTTGCCGCACGCCGACGGGAAGGCGCCGGTCACGTAGCGGGTCTCCCCCGCGGGTGAGGTGAGCTTCAGGATGAGCATGTGCTCGGCCAGCCAATTGTCGTCCCGGGCCATGACCGAGGCGATGCGGAGGGCGAAGCACTTCTTGCCGAGCAGGGCGTTGCCGCCGTAGCCCGAGCCGTACGACCAGATCTCGCGGGTCTCGGGGAAGTGCACGATGTACTTGTTGTCGGCGTCGCACGGCCACGGGACGTCGGCCCGGCCGTCGGCCAGCGGCATGCCCACCGAGTGGAGGCACGGGACGAACTCGCCGTCGGCGCCGAGCACCTCGAGGGCGCCCCGGCCCATGCGGGTCATGATGCGCATCGACACGGCGACGTAGGCCGAGTCGGTGATCTCCACGCCGATGTGGGCGATGTTCGATCCGAGGGGGCCCATCGAGAAGGGCACCACGTACATGGTGCGGCCGCTCATGGAGCCCCGGAACAGGTCGGTCAGGACGCCCCGCATCTCCGCCGGGTCGCGCCAGTTGTTGGTCGGCCCGGCGTCGGACTCCTCGGCGGAGCAGATGTACGTCCGGTCCTCCACCCGGGCGACGTCGCCCGGGTCGGAGTGTGCCCAGTAGCTGTTCGGCCGTTTGGCCTCGGACAGCTTCGTGAAGGTGCCGTTGTCCACCAGGAGCTGACAGAGCCGGTCGTACTCCTCGGCGGAGCCGTCACACCACACCACTTCGTCAGGCTCGGTCAGCGCCGCGACCTCGTCGACCCATGCGATCAGCTTCTTGTGCTCGGTGGGGGGCATGGGCTGGTTCTTCCTCCTCGGTTGTCCGGCGGCCCGTCGGGGGGCGCCGTCCACGTGGGTGCTCCGCGTGGTGGCTGTCGGCACGACCTGCCAATAGTAGTGGGGTCGGGTCGGGGACAATGCTAGGCAAGTCGTGTGCGCAGACCCAATTCGGAGTCACCCGCGGAGAGAACGGACGAAGACGAGTTCGCCCTTGTCGAGTACCTCCGGGAGCGGTTCGCCGGCCCGCCGGCGCTGGCGCCCGGCGACCTCGGGATCGGTGACGATGCCGCCGCAGTGACTCCGGCGCATCCCGGTCCGGTGCTGCTCGCCACCGACCTCGTGGTGGAGGGGGTCCATGTCGACCGTGCCGTCAGTTCGCCCGAGGACATCGGGTGGAAGGCACTGATGGTGGCGGTATCCGACCTGGCGGCGATGGGGGCCGATGCGTCCCATGCCCTGCTGTCGGTGGCGGCGCCCCCGGGGTTCCCGGTGGCCCGGCTGGCGGACGGTGTGGCCGAGGCCGCCGCCGCGTGCGGCTGCACCGTG
>Ga0302279_10002691_pt1 | contig 23120 bp, 18 predicted proteins | sample III_Bog_N3_3_FD_194541 | JGI IMG/M metagenome (GOLD analysis project Ga0302279, IMG submission 194541) | Peat permafrost microbial communities from Stordalen Mire near Abisko, Sweden - III_Bog_N3_3 | ecosystem: Environmental > Terrestrial > Soil > Wetlands > Peat | place: Sweden: Abisko...
TGGAGTTGCTGCCGTCGTGTCGATCGCTTTGGGCAGCGAGCCGGCTATCCGACACTTCGCGAATCGAGCTTGAACCGTGCAACTTCCTGCGACAGCTCTTGGGCCAGATCGCGCAACACGGCGGATGCCGCCGCCGTTTCCTCGACCAGGGCCGCATTGCCTTGCGTACTTCTGTCGAGCTCCGCGATGCCCTGGCCGACCAAGTCGACCCCCTGGGTCTGTTCGCGCGCGCCGGTGGCGATTTGTCCAAGCAGGCGGTGGACTTCCTGGGAGCTGCGAACGATTTCGTCCATGGTCTGGCCGGCGTCGCGAACGATCCCGGTGCCGGCCTCGACCTTTGCCACGCTGTCCGAGATCAGCGCCTTGATCTCCCGCGCCGCGCCGGCCGAGCGCGCGGCGAGCGCGCGCACTTCCGTCGCGACGACCGCGAAGCCGCGTCCTGTTTCCCCGGCGCGCGCCGCTTCGATCGCCGCGTTCAGCGCGAGGATGTTGGTCTGGAATGCAATGCCATCGATGACGCTGATGATGTCGCCGATCTTGCTCGACGAGGTGCGGATGTCGTCCATCGTGCGGATCATCTGGCCGATGACCTGGCCGCCCCGCGTGGCCGACGTGGCGTTGCTGGTCGCCAGTTCGGTGGCTTGTAGCGCGTGATCGGCGGTGTTCTTGACCGTGGACGAGATCTGCTCCATCGACGCCGCTGATTTTTCCACGTTGGCAGCGGTTTTCTCGGTACGGTCGGAGAGATCCTTCGCGCCGACGGAAATCTGCACGCTGGCCTGGGCAATGCTGTCCGAGCCCGTCCGCACCTCGGAGACGATCCTGTTGAGCGATGTCTGCATCCCGGCCACCGAACGCAACAATGCGGTCGTTTCGTCGTTTCCGTGCAGGACCGTTCGCTTCGACAGGTCGCCGCTGGAAATACGGTCCAGGTGACTGGCGACTTCCCGCAAGCCTTGGTTCATCGCCAGCGAGAAGGCATAGAACAGGATGCACGCCAGGCCCAGAAACAACGCGACGACGGAACATGTCATCGCCATCTGGTGGCGCACGCCCGCTTGCCTTGCGCCGAGCGTTTGGTCGAGCGCGTCGATGCTCCTGAGCTGCAGTGACTCCAGGCTTTCCACGACCGCAGAGCCGGCCTCGTCCATGGCTTTTGCCTTGTCGGTTCCGCCCACGCCCGGATCATCACCGGCGATGTCGCGCAAGGCGTCGACCTTTTTCAGTGCGTCCGCCGCGTCCAAGGATTCCTTCCATTCCGGATGCACCCCGATCACCTTGGCCAAGTCGCCTCGCAACTGGGCGGCGACGTAGTCGGACAGGCCGTCCTCGCGGCCGAGTTCCACCGCTGCGACTGCACTGCCCTGGCCCGTCGTCGCGGTTGCGACCGCCAGGACGCGCATTCGAGCGGTGGCTTCCAGCAATTGCGGGGTAGCAATCAACGACGCATCCATCATGTAATAGGTGTCCAGCTCCGGATCGAGCGTGAGGCCGCTGCCATCCGTCACCTTGCCCAGCACCGCCAGCAACGCCTCGTTGAGTTTGCCGTGACTGGCGAACACCTTGTTGACGCCCGCGGAGGGCGGTGCGGCTTCCTGAATCGCGGCGTCCAGCGCCGCAACGACTTCGTGCGTGCCGAACGCGTCTCCCGAGCGCGCGTCCGCAGCCTTGACCCCGCGGATGTCGTTGGCCAGCTTGTCCCGCATTTCACCGGCCAGGGGTGACGACGCGCCGGAGCTGGCTTGGGCCAGTGTCAATCGGCGCAGTTGGCGTGCATGCTTGATCGCCGGCAGCAGGTCGCGCGCAAACGCGATGCCTTCGCGCTCGACCGCGGTATCGCGCAGCGTGCTGCTCTTGGAGTCGACGTAGTTCCAGGCCAGGAGTGCGATCGGAACCAGGAATGCCGCCGCGATGACGGCGGTCTTCGCGAAGAACCGCAGGTTGCGCAGCAGTTCCACCACCGGTCGCAGAAGCCAAAAGACGCGGACGTCCTCATCCTCGTGACCGGAAGTGTCCGGGCGAGCCAAGTCGTGGGCGAAAGCTTTCATCGAAGGGACTTTCTGGTGGGGCCGAGTGACCGACAAAGTTATTTCGAACGGTCGTCATTTTTATGTAGGGAATTCTGGACAAGCGATGAAATTGAGTGAAATTTATGACGCATATCAACACATCATTACGAGGGTTGAATATTTGTCATTGGCCGTTCTGACGGTACGCGGGGCGCCGGCGGGGTGCCTGTCCGCGCCTGCGCGTGGGGCGACCGCGCGATGCATCGAACTGGAGCCCGGCGTCCGGCCGACGTGGGCATCATGGCGATTGGCGAGGCGGCGTCAGGGCGTCCCGGGGGGCATCGAGCAAGGCTTCCACCGGTTGCGCGAAGGTGGTCATCGTCGCGGCGACCCGGCCGGCTCCATCCAGCCGGGCAATCCTGAAGTCGTGCATCAGGTGCCCCTCGTCGAACCACCAGCGCTCGCCCAGAAACGCGGCGGCGCGGGTGGTCATCGGGCGCGTGCCAGTGAGGAAATGCCAGTTCTCGCGGGTCAAGTCGCGCGCCTTTCGATAGTCGCGCCAGAGTGCGGGCGAGTCGTGCTCGGGATCGATGCTGAGGATGACGAACTGCACCTTCATCGCCCGGGCATCTGCCGCCTTCTGCAATTCGACCAGCCGCCGCCAGTAGACGGAACAGACGAAGCGACAGGCGCTGTACTCCATCGCGACGAACGTGACTTCGCCGCGCCAGTACTCGAGCTTGACGCCGTGGCCATACTCGTCCGTCCACGGCTCCTCGATCGAGAAAAGGCTGGGCGCGGCCTGGGTCCAGCCAGTCCCCGCCAGCAAGCAGAGCACGGCGCACGCGCGGCGCCAATGGGCAGCCGGCATGACTACAGTTTCTCGATGACTTTCACGTCCGCCGTCGGCTTGGAGACGTAGCCGATCGTGCCGGGATTTGCCTTGATGGCGGCGATCACGTCGGCATCGCTGGTGCGCACGGCGGGCTGCGTCAATCCTTCTCGGAACCCTTTCTTGGCCCAGATCGAGTTGTAGCGCGCGGCGTCCACTTTCAGGGCCTTGGCCTGGAACTCGCCCTGCAGTGCGGCGTTTTCTACCGGATTGAGCTTCGTATTGCCTGCGAACTGCTTGTCGCCCAGGAAAACCTGCCGCACTTCGTCGGGGCTCAGGGCGACGTTGGGCCCGGACACGACATAGACGTCTGCCGCCCGGCAGGGGGCAAGAACCGCCGCGAGCACGACGGGAGCGATGGCGCGATGTATTTTCATGAGGTTCTCCGTCTTTCTCAGAAGCGGATGGCGTACTGGAGCTCGAGGCTGCTCGGCGTGCCGGGTGTGCCCGTCACCGTGCCGCGCATCAGCTCCGCCTTCAAGGCAGCCTTGGGCGTCAGGTTGTAGCGGACACCGGCAATGGTGCGCCGATAGCTGGCTCCGGACTGCTGCAACGAGAAATACGGGTCTGCCGCGTTCAGCGCAGCGCGCTCGTAGCGGACATAAGGGGTGAACTGGTCGTTCAGGTTGTAGCCGACCTGCGCATACCACGCGGAACTGTCGTGGCGGCCCGTCCCGCCGGCGAGATCGTCGTTCCTGAACGAGTAGTACTCGGACATCGCCTCCCAGTCGTCGGTTTCGTAGGTCGCGTAGCCGCCAAGCATGTCGAGCAGGACCCGCCCGGTGGCCGAACCGCTCTCGTTTGCCCCTGCCACCTTCTGGGTGAGACCGTGCACGCCCAGGGTCAGGCCCGTGCCTGCGACGGCCAGGTTGCTTCTGAAGCCGATTCCGGTGTTCGTGTCGCTGTCGCCGATGGCCTGGAAGTCGAGCTCGCCCTGTTGCAGCCGGTCGCCGTTGACCACGTACAGATCGTAGCCAACTCGACCCAGGCCGGTGTCCTGCGACCCGGTGGCCCAGAAGCCGACCGAATGGGCGGGCAGCACGCCGCCGCTGTCTTCGAAGTCGAGGAATTGCGGCCTGGTGAGCGCGGTTTGCAGTTGGGCGCCGTGATGGAACGCGGTGTTCCAGTAACCGTAGGGGGTATGGAAACGGCCCGCCCAGACGGTCAGGTAGTCGCCGAAGACGTAGCCCAGCTGCGTGCGCTCCGCATCGACCCCGAGTTCGCCGCTGTCGTCGTATTCGAAGGCCAACTCGACCAGCGCCTTCACCTGCGGACTGATCTCGGGGGTCATGTACAAGTCGAACGTCCCGACACTGGTGCCGCGGTAGCCGCGGTGCTCGATGTCGGCCGCCTCGGTATTGCGTACGCCGTACTTGACGTCGGCGAATCCATGGATCGGCAGGCCCCGGTCCGCCTGCGCGGCGATCGTCGACGCCGCCTCGATCTGTGCGAGCGAGTCTTCGACCTTTTCGACCCGGGCATCGAGATTCGCCGGCGCGGATGCGGCGCTCGCGATCGGTGCCGCCGCCGCTTGCGGCGCGATGGCGGCAGGCGCGCCCCTGTGTTCCAGCTCGTCGAGCTGCTTTTGCATGGCAGCAATCGTGGCCAAGCTCTGGTCGAGCTTCTGTTCCAACGCCTTCAATCGTTCGGCGTCGTCAGCCCACGCAGGTGAAAGCGCTCCCGCGGCGGCAAGGGCGATCAAGGTCTTGCTGAAGTCCGGGAAGCGTGTCGTACGCGTCAGGCGGTCGCACAGTCGGGCGAATTTCGGGCTCATGGGGTCTCCGGTTGGTGTGGGATGGCGAGCGAGCTGACGCGGCCCCGCGGTTCAGTCCGCCGGGGTCCGTCTGCAAGGCAGGCCGCCAGGTCTGTTCCCCAGATGCGGTCCAAGTCAGCCTGGTCAGTGCACGACGATCTGGTTGACGCAAATTCTGCATCTGAGCATTTATGTTCAATGGTTCGATCTGAAGATGTTTTATGACGCATATCGCGGCTTTGTGTCGTGATCGACCTGTGAAGATGGACTCGTTCGCCGAATCCATCTGCGCCACCGGCGGCTGCATGTGCCCCACGATCGCACCTGGGAGTTCGACCGAGCAGCCCTTGGGCATGGGTGGCGCCGACGCTGCCGATGCCTTGGCAACCAGCAAATCCCGGAGAACCTTCGGTCCACCGGCCCTGCGGCCGGCGGCTGATCCAACGCCGTAACGGATACCGCCCGCCATGACCCGCAAAACTGACGCCGGACAGGCCATCCCCGCGAGGAATGGTTTGTTGGAGTTCTTCCGCTACCACGGCGTCTGGGCGCCTGGAGTGCGGGCCTTCCGCGTGATGTCCTTCGCCGGAAAATCATCCTTGATTGCACTGGCGTTCCTGGTGCCGGTGCTCGTGTTGTCCGCGCTCTTCGTGCCCGAGCGGCTGGATGTGATGCGCCGGACGTCACTCGAACAAACCAGCCTGGCCTACGCCAAGGAAGCCGTGCTCCTGGTGCGCCGCGCGCAGGACTATCGCGCCCAGGCCCTGCGCGCAGTCTCCAACCAGCCGCACAGCGACCTTGCGAAGGCTCGCTCGGCTCTGGATGCCCAATTTGCGCGACTGGCGGATCTCGACACGCGGGCTGGATCACAACTGGGCACATCGAAGGCGCTGGCGCTGGCACGAGGCAAGCTCGAGGCCGTGCCCGCGCCGACCGAGGGCTTGCTCAAGGTGTACGCAGGCAATGCCAAGTTCATCGAAAGCATCTATGCCCTGATCGATGCGGCGGCCGACGGCGGCGGCCTGACGCTCGATCCTCAACTCGACACGTCCTATATCCTCAATGCCGGGGTGATGCGCATGCCGCGGCTGGTGGACGAGGCGTCCCGAATGAGCGGGCTCGCCGCCGCCGTGGCCGCTGCTGGTGAAGGCGGGGCGATTGCCGGCGTTGAGATCAACCGCCTGGATACGCTGGTCGAGGAGCATTCGCTGGCCGTGGGCGCGGCGATCTCCAGGTTGGCGAGCGTGGATCCACAGACCCGGGCCGAGCTCGACCTGGGGCCGATGGTCAAGCTGATCGATGCCCTGCGCGACGAATCGACCGACGAGCCGGGCACCGGTGGCACGGAGCGGGCCGACAAGATCCGCGCGGTAAGCCAGCCTGCGTTGGACGCCGCGTGGGCCAAGCAGACCCAGATGGTGAGCACGCTGGATTCGTTGCTCGCCAAGCGCGCGCGCGAGACCGTGCGCTCACTCATTTTCGTCAGCGGAGCCGTTTTCCTGTCGCTGATGATCGCTGCCTACATGCTCTATTCGTTCTTCCTGGTGGTTAACGGCGGGCTGGCGGAAGCACGACGCCATCTCGATCGCATGGCCGAGGGCGACCTCACGTGCACGCCGTCGCCCTGGGGTCGCGACGATTCGGCCGATCTGATGCACTCGCTGATGCACATGCAGGCGGCCGTGCGGGAAATCGTGTCGGGCGTTCGAGGGTCCGCCGACCAGATGGCCACCTCGAGCGTCGAGATCGCTCAAGGAATCGTGGACATCTCGGCCAGAACCGAGCATGTCGCGCAGAGCCTTCAACTTTCTTCGTCATCGATGAAGGAGATTTCGGCGACGGCTTCCGAGACGGCTGCGGTGGTCCAACATGCGGTGGGACTCGCCAGCGAGAGCGCCAGCGTCGCCGGCGAAGGTGGACTCATCGTCGAGAACATGGTCTCCACGATGAATGCCATCGACGCCAGCTCCCAACAGATCGCCGACATCATCGGGGTCATCGACGGCATCGCGTTCCAGACCAACATCCTGGCGCTCAACGCCGCGGTGGAAGCGGCCAGGGCAGGCGTGCAGGGCCGCGGCTTTGCCGTCGTGGCCACCGAGGTGCGCATGCTGGCGCAGCGCTCCTCGGCGGCGGCGCGCGCGATCAAGGACCTCATAGGCAACAGCGTGCAGAACGTGGCGGCGGGCACCCGGGTGGTGCGGCGAGCGGGAGAGACGATGTCGCGCATCGTGGGCAATGCCGATCGTGTCTGCAGACTCCTGGAGACGATCGCCAGCGGCGCTCAGCGACAACACGAACGGGTCGGCGAGGTGTGCGAATCCGTCGCGCAGATCGACGAGACGACGCAGGAAAACGCGTCTCTTGCTGGCGAAGCGGCGGCTGCCAGCGGCCAACTCAGCGAGCAGTCCACCGAGTTGCTGGCGCGCGTGGCGCGCTTCCAGTTGGCGGGTTCGGCGCGCGCTTAGGGTTGTTGCAATTGCCTGTCGCGCACGGCGGGTATCGCTCCCTCCTCGTTGCCGTCGACCGAATGGCGTACCGACGCTTGCCTCGGCCGTTGCCCGGCGAGGTGGCCTCCTCGGGTTGCCGGCAAGCGTCGAGGTACCAAGGCCTGTGAGCTGGCGACCCCGAGATCGAGTGCAACGGCGGCCGAACGGCATCCGTGGCCGCAACGGTTGGGAATTCCTGCTGATCTCCGCCTGGACGGGACTTGCGGCGACGGCCGAGCGGCAGTGCCGCTTGCCAAGATCGAATTGACGTTTACGTAAACGTCAATCAATAATCCCCCCGCCGACCGCGGCGGCCGTCACCCGCGCGAACCGCGGAACCGCGCGCCCAAGAGACAAGCAAAAGACCATGTCCACTCTCCCGACCCAACTCGACGCTCGCTCGGAAGACTTCAAGGCCAACGCCGCGGCGATGCGCCTGCTGGTCGACGACCTGAACGCCAAGCTCGAGAAGATCGCGCTGGGCGGCGGCGAGGAGGCGCGCCGCAAGCACCTGTCGCGCGGCAAGCTGCTGCCGCGCGACCGCGTCGAGCGCCTGCTCGACCCGGGCACGCCCTTCCTCGAGATCGCGCCGCTGGCCGCGCTGGGCATGTATCCGGAAAAAGACGGCCGCGATGCCGCGCCGGGCGCCGGCGTGATCGCGGGCATCGGCCGCGTGGCGGGCGTCGAGTGCCTGATCGTGTGCAACGACGCCACCGTCAAGGGCGGCACCTACTACCCGCTCACCGTCAAGAAGCACCTGCGCGCGCAGGAGATCGCTGCGCAGAACCGCCTGCCGTGCATCTACCTGGTCGACTCCGGCGGCGCCAACCTGCCCAACCAGGACGAGGTGTTTCCCGACCGCGACCACTTCGGGCGCATCTTCTTCAACCAGGCCAACCTCAGCGCGCAAGGCATCCCGCAGCTGGCCGTGGTGATGGGTTCGTGCACGGCTGGCGGCGCCTATGTGCCGGCGATGAGCGACCAGACCATCATCGTCAAGAACCAGGGCACCATCTTCCTGGGCGGGCCGCCCTTGGTCAAGGCCGCCACCGGCGAAGTGGTGAGCGCTGAAGACCTGGGCGGCGGCGACGTGCACACGCGGCTGTCCGGCGTGGCCGATCACCTGGCCGAGAATGACACGCACGCGCTGGCGCTGGCGCGCGACATCGTGGGCACGCTCAACTGGCGCAAGCAAGCCGGCGTCGCGTTGCGCGAGCCCAAGGCGCCGCTGCTGCCCGAGGCCGAGCTGCACGGCATCATCCCGCTCGACGCCGAAGGCAAGCCGGCGCGCAAGCCCTTCGAAGTGCGCGAGGTCATCGCCCGCATCGTCGACGGCTCCGAGTTCGAGGAGTTCAAGGCCCGCTACGGCGCGACGCTGGTATGCGGCTTCGCGTGGATCGAGGGCATGCCGGTGGGCATCGTCGCCAACAACGGCATCCTGTTCGCCGAGAGCGCCGACAAGGGCGCGCACTTCATCGAGCTGTGCTGCCAGCGCAAGGTGCCGCTGGTCTTCCTGCAGAACATCACCGGCTTCATGGTGGGCCGCAAGTACGAGAACGAAGGCATCGCGCGCGCCGGCGCCAAGATGGTGACGGCCGTGGCCTGCGCCAACGTGCCCAAGTTCACCGTCATCATCGGCGGCTCGTTCGGCGCCGGCAACTACGGCATGTGCGGTCGCGCCTACAGTCCGCGCTTCCTGTGGATGTGGCCCAGCGCGCGCATCGGCGTGATGGGCGGCGAGCAGGCCGCCAGCGTGCTGGCCACCGTGCGCCGCGACGGCATCGAGGCCAAGGGCGGCCAATGGTCGGCCGACGAGGAAGAACATTTCAAGGCGCCGATCCGCGACCAGTACGAGGCGCAGGGCCACCCGTACTTCGCCAGCGCCCGCCTGTGGGACGACGGCGTGATCGATCCGGCCGATACGCGCCGCGTGCTGGCGTTGGGCCTGTCGGCCAGCCTCAACGCGCCCATTCCGGATGCGAAGTTCGGCGTGTTCCGCATATGAGCCTGGCCGGTCTCGTGGCCAGAGCCCCGCGGCCGCCGCGGTGCGATGATCCCGTGTCCCCCGCTTCCACCATGCCCAAGATGATTTGCCTTCCCTTTGCGCGCCAGCCGGCGCTGGCCTGTGTCCTGGCGCTGGCGCTCGCGCCCGCCGCGCAGGCCCGCAACGTCAGCCACATGCTGGCGGTGGCCGAACCCTTGGCGCAGGCGCGCGCCGGCGACGGCGTCGCCAGCGTGCAGGGCGTCGGCGTTCCGCTGCTCAAGCCGCAAGGCGGCGAGCCGATCAGCGACGAGGTCTGCGCGAACGCCTTGCGAGACGCGCTCAAGCGCCTGGCCCTGGCCGCCCGCAAGGCCGGCGGCCATGCCGTGGTGGGCATCGTCAGCACCTACAACGGCGACACCATCGACGATCCGGCGCAGGTGGAATGCCGAATGGGGGAATCCAAGGCGCTGGCGCCGCCGAGCGGCGTCATCGTGCGGGCGCTGCCGGCTGCTTGGGCCGCGAAATGAAGGTTCTTGCAATGAAGAGCCACATCCCCGCACGCCGGCTCGATTCCTTCATGACCCATTCCTTGCTGCGACTGCCGCACGCCCTGGCCGTGACGATCGCGCTGGCGACGGCGCTGCCTGCCCAGGCTCGCAACGACGTGTTCCATGTGGCCGTGGCGTCGGCGATGAGCAAGAGGCGCGCCATCGAGGCCGCCGGCGGCCTGCCGCTGCGCTTTGGCAGTGCGTCTGCCAAGGACGTCGAGCTGATCCCGGGCGAGGTGGAGGCGTCTGGAAGTGCCAGCATCGTGATCAATCCGCGTCGCAGCGAGCACCTCACCGACGAGCAGGCCTGTCAGGCGGCCTTCGAGGATGCGGTCGGACACCTCGCGCAGCGCGCTCGCCAAGCCGGCGGCGCGGCCCTCGTCGGCATCGTGTCGGCCTTCAAGGGCGAGGTGGTCGACGACCCGCTGAGCGTCGACTGCCACGCCGGAGCGTCGACGTCCCACGTCACCTTGCGTGCCAAGCTGGCGCGAACTTACGCGGGCGAGCCCGTCGCGCCGCCGCCCCGAGCCGTGGCGGCCGCGTCGGCCGAACGTGTCGTCGTACTGCCGCGCTCCGGCTTCGCCGAGATCGGTGATCGCGATGCGGTGCCGCTGAACTCGGCCGGGCGCGATCGCTACGTCCATTTCCTGGCATTGCCCAAGCCGCGCGCGTTCGCCATCCTGGACGACGGCTCGTGGCGTTTCTGGGCGGACGACCCCGACGCCGTCACCAAGGTCTTTGACGAGTGTGCGCATGCGTCCAGGCGTTGCTGGCTCTACGCCGTCGATGACACCGTCGTCTGGCATGCGGAGGAAAACCTGCGCATCGACAGCGCGGCGGCGCTTCGATCAGCGACCACGACGGTTTCGCGAAGCGAGCACCAATGATCTGGCCCGCCGACACGCGTGCCCTCGCGGCGATGCTGGCAGGAGATTTGCCCTGCGGGCCCGTGCGGCCCGATCCTCGGCCGTCTTGCCTGCCGGAAAGGACTGAACCGTGAAACACCCCGCTCGACTGTCGTTCATCTGCGCCATGTCCGCTGCCGCATTGGGCACGCTCGCGCCTCCTGCCCAGGCGCGCAACGTCCGCCTGATGGAATCGGTGCCCGACACCGCCGCCAAGACGCGCGTCCACGAGATCCTGGGCGACCTCGTGATGCAGTTCGGCAGCGCGAGCGCCCAGGGTGCCAGCATCGTCCGCCGCGACGTCGTCGTCAAGGGAGTGGGCGAGACCAAGCTGCACGAGCTGGGCGAGGACGACCGCGTGCGGCCGGCTGACCACGACCTGTGCGCGCGCGCCTTCGAGGATGCCGTCACGCAGTTCGCGTTCGCCGCGCGCGGCGCCAAGGCGGCGGCCATCGTCGGCGTGATCTCGAACTACGAAGGCACCATCTTCGACGACCCCACGCACTACGAGTGCCACGTGGGCGCGCTCAAGGCCGCCGTCACGCTGCGCGGGCAACTGGCGGCCGCGCCGACCGTGGTGCCGGTGATCTCGCCGCCGGCGCCCGTGGCGCCGCCGCCCGCGCCGATCCCGGTGACGCCATCGCCCGACGACACGCCGCCGCCTCCGGCCACCTTCCAACCCTTGCCGCCGGCGCCAGCGCCGTCGCCCAACTGACGCGTTGCCGAGCGCGCTGCCCTTGCCGATGACCGACACCCTCCAGATCACCCGCGACGGTGCCGTCGTCCGCGTGTTCCTCAACCGGCCCGAGGTGCGCAACGCGTTCAACGACGGCGTGATCGCGGAGCTCACGGCCGCGTTCACCGGCTTCGCGGCCGACGCCACGCTGCGCGCGGTCGTGCTGGGCGGCCACGGCATGGCCTTCTGCGCCGGCGCCGACCTGGCTTGGATGCGCGCGATGGCCGACTACAGCTGGGAACAGAACCGGGCCGACGCGCAGGGCCTGGCCGACATGCTGCACGCGATCTGGTCGTGCCCGGTGCCCGTGATTGGCCGCGTGCACGGCGACTGCTACGCGGGCGGCGTCGGCCTGGCCGCTGCGTGCGACATCCTCGTCGCGGCCGAAGGCGTCCATTTCTGCCTGAGCGAAGCTCGGCTCGGCCTGATGCCGGCCACGATAGCGCCGTATGTGGTCAAGGCGCTTGGAGAGCAGGCGTCGCGCCGCTACTTCATGACGGCCGAACGTTTCGACGCCGCGCGCGCGCACGCGCTGGGCTTCGTGCACGAGGTGGTGCCGGCCGACGCGCTCGACGCCAAGGTCGACGAGCTCGTCGCCGCGCTGGTGGCCAACGGCCCGGCCGCCGTGCGAGCGTGCAAGCAACTGGTGCAGGACATCGCCGGCCGCCCGATCGACGACGCGTTGCGCGGCGATACGGCACGCCGTATCGCCGACATCCGCGCCAGCGCCGAAGGCAAGGAGGGCGTGCAGGCCTTCCTCAACAAGCGTGATCCGTCCTGGCGCTGACGCCGGCGCGACGACCACGAAGCGGGAGACTCCATGTTCGACAAGATCCTGATCGCCAACCGCGGCGAGATCGCCTGCCGCGTGGCCGCCACGGCGCGCCGGCTGGGCGTCAAGAGCGTGGCCGTCTATTCGGACGCGGACATCCGCGCGCGCCACGTGGCGGCGTGCGACGAGGCGGTGCGCATCGGCGAGGCCTCTCCGCGCGACAGCTACCTGCGCTGGGACCGCATTCTTGCGGCGGCCAAGGCCACGGGCGCGCAGGCCATCCATCCGGGCTACGGCTTCCTCAGCGAGAACGAGGAGTTCGCGCAGGCCTGTGCCGACGCCGGCATCGTCTTCATCGGCCCGCCGCCGTCGGCCATCCGTGCTATGGGCCTGAAGGCCGAATCCAAGCAGTTGATGGAAAAGGCGGGCGTGCGACTGGTGCCCGGCTACCACGGCGCCGACCAGGATCCGGCGCTGCTCAAGCGCGAGGCCGATCGCATCGGCTATCCGGTGCTGATCAAGGCCAGCGCGGGCGGCGGCGGCAAGGGCATGCGTGTGGTGGCTGCGGCCGAGGAATTCGAGGCCGCGCTGGCCTCGTGCAAGCGCGAGGCGACGAGCAGCTTCGGCGACGACGCGGTGCTGATCGAGCGCTACGTGCAACGTCCGCGCCACATCGAGATCCAGGTGTTCTTCGACACCCACGGCAACGGCGTCTGGCTGTTCGAGCGCGACTGCTCGGTGCAGCGACGCCACCAGAAGGTGCTCGAGGAAGCGCCCGCGCCCGGCATGACCGACGAACGCCGCCGCGAGATGGGCGAGGCCGCGGTGGCCGCCGCGCGTGCGGTGAACTACGTCGGTGCGGGCACCGTCGAGTTCATCTGCGAGCAGGATGGGCCGAGCGCTGCGCCGGGCCGCCCCGGGCAAGCGAGGGGCAGCGAGGCGCAGACGAGCGTGGCGGCCGGCAATTTCTATTTCATGGAGATGAATACGCGCCTGCAGGTGGAGCATCCGGTGACCGAGGCGATCAGCGGGCACGACCTGGTCGAGTGGCAACTGCGCGTCGCCGCGGGCGAACCGCTGCTCGCGACGCAGGCCGACCTCAAGATCCGCGGCCACGCGATCGAGGCCCGCATCTGCGCCGAGAACCCCGAGGCCAGCTTCCTGCCGGCCACCGGCACGCTGTCGGTGCTGAAGTGGCCGCCGCACGTGAGCTTCCAGCGCAACGCCGACGGCGAAGGCTTCCACGATCCGGCGCCGGTGCGCGTGGACACGGGCGTGAACGAAGGCGACGTGATCACGCCGTACTACGACTCGATGATCGCCAAGCTGATCGTGTGGGGCGACGACCGGAAGCAGGCGCTGGCCCGGCTCGACGCGGCGCTGGCCGGCACGCACGTCGCGGGCGTCGTCAACAACGTGAGCTTCCTGCGCCGCGTCGCGAAGACGCGCTCGTTCGCGGGCGCGCAGCTCGACACCGCGCTGATCGAGCGCGAGCGCGACGCGCTGTTCGGCCACGCCGGACTGCCGGTGGACGTGGTCGCCGCGGGCGTGGTCGCGCGCGCGTTGGCGTTGCAGCAGCGCGCGGTCGATGCCGACCCGTGGTCGCGTCGCGACGGGTGGCGGATGCACGGCGTGTCGACGCAGCGCTTCGATCTCGAATGGCTGGGCGAATCGCTGGCGGTGTCGCTGAAGTCGCGGCGCGACGGCGGCACGATGCTCGGCATCGGCGAGGCCGACCTGCCGTTCGAGTCGCGCGCGCTCGGCGACGATCGCTACGACGTCACGCTCGGCGCGCAAGGCGACGCGCGTCGCGTCGTGCTCACGGTCTACCAGGTCGGCGATCAGGTGTCGGTATTCGCCGGGCAAGGCAGCGCGCAGGTGATGCTGGTCGACACGCTCGCCCGCGCCGGCACGGGCCACCAGGAAGCCGGCCGCCTGACCGCGCCGATGCCTGGCAAGGTCGTGGCCTATCTTGTCAAGGCCGGCGACGCGATCAAGACCGGACAGGCGTTGGCGGTACTCGAAGCGATGAAAATGGAGCACACGATCGTCGCGCCGCGCGACGGCACCGTGGCCGAACTGCTGTTCGCGCCGGGTGACCAGGTCAGCGAGGGCGGCGAACTTCTCACGCTGGAGTAGGAAATGGCCTCGTTGCCCGAATTCGTGAAGCTGGTCGACGTCGGTCCCCGCGACGGCCTGCAGAACGAGAAGAACCACGTGCCCGCGGCGGCCAAGATCGCGCTCGTCGGCCTGCTGCAGGACGCGGGCCTGCGCGAGATCGAGGTCACCAGCTTCGTCAGCCCGAAGTGGGTGCCGCAGATGGCCGACGCGCTGGAGGTCATGGCAGGCATCGTGCGCAAGCCCGGCGTGCGCTACTCGGTGCTGACGCCAAACCTCAAGGGCTGGGAGTCGGCCGTCACGACGCGTCCCGACGAGATCGTCGTGTTCGGCGCCGCCAGCGAGGCGTTCAGCCAGAAGAACATCAACTGCTCGATCGCCGAATCGATAGACCGCTTCGCGCCTGTCGTGGCCGCGGCCCGGGCCGCCGACGTGAAGGTGCGCGCCGCGATCTCGTGCGCGGTCGGCTGCCCGTACGAGGGCGATGTCGCGCCCGCGCGCGTGAGCATGGTCGCGCGCATGATGCGCGCGATCGGCGTCGACCACATCGGCGTGGCCGACACCATCGGCGTGGGCACGCCGCGCAAGGTGCGCGCCGCGATGGAGGCCGCGCTCGAGCACTTTCCGCTCGCCGAGACCAGCGGCCATTTCCACGACACCTACGGCCAGGCGCTGGCCAACATCCACGAGTGCCTGCGGATGGGCGTCCACACCTTCGACACCAGCGTATCCGGTCTCGGCGGCTGCCCCTACGCGAAGGGGGCGACGGGCAACGTCGCGACGGAGGACGTCGTCTACCTGCTGCATGGCCTGGGCATCCGCACCGGCATCGACCTGGACAAGCTCGTCGACGCCGGCGCCTTCATCAGCCAGGCGATCAGCAAGCCGAACGGCTCGCGCGTCGCGCGGGCGATGCTGGCCAAGCGCGCGGATCCTGCGGCGGTGTGCGCATGAGCCTCGAACTGAACGAACGCCCCGAAGGCTTCCAGCGCGTTTCGGCCGAGCTGCAACGCCTGGGCCATCCGCACGCGCCGCAGTTCCTCGATACCGCCGCCCGTACCTCGCAGGAGGCCGCCGACGCGCTGGGCGTGGCCGTCGGCCAGATCGCCAAGAGCGTGGTGTTCCGGCGCAGGGCCGACGAGGTGGCGATCCTGGTCGTCGCGTCGGGTGACCGCCGCGTCGACGAGAAGAAGGTGGCGCAGATCGTCGGCGCGATCGGCCGCGCGGACGCGGAGTTCGTCAAGGCGAAGACGGGCTTCACGATCGGCGGCGTGTCGCCGTTGGCGCACGCCACGCCGGTCGTCACGCTGATCGACCGCGAGTTGTTCCGCTTCGATACCGTGTGGGCCGCGGCAGGGCATCCGCACGGTGTGTTCCCGATGACGCCTACCGAGCTCGAACGGCTCACCGGCGCGCCCGTCCAGGATGTCGTGCAACCGCCGGCGGCCGCGTGACGATCCGTGACGGCATCGAGCACGCGCCCGGCAGCGAGTTCTTCGCCGCGCGCTTGAAACAGATCGGCGACGTGGTGCCGGTGCCTTCGCCTTGCGTCAACATCTGCAAGATCGACCCCGACACCGGCGCCTGCCACGGCTGCCGCCGCACGCTCGACGAGATCGCGGCCTGGAGCACGCTGGGCGACGCCGACAAGCGCCGCGTCTGGCAGCAACTTCCCGGCCGCGAGCCGCCGGCCTGAGGAGTTCGACATGCAGCGCATGATCTTCGACTTCGACGTCGTCTCGCCCTACGCCTACCTCGCGTTCGAGCGGTTGCCCGCGGCGCTGGAAGGCATCTCGCACCATGTCGAGTGCCGCCCGCTGCTGTTCGCAGGACTGCTCAAGCATTGGGGCAACACCGCGCCGGTGGACGTGGCGCCCAAGAAGGCCTGGCTGTTCCGCCAATGCGCGTGGATCGCCGAGCGCGACGGCGTCGAGTTTCGCGCGCCGACGCCGCATCCATTCAATCCGCTCGCGCTGCTGCGCTTGCTCGTCGCGAGCGTGCCCGCGGGCGCGCAGCCGAACCGGCGGACTGTCGAGCTCGCCATGCGCCACGTGTGGGCGCGCGATGGCGGCGACGCCAACGACCCGTCCGCGTTGAAGGCGCTGGCCGACGCGATCGCACCGGCGCGCGATCCGGCCAGTCCCCAGGTCAAGGCCGAGCTGCAGGCGCGCACGGCCGACGCAGTCGCGGCCGGCGTGTTCGGCGTGCCGACGTTCCGGCTCGACGATGGTCAGGTGTTCTGGGGCCAGGACGGCCTGGCGATGCTGGCCGACGTGATGCGCAGGAAGCAGTCCGGCTGAAACGCCGCGATCTTCGGGCTCGACGGCACGGCCACGGTCGGCTCGACCGTGCTGGCCAACGACGTCACCTGGAACGGCGACACGATCACCGGCAGCGTCCCCGATCCGCTGCTGCCGTCGCAAGGCTTGGCGTTCGCCGACCACACCTGGAACCTGTGGCCACGCGACGGCTCGGTGGCCGGCAATGCGGCGCTCCCGGACTTCGCGCCGGACGCGTCCAACGCCGCCGTGATGGCGGTGCCGGAGCCGGCGTCGTGGGCCTTGCTGGCGGTCGGGCTCGCGTTGACGGGCACCGTGGCGCGGCGTCGCAACGCGGGCTGATCGGCGGCCGCAACGGCGGGGACGCGGGGTTTGCACCGATCCGGTGTTTACCCTCGCGACCCTGTCCGGTCCCACGATGAGAAACAAGACGCCCGTGTTATCCCTCGTGTTGTAAGTTTCGAATAAGTCTCGCGTCAGAACACCGTCAGAGGGGGGTCTCACGATGCGCAACAGGCGCCGCCTCGAGGGATGCGTCCGCTTTTCGATAACAGGAGACAACATCACATGGCAAGCACAAGCGCGGTCGCAGCACCGATGACGGCGGAGGAGAAGAAGGTCATCTTCGCCTCGTCCCTCGGCACGGTTTTCGAGTGGTATGACTTCTACCTCTATGGCTCGCTCGCTGCCATCATCGGCAAGCAGTTCTTCTCCGGACTCGACCCGTCCGCCGCGTTCATCGCGTCCCTGCTTGCCTTCGCCGCCGGCTTCTTCGTTCGGCCGTTCGGCGCCCTCGTCTTCGGTCGCCTGGGCGACATGATCGGACGCAAGTACACCTTCCTGGTCACCATCCTCATCATGGGCCTGTCGACGTTCGTCGTTGGCGTGCTGCCCAGCTATTCGTCGATCGGCGCCGCGGCACCGATCATCCTCATCGCCCTGCGCCTGCTGCAGGGGCTGGCGCTCGGCGGCGAGTATGGCGGTGCCGCCACCTACGTTGCCGAGCATGCGCCGCGTGGCAAGCGGGGCGCGTACACGTCCTGGATCCAGACCACGGCCACGCTGGGCCTGTTCCTGTCGCTGCTGGTGATCATCGGCATCAAGACCTTCCTGGGCGACGCCGCGTTCAACGACTACGGCTGGCGCATCCCGTTCATCGTCTCGATCCTGCTGCTGGCCATCAGCGTGTGGATCCGCCTGTCGATGAACGAATCGCCGGCCTTCAAGAAGATGAAGGAAGAGGGCAAGACCTCCAAGGCGCCGCTGACCGAGTCGTTCACCAAGTGGGGCAACCTCAAGATCGTCCTGCTGGCGCTGCTTGGCCTGGTGGCCGGCCAGGGCGTGGTCTGGTACTCGGGCCAGTTCTACGCGCTGTTCTTCCTGACCAGCTCGCTCAAGGTGGACGCCACCACGGCGCAGTACATGATCGCCGCGGCCCTGCTGCTGGGCACGCCGTTCTTCGTCGTGTTCGGCACGCTGTCGGACAAGATCGGCCGCAAGCCCATCATCCTGGCCGGCATGCTGCTGGCCTGCGCCACCTACTTCCCGCTCTTTCACGCGATCGCCGGCGCCGCCAACCCGGACCTGGCCGCGGCCCAGGCCTCGTCGCAGATCACCGTCAAGGCCGACCCGGCCACCTGCTCGTTCCAGGGCAGCCCGGTGGCCAAGGAAGTCGACTTCACTTCGCCTTGCGACATCGCCAAGCGCGCGCTGACGGCCAGCTCGGCCAGCTACGCCAACGAGGCGCTGCCCGCCGGTTCGCCGACGGTGGTCACGGTGGGTGACAAGACGCTCAACCCGCCCACCGGCACGCTCACGGCCGACGGATACAAGTTCGACGACGCGTCGGGCAAGGCGATCGCCGCCTTCAAGAAGCAGGTCGCCGAAACGCTCAAGGCCGCCGGCTATCCCGCCAAGGCCAAGCCGATCGTGGCCTTCAGCGGCCAATGGTTCACGGTCGTGGCGCTGCTGTGGGTGCTGGTGATCTACGTGACGATGGTCTACGGGCCGATCGCCGCCATGCTGGTCGAGATGTTCCCCACGCGCATCCGCTACACGTCGATGAGCCTGCCGTACCACATCGGCAACGGCTGGTTCGGCGGCCTGCTGCCGTCCGTGACTTTCGCCATGGTGGCCCAGAACGGCAACATGTTCTACGGTCTGTGGTACCCGGTGGTGATCGCCGCCGTGTGCTTCGTCATCGGCCTGATCTTCATCCGCGAGACCAAGGACGTGGACATCTACGCCAACGACTGAGCGCCAATCCGCTCTCATCGGAATGGGCCCTTCGCGGGCCCATTTTTCATTGGCGCGACAGGCCGCAAAGTCCAAGCAAGGCCTTCTGCCGGCATGAGCGCGGCTTCGCGCACCCGTGCACAATGGGTCGTCGATGCCCGGCGCGACGCCGTGCTCGACAACGGCGAGGGTGCCCGTCGCGGCTGACGGGCATGCCGTGGCGAACCGGGATACAGCGATGACCACCGACCTCCAGCGCGGACTCTACGACGCGCCGCCCGACGCCGTCGATGCGGCCCCGCCCGTCGGCCTGCCGGCGCAGGACATCAGCACCGAGGTGCTGCTCGAGAAGTACGCCAAGGGCGACGAGAAGGACTTGCACGACGTGCGCGCGCGCGTGGCGCGCGCCATCGCGCAGGTGGAGGCGCCCGACCAGCGCGACGCCTGGGCCGCGCGCTTCCTCGATGCGCTGCAGGGCGGCTTCGTGCCCGCCGGCCGCATCAACTCGGCCGCCGGCACCGAGCTCGGCGCCACGCTGATCAACTGCTTCGTGCAGCCGGTGGGCGACTCCATCGCGCAGGTCGAGGACGGCGTGCCCGGCATCTACACCGCGCTCACCGAAGCCGCCGAGACGATGCGGCGCGGCGGCGGCGTGGGCTACGACTTCTCGCGCATCCGCCCGCAAGGCGCCTGGGTCGGCTCCACGCAAAGCCGCGCGTCCGGCCCGGTCAGCTACATGCGGGTGTTCGACCGCAGCTGCGAGACGGTGGAGTCGGCCGGCAGCCGGCGTGGCGCGCAGATGGCCGTGCTGCGCTGCGACCACCCCGACATCGAGACCTTCATCCACGCCAAGGACCAGGGCGACCTGACCAACTTCAACATCTCGGTGGGCGTGACCGACGCGTTCATGCAGGCCGTCGATGACGATGCCACCTTCGATCTCGTGCATCGCGCGCAACCCAGCGCGGAGCAGATCGCGGCCGGCGCGCAGCAGCGCGACGACGGCCAGTGGATCTACCGCCAGCCGCGCGCCCGCGCGCTGTGGGAGCAGATCATGCGCTGCACCTACGACCACGCCGAGCCGGGCGTGCTGTTCCTCGACCGCATCAACCAGGACAACAACCTGAGCTATTGCGAGACGATCAGCGCGACCAACCCCTGCGGCGAGCAGCCGCTTCCGCCCTACGGTTGCTGCTGCCTCGGCTCCATCAACCTCACCAACTTCGTCCACGACCCGTTCACCGACGACGCCCGCTTCGACTACGACGCCTTCACCGCCCTCGCCAAGACCGCCACCCGCATGCTGGACAACGTGCTGGACATCACCGTCTGGCCGCTGCCTGCGCAGCATGCCGAAGCCGACGCGAAGCGCCGCGTGGGACTGGGCTTCACCGGCCTGGGCGACGCGCTGGTGATGTTGAACCTGCGCTACGACACGCCCGCCGCGCGCGACGAGGCGCGACGCATCTCGCAGGCGATGCGCGACGCCGCCTACGACGCCTCGGCCGACCTCGCCGTCGAGCGCGGCGCGTTCGCGCTGTTCAACGCCGACCTCTACCTGTCGCGCGGCACCTTCGCCTCGCGCCTGCCGCCGGCACTGAAGGACAAGGTGCGCGCGCAAGGCCTGCGCAACTCGCACCTGCTGTCGATCGCGCCCACCGGCACCATCAGCCTGGCCTTCGCGGACAACGCGAGCAACGGCATCGAGCCGCCGTTCTCGTGGTCGTACACGCGCAGGAAGCGCATGCCCGATGGCCGCGCCAAGGAGTACGCGGTCGAGGATCATGCGTGGCGGCTGTATCGCCACTTGAAGGGTGTGGACGCGCCGCTGACCGACGCCTTCGTCACCGCGCTGGAGATGAGCGCCGAGAGTCATGCGGCGATGGTGGCCACCGTCGCGCCGTACGTCGACACGTCGATCAGCAAGACGGTCAACGTGCCGGCCGACTATCCGTTCGCGGACTTCGAGGGGCTGTACCGCTTCGCGTGGAAATCGGGCCTCAAGGGCCTGGCCACCTATCGGCCGAACGCGGTGCTGGGCTCGGTGCTGAGCACCACGCCGGCCGCGCCCGAGCCGCTGCCCAGCGCCGCGACCAGCCAGATGCCGCAAGCGCTCGTGGCCGCCGCCGACGTGCGCCTCGCCGACCAGCGCCTCACGCTCGATCGCCCGGCCACGGCAGTGATGAGCTCGCTGCGCTGGCCCGGCCGGCCCGAGATGAACGGCGGCAATCCGGCCTGGACGTACATGATCCGCCACCCGCACGGCGAGTTCGCGCTGTTCGTCGGCGAGATGCCCGCGCAGGCCGGCCCCGGCTTCGGGCTGTTCGCGCAGAACGTGCCGTTCGAGGTGTGGGTCAACGGCGCGGAGCAACCGCGCGGCCTGGCCGCGCTGGCCAAGACGCTGTCGATGGACATGCGCGTCAACGATCCGCAATGGCTCAAGCTGAAGCTGGACGTGCTGGCCACCGTCGCCGAGGAGCGCGCCTTCGACATGCCGTTCCCGCCCGCCGGCGAGCACCGGCTGTTTCCCGGCGTGGTTGCCGCGACGGCCGCGGTGATCCGCTGGCGCTGCGAGCAGCTCGGCGCGCTGGCCGACGGCGGTCCCACGCCGATGCTCGACGCGATGTTCAGCCGCGAGGAGCCGCGCACCGGCACGGCCGGCACGCTCGCGTGGGCGGTCGATGTCGACAACCCGGCCACCGGCGAGACCTTCACGCTGACGATGAAGGAAGTGACGCTGCGCTCGGCGGCCGGCGCGAGCGCGCCCGCGGGCGCCGCGCCCACGCTCGTCACGCGCCCGTGCGCGGTTGGTTTCTCAGGAAACTATCCGCGCGCGCTGGACGGATTGGCGCGCCTGCTGTCGCTGGACATGCGCGTGATCGACCCCGCGTGGATCGGCATGAAGCTGCGCAAGCTGCTCAACGTCGGCGAGCCTCTGGGCCACTTCATGGCGGCGGTGCCGGGCCAGAAACGACAACAGGTCTGGCCATCGACGATCGCCTATGTTGCGCGGTTGATGATCCACCGCTATGCGATGCTGGGCGTGCTCGACGAGGACGGCTTCCCGCTGGAGGCGACCAGCCTGCTCGAGCCGCCGGCGCCACGCCCGACGGGCCAGCTCGCGCCACAGGCCGGCCGGCCGTGCCCCGAATGCGGCAACGCGACGATGATCCACAAGGACGGCTGCGATTTCTGCACGTCCTGCGGCTACGTGGGGGCGTGCGGCTGAGGTGTGCGTTGCACCATAAAGTGAAAGTCGAGACGCAAGATGTGAAAGTGGCTTGCCTCTGAGCACCGCCGCTTTTGACACCAATTTGTGAAAGTCAGGGGTCGTGGATAGCGCGGATACGCGTTACGTGAAAGTTTCTGCCGAGCTTGGCATGGCGAGCGCTGCCGCATAACGTGAAAGTTTCCTGCGCAGAGGCGGGAGGCAAACAAGCACGTAGCTACCGCTGTTGCGGATGAAGGTGCCAGGACGTCGTCGCGCGGTGCTGCGGTTTGGCGCCATGCTCCTTAGGTCAGAGTGGCGAGTCTTAAGACTGGCGACAGCTCCGTAGATTCCCTTGCGTGCGCACGTGAGCACCTGTAAATGACTTGGCAGTCCCGCATCTTTGGCTCACTGCAGCAGGGAGCGAAGATGGAGAGACACCCGCACCTCAACTTCACGCCGTTACTCGTGAACAGCGACTCTATTCAGGCGCAAGTCCTACCTTTCAAGGATTCGCACCAGTTTCGAGAACTGCGGGCCAAGCACCGAGATCGGTACGCCATAACTCGTAGGGGGGCACGAGATCGTCGCACTGCCACTCTCCAACGACATTGCTCCCCTTGGCACCCCAGCGCGCGTTTCGGTCGCCGGGCATGAATCGCTATCGCGTCCGCTGATCGAGCAACAGTTGTTCAGCCTCCTCGGCGCCAACCGACGACCGGTCGCGCGCTACAACCCGATCACGGCAGTCGGGCGGGTCTTGCCGACCGGCGTCGACGAGGTCGATCAGCACATTCGCCTGCAATTGCGTGTGTTGATCGCGATCCGAGCCTAAGATTCCGGCGTCCTATCAGACCGGGCTTTTATGGGACATCGAGATCCGAAAGTCCTGCGTTACCTAGATTGGCGGAGTTTCAACCGCAGGGCTTTCGCGCTGACGGACTGATGGTCGAGCGCCAGTTCTCGGCCGATGACGTCCGCATGCTGCCTCTGCGCAGGCATGTTGGCCGCGTGGACGGAGCAGTCATCGTCATCGACTCGATTGGGTGGCCATCGCTTCCGTACTCAGCTGTGTCCGGGCTTGCTCCCGAAGCCGGTCACCCGAGTGTTCTGACGGGCGACCGCGAACCTGCGATGGTGCGCGAACATTCGTTGGTCTTGCCATCGCGTTGAACGGTAAAGTTTTCAGCCG
>Ga0302279_10002693_pt1 | contig 23115 bp, 24 predicted proteins | sample III_Bog_N3_3_FD_194541 | JGI IMG/M metagenome (GOLD analysis project Ga0302279, IMG submission 194541) | Peat permafrost microbial communities from Stordalen Mire near Abisko, Sweden - III_Bog_N3_3 | ecosystem: Environmental > Terrestrial > Soil > Wetlands > Peat | place: Sweden: Abisko...
TGGATATTCTTCTGAGCCGGTTTTGGGAATTGGATAAAATGCCTCATGTCAAGAAAAGTAGAGCCATTACCCGCCGTGCAGGCATCGCCAACCCCGGGGCCCAGGGACCTTGCCAGCTGGGTCATGGACCAGACCCAGGAGGGGTTCCTCGCCATGGACCCGGATGGCCGGATCCTGGAGGCCAGCTTGGGCTGCCTGGGCTGCCTCGGCTATACGCCGCTGGAACTCACCGGGAAGCATTTCCTGGACTGCCTGCACCCCGATGACCGGGCCCAGGCCCGGGAGGCCATGGCCACCGCCCGCCAGGGAATCCCCTGCTCGGGGCTGGACAGCCGGTTCCTGCGCCAGGATGGGGTCCTGACCCATCTGGTGTGGCGACTGGAATGGCCGGCCGGAAGCCAGGTGCTGTTCGCCGCGGTGCGGGAATTCAATGAGCGAAAGGCCGCCGATGCCCGCATGGCCGCAGTCCTGGCGGAACTCAAGGAGTTCAAATGGGCCCTGGACGCCCACGCCATCGTGGCCGTGACCGACCTCCAGGGGCGGATCACCTATGCCAACGACAAGTTCTGCACCATCTCCCACTATTCCCGTGAGGAACTGCTGGGCCAGGATCATCGGATCATCAACAGCCGGCACCATCCCAAGGCATTCTTCGCCGATCTGTGGCAAACCATCCTGGCGGGCTACATCTGGAAAGGGGAAATTCAGAACCGGGCCAAGGACGGGACCTGCTACTGGGTGGACACCACCATCGTCCCGCTGCTGGACGTCAACGGCAAGCCCGAGCAGTTCGTGTCCATCCGGGCCGACATCACCCAGCGCAAGCTGGGGGAGGAGGCCCTGCGGCAGTCCCAGCGGCTGGAGAGCCTGGGCGTGCTGGCCGGCGGGATCGCCCATGATTTCAACAATCTGCTCACCAGCATCCTGGGCAACTGCAACCTGGGCACCATGAGCCTCCCGCCGGAGAGCCCGGTGCACCCCTATCTGAACCAGATCGAAAAAGCCTCGGTGCGGGCCGCCGACCTGACCCGGCAGATGCTGGCCTACGCCGGCAAAGGCAAGGTCATGATCGTGAAGGTGGATCTCGGTTGGCTGCTGCTCGGGATGAAGCCGCTGCTGGAGGCCTCCGAGTTCAAGGGCGTGGACTTCCAGTGGGAGCTGGCACCCGATCTGCCGGAGGTTCTGGGTGATCCCTCCCAGTTGCAACAGGTGGTCATGAACCTCCTGACCAACGCCTGGGAAGCCATCGGTCCCGAGGCCCGGGGCACCATCACCCTGCGCACCGGCGAACAATTCATGGAGCGGTCTGCCATCACCGCCGCGGCGCCCGCCATCCCGCTGACCCCCGGGCACTATGTGACCCTGGACGTGAGCGATACCGGGTGCGGCATTCCGGCCGATATCCTCGACCGGATCTTCGATCCGTTCTTCTCGACCAAGTTCATGGGACGGGGCCTGGGGCTTTCGGCCCTGCTGGGCATCCTGAGGGGCCATGGTGGCAGCATCGAAGTCCTCAGCGAGCCCGGGCAGGGGGCCCGTTTCCGGATGTTCTTGCCCGTTTCATGAAATCGGGCGGCAAATACCTGGTTGAACCTGGCGCTGGGTGCTGGATTCTTGGGGAGGCGTTGGTTAAGATCCAGCCATGGCATCCAAGAAACACCTTGAGCAACCCCTGTCCGTGGCCGAGACCCGAGCCATGAAATTTCTCGGAGCCCGGCTCCGGGAAAACGAGGCCCGCCATCAGGAATTCCTGGCGACCCTGGATCCCCGGCAGCGGGAGGAACTCACCTTCCTGCCGCTGCCGAGGTGACGCCATGATCCACATCGCCCCCGGAACCGTGAGCGGAAGGCTGACTGCCCCTGCCTCCAAGAGCCATCTGCAGCGGGTGATCCTGGCCGCCTCCCTGGCTGCGGGGGAGAGCAGGATCCATGGTCCGGGCCACTCCGCGGATGGCCAAGCCTGTCTGGGAGTGATCCGGTCCCTGGGCGCCCAGGTGGAGGTGGAGGAGAATCTGCTCCGGATCGTGGGCGGCGGGCCGGTGCGTTCCAGTATCCTGGATTGCGGTGAATCGGGGTTCTGCCTGAGATCCTCGGCCGCGGTGGCGGCCCTGGGCGACCAGAGCTTCACCCTGATCGGGCACGGCTCCCTGGCGACCCGGCCCATGGACATGGTGCTGGAACCGCTAAGGCAGCTGGGGGCGCGCTGCGAAACCGTCAACGGTCGCGCGCCCATCACCGTGTGCGGCCCCCTGACCGGCGGCCGGGCCCGGGTGGACGGTTCCGCCAGCAGCCAGTTCCTCAGCGGGCTGCTCCTGGCTCTGCCCAGGGCGGCGGGGGACAGTGAACTGGAGGTGGCCGGCCTGCGCAGCGGTTCCTACGTGCGCATGACCCTGGACGTCCTGGCCGCCTTCGGGGTCCAGGTGGAGGCAGCAAAGGACTTGAGCCGGTTCCGGGTCCGGGGTGGCCAGACCTATCGTCCCGCCGATCTGGCGGTGGAGGGGGACTGGTCCGGAGCGGCCTTCCTGCTGGTGGCCGGGGCCGTGGCCGGTCAGGTCACCGTGGCCGGGCTGGACCGCGCCTCCGCCCAGGCGGACCGGGCCATCCTGGAGGCCCTGGCCGCCGCCGGCGCCGACCTCTGCTGGGACGGTCCGGACCTGAGGGTCGGCCGGGCCGAACTGCGGGCGTTCGACTTCGACGCCACCGATTGCCCGGATCTGTTTCCGCCCCTGGCCACCCTGGCCTGCTCGGCCCGGGGTACCAGCCGGATCGCCGGGGTCGCCCGCCTCGGTGCCAAGGAATGCGACCGGGGCGCGGCCCTGGTGACGGAGCTGTCCGCCCTGGGGGCGGACCTGAGGGTGCGGGACGGGGTTATGGAGATCACCGGCGGCCCCCTGGCGGGCGGCACCGTGGACCCCCACAACGATCACCGCATGGCCATGGCCTGCGCGGTGGCGGGGCTCGCTTCCCGCCAGGGCGTGATCATGGAGGGCGAGGCCTGCGTGGCCAAGTCCTACCCTGGATTCTTCCAAGCGCTGGATTCCCTGAGAGGCCGCCCATGAACTCCTTTGGACGCATATTCCGGCTCTCCATTCTCGGCGAATCCCACGGCCCCTGCGTGGGCATCCTGCTGGACGGGTGCCCGGCCGGGCTGGCCCTGGATGAAGCGGACTTCACCGTGGACCAGGAGCGCCGGCGGGGCGGAGGCGCGCCCGGCACCACGCCGCGCCGGGAGGATGACCGGCCGTCGTTCCAGACCGGGGTCTGGCAGGGGCGGACCACCGGGGCGCCGATCCTGATCACCTTCGAGAACCGCCACGTGGATTCCAGCGCCTACGAGGCGATCAAGAACACGCCAAGGCCCGGCCATGCGGACTGGGTGGCCCTGCGCAAGTACGGCGGCTTCGCCGACATGCGGGGCAGCGGCCACTTTTCCGGACGGCTGACCACCGCCCTGGTGGCGGCCGGGGTGGTGGCCAAGAAACTGCTCGGGCCGGTGGCGGTGGAGGCCCGGCTGGTGGAGGCGGGCGGCAGCCCGGACATCGAGCGGGCCGTGGCCGAGGCCATGGCGGCCCAGGATTCCGTGGGCGGGCTGGTGGAGTGCCGGGTTCGCAACCTTCCGGCCGGCCTGGGCGAACCCTTTTTCGACTCGGTGGAATCCCTGATCAGTCACGCAGTGTTCGCCATCCCCGCCATCAAGGGGATCGAGTTCGGCGACGGCTTCGCCGCCTGCCGCCTGCGGGGCAGCGCGGTCAACGACGCCCTGGAGGATGCCTCAGGTCGCACCGGCACCAATCATGCCGGCGGGATCAACGGAGGCATCAGCAACGGCAACGAACTGGTGTTCCGGGTCGCGGTGAAGCCCACCTCCAGCATCCGGTCCCCCCAGCGGACCCTCGACCTCCAGACCAACGAACCGACCCTCCTGTCCATGGGCGGCCGGCACGACGCCTGCATCGCCCTGCGGGCGCCGGTGGTGGTGGAAGCGGTGACCGCGGCGGTGCTGGCGGATTTCCTGCTGCTGGAAGGGCTCCTGCCTAGAATTCTCTGACCGGCAGAGCATTGGAATCCTGTCCGGCAGGGGCGATGGAAGGTCCGGTCGTCCCTGCCGATAGGGGCGGTTATTGAATCTGTTCCTCCGGCACCGGAACCTCGGAGGCCGTGGGGGGCGCTGGGGAGGCGGGCGCCGCAGGCATGGACCCCGGGCCGGACTCCGAAGGCTCGGTCCCTGAGATGTAGAACTCATCCCGTCGTCTGGACGTCTGAGCGGTGGAAGCGAAACCGGTCGCGGCATCGATGGAAATGGAAACCACGTTGTCCGGCTTGGGGAAATCCACCACCGGTTTCGAAGCCAACGCCTTGACCATGAACCGTTCCCAGATGGGGGCGGCGGCGATGCCTCCCGTGAAGTTCTTGCCGCCGGGCCTGGGCTTATCGTAGCCCACCCAGACCCCGGCGAGCAGCTGGGGCGTATAGCCGACGAACCAGGCATCCCGATAGTCGTTGGTGGTGCCGGTCTTGCCGGCGGTGGGGCGGCTCTGGCTGTATTTCTTCAGGGATTTGGCCGTGCCGTAGGTCAGGACGTCCTCCAGCATCCGGGTAGTGACGAAGGCGGCGGCCGGGGCCATGACCGGGGTGACGACGGAGGGATTCTCGGTCCAGGCGTCATGGCTGCGGTCGTGGATCCGGAGGATGGCCCTGGCTTCGGCCAGCATGCCGGCGTTGGCCAGGGGGGTATAGGCCTGGGCCAGCTCCTTCAGGGTGACCTCGTCGGTGCCCAGGGCCAGGGACAGCCCGTTCTGGGGCTTCAGGGCCAGGCCCATCTTGGCGGCATAATCGATGAAGTAGGGGATGCCGATGGTATCCAGCACCTTCACGGTGACGACGTTGTTGGAGGTGGCCAGGGCCTGCCTCAGGGAGATGTCCCCCTCCCGCTCATTGCCGAAGTTCTTGGGCTTCCAGGTCTCGCCGTTGCCCCGGTTGTAGGCCACCGGGGTATCGTTCCAGATGCTGCCGGCGGTGATCCCCTTTTCCAGGGCCGCGGCGTAGATCACGGGCTTGATGGCGGAACCGGGCTGGCGCTTGGAGTAGAAGGCGCGGTTGACCGACTTCGAGTTCTCGTCGACCCCGCCCACGGCCGCCAGCACATCCCCGGTGGTGGGATCCAGGCAGACCAGGGCGCCCTGCAGGCCGGGGGCGAGGCGTTTGACCCCATCCCGCAGCACCTGCTCGGCCTGTTTCTGCAGGCCCAGGTCCATGGCGGTGAAGACATCCAGGCCGCCCCGTTCCACCGCGTCCGGCCCGTAGCGCTGGACCAGCTGGGACCGGACGTAGGCCAGGTAGCCCGGGGCCTGCTGCGGCCCCTGGGCGGTGCCCGGATGGGCCTGCAAGGCTTGCCGCTGGGCTGGCGTGATCAGGTTGAGGGCGACCAGCCGCTGGATCACCACCTGCCGGCGCTGGGAGACGTCGGCCGGCTTGCCCGCAGGGTTGTAGCGGCTGGGATTCTTGGGCACGCCGGCCAGCATGATGCATTCACCCTCGTTCAGCTCCTCCGGGGTCTTGTTGAAATAAAGCCGGGCGGCCTGGACCAGGCCTACGGCCCCGTTCCCGTAATAGATCTCGTTGAAATACATCTCCAGGATCTGGCGCTTGCTGTACTTCCGTTCGAATTCCATGGCCATGCGGGCTTCCTTGACCTTCCGGTCCAGGGAAACCTCGCCGGTGAGGTAGAGGTTCTTGATCAGCTGCTGGGTGATGGTGGAGCCGCCCTGGGCCAGCTTGCCCTTGACCACATCGGTCACCAGGGCCCTGGCGATGCCGCGCAGGTCGATGCCGCCGTGCTCGTAGAAACGGGCGTCCTCCACCGCCAACAGCGATTGCTGCAGGAAGGGGGGGATGTGGTCGATGGAGACCCAGTAGCGTTTCTCCGGCAGGATCCGGCCCACGAAGCGGCCCTGGTGGTCAAAGACGGTGATGGAGGACAGACCGGCTGGTTGGGGCGGGAAAGCGGAAAAAAGATCCTGGGCCTTGGCTGTGGCGGCCAGGCCGAGCGCCAGGGAAACCTTGAGCAGCGTCGAATAGCAGGATCTCTTGCGGGGAAGACCGAGGGAGTGGGGCACGGTTGGTTGACCTCCTTGAGGGGTCTGGTCGAGGATCGGGGGGGCAGGGTAGCCGACAGGCCTCACCCTGCCCTCCATTCTATCCACTCATTGAAGATGACAACCTGGTTCCCCGCTCCGGGCCGCCAAATAGGACCGGACCTTCCCCGGTCAGCGGCCTGGGGCGTGGGGCGTGGGCAGGCCCAGGCCCTTGCGCGGAACGGGGGCGCGACCGGGGGCGAAGTTCTCGGCTGGGTTGGGGGCTCTCCCCGACACGCCCTAATCTGGCAGGGTGATGGTCACTGTGGTTGGCTGCCCCGGATCGGAATCAAAAGTTGCCTGCGCATCCACGAGTTGACCTTGGACTTGAACATTGTCGGAAAATGCCTTCCAGTCGTTGAACTTTCTGGTCGGGGAGTTGTGTTGGAAATCGGTAAAATAGACCACTTTCTGGGATGGGGATCGGACAACCCGAAGCAGATGACCTTTGTCGTCACGGATGGAACATGCGTTTTTGCCAGGATCAATATCCAGATACACGCCGCTCTCAGACCAACTTCCAGCCGGGAGACTGGCGCAGGTCAAGCCCAGGGCGGCTGCAACGAAGAGATGGTGAAGGTGATTCATGGGAACTCCGGAACCGGTGACCGTTCTTTCCCGAAGCAAGGACCAGGGGCCCCCTCCAGTCTGATAATAAAATTAGTAATTTATTGACACATGTCAAGATCCCAAGGTCAGGTTTTCGATCAGCGCCGGGCGGCATGGGTGGATCCCGGGACCTGGCCCAGGATAAGGCCCCGGATATGGTTGTGGACCGGACCGCCCAGCAGCAGCAATAGGCCGCAGAGGAACATGATATTGCGGCTCTTGTTGCCGTAGCCATACAACAGGCCGATCACGCTGAGGATTTCGATAGCGATGGAGATGAGACGAATCATGGTGGGCTCCCAATCGAGGCCTTCAGATTAACTTGGAAATCCGGCACGGGAGGGCGGGGGAGCCACCGATCCCCGGCGCAGGGAGTAACCTGGAAAGATGGAAACGGTAGGGCCGCCAAGCCCTCCATGGTCCTGCCCAGGGAGAATTCGCATGAAAGTCGTCGCCATCAACGGAAGCCCGAACAAGGAGGGCAACACCCGCCTTCTGCTGGAAAAGGTGCTGGAGCCCATGGCCCAGGCCGGGTGGGAGACCGAGATCGTCCAGTTGGGCGGCCAGCCCATCCACGGGTGCCGCGCCTGTGGCCAGTGCTGGGAGAACCAGGACAACGAGTGCGTCTCGGGCAAGGACGTCTTCAACGGCATATTCGAAAAGATGCTGGGGGCGGACGCCATCGTGCTCGGCTCGCCCACCTATTTCGCCGACGTCAGCTCAGAGATGAAGGCCCTGATCGATCGGGCCGGCTTCGTCGCCATGGCCAACGGCTGCGCCCTGGCCGGGAAGGTCGGCGCGGCGGTGGTGGCGGTGCGCCGCGGGGGAGCCACCCATGCCTTCGACACCATGAACCACCTGTTCTTCATTTCGCAGATGGTGGTGCCGGGTTCCACGTACTGGAACATGGGCTACGGGCTGAAGCCGGGCGAGGTGGCGGAGGACGCCGAGGCCCTGCGCAACATGGGGCACCTGGGCCAGGCCATCGGCTGGCTGGGTTCAGCCCTGGGGGCCAGCGCCACGCCCTATCCGGTGCGGAAGAACGGCGAGGCCTGACTACCGGGACTTTCCCCCGGAGCGGACATAGCGCACCAGCATCGGCACCGCGATCATCGCGCCCAGGACGACCAGCATGGTCATGTTCGGATTGTGGAAGTACGAGTTCAGGTGCAGGGTGGCCAGGGCGATGACCCCGAAATACAGCATGTCCCCGGCGATGGCCAGGGCCCAGCCGGTCACGAAGCCGTGGCCGGCGGCCAGCGCCGTGGCGCGGCCGGTCATGGGATCCACCCCGAAGGCGATCATGACCAGGGCGAACGGGCCCGCTCCGGTGCCGCTGAAATGGGCCACGCTCCGGGCCATGGCGGCCTTCATGGCCGCGGTGACCCGGGCTAGGGCCGGGACCTTCCGGCCCCAGGCCACCAGCAGGCGCAGCACCGGCTCGAAGGCGAGGGCCAGGATCACGTCGGAGACGAAGTAGAGCCCGGTGGTCATGGGCCAGGCCAGGCCTTTGGCATGGGCGAGCAATACGCCGGCGGGGATTCCGCCGCCGACGGGAAGAAGGAAGAGCATCAGCACAGGAACCATACCGGATGGTAACCGGACCCGGCCAGGACTTGCCCTGCGAGCGCGGCGCGGAGCTTGTTACAATGAACTCTTTTGGAGGGTCCCCCTTGAGTCGTATCGCCATCCTCAGCCTGAACCTAGCCCTGTTGGCATCCCCCCTCGCTTCCCAAACCCCCGCCGCCGGCAAGACCGCCAAGGTGGGCGCACCCAGCAAAGGAACCACCATGATCACCACACCCAGCGGCCTGCAGTACCTGGACCTCGTCGAGGGCGCCGGCCCTTCCCCCAGCAAGGGCCAGACCTGCACCATGCATTACACCGGTTGGCTCTCCGATGGCGGAAAGCCCGGCAAGAAGTTCGACAGTTCCGTGGACCGGGGCCAGCCGTTCAGCTTCACCCTCGGCGTGCACCAGGTCATTGCCGGCTGGGATGAAGGGGTCGCCAGCATGAAGGCGGGCGGCAAGCGCACCCTGCACATTCCCTCCGCCCTGGGCTACGGAACCCGCGGCGCCGGCGGTGTGATCCCCGCCAACGCCGACCTGATCTTTGATGTGGAACTGATCAGCTTCAAGTAGAGCCACGGAAACGCCCCCCATCCGGGTGCCGGATGGGGGGCGTGAATGGCGTCCAGTCTAGCGCCGTTGGTGCCCTGGTTGGATTGGACGGTCGCGCGAGGCACAAGCATCCGTAGCGGCGCCAGCGCCGCAACGGATGCTAGTAGAGGAACATCGGCTTGCCTTCCACGTGCCGGACCTTCGGACGGTAGTTTTCACTGTCGTACAGTTCGGCCACGTCCACCCGCTTCAGGCCCTGGGTGATGGTGGTGATGGGAATGCTGGTGTAGGTGCCGTTGCGCAGGGCCACCAGCCGGTTGCGTTCGCCGCCCTTGATGATGTTGATGGCGACGTTGGCGAAGTTCACCGCCACCATCAGGTCCAGGCTGTCCGGGGCGCCGGAGCGCATGAGGTAGGAGACCTGCTGGTTGAGGATGTCCTCGCCGGTGAGCCGCTTGAGCGCCTCGCCCAGGATGTGGCCGATGCCGCCCAGCTTCTTGTGGCCGTAGGCGTCCTCCTCGCCGAATTCCACCGCGGTGCCTCCCGCCATGTGGGCGCCCTCGCTCACGGTGATCACGGCATAGTTGCTGGGGTTGTATTTCTTGTCCTGGAGGATTTTTTCGGCGACGCGAAGGGGATCGAACGGCACTTCGCTGATCAGCGCGCGATCCACCCCGGCCAGGTACGACGCCAGCAGGGAGGTCTCCCCTGAGTTGCGGCCGAACAGCTCGACGATGGCGATCCGCTCGTGGGAGCCGGCCGAGGTGCGGAGCTGGTGGATGAACTCCACGCTCCGGGTGACGGCGGTGGAAAAGCCGATGCAGTAGTCGGTGCCGAAGATGTCGTTGTCCATGGTCTTGGGGATGGCCACCGAGGGCACCCCTTCCCGGGCCAGGCGCTCGCCGTAGGAGAGCGTGTCGTCGCCGCCGATGGGTACCAGGATGTCGATGCCCAGCCGTTCGATGACAGACAGTACGTGGGGGGTGAAATCGAACGGGCCCTCGTCGCCATCCTTGATCAGCGGTTTCAGGAACTCCGGCACCGCGCGCAGCCTCACTTTGCCGGGATTGGTCCGGCTGGTGTGCAGGAAAGTGCCGCCAGAGCGGTCCACGGTCCTCGTGTTCAGCTTGTCCAGCTCGATGATGCACCGGGAAGGGCTGTCCGGATCATCCAGATCGTATTCCAGCAGGCCGGCCCAGCCCCGGCGGATGCCCACCACTTCGAAGCCCTCTTCGATGGCCCGGTAGACGAGCATCTTGATGCACGGGTTCAACCCCGGCACGTCGCCTCCGCCAGTCAATACACCGATCCGCATAGCTTTGCCTCCACGAGAAGTTTTGTTGCTATTCAGCTGATGAAAGGGGATCTATGCTGCACATCATACTCCCGCCCGTCGCCTTGAACAGACAATTTCCCATCCGAGAGCGACGGTTCTGATCCGGAGTTTGGACCATTCAACCCATCCCGACATTCCCTGCCGGTGGCTGCGGGATCGTTCGTCCGTTCCCCGGGGTTGGCGCCGACCCACCGGTACCTCGCGGCAGCACGCGCCGCTCGGTTTGCCGTAGAAGCGCAATGGCTTGGAAACGTTGCCCTGTGGAATCCGCGGTTCGGAGGCCCATCCCGCCTCTGACGCCTCGAAGGCAATGAGACCCCTTTCCTGCGGCGCCCTGCTACGGCAAACCGAGCGGCGCGTGCCGCCGCGAGGTACCGGTGGGTCGGCGCCTCGACTCTGGAGCCGCGCTGGGTCGGCGCCGATCCCAGGGACCAGGATGAAATATCTCGGAACCCCCGGCAGGGAAGGCTCCATTGGGCTGAAAGGTTCAACCTGCAGATCAGCGATGGTCTGGAACACGAATGCAACCCCCGACACCCTCCAGATGCCCCGGTTGCGGGTTTGGCTTCAGGTGCGGGGGGCGCCTGCCAGGGTGCGTTCGAATTCGTGCAGCGAGCGGCCGACGCAGTCCTCGATGGAGATCCCGGACAGGTAGTTGCCGGCCAGCATCAGGCCGGTGGCGGGCAGGGCCCGGTCCACCGCCGCGAGCCATTGGTCATGGCCCATGGCGATCGAAGGCATCTTGTGGTCCCGGCGGAAGCTGGCGGCGACCGTGGTCCTGGGAACCCCCAGCACCTGGCAGGCGAAATCCAGCATTTCCGAATCATCGGCCATGCGCTTGGCGTCGAAGTGGAAGGTCCAGGCGCGCATGCCGGGGACCGGGAAGGTGTCCGCGGAAACGGCGGAGAAGCAGGGCCCCTCCGGCAGGATGAGCCCGGCGAGGCGGGGCAGATGGGCCAGGGGATCCCGCACCACTACCCCCAGGGATTTCACCGTCCGGGTCTCGATCCGACCCACCAGGCCGGCGAGCTCGGGGAACTCCGTGCCGAGCAGGGCTGCCGCGGCGTCGGCGGGCGTCGCCAGGGCCACCCGGGTGGCGCGGATGGTTTCCCCGAGGCTGGTGCGCACCTGGAAGCCCCCGGTGGTCCGGGTAAGCTCCACCGCCGCCCGGTCCAGGCCGCAGTGGACGCCGGGCAGGCCGGCCAGGGCCTGGGCCGCGGCGCCGAGGCCGCCCCGCACGGCGAAACTCCGGAGCACGTCCTTGCGCCGGCTGGCCCGTTTCTTGAACAGGGCATCCGCCGGGAAGCCCTCGGTCTCCTGGGACGCCACCGCGTTGAGCATGGGATGCATCACCCGGGCCCAGTTCTTCCTGCCCAGGATGCGCGAGTAGTAGGCTGCGGCGGTCTGGCCCGCCTTGGGTTCCCTCAGCATTCTCGGCAGGCCCATGGCCACTTCCAGGAAATTCAGGCAGGCGGGGATGGAGCGCGGCACGCCCCGTTCGACGATGCGGAAGCCCATGCTCTTCCGGGCCACGGCCCGGCTGAGCAGATCGGTGCCGGCCATGACGTCCAGGAACCTTACGTAGGAGTTGTAGCAGGTGTGCGCACCCAGCTCCAGCCAGCCGGCGGGTTCCCCGGCGCCGAACCGGGCGGAACTGAGGCAACCGCCGGCCTGGTCTCGCCGTTCCAGCACCAGGGTGCGCAGGTTCAGCCTGGAACTGGCCATCTGGGCCAGGCTCAGGCCACTGATGCCGGCGCCGATGACACAGAGGTCGAAGCTGTCGCCGGGGAGGGGGGTGGAATCGCTCATAGAGCCACGATATCAGGATCTCTGGCCCGGTCCGGCCCGGGAAGGTTGAAAAGCCGACCGGAAAAAGGGCTTGAAACCAGCGCTGGAGTGCTTAGAATCACATCCAAGTGGAGTGACTTGTGTCGCAGAAAGTAAACACGTTGGCCTGGTTCTGGCGCATTTGGCCCCAGCGGTCGGGTTATTGCGTGCGGAGCGTCCGGACATAGGTTCACCTCCCAGAGCATGTTCCCCGGCCCGCCTTGATGGTGGGCTTTTTTGTATCTACTGATTCTCGAACACATTACCGAGGCCGGCATGACATCGACCCAAGCTCATTCCACCCGAGAGGCGACCCCAGCGGCGCCCCTGGTCCTCTCTTTTCCGGCGGACCTCACCACGCCGGTGCGGGCCTTTCTCGCCCTCACCGAGCCGGGCCAGGACGCCTACCTGCTGGAATCCGTCACCGGCGGGGAGTCCCAGGCCCGGTTCTCCTTCATCGGCCTGGACGCCACCGAGACCTTCGAGGCGGGCACCGAGGCTGCCCTGGTCCGGGCCGACGGGGTCGAACGGCTGCCCGGGAATCCGCTGGAGGCCCTGGCCCACTGGGCGGAAGATCTGAGGGCCGTCACCCAGGGACTGCCGGTCCCCTTCCTGGGCGGCGCCGTGGGCTGGGCTGATTTCAGCGCCTTCGCCCTGGCCGAGCCGGTGCTGGAGGCCTCGTTCCCGTTCGCCCGGGCGCCCCGGCTGCGCTTCGGCCGCTTCGCCACCGGTCTGGTGCTGGATCATCTGAAGCAGCTGGGCTACCTGTACCATTTTTCGGCGCCCGGGGAGACCGCCGGGGCCGGGGCCGAGCGTCTGGCCGCCTTGCGCCAGCGGCTGGAAGGCGCCCTGCCCAAGCGGGGCCGGACCGGGGCCTTCAAGCTGACCCGGACCCCGGACCGGGCCGCCTTCAGCCGCAACTTCGCGGCGGTGCAGGACGCCATCCTGGCCGGCGACGCCTACCAGATCGTCATCTCGGAACCGTTCGAAGGGACCCTCCAGGGCGACCCGTTCGAGGTCTACCGCCGGCTGCGCCGGCTGAACCCGTCGCCCTACCATTTCTTCGTGTCCCTGGGCGGGCGCCAACTGGTGGGCGCCTCTCCGGAAATGCTGGTGCGGGTGGAGGGCTCGGCGGTGGTCACGGTGCCCATCGCCGGCACCCGGCGCCGGGGCGGCTCCCTGGAGGAGGACGAGCGGCTCGCGGCCGACCTCAAGGCCGACCCCAAGGAACTGGCCGAGCACGCCATGCTGGTGGACCTGGCCCGCAACGACCTGGGCCGGGTCTGCGCCCACGGCTCGGTGACGGTGCCGGTGCGGGCCCAGGTGGAGATGTTCTCCCACGTCATGCACCTCACCTCGGAGGTCCACGGCCAGTTGCGGGAGGGCCTGCGCCCCCTGGACGCCCTCTGGAGCACCTTTCCGGCCGGAACCCTGAGCGGCGCGCCCAAGATCCGCGCCACCCAGATCCTGTCCCGGCTGGAGGGGGAGGACCGGGGCGCCTACGGCGGCGGCGTGGGCATCCTGGATCGCTCCGGCAACCTGGAGCTGGCCATCACCATCCGGACCATGGAATTCCAGGGCGGGACGGTGCGGTTCCGGGCCGGCGCCGGCATCGTCGCCGATTCGGTGGAGGCCTCGGAATGGGCCGAGATCCACGCCAAGGCCGGCGTCCTGCTGTCGGCCCTGGAAGGCCTTGAACCGATCTGCTCCGAGGGGGAATGATGCTCCTGTTCATCGACAACTACGATTCCTTCACCTACAACCTGGTCTCCATGATCGGGGTGCTCCAGCCCAGCCTCAAGGTGGTGCGCAACGACGCCATCACCGTGGCCGAGGCCCTGGCCCTGGAGCCGGAGGGCCTGGTGCTCTCCCCCGGCCCGGGCCATCCGCGGGACGCGGGGGTCTGCGGCGCCCTGGTGGCGGCCCTGGCGCCCACGGTGCCGATCCTGGGGGTCTGCCTGGGCCACCAGATCATCGTCGAGGCCTTCGGCGGCCAGGTGGGCCGGGCCCTGAAACCCATGCACGGCAAGACCTCGGCCATGACCCACGACGGCACCGGGCTGTTGGCGGGGTTGTCCAACCCCTTCCCGGTGGGCCGGTACCACTCCCTGGTCGCCCAGCGGGACACGGTTCCGGACTGCCTGGCGGTGCAGGGCAGCACCGAGGACGGGGAGATCATGGCCGTGCGCCATCGGCAGTACGACTGCCACGGAGTGCAGTTCCACCCCGAATCCATCCTCACCCCGGGGGGCATGGACCTGCTGCGCAACTTTGTCGACCTGTGCCGCGCCCGCAGCGCGCAGCCGGCCGGAAACTGAGGAGTACGCCATGATTATCAAATTGTCGACCCAGGATGCGGAACCAAGGCAGGCCCTGGTGGCGGCCCTGGAAGAGGCGGGCCTGGAAGTGCGCCAGCTGCAGTTCCCGTTCGGGGACTTCCTGGCCGGGCTGGGCACCTCCGGCCCCGCGCTGAAGAAGATCCAGGCCATGGCCGGGGTGGCCTGGGCCCGGCCGGCCGGATCCAAGCCAATCCTGGCCGCCAGGGAGCTGAACCCCGGCGGCAGCCGGGTCCGGCTTGGCCGGATGGAGATCGGCGGGGAAACCCTGGCCCTGGTGGCCGGACCCTGCTCGGTGGAGGACCGGGAACAGATCTTCACCACGGCGCGGTTCGTGGCGGCGTTCGGAGCCACGGCCCTGCGCGGGGGGGCCTACAAACCGCGCAGTTCGCCCTACGCCTTCCAGGGCCTGGGCCAGGCCGGGGTGGAACTGCTGAAGGAGGCCGGGGACGCCGCGGGACTGCCGGTGGTGACCGAGGTCATGGAAGCGGGCGACGTGGAGGCCATGGCCCCGTTCGTGGACTGCTTCCAGATCGGCGCCCGCAACATGTCCAACTCCCCGTTACTGAAGGCCGTGGGCCGATGCGGAAAGCCGGTCCTGCTCAAGCGGGGGCCTTCGGCCACCCTGGCGGAATTCGTCCTGGCCGCCGAATACATCATGCTGGAAGGCAATGCCCAGGTGATCCTCTGCGAACGGGGCATCCGCACCTTCGAGACCGCCACCCGCAACACCCTGGACCTCAACGCCATCCCGGTGCTCAAGGGGATGACCCACCTGCCGGTGGTGGTGGATCCCTCCCACGGCACCGGTCTGCGCCACGCGGTTTCGCCCATGGCCAGGGCGGCGGTCGCCGCCGGGGCGGACGGCATCGTGGTGGAAGTGCACCCGGATCCGGCCAGCGCCCTTTCCGATGGCGAGCAGTCGCTGCACCTGCCGGAGTTCCGCCGGCTGGCGGAGGAACTCAAGCCGGTGGCCGAAGCCGTCGGCCGGCGGCTGGACCTGCCTGAAACCCTCCCGTTCGCCCCCAACCAGATTCCGCTCATCCGGCGCGCCATGGGCTGGGGCGGATCCCGCTGAGACCGGCCTGAACCCTCCCTCCATCCCGATCCCCTGGAGTTGCCCATGGCTTCCCGTTCGCCCTTCGAGCTTTCCCCCTCCCTTTCCCTGCAAGAGGCCCGCGCCTTCATGGAGGCCTGCCTGGATCCGGACTCGGATCCCGGGCAGGTGGGGCAGGCCCTGCTGGCCTTCAACCTGCGGCCGCTCCAGGGCACCGAGTTGACCGCCTTCGCCCAGGTCCTGGGCGAGCGCGCCCTGCCGTTCCGGCCCGGCGTCCGCCCCCTGCTGGACACCTGCGGCACCGGCGGGGACGCCCGCCAGGGCGTCCATACCGCCAACCTCTCGACCCTGTCGGCCCTGGCCCTGGCCCAGATGGGGGTGGACATCGTCAAGCACGGCAGCCGGGCCGCCTCCAGCCTGTGCGGCTCCGCCGACCTGCTGGAAGCCCTGGGTCTGGATCTGGACCGGCCCCAGGCCATGGTGGAAGCGGATCTGGCCCGCACCCACTTCGCCTTCCTGTTCGCCCCCAGGTTCCACCCGGTGCTGGGCCGCATGGTGCCCATCCGCAGGGCCCTGGGGGTGCCCACGGTGTTCAACATGCTGGGACCGCTGCTGAATCCGGCCCGGCCGGAATTCCAGGTGCTGGGCGTGGCCAGGGAGGAGTGGGTCGAGCCGGTGGCCACGGCCCTGGCCGCCTCGGGGATGCGCTCGGCGCTGGTGGTGCACGGGCTCACCGCCGACGGTCTGGGCATGGACGAGGCCTCCCTGGAGGGCCCCACCTGCATCCAGCCCGTGCGGGAAGGGCGCCTGCTGGCCCGGGTGCGGATCCTGCCCCAGGACGCCGGCCTGGGCCAAGTGCCCCAGCCGCGCGTCGCCGGCTCCAAGGCGGAATGCGTGGCCCTGGCCGAAGGGCTGGCCGGGGGGCGGGAACACAAGGACTTCTGCCCGAGGGTGGCCGAGGAGGTGGCGCTCCAGGCCGCCCTGGGCCTGTTGTTGACCCGGGAACTGCCGTTCGCCGCCCTGCCCGCGCTGGTGGCCGAAGTCCGCGCCACCCTGGTGGGCGGCATGCACCTGCCGTCCCTCCTGGCCCTCGCCGCCTGATTCCTTCCCGGAGCCCCCATGGATTTTCCGCCCTCACCCGAAACCCTCCTCCATGACGCCCGTTCCCTGGGCATCCTGAGGGACCTGCTGGAATCGGAACTGGAACGTTCCCGCCGGATCGTGGTGCGAACCCCGTTCCGGACCCGGGCCCGGAAGGGGCAGGGTCCGTTCGAAGCGGCGCTGCGCCGGGGGCCGCTGCCGGTCATCGCCGAGTTCAAGCGCGGTTCCCCGTCCCTGGGGCCGTTCGCCGCCGGCGCCGACATCCGGGAACGGCTGGCCGGCTATGCCCGCGGCGGGGCCGCCGCCTGCTCGATCCTGGCCGAGCCGGCCCGGTTCTTGGGCCAGCCGGGGGATTTCCAGCTGGCCAAGGCGGCAGGCCTGCCGGTGCTGTACAAGGGGTTCGTCTGCACCGAGGCCCACCTGGACGAGGCGGTGGCCCTGGGCGCCGACGCGGTGCTGCTGATCACCCGGCTGCTGGGGGACTACCTCCCGGCCTTCGCCGCGGCCGCAAGGGTGCGCGGGCTGGAACCGCTGGTCGAGATCCACGGGCCGGCGGAGATCCCTGCGGTCCAGATGGCCCACGTGCGCATGGTGGGCTGGAACGCCAGGGACCTGGCCGACTTCTCGGTGCGGGAGGCCCCGGCCGCCCTGCTGCGGGACGCCTTTCCCGAAGCCCTGCTGATCCGGGAGTCCGGTATCGGCACCCCCGAAGATGGCAGGGCGGCCCTGGCCGGGGGCTTCGATGCCCTACTTATCGGCGAGGCCCTCATGCGCGACCCGGATCCGGCGGCTTTCCTGGGCCGGATCCGGACCCCGGGAGTGCGGGCATGATGGCCAAGGTCTGCGGCCTCACCGCAAGCGCCGATGTGGCCATGACCCTGGATGCCGGCTCGGACCTGCTGGGCTTCCTGCATTGTCCCGCCAGCCCAAGGCACTGCCCTGACTTGACCCTGGCCCGGCTGGCCGGGGACAGGGCCGTCCTGGTGGTGGTGGCGGGCGATGCCGACGCCCTGCTGGCCCGGGTGAGGGAGGCCGGGACCCGCTGGGTCCAACCCTACCTGCCGGCCATGGAACGGGCCCGGGCCATCGCCCGGCTGAAGGCCGACGGCCGCCGGGTGTTGCTGCCCTGGCCGGACGAGCCCGGCCAGGAAGGGCTGGAAGCCGACCTCTACCTCTGGGAGACCAGCCCGAAGGCCACCGGCGTCCTGGGCGGGTCGGGGCAGGGCCATGGCATGGCCTTCCCGCCGCCCGGGCCCTTTCTGCTGGGCGGCGGCCTGGACGGCGAAGTCCTGGCCGGGCGCCTGGAACGGATGCCGGCCCAGGCCCGGGCCCTCTGCCGCGGTTTCGACGCGGCCAGCCGGCTGGAAAGCGCCCCTGGGCGCAAGAATCCCGGACGGGTGTCCACCTTCGTCCGCAACGCTCATGACCTGGAGTAGACCGTGAACCCATCCGTGCCGACCGAATTCCGACTGCCCACCCGTTACGGGACCCAGGGCCTGGGGGGCTGCTACGCCCCGGAAACCCTCATGCAGCCGCTGCTGGAGCTGGAGGCCGCGTTCCTGGACGCCCTGGCCAGCCCGGCCTTCATGGCCGAACTGAAAGAGGAACTGCGGCTGTTCGTGGGCCGTCCCACGGCGCTCACCCCGGCCCCGCGCATGGCCAAGGCCGTGGGGCTCAAGGCCCTGTTCCTCAAGCGGGAGGACCTGGCCCATACCGGCGCGCACAAGATCAACAACGCGCTGGCCCAGGCTCTGCTGGCCCGGAGGATGGGCAAGGGCGAGATCATCGCCGAGACCGGGGCGGGGCAGCACGGCGTGGCCACCGCGGCGGCCTGCGCGAGGCTGGGCCTGGACTGCACGGTATACATGGGCACGGTGGACATGGCCCGCCAGGCTCCGAACGTGGCGCGCATGCGGCTGTTCGGGGCGAAGGTGGTGCCGGTGGAGGCCGGGCAGAGGACCTTGAAGGAGGCGGTGAACGAGGCTCTGAGGGCCTGGGCCTCCCGGTGCGGCAAGGCGCACTACATCCTGGGCTCCGCCCTGGGGCCGCATCCCTTTCCGCTGATGGTGCGCACCTTCCAGACCGTCATCGGCGAGGAGGCCCGCAGCCAGGTGCTGGAAGCCCACGGCGCGCTGCCCGAGGCCGTGGTGGCCTGCTGTGGGGGCGGCAGCAACGGACTGGGGATCATGGTGCCGTTCAAGGACGACCCGGTGCGGCTGGTGGCGGTGGAGGCTGGCGGCCACGGCCGTGCCACCGGCGAACACGCGGCCCGCACCGACGGCGGGCGGCTCGGGGTGCTGCACGGCTGCCTCAGCCTGCTGCTCCAGGACGACCAGGGCTGGACCGCCGATACCGCCAGCATCAGCGCGGGGCTGGACTATCCGTCCATGGGACCGGAGCTGGCGGCCCTGATCCTGGAGGGCCGGGTGGAAGGCCGGCGCGCCTCGGACCCGGAGGCTCTGGCGGCGGCCCAACTGCTGGCCCGCACCGAGGGCATCCTGCCCGCCCTGGAATCCAGCCACGCCCTGGCCCACCTGCAGGCCCTGGCCGCCAGTGGCGCCGGCACCGTCCTGGTCGGCCTGTCCGGCCGGGGCGACAAGGATCTCGCCACCTACCAAACCAACCTGGAGCTCTGACATGGAACCGATCCTGCCCTTCATCACAGCCGGCGACCCGGATCTCGACCGGCTGCCGGGGCTCCTGGCCCAGTTTTCCGCCCTGGGCGTGCGCACCCTGGAGCTGGGCCTGCCCCATTCCGACCCGGTGGCCGATGGCCCGGTGCTCCAGGCCGCGGCCCACCGGGCCATCCTGGCCGGCGCCTCGCCCAGGCGGGTGCTGCAGACCCTGGCCCAGGTGCGGGACAGCCCCGACCTGGTGCTGTTCACCTATTTCAACCCGCTGCTGCAATTGGGCCAGGATCTGCTGGCGCTGCTGCGCCCGACCCCGGTGAAGGCCCTGCTGGTGGTGGATCTTCCCCCCGGGGAGGAGCCCGGGTGGGAAGCGGGCCTGCGCCGGGCCGGCTATCCCATCGTTCCCCTGCTGAGCCCCACGACCCCGCCCCAACGGGCCCGGGCGCTCATGGCGGCGCGGCCCGATCCGGGCCCGGGCGCGCCGTTCGCCCAGCGCTTTGCCTATGTGGTTGCCCGCATGGGCGTGACTGGGGACGGGCAAGCCACTGACCTCGGCCCGGTCCAGGCCCGGATCCGTTCCCTGCGGGAGGGGTCGGACCGGCCCCTGGCCGTGGGCTTCGGCCTGGACCAGCCGGAACTGCTGGAGCGGGTGCGGGCCATGGGGGCCACCCCGGTCATCGGCTCGGCCCTGGTGCAGGCGCTCCATGATGGGACATCGCTGGAGGCGTTCCTGAGGCCGCGGATGGGTGCTTGACAACACCAAAAAACAACTGAGGATCACCCCTATCAATCACCCCTGAAACCCTTAACGGATCTCCGCCAACAGGTTGAGCAGTTCCCGCGGGTCGCCGGATTTCACCATGTGCTGGTCGAATCCGGCGGCTTTGGTGTTGGCGATATCGCATTCGCGGTTGTAGCCGGTGAGCGCCACCAGGTAGATGTCCCGGCCCAGCTCGGCCCGGATCCGGAGGGCGACCTCCAGGCCGTTCAGGCCCGGCATGCCCAGGTCGATCAGCGCGATGTCGGGCCTCAGGGCCTTGGCCTGGGCGATGCCCGCCTCACCGGTGGCGGCCATGGTCACCTGGTAGTCCATCGTGTCCTTCCGGCAGGGCTGCCTGACTTCGTCAGGGCCGCCTGATACGGTGCTGATGCGAGGCCAAAGTGGAACTCGCCCGGGACCACCCGGAAGGAGACCCGTGGTTCTCGCCGACATTTCGAGGCTGCACCCCCCCTCGCTACCCGTTTACGGGCACGGGCATGGGGTCCGCCTGCTGGTGGTAGTTCCACGGCATCCACGCCCCAGGGTTCATCTTTACCGCCTCAGGGTTCCTGAGCATGGCCAGCAGGTAGTCGAAGGACGGGACCGCGTTCAGTTCCGCAGTGTGGATGATGCTCATGAACAAGTCGCCGACCCAGGCGCCTTTTTGCGTCTGATAGAACAGCGAATTCTTCCGGTGCATGATCGCCCGTTTTACCACGCGTTCGCAGGCCGTGTTGTCCAGGACAGCCCCAGGTTCACGCAGGAACAGGGTCATTTCTGTCCAACGCTTTTGCAGATAGGCGACCGCATCGCCTAGTCCGCAGTTGGGCTCCATGCGTTTCTCATCGACCAGTTTCTGGAGCCAGCCCTTCAGTTTCTCCATGACGGGTTTGCTCCGAGCTTGGTGGTAGGCCAACCTGGCCGCGGGAGCCATCTGCCTGGCCTTGGTTCTGGCATCGAGCCGGTAGACCACCCTCAGGAAGCGCAGGAGGATGTTCACCTCTGCTGGGAATTTGGTCTCCACCTCGACGAACTTGCGCCGGGCATGCGCCAGGCAGTTGGAAAGGAGGGTGTCGACCTTTCCATCCTCACCGACCAGGTTGGCCGCGAGGCCATCACACATCTGGATCGGCCGGGCCAGATCCTCGGCTCTGAACTTCAGGACCGCCTCCAGGTTCTCCCCGGCATGCCTCATGCCGGTAAGGAACAGGGCGATCCGGGTGGCCCCCCGCTGGGAAAGCAGGGCTGTGGTCTGGATGGCCTTGCGGTCCTCCTTGCCCACCGGGGCCACCTTCTGCAGGATCCGCATGGGCGTGTCGTCGTTGTGCAGGAGTTCACCCTGCGCGGCCTGACGGATCAATTCGGCGTAGGCCGGTTGGAGCAGGTTCGCAGCCCAGAGCACCAATTCCCATTGGGTCGAAACCGGCAGGGGGATCCCGAAAATCTGCTGCAGCCGCTCGATCCGGTTGTGGGGCAACCCGGTGCCGTAGCGCATCTCGGCGATCAGCGCGGCGACACTGGCATCATACCTCGATGCGCCCACGCCCGCCGGCGCCGGCGCGGTAAATACCAGTTCGCAGCCATCGCTGCAGCGCCAGCGCTCCAACGCGTAGATGGTGGCCTGAAAGGGGGCCACCCCCTTCATCCGGATCAGGGTGGCCGGTTCCGCCAGGGGATAGACCTTGCCGTTGCAGTCCGGGGTGGGACAGGGATCCCCGCTGTGGAAGCCTGCCAGGGGCACCTTCACCCTTTCGGCGCCCGTGAAGGCGGCGGCCCCGTTCCGGCCATGGCCGGGGGCCTTATCCGCCGGGTCCTTTGGCTTACGCCGGGCGGCCGCCTTCCCCCCCGTGACTGCGGCGGTGCTTTCCGTCTTGGGCCCGTACAGAATGAGTTGCAGCTTGGACAGCGAGGTCTTCCCCCGCTCAACTTCCTGGCTCAGGAAGCCCAGGGTGTCCACCGCCTGTTTCAGATCCCGGAACCCCTCTTCCCCCAGGGTCTCCCGAACCCGGTCCAGGTGGCCGTGCAGGGTCGCAACGTCCAACTCCCGACGCTGGAGGTCCGGGCGCAGTCGAGGCGCGATCGGTTTCTGGCGGTGCTTGGTTCGTCCCATCTTTCAGAATGTGACCGAAAACGCCTTGTCGTACAAGCGAAAAACCAGCGAATCTACACACTTATTGCTATTGATGCTCCGCCGGGATGCCGCCCTTCAGACTGCCGGTCCCACCGGACGCCAGGCGGGTGGGACCTTCGTGCCACTGGGATCCCCGCCGCACAGCAGAACCTGCAGCTCGTGGGCCAGCAACCGGGAGGAGGCCACCGTAGCATCCGGACTTGAAGGCCACCACCTGAACCGGCCTTTGGACAGCCGCTTCTGGCACATCCAGAAACCATCCCCCGAATAGGCAAGGACCTTCACAGAGGTGCCGGCCCGGCTCCTGAACACGAACAGGGTCCCCGAGAAAGGATCGGCCTGTAGCTGCTGCCGGCAAGCCTGGGCGAGGCCATCGATCCCGCGTCGGAAATCGATCGGCTCAAGTGCCACAAGGACCTTCATCTGCGCCGTAATTTGAATCATGCGCGTCGCCCGAGGAAGGATTCCAGCAGGCCCATGGCATCCAGTACGCTACCCGGCGCGAGACGCATCACGAGACGCCCACCGTCGGGGTTGGTGACTTCCACGGTGGGCCCGGCCTGGCTCAGTCCGCCCGCGAAGAAAGCGCCGTCCAGTTCTGCGAAAGTCGGCGGCACAAGAGGATCAGGCCGCTGGTAAACCTGAAGGCCTTGTTTCGTCTGGCTGCGTTTTTTCAGATCCGAATAGCTCAAGCCCAGAGCCTTGCAGACGGGGTTGATACCCAGCTTGGATGCCCATTCCCCGGCCGCCTGCCAAAGGTCCTCAGGCATCGGAGCGCCGCTTTTTCGGGAAGAACGCCACGCCTGGATCCTGGCCAGGAGGTCACCGATCTGGCTCGGCAGGGCTGCGTGCTTCGGTCTTCCCACTGGGCGTGCTCCTCAACGCCTTTGAGACTACCGGACGGAAATTCCGAAATCAGGCAGCCCTGCCGGAAACACACAGTCCATCGCCGTCAGCAGCATCTCCGAGGTGATCCGGACGTTGCGGTCATCGTCGACGATCAGCACGTGCTTGCGCCGTCCGGCCCGGGCCGGGACAGGGGCTTGCACCGGGCCGGGCCGGAGCGGGGCAGGG
>Ga0302279_10002697_pt1 | contig 23103 bp, 18 predicted proteins | sample III_Bog_N3_3_FD_194541 | JGI IMG/M metagenome (GOLD analysis project Ga0302279, IMG submission 194541) | Peat permafrost microbial communities from Stordalen Mire near Abisko, Sweden - III_Bog_N3_3 | ecosystem: Environmental > Terrestrial > Soil > Wetlands > Peat | place: Sweden: Abisko...
CGCCCTCGGCTGGCTCGGCCTGCGGCGCCTGCTGCGCCTCCTGGGCCAAGTGCGCGTCATGGCCGAGTCCGTCGGCCGGGGAGATTTTTCCCGCCGCCTCACGGGATTTCCCGACGACGAGGGCGGCGACCTGGCCGAGACCTTCAACCACATGACCGCCGATCTCCAGAACACGCGCGCCAACCTGGAGCAGTCGGCCGGGGCGCTGGAAGCCACCCGGGCGCAGCTGATCCAGAGCGAGAAGCTTTCCGCCGTCGGCCAGTTCGTGGCCGGCGTGGCCCACGAGCTGAACAACCCGCTCACCCTCGTCATCGGCTTCTCGGAGCTGCTGGTCGAAAAGAAGCCGGAGGAGGGCATTCGCTCCCACTTGGAGATCATCGCGAAGAACGCCCACCGCTGCCACAAGATCGTCGACAACCTGCTCGGCTTCGCCCGCCAGCACGCCCCGGACCGCAAGCTGATCCAGATCACGGACACGATCAACGAGGTGGTCGAGCTCCTGGCTTACGACCTGAAGACGAGCAATATCGACCTGTTCAAGGACTATCAGGCCGGGCTGCCGCCCATCATCGCCGATCCCCACCAGCTCCAGCAGGTCTTCGTCAATCTCCTGGGCAACGCCCGGCAGGCGATCCAGGCCTTCCGGCCCGACGGCCGGATCGTCGTGCGGGTCCGGGCCAAGGAAGGCCTGGTCCGGGTGGAGATTGTCGACAACGGCCCGGGCATTTCCGAGGAGAACCTCCATCGCATCTTCGATCCCTTCTTCACGACCAAGCCGATCGGCCAGGGCACCGGCCTGGGCCTCAGCCTGGTCCTGGGCATCATCCAGGAGCACGCGGGCAAGATCAGCGCCGAAAGCGAGCTGGGACGCGGCGCCTCGTTCCTGATCGAGCTGCCCATCGTGGCCGAACCCGGCCAATGGGGCCGCGATGCCAAGCTCAAGCCGGCCCAGCCGCGGGGGGCGCTCCGGCCCGCCGGTTCGAGCGGCAAGCTGATCCTCGTGGTCGACGACGAGGAGTGGCTGCTCACCCTCGCCCGGGAGCTCCTCGGCGCCAATGGCCACGCCGTCGAAACCGTCCTGGGCGGCGAGGCGGCGGTGGCGGCCCTCGAGGGGCGGAACATCGATGCCATCGTCTGCGATTGGAAGATGCCGGGGATGAATGGCATCCAATTTTACGAGCACCTGCTCAAGGCCAAGCCGCAGCTGGCCGACCGGGTGCTGTTTACCAGCGGCGACGGCTTTGACGAATCGTTCCGCGAGTTCCTGCGCAACAGCGAGAAGCCGTTTCTCCCCAAGCCGTTCTCGATCGATGAATTCCGAGAAGCGGTCGAGAAGCTCCTGGCCATGCCCTTGCAGCGAGCCGGCCGGAACTGACCGCCGCCGGCTTCGTTCTCCGATCCGATCCTCCGCCGTCCGGGCAACCGACGGGCGGCTCAGCTCCTAATGATGCTCGCCGGGGAGGTTCGACCCGGTGCCCCGCGGCACGCCATCCCGAAACGTGCCGAACCATTTGTCGAGCGGCAGCACGACCCCGCCGTAGTTGCACTCGAAATGGCGGTGGTGGAGATAATGAAAGCGGGAACCGGTGGGCCATTTCCCCTCGAGAATGGGGCCTTCAAAGCCATGGTGGCTGCAGGCCGGGCTCAGCGCCGTATTCTGCAGGTCGAAAAGAAAATGCAGGGGATGCGACGGGATGATCCAGTGAATCATCGCCACACTCAGATAGATCGTCGTTTCGAGCGGATGCATCGCCATCCCCGACCAGGGGCCGGGATTCACGTTCTTGTGGTGCAGGGAGTGCACATGGCGGTACAGCGGCTTCCAGTGAATGGCCCGGTGAATCCAATAAAAGTGAAACTCCCTCCAGAACGGGATCGCGACCATCCAGGCCACGAACCAAACCGGATGCTCCGTCCAGGACAGGTAGGGAATGTAGTGGTTGGCAAAGAGCCACAGGCCGACGGCCTCATACGCCGTCCAGATCAGAACCGCCACCCCGCCCGTCCAGAAGATATTGTCGTAAACCTGATTGCGGAAGAGGAAGACGCCGCTGTCCTCGGCCGGCCACCGGGCGTCGTATTTGCCCTTCGTGCCTTCGCCCTTGAAAACGTAGAGGTAGAGATGATAGCCCCCGTAAACCAGCCAGGCCAGCGCCAGGTTGCGCCCCCAGATTTGCAGGAGCCAGTCCCAGCGGAAGGTGACGCACCGGGCCAGCGCGGGCTCGGTGAAGAACCAGCTCAAAGCCGCGATCGCGAGAAGCGTCAGGTTGCGCGGCCACATGAACCCGGGCCAGCTCACGGCCCACTTGGCGATGGCGAAGGGACGGGGCGGCCAACCGAAGACCGGCGCGTACGCGATCGGCTGGGCCGGCTGCCACTCCCCCCGCGCGTTGCGCGGGCTGGGGTCGGGCTTGGCCGTCGTGGGGATAAAATGATCGACGATCCTCATGGGGTCGCGGAGCCGGGCAGGACGGAAGCGAGCCAGGCCGGGGTCAAACGCGCGAAACTGATGAACTCATAGTTCTTCTTCACCCCCCGCTCCCACATGACGCCGACCGAACCGTCCTTCAGGACGACGAGGTCGGAATAGGCGGCAAAGCCGTCGGTGAGCAGCCGCTCGTGGGGAAAAGCCAGCCCCTCGTCCCCGCTCGTGCGGATGACCAGCCGCTTGCGGCTCATCCCTTCCGGCCCCGTCCACAGCACCCAACTGCGGCCTCCCACCGTCAGGCGCTTGATCGCGCAGGCGACCGGAGTGACCGTAATGCCGGGGCGCAGGTGCGTCCAGGTGGCCCCGCCATCGCTGCTGTCCGCGAACCAGCGGGTCGGACCGGTTTCCTGCCGCATGTCGAACAGAAGGCGGCCGTCGGCCAATTCGATGATCTTGCATTCGTCGCCGCCCTGAGTCCCCGGAGCGAACTGGCCGCGACGCCAGGTCAACCCGTGATCGTCCGAATACATCGCGAGGTCAGCAAAAGGCATCTTCCACAAGGCCACGACCAGCCGGCCCGACCGGGTCTGGAGCGCGCCGCCCGGCCCGGTCGTGCTGGAGCGCCAGGTTTTGTCGTTCATGTCCCGCGCCGCGGCCGTCAAATCCACGGGCCCCGACCAGGTTTTTCCGCTGTCGGCACTCCAGCGCGCCAGCGTGGCCAGGTCGTCGGTCCCGGGCCGGGCCGACTCCGTGCTGCAAGCCGGCTTGGCCCGCATGTAGAAAACCCACAGTTTACCGGTGTCGCGATCCACCAGGGTCGCCGGGTTCGCCGCGGCCCAAAGGGGGCCGGCATGCTCGATCACCGCCATCGGCGACCAGGTGGCGCCGTCATCCGTGCTGCGCTTGCACACCAAGTCGATCTCCTGCTTGCCCATGCCGGGATCAGCCGAGGTGTATTTCCGGGCCTCGGCGACGGCAACGAGCGAGCCGTCCGGGGCCACTTCGAGGGCCGGAATGCGAAAGGCGTGATAGCCGTCCTGGCCGGAGACATAGACGTCGATCGGGGTCGGCAGCGCCTCGGCGCGGGCGGCGGAGGCGGCGAGCCCCGCCAGGAGTCCGGCCAGAAGGCGGAGTTGCAGAGAAGCCTGTCGAATTGGGGTTTTCATTCGAAAAGAAAGAGCAGCGGGGGAAGAACAGGGACCAAGGCGGCGGCCATTCAATGACCGAACTCGCCGCGGATCAAGCCAGCGCTGGAACCTTTTCCGGGTCAGTGGTGCTACAATTGTGCCAGACAACGAGATTTGACCGAATCGGCATTCCGGCTGAAGATCGGATCGTTTGGATTAGAGCCCTTCCCCTGGGCCCGTTGGCCGCCCGATCCTCCCTGCGTCGTCCCCCATGATTCGTCCCAAAGCCAACCGCCTCATGCTCTTGGCTGCCTTGTGCACGGCAAGCCTCGTCGGCCCATTCGGCTGCGCGAAGCGCGCCGCGGTGGCGGCGGCGGGGCCGTCCCCGGTGGGTCCGACCGGGTCGAAGCTGATCTTCAACGAATCCATCGAGCCGATCCTGTCGGAAAATTGCTATCCCTGCCACGGTCCGGATCCCGGCGCCCGCAAGGCGGGCCTGCGCCTAGACCGCGCCAACTTCGCCTTCGCCCTCCACGAGAAAAGCGGCCCGGCCATCCTCGCGCGCGACCCCGACCACAGCCCGCTCGTCCGGCGGGTCGAGTCGAAGGATCCCAAGCAGCTGATGCCGCCCCGGGAGGCGCACAAGACCCTCCTGCCCGAACAGATCGCCCTCCTGCGGCGCTGGGTCAAAGAAGGGGCCGAATACCAGGACCACTGGTCTTTTGTTCCGCCGCGACGCCCGGCGTTGCCGGCCCTCCGCCGCCAGGACTGGGCCCGCAACGACATCGACCGCTTCATTCTCAGCCGCCTCGAGCGCGAAGGCCTCGAACCTTCGCCCGAAGCCGACCGCCCTACCCTGATCCGCCGCGTCAGCTACGACCTGACCGGCCTTCCGCCCACGCCGGAGGAAGTCGACGCCTTCACCCAGGACCCCTCGCCCGACGCCTACGAAAAGGTCGTCGACCGCCTGCTCGCGAGCGCGCACTACGGCGAGCACCGCGCCCATTACTGGCTCGATTTCGCCCGGTACGGCGACAGCCATGGCCTCTATTCGGACGAACTCCGCAGTATCTGGCCCTACCGGGACTACGTGATCCGGTCGTTCAATGCCAACAAGCCCTTCGACGAATTCACCCGCGAGCAGATCGCGGGCGACCTCCTGCCCCCGACCAACGTCGACCAATTGGTCGCGACCGCTTTCATCCGGGCCGGCATCAGCAACAACGAGGGCGGCACGATCCCGGAGGAACTGCGGGTCAACAACCAGCGCGAACGCACCGAAGCCTTCGGCGCCGTCTACTTAGGGCTAACGACCGGCTGCGCCGTCTGCCACGACCACAAGTTCGATCCCATCACCCAGAAGGACTTTTATCAGCTCTCCGCCTTTTTCAACAATCTGACGGAACTGCCCACCGACAAGGGCAACGCCAATTGGCCACCCTATGTGAACGTGCCCAAGCCGGAAAATCGCGCGGCTTTCAACGCCGCCCTCGCCCGCAAGGCCGCGATCGAGCGGCAAATCGCAGCCCGCCGCCGCCAGGCCCGCGCCCTCATCACCGCCTGGCTCCAGCGGGGAGACCACCCGCCCCAGCCCGTGGGTGCAGCCGGCTTCGTCGTCCGGCTGCGGCTTAACGAGCAAACGGGCTCCCTCTTGGCCAACTCCGCGCCTCAAGCCGCCTTCCCGAGCGTGACCGCGACCGGTGATGCGCCGGTCTGGGGCGAAGACACCTGGTTTTGGCCCTCCTTCCGGATGGGCGGAACCACCCGGATCGAAATGCCCCAGATCGGCGACATCGAAAAAGACCAGGCGTTTTCGGTCGGCACCTGGATCATGCCCCACTTCTTCACCAGCACCGGATCGCACATTCCCTTCGGCACGATCGTCTCCCGCCTGGACTCGGCCCACGGCTCCCGCGGCTGGGAGATCTATTACGACCGCGGCATTGTCAGCGTTCGCCTGATTCACCAACTGCCGGGCGATGCCATCGTCGTCAAAACCGTCAAGCCGGTCCTGTTCGAAGCGGTATGGAATCACGTCCTCGCGACCTACGACGGCTCCGGCCGGGCGGCCGGGGTGCATCTCTATATCGATGGGAAGCAGCCGGCCCTGACCGTCGCAAAAGACTCTCTGCGCGGAAGCGTGCGGACTTCGGTTCCCCTGGAAATCGTCCGGGAATATCCCGATGCCAACGCGCTGCGGCTCTCCCGCTACCAGGATTTCCGCTTCTACACCCGGGCCCTTTCCCCCGCCGAAGCCGCCCGGGTGGCGCGGGAGGATTACGTCGCGGAACTCTCCCGGCGTCCGCCCGTCCGCTGGACCGAGGACGAGTTCAAGGCCGTGAGCGATTTCTATTTCGCCAAGCGCGATGCCACCGTTCGCGCCCTGGCCGCGCAATTGCCGCCCCTCGATGCCGCGATCGCCCGGCTCTCGGCCGACGGCGATCCCTGCCTCATCTGCCAGGAGACGCCCCGGCTCGCCTATGCCGACATCCTCGCCCGCGGCGTCTACTCGGAGCGGCGCGAACGAGTCGGGGCCGACGTGCCGCATTTCCTTCCCCCCCTGGAAGCGGACGCTCCGCGCAATCGCCTCGCCCTGGCCAACTGGCTGGTGAGCCCCGCCAATCCCCTGACTGCCCGGGTGGCGGTCAACCGCATGTGGCAGGAAATTTTCGGCGACGGCCTGGTCGAGACTCCGGGGGATTTCGGGCTCATGGGCGAGCGGCCCTCGCATCCGGCCCTGCTGGACTGGCTCGCGGTGGACTTCCGCGAAAGCGGCTGGAACGTGAAGCGGCTGTACCGGGAGCTGGTCCTATCCGCGACCTACCGGCAATCGGCCCGCACCAGCCCGGCTCTCCTGGAACGAGATCCGCACAACCGCCTCCTGGCCCGGGGCCCCCGCTTCCGCATGGACGGGGAGATGGTCCGCGACACCGCCCTGGCGACGAGCGGGCTCCTGGTGGACAAAGTGGGCGGCCCCAGCGTCAAACCGTATCAGCCGGCCGGGGTGTGGGAAACCGGGACCCTGCCCCAAAGCCGCGCCCATACCTATGTGATGGACCATGGCGAGAGCCTCTATCGGCGCAGCCTCTACACGATCTGGCGAAAAAGCGCCTTGATCCCCGACATGGACGCCTTCGACGCCCCCAACCGCATGGCCTCCTGCACGCGGCGCCAGCGGTCCAACACGCCTTTGCAGGCCCTGGTGACGATGAACGATCCGCAATGGCTGGAAGCGGCCCGCCGCCTGGCCGAGCGCGTGATGCTGAAGTCGCCGACGACCGACGCGCGGCTGGACTACCTCGGCCGGCTGGTGCTGGGACGGCCCTGGGCGCCCGACGACCGGGCCGTCCTGGTCGCCGAGCTCGGACAATTCCGCGCCACGTACGCCGGCCAGACGAAGGCTGCCACCGAACTGGTCGAGCAGGGCGAGTCCCGGCCGAATCCGGCCATCGCCCCCACGGAGCTGGCGCCCTGGATGCTCATCGCCAGCACCGCCCTCAACCTGGACGCCACTCTCAACAAATAGCGCCCCAGTCTTCATGAGTTTTCCCCTCCCCTGCCCCTGTTCGGACCACCACGGCGAAGGCCCGACCGTCAACGACCTCGCCCTGCCGTTTGGGCTGAAAGCGGAGTGGCGCCAGCTCGAGACGCGCCGCCGGTTTCTCGGCAAGATGGGGAAAACCTTTGGCTGGGCGGCCATGGCCAGCCTGATGGGGAGCCGGCTCCGGGCCGGAGCCGCCGGTGCGGCGGCCCCGGGACCCGATTTCGCGCCCAAGGCCAAGCGCGGCATCTACCTCTTCATGTGCGGCGGGCCGCCCCAGCTGGACCTCTGGGACTACAAGCCCGGGTTGTCCAAACTCTTCGACGCCGACCTGCCCGACTCCGTCCGCGGGGGCTTGCGCCTCTCCGGGCTGACCGAAGGGCAGGCGCGCTTTCCGATCGCGCCTTCGCACTGGAACTTTGCCCAGCACGGCCAATCCGGCCGCTGGGTGAGCGAGCTGCTGCCCTGGACGGCCAAGCTCACCGACGACATCGCGCTCATCCACACCCTGAACACCGATGCCGTGAACCACGAGCCGGCCCTGGAGCTGATCGCCACCGGCAACATGGTGGTGGGCAAGCCCTCCCTGGGGGCCTGGCTCTCCTACGGCCTCGGCAGCATCAACGACAACCTGCCCACTTTCGTCGTTCTCACCTGCCGGATGGTGCCGGGAGCGAACCAGCAGGTCATCTTCCCCTTCCTCTGGGGCAGCGGTTTCCTCTCCAACAAGTACGCCGGCATCCCCCTGCGGTCGGCCGGCGCACCCGTGCTCTATCTCAACGACCCCCGCGGCATGTCGCGGGCGACCCGGCACGCCCTGGTCGAGGCGGTCAATCAGATCAACCAGCACACCGCCGACGAGCTCGGCGACCCCGAGACCCAGGCCCGGATCAGCCAGTATGAAATGGCATTTCGCATGCAGACGGCCGTGCCGGAATTGGCCGACATGAAGAGCGAGCCCGCCAGCACCTGGGATTTGTACGGGCCGGACGCGAAGATCCCGGGCACCTTCGCCTACAACTGCCTCCTCGCCCGCCGCATGGCCGAGCGCGGCGTGCGCTTCACCCAAATCTTCCAGCGCGGCTGGGACGTGCACAGCGACGTCGTGCCCTTCCTGCCCAAGCTCTGTGCCGCCACCGACCGGGGCTGCTACGCCCTCGTGACCGACCTCAAGCAGCGCGGGCTCCTCGACGACACCCTCGTCGTCTGGGCGGGGGAATTCGGGCGCACGGTCTATAGCCAGGGCGGCCTGACCAAGGACAACTACGGGCGCGACCATCATCCGGGCTGCTTCACCACCTGGATGGCCGGCGGCGGCGTGAAGCCCGGCATCGCCTACGGCCAGACCGACGACTACTCCTTCAATATCGCGCGCGACCCCGTGCACGTGCGCGATTTCAACGCCACGATCCTCCACCTCTTCGGCATCGACAACGAGCGGCTGACCTTCAAGTACCAGGGCCTGGAGCAGAAGCTGACGGGGACGATTCCCGCCAAGGTCGTCCGCGGGATTCTGGCCTAAACCGGGCCGCTCCTTTGCCCGGTGAAGACTGGCTGGATCTCGGCCACTCCTTGGGCGATATCGCCGCTGACGCACGAAATCCCCGGGACTGGGCGGCGGCCCAGGCCGCTGAATTCGTATTTGTCGCTCAGATGCCGGATGGCCAGGCTGCCGATCCGATACCGTGACTGAAAATCCTCATATCCTTCTCTTGGTCCCCCCGCACGAGCCCACCGTGGCCCGGCTCCGCGCCCGCTACCCGAAGGGCCAGGTGACGGTCGGCCCCCGCCTGCAGAAAACGGGGCAGCCGGTGCCGCTGGAATTGGCCCGGGGAGTCGACGTCCTCTTCTGCTCCTATCCTCCCGGCAATTTTTCGGATTTCGACCGGCTGCAATGGATCCAGCTCTCGTCGGCCGGCTACGCCCAGGTGCTGGACCTCCCCATCCTGGAGCGAAAGATCCGGGTCACGACCGGCGTGGGCAATTACGACATCCCCATTGCCGAATGGAACCTGATGATGATGCTGTGGTGGCACCGCAACATGCTGGAGGCCCAGGCAAACCAGCGGACAAAAGTCTTCGACAAGGCGGCCAAGTACGAACGGGAGCTGCGGGGCTCGACCGTGGGCTTTTACGGCTACGGCGGCATCGCCCGGGAGACCGCCCGGCTGGCCAAGGCGCTGGGCCTGAAAGTCTGGGCTCTGACCCGGGGCGAGGTCGGCCGCCGGCCCCTGGCCTTCCGGGTCGAGGGCACGGGCGATCCCGACGGCATCCTGCCGGACCGCGTCTTCGGGCCTGAGAAAAAAGAGGAGTTCCTGCGCGGAGTGGACTACCTGATCGTGACCGCCCCGCTCACCCGGGCCACCCGCGGGACGATCGGGGAAAAAGAACTGCGCCTGCTCAAGCCCTCCGCCGTCCTGATCAACTGCGCCCGCGCCGCAATCATCGACGAGCAAGCCTATGTGCGCTGCCTGAAGGAAGGCTGGATCCGGGGATCGTCGACCGACGTGCACTACGCCTATCCCCTGCCCCCGGAGCATCCGCTTTGGACGTTGCCCAATCTCATCATGACCCCGCATGTCTCCGGCGCTTCGGCCGGGGACCATTATCCGCCCCGGGCCTTTGATTTGTTCGCCCAGAACGTAGAGCGGTTTTGCACGGACCAGCCGATGCTGAACGAGCTGACCCCCGCTCAACTCCGCGGCGAGTAGGCGAGCGGTTCAGCGCCGGCGCAGCCCCACCCGAGCGCTCCCACCCGGATGCGGGCGTTCGGCGCCACCAGACCGGCGTCCCCCGTTTCTTCCGATGACGACGGTGGCAAAGGAGGGATAGTAATAGGGCAGGTAGGGCGAGGAGGCATCGCTGTCGACGGCCGGAACGGCACTCGCATCGCCATAGGCGGAGGGCGGCGCCGCGGGCACGAAGACGTTGACCACGGTGACGGGCGCCGGCGGGGCCGGGCTGGGAGCAGGCGCCGGCGGCGGCAGGGTATAGCCGGTGAGACGCCCGGCGCCGTCGGGGCCGAGAATCTCCCCAATCTGGCGATTGAAGGTGGCGATCGCGACCGTGATGGCCTGGGCCATTTCGGCCGAACCCTCGGCGAATCCTTCCCGCTTGGCCGCATCCTCCGCGTCCAGGACCGTCTCGACCCGATCGGTCAGGAGATCCTGCAGACGGGAGGCCGTGGCGGGCGGAAGGTTCAACTCCGCCAGCACGTCACGATATTGGTCCAGAATAAGCCGGCGCTCCTGGGCGCGGAAAACCGCTTCGGGATCCTCGGCGCGGCGCAGGCCCGTCGCAGGATGGGAAGCGGCGAGACGCACCGAGGCGCCGAACTTTCCCTCCCCACCCCCATAAGCGAGATCAGCCAGCTCCTGTTGGCTCTGTCTCAGAGTGTCCACCTCCCGGCGGAGGCTCAAAAACTGCGAGCGCTGCCACCAGAAGACGCCCACGCCTCCCAAGAGTAGGACTGCGATCCCGGTGGAGATTGCCCGCACGCCCCAATCTCATCCAATTAATCGGAGCGGTCAAGAGGGAGGGACCGGTAGCCCTCGATATTGCTCACCGAAAGGCCACAGACCCACTCACTCCCGCGTAGCTGGGCGGGGAGTGAGCGGAAATCCGCCGCCTGCGCGGCGCCTCCAGGCGGGTTGCGGGATCGGGGAAAGCTCAGTGCGGCCAGAGCCAGCTGAAGACGGCTGCGGTCAGCAGAGCGTAGATCGCGCCGTCGATCGTCGACTTGATGGTCGTCTTGAGCGAACGCCGGTACCAGATCCACATCTGCCAGAGGGCGCCGCTATAGCCGAGAAAGGCGGTCACCCCGGCGAGGCAAATCACCCGCCGCTGGGCGGCGCCGCCCGCCTGGGCGTGGAACGAGACATAGGCCGCGAAATAGCTGACGATGAGAAGGTGGAGAAACCACAGGCCGAGACTTCGGCCCATCTTCATCGCGCAGTTCTCCAGGACGGTCAGGATGATGACCGGGCCTCGCTTCAGCTTCTCAGCGAACTCCGGCGACTTCATCTCCTGGTTGCTGCTAAAGCGGGGCAGCATGTAGTCGCCCGCTGGAAGATTGAAGGGACGCAGGGCGTCCATCACCTTGTCCTCGTCCGGGACTTTGCCGTAGTCGCCCTTGTGCCAGGGCAATGCCATATGGAGAATGAAGCTGGCGACGAAGACGACGACTGCCGACAGGACAATCGGAAGACACAGGCTATGCAAAACACTCATGGGGGACCTCCCGGGGTTTGGGGGTTAATTGAAGCGATGCGGACCGTGACAAACCCCGGGCCGTTCGTCAACGGGGATGAGGCGAAGGCCCCGGCCTCAAGCCGATCGATTCGGAGCCGAGGGATTGACTCTCAGTCCTGCCAATTCTCGACTCGCAATCCGGGCACGCGGCTGAATTCGCCCACATTCCGAGTGACCATGACCGCGCCCAGCCGCTGGGCTTGGGCGGCGATGAGCGTGTCCAGGGGGCCGATCCCGGCGCCCCGCGCCTCCAAATCGTTTCGGATGGCGGCATAATGGGTGCTGTCTTCCCGAGTGAAGGGTGCGACCGGGAGTGTTTCCGCCAACTCGGCCAATTTGATTCGGGCGTGGGCGTTGGATCCTTTGGCCACGCCAAATTCCCTCTCGGCCAGAACGATCACCGACAAGTGAAGTTCGCCGAAAGCCTGCTGCATCCTTTGCACCAGCTTGGGGTTGTCTCCACGCAGGTAGGCGGAGAAGGCATTGGTGTCCGGCAGGTAGATCATTCGTCGCGCGGCAGGTCGGGCGTGAGGTGGGCCGGTACATCAGCCAAGTCTGGGCAGGAGCCGGCCAGCGCCAGAAACCGGCGACGTCGCGCTTCGTAATCGGCGTTAACCGGCTCAAGCAAGACCCCGCCCGTGGCGGTCCGAGAAATCGCCGCCTCCTTCCCCGGCAAGCGAAATTCCCGCGGCAATCGGGCAGCTTGGGAGCCGCCGTGGCGGAAGAGTTTCGCGCGGATTTTCGGAGCGGACATAGCTACATGTAGATACCTATTTGTTTCGAGGTCAAATTCAACCCCTGTGCTCTGGCTTCCGGGATCCTCCCGATGAAAGCAACCGCTCGAATGCCCCCACCCGGCCCCCGATTTCATGTGACAATCTCCCGACAAGTTTTGCGAAGTCGCTAGCCCTTGGCAGGGGATGAGTTCAGCCGGGGCAAATTGTCCCACTTAGCCGGGGCCCCTTTGACCGCCTGATGCCCCGCCGTTAGCCTGTTGGCATGGAATCGCCGAACCAAAATGCCATTCTCCTTCGGCTGCGGGACCTCTCTCAGCTCTTTAACTCGATGGATCCGTCTCCTTTTATCGAACGGGACCTCGATGCCGACGCCGAGGAATTCATCGTGAGCTGGGCGCGCGAGCTCCCGGCGGGGCGGGCGTTGGAACTCATCATCCATCTTGCCACGCCCGCCGCACCCGAGCGTCTGGCGGGCGTGGAAGACGCGGTCCGCTCTTATTTCGCCAGCCGCGCCGAGATCAAGCGCCGCGAACTGGGCCAATTGATGCGGCGCGGTCGGTTGAGCCTGGGGGTCGGACTGCTCTTCCTGGTCGGCTGCCTGGTGCTGGCGCATTTCGTCGCCCCGGCCGGGGGCGGAACGGCTACCGACATTGTCCGGGAAGGCCTGACCATCGGGGGCTGGGTCGCGATGTGGCGGCCGCTCGAAATCTATCTTTACGACTGGTGGCCCCTCTATGGGGAGCAACGGTGGCTGGAGCGCCTGGCCCGAATCCAGGTGCGAATCGTCGCCGCCCTGGCTCCCCTGGTGGCCTTGGAACCTCCGGAAGCCGAGAGCCGGGACCGACCCGAGCCGGCCGCCGCCTAATGTTTCCCCCTCCCGTCCGCAGTCCCGGCGGGGCTCTCGCGGACCCGCGGCCCGGTTCTCACAACCTGGCCGGGTCGATCACGATGTGCTTAATTTTCTCGCGATTCCACGTGTAGGTGACGTGGACCAAGCCGTCGCGCGTCTGAATCACTGCGGGATAGGCATACCCGAACCGGCAGGGCTTGTCTTCCAGGGTCAGGGCCCCGGTCCAGTGCCGGCCGTCGCGCGAAACCGAAACGACCAGCGGCCAGCGCACGCCCCAATCCTTGTGCGCCCCGGCCACCAAGGGCTCGCCTCCGCCCAGGGCCTCGGCTTTGGGGCTGGATGGCCCGCCGCGGCCGGCCGAACGCGGATTGTAGACCAGGAGCTGCCGGCCGTCGGATAAGGAGACCGCATCACTCCCGGAGTTGGCGTTGAACAGGCCGGAAGCGGCCAGCGGAGTCCAACTCCGGCCCTGATCCGTCGACCACGAGGTCGTCAGGGTCATCTCCTGCGAACGGCAGAGCAATTGCAGGCGCCCGTCGGCATAGGTGAGGATGCTCGGTTGGATCGAATTGAAGCCGCCGGCTTCGAGCGGCCCGACCACCCGCCAAGTCCGGCCCAGATCGGCGGTCGATTCGAGATGGACCCGCCACACCGCCCCGCCGATCTGTTCAGCGCTCGACCCGCAGAGGATCGTGCCGTCGGCGAGCTGGATCGGCTTGTTCTTGATCGGGCCCAAAATGCCCGCGGGCAGCCGCCGCGCCTGACCCCAGCTCCGGCCCCCGTCCTCCGAGGTCTTGAGCATGCCCCACCACCTTTCCGGAGAAGGGCCGACTTTGTAGAACAAAAGGAGCGGACCGGAACGGGGTTGGAACAGGACAGGGTTCCAGCAGGCAAAGCGGACGCCGTCGGCTTGGACCCCGTCGGCGGCCGGCCGGCTGGGGGTCCACCGGCCGCCCTCCCGGCGGGCGGAGTAAATGGCCACGTCCGGATGGGATTCGGCGCTGCCGCCAAACCAGGCGGCCACCAAGCCATCCCTCGGCGTCTCGGCGATGGTCGAGGCGTGGCAGGAGGGATAGGGCCCGGTATCGTAGATGTATTCGGACTCGACCAGGGCCCGCGGCGCGGCCCGGGCCGGCAATCCGAGCAAAACCAGAAAAGCGAAGCCGGGAAGGAGGCAATGCGTTCGCATTTGCATCGGCAGCGTAGGGATTGAACCCTCCGGGTCAGGCTTCAATTTTCCCCTTTCCCCCCACGCCCGCGCACCCCGGAATATCGGCCGGCCGCCAGATTTCTAAAATCTTTGTCTGACAATACCCTGAATTTTTATCAGCATGAGCCGATATAAGTTTCCGCGAGGTGCGTCCGCCGGTTTCCCCGGCATCGCACTGCGTAGAAACGCTCACGCCTGAGTCCTTTTCTTTTCGCCGCTCTTCGTCACTCTCACCCGATGCTCAGCCAGGAAAACCTGGTTCCCGCCCTGCCGGACGGAACCCTAGCGCTCACCTTTGACGACGGGCCGGGACCGCATTCCCTCCCCATCGGGCACTTCCTCCACGAGCAGGGAATCCGGGCGACGTTTTTTGTCGTCGGTCGGTCCATCCGTGAAACCCCGAAGATCTTGAGCGAGTTGCAGGCCCTGGGCCATGCCATCGGCAACCACACCGACACCCATCCCCGCCTGCCGCTGCTCGACACCGCCGAGGCGGTCAAACGGGAGGTGGCGGAAACGCATCGGTTGATTGAGGCGAGCGGCTGCCAGCCGCCTCACCTGCTGCGTGCTCCGTACGGCTATTGGACGGCGGGACTGGCCGCCATTCTCAACACCGACCCCGAGCTGTCGCGCTACTCCGGCCCCTTCGGCTGGAGCGTAGAGAACTTGGATTATCGCATCGGGCTGCCCCGGGATCCGAAGGTCATGGACAGCCCCATCCACACCTTTGAATCCTGCTGCGAGAGTTACCTCAAGCAGGTCCGGGAGAAGCGTCAGGGTGTCGTGCTGATCCACGACTGGGCGGCCGATCCCGAGCCCAAGCTCCGCAAACAGTTGCGCGCGGGCAACCGTTCACTGGAGATCACCCGGTGGCTTATTCCCCGGATCAAAAGCGATTTCAAGTTCGTCCGCCTCGACGAGCTGCCTGCGCCCACCGCCCGCTTCGCTCCGGCCGCGGCCCCGCCGCTGCCTGCCCCTGCCATCCAGCCGGGGCAGGCCTGGGCAAACCTCGCGAGACTCCCAACCTAGATGGGCTTTTTTCCGCCCTCGGCCACGTCGCCGTACGAGCCCGGCGTGCCCGCCGGCACGTACCACGCCCGGTCGCCCTTCTGATAGGGTTCGCTCTTGTAGGCCCCGGGCGTCTCCACGTAACGCAGGGCCTGGCTGGCCCCGATCTCGGAGGTAAAATAGCCCAGGACCGCCAGCTGCTTCATCAGCCGAAAATAGTGCTCCGGCTCCTCGGGGGTCTTTTGCTCGTGCTGGGCCCTTTGCTCGGCGTCCAAGGCATTTAAAAGCTCCGTCCGCTCCTCCGGCGCGGCCGCCGGGAAAGACGTTCCGAACTGTCTCATCGCGGCCCGGTTGATCTCGAGCAAGCCGGCCTGGAAGGCCGCGTGATGCGGCTGATCGTAGCAGTCGTTCACCATCGTGATCATGAAGGCGCCGATGCCGGTCGCCTTCGCCCCGGGCGTGGCCGTCGTCGGAATGATGGTTTCGCCGACCTCATCGAGCAGGGCCCGGTCGTCGTCCGAGAATCCCCGCACCGCCGGCTTTCCCTCCAGGGGCGAGCCCCGCAGGAAGGCCTCCGCCCCGATCACGGCTCCGCCCATCAATACCGCCAGGCGTGCGATAGCTTCTCGGCGATTCAAGTTCATGGTTTAGAGATTCCCCCGTTTCATTTCGCCGACCGCGAAGGAGGCCGCCCGGGCGGTGAGCGCCATGTAGGTCAGCGACGGGTTCACGCAGGCCGCCGAGGCCATGCAGCTGCCATCCGTCACGAAGACGTTCTTCGCGTCCCAAACTTGGTTGTGGCCATTGAGGACCGAAGTCTTCGGATCGCGCCCCATCCGGGCCGATCCCATCTCGTGGATGCCCTGGCCAAAGATATAGGGGCTGTCAGTCGGCCTCACGTTCACCGCCCCCGCGGCCGTCAGCATCTCCATCGCGTCCTCCTTCATGTCCTGGCGCATCTTCCGCTCATTGTCGCTCAGTTCGCAAGAGAGCGAAAGCACCGGCAGGTTCCATTTGTCCCGGCGGTTCGGATCGAGGCTGACCCGATTCTCATGCCGCGGCAGGATTTCGCCAAAGCCGGTCATCCCGATTGTCCAGGGGCCGGGCTCGGTCAGGGCCGCTTTCAGGCCGGCGCCGATGCCCAGTTCGGCCACGTCCCGGTCCCAGCCCAGGCGGCTCGCCGAGCCCTGATAACCGAAGCCGCGAAGGTAGTCGCGGCGGTCGCCAAAAAGATTGCGATAGCGCGGGATGTAAAATCCGTTGGCCCGGCGCCCGTACAGGATCTTGTCGGCATAGCCCTCCACCTCGGCCGTGGCGCCCACGCGAAAATGGTGGTCCATCAGGTTGTGCCCCAGTTCGCCGCTGCTGCTGCCCAGGCCGCCCGGCCAGACATCCGTGGCGGAATTCATCAAGACCCAGGCCGAATTGAGGGTCGAGGCGCAGAGGAAGACGATCTTGGACTTGAACTCGTAGGTCTGCCGGGTTTCGGCATCGAGCACGGCCACCCCCTTGGCCCGGCGCGAGTCCCGGTCGTAGATGAGGCCGGTCACGATGGAGCCAGGCCGCAGGGTGAGGTTGCCGGTCGCCACCGCCGCCGGCAGGGTCGAGGACTGGGTGCTGAAGTAGGCCCCGAAGGGGCACCCCAGCCGGCACTTGTCGCGGTACTGGCAGCTGCCCCGGCCATTATGGGGCAGGGTGAGATTGGCGCTGCGCCCGATGATCATCCGGCGGCGGTCGCGATAGCGGGTCTTGATGCGCGCCGCCACGTCCTTCTCCACGCAGTTGAGCTCCATCGGGGGCAAGAACTTCCCATCCGGCAGCTGCGGCAGGCCCTCGAGGGAGCCGCTGATGCCGGCGAAGGTCTCCGCATGGTCGTACCAGGGAGCGATGTCCTTGTAGCGGATCGGCCAGTCGACGCCGAGGCCCTCGTGGGCATTCGCCTCAAAGTCAAAATCGCTCCAGCGGTAGCTCTGCCGGCCCCACAGCAGGGATCGCCCGCCGACATGATAACCCCGGAACCAGTTGAAGGGCTTGGCCTCGACGTACGGGCAGTCGATCTCATCCGTCCAGGAGTCGGCATCCGCCTCGTTCATGAAGTTGTCCCGCGTCATGATCGCGTGATGCTTCCGGATCTTCCGGGTGAGCTTGCCGCGATGGGCGAACTCCCACGGGTTCTTGGTCGCGTTGGTGTAGCCCGTGATGTGCTCGATGTTGGGCCCGCGCTCGAGCAGGAGCACCTTAAGTCCCTGCTCTGTCAGCTCCTTCGCCGCCCATCCCCCGCTGATGCCGGAACCGATCACAATCGCATCATAGGCAGGGTCGGCCATGGGAACCACTTTCGGACGACCGGGGCCGAGGTCAAGCTCAGCCCTCCGGGGTTGACCCGGACCCGCCAGCGGGCGCACCCTGCTTCACCTCATGATTCCCCCGCTCCGCCCTATCTGCTGCCTCCTTCTCCTCGGCGCCCTCGGCCGGACTGCCTTCGCTCAAGCCGACACCGCCGCCGGGTCCGCGCCCAAGAAAATCCTCTTCTTCTCCAAATCCTCCGGGTACGAGCACCGGGTGATCGCCCCGCCCGGCGCCCCGGTCGGCACCAGCCCCGGCAACACCCACCCCGGCCTGGCGCTCGAGATTCTCCGCGCGCTCGGGGCAAAGAACGGAATCGCCTTCACCTTCTCCAAGGACGGCAGCCTGTTCTCCCCGGCCTACCTGGATCAGTTCGACGCCTATTTCTTCTACACCACGGGAGATCTCACCGAAACCGGAACCGATGGCCAGCCCGCCATGACCCTGGCGGGCAAGCGGGCCCTGCTGGAGGCGGTCCGCCACGGCAAGGGCTTCATCGGGGTCCACAGCGCCAGCGACACCTTCCATTCCCCGGGCAACAAGGAGTCCAAGGCCCCGGAGCGCTTCCAGGCGGACGGGGACAAGGCCGACGACTATATCAAGATGCTCGGGGGCGAGTTCATCAGGCACGGCAAGCAGCAGCCCTCGCACCTCATTGTCATCGACCCGCATTTCCCGGGCATTGCGCTCATGTCCCCGCGGGTCGCGATCACGGAGGAATGGTATTCCCTCAAGGATTTCGCGCCGGACCTCCACGTCCTTCTCGTCCAAGACACGACCGGCATGACCGGCCCCGAATACGCCCGGCCCAACTATCCGTCGACCTGGATCCGCCGCCACGGCCAGGGCCGGGTCTTTTACACGAACCTCGGCCACCGCGACGACATGTGGCAAAGCGCCCGCTATCAGGCGCTCCTCCTCGGCGCCATCCGCTGGACCACCGGGCAGGTCGAGGCCGATTTGACCCCGAACCTGAGTACGGCCGCCCCGCAGGCGCAGGTTCTGCCGCACTACGTCAAGTCCCCGTGACCGGCGCCGGGCAGGTCGCGGCCGGTTTCCCGGGTTAATTTAAGGAGCGGACGAAATCCGCGGGGGATTACACCCCATGGTGGGGACGGCGCGGCCGCGCTAAGCTCCAGGCCGTCCACGAAACCCGCCCGCTACCGCCACCTCTTGGCTCCGCTGACCCTTCTCGGCTACAGCCTGTTTGCTTCCGGCTGCCTCTTTCCCGACGGCGGACACGGCCATCAAGATGATCACCATTAAGGCCGACCGGGCGGCAGTGACGGCGATCGAACCGAGGCCCCGGGGGTGCCCACGGGCGGGAATTCAGGGCCCGATGCCGGAACCACCCCCCCCGAATGCCGCACTAAGGGAGGGTAGAACACTCCCACCGACATCCTCCTATTACCCGTTACCCTTATGAAAACATTCCTCCTCCCCGCCCTCGCCGCCACCATGATCTCCCTCTCCGCCTGCACCCACACGACGGTCGAGGAAAAGCCGCAGCCGACCACGTCCACCACGGAACAGACCACGACCCAGCCGGCTCCCGCCACGACCACGACGACGGAGCAGACCACGACTCAGCCGCCGCCGAGCACCACGACCACGACGACGACCCAGCCCAATCCGTAAGGATTGGCCGGATGGGTCCCGCAAACGGGTCGGAAGGCGGTGCGCCGCCTTCCGGCCTCTTTTCATTTTTCCCGGGCGATGACCCGCGGCTCAAACGCCGCGCCCCTTTTATCTTTTCGCCGCGAGGTAGCGCTTGAGCGGCTCCCAGTAGTGCGACTTCCAGCCGCCGCTCTTATCCTTGAAGTCGGAGGACGGGACGCCGAGGTGGGTAAAGCGGAGTTTCGTCCTGCCCCGGCCCGCCGGCGTCAGCGCGAAGGTGACGACCGAATAAAAGCCCCTGGGCCAGTCGCGCGAGCGCCAGGCCTGCACGATCCGCTTGGCCGGCACCAGGTCCACCGTGACGCCCCGGATATAGCCGCCATAGCAGCTCACCGTCCCGCCGATCCGCGGGTCGATCTCCGCCGCGGCGCCGGTGAAGGCGGCATGCTTCTTCGAATTCATCAAGGCCGCATAGACCGCGGCCGGGCGGGCAGGCAGTGTCACCGATTGGGTGATCGTTTTGGTCTTCATGGAGGAGGGGCTACTGTCCGCCCAGATTTTTAGCCACGCCGAGGGGACGAAACAATCGCAAAGGCGCCCCCCGGGTTGGGCGAGAAGGCGAAAATCGCGCCCGGCCTTGCCGGCCGCCACCCCTGGGCTTAGATTTTCCCGTCGAAAGGACGATTAAGTCATGATCAGAAAACTTCCGGCCGGCGGTTACCGGCTCTATTCGAGAAAGATCAATCCTGCGACGGGCCGCCGGCGCAACCTCGGGACCTTCTCCACCCGGGCTGCCGCCGAGAAACACGAGCGAGCTGTGCAGTATTTCAAGCGGCATTGATCGGCCGGGCTCCCGAGGGCGACCGGCTCTTTTCTCGGGCCGCTCCGAGCGCATCATCCTCTTTGCCGGCGATTGTCCCGGCACGGTTTCCAATGTCCCCGGGTCATCCAGGTCAAGAGCACCGGCGGGGGGCCGGATCGTCTTGGTCGAAATTTGCCCCGTCCCGTGATCTGGCCGCGGTTACCCGTGAAAGCCGAGTCTTCATGATTTAATTTCTGCCGACATCGTCATCCAGGGTTCAAGATTGCCCGGCGGCCGGCATCTTCGATTTGTAAGCGGTGGATTCATTGGGTTGCCCCGGGATGGGAAGGTGGAAATCAAACGAATCCGCTCTTTGCTCCTTTACGCTCCTTCGCCAGTCGATTGCACTTCGCCAGAAACCCGCTCGAAACCTCCCCGTTACCACCATGAATTCCCGCCGTGATTTTATTCGCTCCACCGCCCTGGGCGCGGCTGTCGCCGCCCTGCCCCGGCTGCTCGCCGATGGGCCCGCGACCGTCGCCGGTCGGGCCGCCGCCCCGGCCTTGCCCCTGGGAGCAGGCCGGAAAGACAACGGGATCGCCGAGCGCCACCGCAACCTCTTCAACGGCGACAGCTGCGTCTATTTTTACAATCCCGAACTCTGTCTGCCGGAGGGCGGACCGTTTTCCGCCAAGGCGATCCACCGCTACGTCGAGGTCCTGGCCCAGAGCGGCATCGACACTTTCCTGATCAATCCCAATGCCGAACGGGCCTGGTACCCCAGCAAGGTGATCCCGACCATCATCGATGGCTACAAGCGCGGCGACCGGGAGTATTTCCGCGGGCACGCCAGCCCGGCGATGGTGGCGGCGATGGGATTCAAACCGGCCGACGTGGACAAGTTTCTAGACTACATGGTGGTGTTCTTCAACCAGTACCTCGATCTGGTCGAAGCCGGGGTGGACTGGCTGGCAGAGACGTCCCAGGCCTGCCGGAAGCAGGGGGTCGCGCCCTGGGTCAGCGTCCGGATGAACGACCTGCACGGGTACCGCAATTTCAAGGGCAGTTTCTTCAACCTCCCGATCCTGGGACGGGAGGAGATGCGCCTGCACCACAGCACCTATCCCTTCATGGGCGGAGATTGGGACTACCGCCAGGGCCTCAACTACGAGAAGCCGGAGGTCCGCGAGCTGATGTTCAAGCAGATCAAGGAGGTGGTGGAGGACTATGATTTCGAGGGCCTGGAGCTGGATTGGTGGCGCCAGCCCCTGTGCTGCGAACCGGTGGCCTCGGCCCGGACCGTAGCGATGATGTCGGATTGGTTCCGCGAGGTTCGGGCCCTGACGGAGCGCCGCGCCCAGAAGAACGGCCGCCCCTATTATTTCGGCATGCGGATTCCCGGCAACCTCGAGACCCTGAAAAGCATTGGGATCGACGTCCAGACCCTCAGTCGGGAGGGAACCCTCGATTTCGTCTGCCCCTCGGGCTTCTGGCGCACGACCTGGGACATGCCGCACGACGACCTCCGCCGCCAACTCGGGGAGCGGACGGCCGTTTACGGCGTGATCGAGGACGGGGCCAATGCCCTGCCGGCCTATTCGCCCGAACACAATCTGACCCGGGAGATCCGCTTCATCTCCGCCAGCCGGGAGATGCTTTACGCCAATGCCGCCGGCAAACTCGTCCTGGGCGCCTCGGGTATCGAATGGTTCAACTTTTTCTGCACCGATCAGGTCCGGCTCCCAGGGATTAAGTCCGACTACACTTTTCTGCACGACATCTACCGCCTCGACTACCTCCGCGGCCGGGAGAAGCACTACACCTTCGCCAACCGGGGCGGAATCCTGGAACTGCCCCCCTTCGAGGCCGCCCCCAAACTGCCCGTGGTCCTAGAGCAAAACTGGCGGCAGGCCTTCCGCCTGCCGATGTGCGCAGAGCCCGCCGATCGCGGCTTGCAGCTCGTCGTTCAGGTTGTGCTCAAAAAGAGCGAGCCCCTGACGGGGCTTCCGGTGTCGTTCAACGGCTCCTGGCCCGAGGCAGGCGGAGTGGCCACCGCGCTTCTGCTCTTTCCCTGCGGCTCCCTGACACACCACATTCCTGACCATATCGGCTACAATTTTCATTTTCCCGTCTCGCTCCTCCAGGAAGGCTGGAACGAAGTGATTTTGGAAAACGGGGGAAAAGAACCCCTGACCATCGTCTGCATCGAAGTGGCGGTCATGGCGGCGGCCGGACCACGCGCCACCTAATCCGCCGCGGAATCCGATTTTAGCCGAATGAAGCGAACCGTTCGTCTGAATCGACCCATGTCATCTAGGCCTCCACCGCCCTTGCTCCCGCCTTCGTCTGGGGTTTCTCCGGCTGGCTGGCCGCCGTTCCCGCTGTCTGTCCCGGCGGGCTGGACGGGAAACCTGAATTGCGACAATGTCCTGGATGATGGCTATGTCCTGGGCGTCCAAAGCGCGCGAATCGTCGATCCGAACCCGCCCCGCAATTTCAGCCTCCCGGCCCGCTGCAGCTTCTAACGGGCGCGGGGCGGGGCAAAACCCTTCTCCTCGAAGGAACTACGGCACCTCCGGCGGGGTCGGCAGGAGAGTGCTCCCCGTGGCTCCCTCCCTCCGCCGGCTCTTCCTGCTCATATGCGGCGGCATCTGCCTGGGCCTGCGCGCCGCACCCCCGCCCCTGCTCGTCCAAGCGTTCGACCAATGGGCCGGCGGCCGCGACGACCTCGCCTTCACCCAAAAGACCCGGTTCCTTTTCGACGACGGGCGCGTTAAAACCGAAAGGCTCGAGCGCTTTGACCCTTCCCTCCCCGACCGCCAGCGCTGGCGGTTGATTGAACTCAACGGCAAGCCGGCCACCGCCCAGCAGCGCAAACTCTGGGAAGCGAAGAAAAACCGCAAGCCGCGCAAGAAAGTGGCCAAGGCCCCGTCGGACTACGTCGATCTCGAACATGCCGTCATGCTCGATGAGACGCCCCAGCTCGCCCATTTTGAAATCAGACTGCGCCAGGACGTCGCCCGGCTGCTGGGAGTCGAACAGATCTCCGCCATCGTCACTGTCGACAAGAAAAGCGGCAGCATTGTCCACGTCACCGCCGCCCTCCGCCAGCCGGTGCGCGTCCTGATGGGCCTGGCCCGGATCACGGACCTGGACGTCGACGTCCACATCGAGCCGTCGACCGAG
>Ga0302279_10002701_pt1 | contig 23083 bp, 13 predicted proteins | sample III_Bog_N3_3_FD_194541 | JGI IMG/M metagenome (GOLD analysis project Ga0302279, IMG submission 194541) | Peat permafrost microbial communities from Stordalen Mire near Abisko, Sweden - III_Bog_N3_3 | ecosystem: Environmental > Terrestrial > Soil > Wetlands > Peat | place: Sweden: Abisko...
GACAGCGGGATTGGAACCCACGGCGGCTTCAAAGTAGTCGGGCACACCGTCGCCGTCGGTATCCGCGGGCGCGACGCCGTTGGTGATCACGCCGTAGCCGTTGTTGCCCAGGCCGGTGGCGGTCTGAGTGGTCCACAAGCCACCGCCCATGCCGGCGGTGCCGAGCGAGGTCACATCGCCGATGACGTTCTGATCCACTTGATCCGGCGGCCAGGCGCCGGAGAGGGAAACATCCCGCCGGTAAGCGGACACGGTGGAGACGGTGGGAATGCCCGGAGTCAACGCCGACCAGGGCGCCGCCAGCACCGTGACCCCGCCCGGCGCGGTGGCCGAACCGCCCAGGGTGCCGTTATCGGCGCTGTCGAGCAGGTTGCCGGCGGCATAGACCGACTGGTTGGAGTCAAACTGGAAGAAGTCATCGCCGGCGCTGGTCGTGGCCGGCCCGGTGATAAAGCAGTTATTGATGATGTCGTGCGAGAAATTGCCGCCGGTGCCGGCCACCGTGTAGCCGCCCTGGAAGTTGTTGACGACGTTGTTAATGAAAATGGTGTTGACCTTGGCCAGCGGGTTCCGGTCGTGGCCGCTGGAGAAAATATTGTAAAGCCAGGAAAACGTATTGTTGCTGGCCTCGGTGTGGGCGTTGAATTGTTGATAAATCGGGTCGGCCAGGATGGAATTTTGAATGGTGATCTGGTTCCCGCAAGTGTCATTGCCGTGGGCGTCAATGTTGTTGTAGGGCGCGAATTCGACGGAGACATGGTCGAAAATCATGTTGGTGGCGTCGCCCATATTGATGCCGTCCTCGGTGTCACTGGCGATGCTGCCGGGCCGGAAACGCACGCAACGAACAATATCATTGGTTTTGACGCTGAAGGAAACCTCGTGGCCCATGATCCCGATGCCGCCCCCGGGCGCGGTCTGGCCGGCAATGGTGAGATTGTTGGCGCAGCTCACGGTGCCGGCCAGGGAGATGTAACCGCCGATGTCAAAGACCACAAAGCGGCCGGATTGACTCACGGCATCGCGAAACGAACCCGCGCCACTGTCGTTGGTGTTGGTGACATGATAGACCGTGCCACCAAAACGCGCACCGGTGGCATTTGCGCCGAAGCCATACGCGCCCGGAAAGGCGGGAATATTGGACTGGAGAGTGCCGACGATCAGGTTCACCTGACCGGGGGTGTTGGTGTCGAGGGTGGCGGTGGTGTTGGCGGGCAGGTCCAAGGTGAGCGGTCCGAGGATCAGCGCGCCATTATAAGTGAACAGCGTATAAGTGCCGCTGGTGAAACCGGTGCCGGCGGTGAGATTGAGGGTGCCGCTCAGATCGAGGTTGCCGCCAACCCCCGTGCGGTCGCTGACGGTGCCGAGGGTGAAATCGAGGGTCGCGCCGCTGACGGCGGTGAAATCGCCCGCGATGTTCAATGTCCCGACCGGATTCCCCGGCGAATAAATGCCGCCGCTCGTGATGGTCACCGGCCCGCCAATGACCCCGCCACCACCCAGCGTGGCGCCGCCAGCCACGATCACCGCGCCGGAACCGGTGCCGCTCCCGGCGGTATTATTCACCAGCAGCGTTCCCTTGCCGACCGTCGTGCCGCCGCCGTAAAGATTGTTGCCGGTCAGCGCCACGGTTCCAGTATTGGCCAGCGTCAATGAGCCGGTGCCGCTAATGACGGCGCTCACGTTGGCAGCCGCCGTGCTGTTGATCACCAGCGCGCCGTTGTTGGTCACGCCGCCGCTGCCGAAGGCGGCCCCGGTATTGATTTGCAGGGTGCCGGCGCTAATGGTGGTCCCGCCGGCATAGGTGTTGCCCGCCGTCAGCGTCAGGGTGCCGGAACCGGCCTGGACGAGGTTGCCGGGGCCGCTGATGAGATTGGCGATGCTGGCGCTGCCCGGCAGATCGAACACCAGGGTGCCTGAATTTTGAATCGCGTTGGTTCCGAGCGAGCCGGCCGCAGTTCCGTCGCCCAATTGCAGGGTGCCCTGGGCAATGGTGGTGAGGCCGGAATAATTATTGGCGGTCAGAATAGTCAGTGTGCCGGCATTGGTCTTCGTCAGCGTGGCCGGTCCGGAGATGGCCCCCGCGCCGGTGAAGGTGTAATCGGCGACGGCATTGACGACCACCGCCGCCGGTCGCAGGAGGGTGGTCAAATTGACGGGCGGGGTGCGGGAACCCGTATCGTCAAAGGTCACAAAATCGCCATCGCTGTAAACCGCCGGCGACCCACCGTACAGCCAGTCCGGGGTGGTGTCGTCCCAGGCGTTGAGGACGCCATCCCCCACCCAGGTGCGCGCGGTGCCGCCGACCTGGGAGACGACCAAATCCACTTCCGCGGCCGTCACGTTGACCGCCCCCTGCAAACTCGCGCCGAGGTTGCCGGTCACTTGGAAATTGGCCGCGCCGCCGTCGGCGAGGGAACCGAACTTGATCAAACTGTAGGTGCCGACCGACAGCGTGGTCCCCAACGGATTGATTTCAATGGTATTCGTCCCGCTCACCTTCAACGCGCCGCCCACGAGGATCAAATCATTGCCCGCCGGATTGGGCGTGAGGGCGAGATCAAAATGGTTGGTCACCCCGCCGGCCAGGGTCAGTCCGTTGGCAAACGTGAGGGTGCCGGCCACGCCATTCGTGCCGGGGGAAATCAGGCCGCCGACCGCCGAGACGCCCCCGGTGATCACCCCGTAACCCGCCAGAGTCTGGCCGGTCGCAAGGGTGAAGCCCCCGCCGGACACATTGAACGTGGCATTGGTGTTGATGAGGATGGCCGCAATGTTGGCGAGCGAGCCGCCCGCCCCCAGGGCGAGGGTGCCGGCGGTGATGGTGGTGATGCCGGAATAAGTGCTGGCATTAGTCAGCGTCAGGCTGCCGTTCAAAACGGTTAACGCCACCGGCCGGGCCCCGTCCACAATGACCCCGCCAAACACCGAGGGATTGGCCGGGGCGTTGCTGAAAACCAGCGTGGCCGGGCTGGACGTACTGCCATTGCTGATGACCTGACTGCCCGCGACCGCCGCATTGGCAACGGCCAAGGCCCCCAACTGCTGGCTGAAACCACCCAGATCCAGAACGCCCGCCATACCGGCACCGCCCAGCGTCACATTGCCACTGGTGCTAATGGCATTGGCCACCCCGAGTGACAGGGTGCCATTGGCGATGGTGGTCGAACCGGTGAACCCGCCCTTGGCATTGAGGGTCAGCGTGCCCTGACCGGTCTTGACCAAATTACCCGGGAGGGTGGTGCTGCTGGAATTGGACTCATTGAGGCTGCTGGTCAGGATCAGATTGCCGCCCGAGTTGGTGATGTCGAAAACCCCGGTATTGCCCTTGGTGAGGGCAAAATGCTCGTCGGTAGTGCCGGCACCGGGGCCGGTGAACTGAACGGTGCTGGATTGGCCGGTGTTGTCGTCCGAGCCCACGAAGACAAAATTGCCGGTGCCTAGGGGGCTGTGGCCGACACTGTTCAGCGCCACGGAAGCCGCGCTGACGGTGCCCGCCCGCAGGAACAACCCCCCGTTGAAATTGCCATTATTGCCAGTGTCCTGAAGGTAAAGCACGACCGGGGCATTGAGCAGGGCCTCGGTGGTTTGCGCGCCCCGGTCATTGACGGTGGCGGAAATCGGAGCGCCGGCCGCCCCGGAAAAGACGATGCGAATGTTGCCGCTGCCGGTGTATTGCGTCAGCACGGGAAGCTTGAGCAAAGCGGTGCCGTTGTTGGCCACGTTGAAAGCGGTGGACGTTCCCGAGGCGCCGCGAATCAAGGGCACTCCGGACAAATCTTCAATATTGGTGACCCCGGCGGAAACCGTGATGTCGCCATTGGCGGAGAGCAGCAGATAGACGCCGCCGCTGGCGCTGAACGTGAATGCCGGCGCACCGGCGGCCAGCACGAAGTTCGAGAGCGTGATGCTCGCGGGGCCGAGGTTGAGGTTGGTCCAGACGGGGTTGTTGTTGGTGAAGGTGGCGGTGTCATTGGCGCCGTTGGGGATGACGGCCGGGCTCCAATTGCCGGTGTTGGTCCAAGTATTGTCGCCGCCCTGCCCCGTCCACACGGCACTGGTGGCCCGGGCGGGAGCCGGCCACCCGGCGCTCATCATCCAAACCAAACCCGCCACCAGCCCGGCGAAAGGGCGCCTCATCAATATTTTAATCATCATTGCCTGCGCCCGGGCGGGCTGATTTCATGCGGTTGCCAAACGGGTGTCCGGGTTGAAATTAACTCGCTGCACGCCGCCGTTCCATCGGATGTTTGTATGAGCAGACATCCGGCCGCCCCCGGAGCGGCCCTGCAATACGGGACCATGCTTCCGGGGGGCGGCAAGCCGATTTGTCCGATCAATGATTATTGGGCTTCCAACAGGAAGAATTGCGCGGGGGCCGTGGGATCCACGGTGATGGCCGTATTGTAGTCGCCGCTGCCATCAAAGTTGCCGGTGGTTACCAGCGTCCAATCGCTCAGCGGCAGGGTCAGATTGGTGGTGCTCAACAAGGTCAGCGCCCCGCTCTGAACTCCGTTGGTGGCATAGAGGGTGATCGTGCCGTTGGCGAACTGGCTGTAATCCACACTACTGATGGCGGGCGGCGGCACGATGCCGGCCACCGTGATGGTGCCCACCGCCAGATTGGTCCGCCAAGTATAATAATTGGGCAGGCTCACATTGCCAAAGGTGTTCAGCAGGCTCGGAGCGCTGAACAGTTTGAAGGTGTCGCCGACTTGCAATCTCCCCCCCACGTTGGTCACCACCAGGGTGCCATTCGCATAATTGATGACGCCGGCCGTGGATGAAACCAGTTGGTCGCTGTTTGGACTGCTCGTGCGGTCGAGTTTCAGCCAGGTTGTGCCCCCCAGATTGAGGGTGTTCGTGACGGTCAGCACCCCGGGGTTGCCCGCGAACCCATCGCCGGCGCTGACGATGCCGCCACTGGAATTATCCACGATGCCGCGAACCGTGCCATAGCCGTGCAGCAACTGGCCGGAACCGATGGGCAGGGTGCCATCACTGCGGCCGGAGACATCCAGGAACGCGCCCGCCGCAATGCTGATGTTGGTGGAGTTGTTGATGGAACCATCCGAGCCACTGGTGAAATTATTGGTCAGCGCCAGCGTTCCGCTGCTGACGACGGTGGAACCGGAATAGGTGTTTTGCCCGGACAAATACCAGATGCCGGTGCCGACTTTGGTGATGGAGTTTTGACCGCCGGCCGGATCTTGAATCGTTCCGGCAAAACTGCTGGTGGTGTTCAACCAACCCACCTGCCAGATGGGATAAGGTGTGGGCTTGGATACGGAGCCGAGCGTGCCGACCCCGTCCAACTCCCCGATGGCAAAGGTGGGATTGGACGAATAAACCCCCGAAGAAGTGCCGCCGTCCAAGTCCGCACCGGTATTGAGGTAAACGATCGCGCTGGCATAGCCATACGTGTTTTCGATGCGGAAATCACCGGTGATGTCAATCGTGCCGGTGAACGCCGACCAGTTACCCGCAAAGCCGTCGCGGGTGCCACGGGAATTGATATTGAGCGTGCCGCCACCCGACAGGGAGCCATTGTCATCGCCCCGTTCAAAGATGTTCAAGGTGCCGGTCTGCCCGGCGGGAACGACCAGCGGATTGTTGAAAGAATAAACCGTGCTGCCATCATCAAAAGTGCTGTTATCCAGCGTCAAAGTGCCACCATAAAACGTGACCGGGCTGGCGGTCGGGCCAAAGCCGGAAACATTGGCCGTTTCATTGGCGGTGGAGAGGATGCCGTTGCTGAGCACCGTGCCGCCGGTGTAAGTGTTGGCCCCCGCCAGGCTCAGGGTGCCGGCCCCGAACACCGTCAGGGCGCCCGGTCCCGTCAGCACGCCACTTTCGGTGAGCGTCGTGGTGGCATTGGTGACCTCGATGGTGGAGTTGGCCGACTCCAATGTCACCCCGTGATCCGTCGTGGTCGAGGGGCCGGAATACCGGAAGTCAGCCCCGAACACCACCAGATTGGTGGGATTGCCGGTGGCCGCGCCGATGGAACTGGCCGAACCGCTGATGCCCAGGTTTAACGCCTCCAACACCCCCTGCCCGACCACAGTGGGTCCGGTGTAGGTGTTCAGGCCGGCAACGGTGAGGATGCCGCTGTTGGTCTTGATCAGACTGGTGGCTCCGCCGACACTGCCGGCCCCGGTGAGCAGATAAGACAGCGTGTTGCTCACCACCACCGAACCGGGCACCACGGTGAGGGCCAGGTTGACATTGGTGTTGGGTGCGCCGGCGTCGGTGAAGAACACGCGGTCGCCCGTCTGGAAGTTGTAGGCCGTCGCACCATTGACCCAGTTGCTGGTGGTCAGATCCCAATTATTGGCCGCGCCGTCCCCCACCCAGGTGAGGTTGGTCGCGCCGCGCGAGGTGGGCGTGATGATCACGGCGATTTCCGCCGGGCTCGTGGTGGTGATATTCGTCAGGATCCCAGAGACCCCGATGGCGGTCACCAGAAAATTGGGGGTGCCCCCGGACAAGGTGCCGCTATAGGTGATCAACGGATAGGTGCCCACCGGAATGCTCCCCCCGCCAAAATGGCTGAGCGCGAGATAGTTGGTGCCGCTCAGGGTCAGGTTGCCGATGACATTGATGAGATCGTTCGTCCCACTCGGCGTGGATAACGCCAATTGATGGCTGACGTTGCCGGATTCGGTCAAACCGTTGAGCAACGTCAGGGTGCCCGCAACGCCGGAACCGCCTGGATTGATCGAACCGCCCACCGCCGTCAACAACCCGTTCACCGAACCCGAACCGGACAGGGTCTGGTTCAGCGTGAAACTTGAATTTTGCGAGAGATCCAACGTCGCCCCCACGGCCACGAAAATCGGGCCGGACAACAGTCCGCCCGAACCCAGTTGCAGGGTGCCCTGACTGATGAGGGTGATGCCGGAGGCGGTGTCATTACCCGTATAAGTCAAAGTGCTGGTGTTGGTTTGAACCAGGGTTCCGGAGCCGCTGATGTTATTGGCGAGGGTGAAACTATCCGGCTTGTTGAACAGCAATTCACCAGCGCCGCCCAGCGTAATGGCCCCCGTGCCCAGCGTCCCCGCCGCCGCCGTCACCCCATCCCCGATTTGCAGGATGCCGCCATTGACCGTCGTGGTTCCCGTGTAAGGGTTGTTGCCGGTCAGAGTCAAAATACCCGTGCCGACTTTGGTGAGCGACGATGAACTCTGAATGGTTCCGGCAAACAGGGTGTTCAGGTTCAGTGCGCCGATGGAGTAAGTTTCCGCCTTGGCCAGTGCCGTGTTGGGTCCGCCATATAACGCCCCGAAACTCGTCGTCGTCCCGGGGTTTTTCTCCGTGAACTGGACGCTGCCAGTGCCGAGATTCAGGATCATCCCGGGATTGCCCGTATTGGGGCTGCCCCCGCCGTTGTTGAACCGGAGGCTGCCGGCGCTGGCCGTGCCGGAGGCATTGGTGACCACGATGATGGAGCCGGTAAAGGCGTTGAAATTTCCGTTATTGCCATTGCCATTGCCGCCGAACGTCAGCGTCGAGCCGCTGGCCTCGTTGGTCACCAAGATGGTTCCGCTACCGGAAAAGGCGCCGTCCAACACCTGGGAGACCGCGCGGTTGTCCATGTCCAACAGTGTGGTGCCATTGATGATGAAGTTGTTCGCGATGATGCCGGAGGCGGCGAGCGTGGATAACAGCAGCGTGCCGTTGTTGTTGGTGATGCCCGCCGTGCCGAAGCTGGTGGCGGTGCCCGGCACCACCACGCCACTGTTGATCAGCGTCCCCCCGGTGTAAGTATTGGCGGCGTTTAAGATTACCGTGCCGCCATTATTCCCGCCGTTGTTCAAGGTCAGCGATCCCGAACCGGAGACCACCCCGCCGGCGGTGAGGGTCAGGCCGTTGGTCACCAGCCAGGTTTGATTCGTCCCCAAGACCAGCGGCGTGCCAATCGTCAGGCCGTTGTTGGCCGCGCTCAGGTCAATCCCCAAGGCGTCCAGGGTGAGGGTGTTGCCATCCGCCGCGAGGGTCACCAATCCCGCCGGATCCGCCAGGAGAATGCCCCCCCAAGCCAGGCTAGCGCCGAGTTCCCGGGTGGTGTTGACCTGCACCGTGTGGTCCCACACGCCGACATCATTGGTGCCCGGGGGCGTTCCGCCCACCCAGGAAGTTCCCAGATTGAGCGTGGCCGACACGTCGGCGTTGGTGATGTTGGCGGCCGGGGCCGGGGCCGAACTAAAGAGCCATAAGCCGGCCAACAGACACAGGGGTTTGGAGAGGTTGATTTTCATGGGGTTTTTAGGTTTGGTTTCAGTTTTTTCAGGGATTGACCGCAGGTTTCTGTAACGGACCACCGACGAAATCGTGACCGGCACAATTCTGGAACGAGGGTTGGCTTCATTCAGTGGCACGATGGATATTATTCAACACCCTAACGCATCCCGCCCGGATAATCCATCGGATGTTTGTATGAGGCATCCGGTCGTGTCACCAGTACTGGTGACTGGCTGGGGACGGGGATTCTGTTAAGGTATGCCTGTGTTTAACGCACCCGGTTCTCAGGTGCGTGTGTGTGAAAAGCCCGGAGTTGTGTCCGGGCTTTCTCTTTTTCAACGGCTGTCCGTCCATTTTTTCGGTCATTTTTCACTTGCCAACCGGCGTAAAGGGAAGGCATTTTCCCTCATGGCAGCAACCCATAATTCGACCTTTGACGAGCCGTTCTACCAACCGGCGGATAAGTTTTTTGCCGAGAACCACAAAATCGGCCTCACCTTCGACGACATCACGCTGGCCACCCTTTATTCGGAGATTCTCCCGCGCGACACCCAGTTGACCACCACCCTGGCCGACACCCTGCCCCTGAACATCCCGGTCATCTCCTCCGACATGGACACCGTGACCGAATCGCGCATGGCCATCGCCCTGGCGCTCAACGGCGGGCTGGGCTTGATTCATTACAACATGCCCGAACGCCAGCAGTTGTCCGAAGTCAGCCGCGTCAAAAACCACGTTCACGGTCTCATTCAGGATCCCATCAAGATTTCGCCCGACCAACTCATCGGCGATGTGCTGGAACAAATTGAACACCGGAAATTCGGTTTCAGCACCTTTCCCGTGGTGGATGGCCAGGGCAAACTCGTCGGATTGCTTTCCGGCCATGTCGTCAAGCCGCGTTACGCCTCCAAAAAAGTTTCCGAGGCCCTCACCCCGCGCTCCCAGGTGCATTGCATCCTGCGCAAGGAACTGGGCAAGGACCCCATCGCCCGCGCCGATAAATTTTTCACCGAGCACATCGGCATTCACAAACTGCTGGTGGTGGATGAGTCCGATCATTTGCACGGCCTGATCACCATGAGCGACGTCGAGCGGATCACCCTGGAACGCAAGGCCCAGTTCAAACCCGCGCGCGACGCCCACTTCCGCCTGATTTGCGGCGCCGCCGTTTCCGCCACGCGCAACGCCTTCGGCGAACTGGATCGCGACCGCATTCTGGCCCACGTGGGCGGGCTGATTGAGCGCGGCGTGGACACCGTGGCCGTGTCCACCGCGCACGGTTTTAGCAAGGGCGTGGGCGACACCGTGCGCGTGTTGCGTGAGGCGTTCCCCAAACTCCCCATCATCGCCGGCAACGTCACCAGCGCCGCCGGGGTGGAATACCTGGCCGAAAGCGGTGCCAACTGCATCAAGGTCGGCCAGGGGCCCGGCTCCATCTGCACCACGCGCATGGTCGCCGGCGTGGGCATCCCGCAAATGACCGCCCTCCATGTCTGCGCCCGGGCGGCGGCCAAAAAGAAAGTCGCCATCCTGGCCGATGGCGGCATCACCAAGTCCGGCGACATCGTCAAGGCCCTCACGATTGCCCAGGCCGTGATTTGCGGCGGCCTCTTTGCCGGCTGCACGGAAGCCCCCGGCGAAGTCATTGAAATCAGCGGCAAGATTTACAAACACTACCGCGGCATGGGCAGCCTCGCGGCCATGAAAGCCGGTTCGGCCGCCCGCTACGGCCACGAAAAAAATCCCACGCAGAAGGTCGCCCCCGAGGGCGTCGAGGCGCTCAAGGAATCCTGCGGCTCCGTGGACCGCGTGCTCGCGCAGCTCATCGGCGGCATCCAATCCGGCATGGGCTATCTGGGCGCGGCGAACCTGGCGCAACTGCGGGAAAAAGCCCGCTACATCCGCGTCAGCCCCGCCGGCCAGCGCGAAGCCGCCCCCCACGACGTTGTCGAGTTGAAGACCGGGCATTGAAACACGCTTTTGACCGCTCCATTTCAACTTTGCCCGGCGCGGAGAAGCGGTTGCGACGCGATCATTTGACGATGTCAAATTTGACGGATTCCATGTCAATCCAGACTTTGCCGCCGCCCCAAAAACAAAAGCCGAGGTCCAGGCGCTTGGCCGTTTTCGGCACGGCGCAGGTGACGGTGAATGGGGTCCAGTCGAGCGTGCCCCGCAGGTGGCGGTCGTTGACCATGCTGTCATTGGCCAGGATTTTGTAATTATCCGCGCGGGACGCCATCTGCGAGTTGGAATTCCGCCAGGCGGTGGAGGAGGGATTGGCCTCGCTGGATCGCGGAGCGCGCGTTCCGTTGGAAGAAGCCCGCAACCGCATTCCCCAATGGATTTCCAAGTATTCCTCTCCGACGATGCGTTGAGCGAGATTGGCTCTATCTCCCCGTAGCGGCGTCTTGGCCGAGCGCCGCATTATGGTAAGCGTCAAAAGGGCTACAGGGTGGGGATTGGCCGGGGTGGACTAATCCCAGATTCGACTGATCTGTTGGGCATCTCCCAAGGCCACCATGTAATGGTAATTTCCAGTACCACAGCGCTTTTCCAGTTGCCACACGATGCGGCGGGCTTGCTCCTCGGTTTCCCTGGGGCCGCGGCAATAGAAGGGCTTGCCTTCACGTCCAAAGGTGAAGTGTCGGCCACACTGGCCGGCGTGTAATCCACCAAAAACCCGGGCTGCCTTTTTGTAATCCGGGTGCGGTGCGAACCCCAGTCCTTGGGCGTATTGAGCGGCCTGCTCGACTAACTGTCGAGCGCACTCCGGCTCCACCGAGACCATCGGAAAATCGGACTCGTAATGTCCCCGGATGCGTTGGAGATAATCCTGCCGGTCACAGCTTTCATAAACGGCTAGTTTTATTCCCAAGCAGCCCACGTCCACCAGAAAGATGCCCGCTTCGACCCGCTGGCCTGCCGACTTGAATCGGGCGACGATGACCCAGCCGATACCTTGTTCAAAAAGGTCCTTTGGCCAAAGCGCTTCGTGCATCGTCATGAGGGGAGATTACATCACGGGAAGCGCAACCCCAACTATGGAGTGCCGCCTTGAGTGCTGCCGACGGCAGGTTTCCAACGGCTGGGCAGCACGTCTTTGACCTCGTGGTTTTTCATGGCGGGCAAGCGGCCCAGCACATCGGTCAAATATTCCTGGGGGTTGATGCCGCGGCGGCGACAACTTTGAATGATGGTATAGATGACCGCACTGCGCCAACCGGCGTCGGGATGGCCGATGAAGAGCCAGCGCTTGCGACCCACCACAGAGGGCCTCACATCGTTTTCGACGTTGTTGTTGTCGATCTGAAATTGACCGTCGCGCAGATACCCCACCACCGCCGAGTATTCCTTGAGGAAATAGTGGACCGCCTTGCCCAAGCTGCTCTGGGGCAGGAAACGCGGCTGGGCGCGCAACGCCAAAGCCCGCTGCTTCATCGCCCGCCACAAGGCCGGGGCCTTTTGCCGACGCACGGCTTTGCGCTCCGCGCGACTCAGGTCGCGCGTCTCATCCTCAATGCGGTAGAGTTGCCGGATCTGGCCAATGAACCAAACGGCCTCGGCGCACGACTCTTCCGCCGCTTTGTACCATCGTCTCCGAACATGCGCCAGACAACCCAGGCGCTTAAGCGCGGCGGGTCGTTGCCGCCGCAGCGAATCGTAGACGGCATAGGCATCGGTTTGGATGGTGCCTCGAAAATCAGCCAGGCGTTTCTCCGGGCCTTCCCGTCCCCGGCCCGTGCAAAACTCCAGGAACACATCGCCCTGGGGGTGGGAGTAAAACCACAGGTAACCCGTGGCCGCTTTGCCTTTGACCTCCGGATCGAGCACCTTGACGGGGGTTTCGTCCACTTGCAAGTAACCGGTGGCTTGGAGTTCCTCCCAAATGCCGCGATAAATGGCCAGCAGGAGAAAGGCGATCTTCTCGACCCATTGCACCATTTGCTGGCGCGGGATGATGACCCCGTGCCGCTCGCGAAAAATCCGTTCCAGCGTGTAATAAGCGATATGGTCGTCAAAGCGGCTCAGCAGCAGGTAAACCGCCAGCCCCAGCCCCAGCTTGCTTTGCGGCACCAGGCGCGGGGGCAAGGGGGCGATGCTGATCGTCGCCGGCGCGCACGCGCACGCATGAGCGTATTTGGGCCGAACCGTCTCCTTGCACACGAGCTTGGCGGCAACGTATTCGTATTCGGTGGTGACTTCCTCCCCGATTTTACGTCCGGGTTCCTGACACGTGCCGCACACCTGGTTGGCGGGTTCCAAGATTACGCGCTGCACTTCCAGTTGCACCGCCGGGAGGGGATGCCGGCGCTGGCGGAGTTCCCGTTTGAGTTTTTCTTTGTCCGGCGGGGGCAGGTCGGGTTCCAGCACGTCCCGGCTGACGGGCGGTGGTCGTTGGTTATGTTCTTGCAAGTCCCCCGTCACCTGCCGCAACTGCTCCTCCTGCTCCGCGTTAAGCTTATCGGCCTTGGGGCCGAACAACTGCCGTTTCAGTTCGGCGATATAGGTGCGCGCCGCCGCCAATAACTGCTGCTGCTCAATTAACGATTGCTGCTGCTGGTCTAACTGCGCCTGCAGTTGGCAGGCATATTCGAGCAACTCCGGGGGCGCGCCGGCAAACTCCCGTTGCAACTCCTCCCGGCTCTTCATGCCTGCAGCGCCTCCCGAAAGTCCCGCCGCAACGGATAGAGATAAAGGTCTTTGACCGGCGCTTGAATACAGGTGTGCCGGTCTTGGCGGGTCCGGCCCGTGGTGGTGCCGACCGCCAGCCAGTTGGCGGCGCGATAGGCTGTGCCCCGAAACCGCTCGCGTTCCACAAACGTCTCCAGCGCGGCGATGGGATGTCCATACTTGGCCTGCCAGTCGCGGCTGAGCCGCCGGCTCACCCGCCCCAACAACCAGCTGGCCAGATGCGGGACCCGGACCGAAGGTAAAATCAGAAAGCGGGTGTTGTTGGCCAGCAGCCCCAGATTGCGTTTTTGCTGTGCGACCGACCAGCCAATAAACTGGTCGCGGGCCTGACACTTCCAAGCGGCCGCGCCAAAGACCAGACAGGCCAGCGGCTGGCCTTGACCGTCGCGCGCCACGTATTGCAGGTTTTCGCCCACCGCGCCGCCAAAACCCAAATAATGGTGCCGGCCCAGCGCGGCCCGGACCCAGGCACGTTCGGCGGCTTGGGCACTGACCTCGTGAAGCGTCAGCCTTCCCAACTGAGCCAAAGCGCAGTCCAGGGGACGGTCTTCCCCCTCCCCGGGGACGGGAAGTTGGGACTGGCACCGCATCCGATGGGTGGGGATCTGGCGGCGGGGCGGCAGGGCAATGAAACCGCGCTGGTGGAGCTTGAGCAGGAGGGTGCGCGCGGCCATGTCTTTCAACTGCCCCACACCATTGCGCCAGTCCCAGTGCGTTGCCAACGCCTGCGACAAACGCCACCGACTCCAGCCCGGATTTTGCTCCAGCCATTGACGAATCAATGCCAGGTCCGGTTCGCTCACCCTCCGGCCTTGCACGACCAAACTTTCGCTCATGGCTTGGAAAGTAAACCACGAAAAAACCGGAGTCCAGTCCAAAATAATAAATCACACCCGGTGCCACGGACGCCGAGAAGCGCTCTCGATCCCGTGAATGAGCAACGTCAGTTCCTCCGGACGCAGACTCTGGCTTTTGCCCTCGCCCGCAGGCGCAGCGAAAGTCCCGGCCTCGAGCCGTTTGCTTAAAATCCAGAGTCCCGACCCATCATACGTCAAAATCTTGAGCCGGTTGCGCCGTTTGTTCAGGAAGACGAACCAATGGCCCGAAGTCGGCTCCTCTCCCAACACGGTCTGCACCCAGGCATACAGACCATTGAAGCCCTGGCGCATATCCATGGCCTGCACGGCCACGAAAATCCGGGTGGCGGGAGATAGACTCAGCATGGCGAACGCAACCCTTCCAAGACCGAGTGAATCCAAGCCGGCGTCGCCGTCGCGGTGAACCGCGCCACCGCTCCCGTCGGTAAACTAATCTCTGCCGCCCAGTTCTGCGGCGAAAACTCAGCCGTTACTTTGAGTTCCTGAAAGACGGGAGCCACCGTGACCGGTGGCCGGGGCTGGGCAAATCGTCGGTCATAGACCCAGTAGTGCAACCGGTTCCGGGATAAACCGTGGTGCTCGGCAAAAGAACCCAAGGCAAGATCGCTGGCGCGATACCGTCGGATCCAGTCACAAATCTCCTCTCGTGTGTAGCGACGATGAGCGGGCGAATCGTTCTTCATTCCGCCACTTTAGCCGAGCCCCAGCCCGCCCGCATAGAAGGCAGCCCCTTTACCGCTTACGCATTATGACCTCCAAACGGCAGGGTGGTTGTAACTGCCCTGCCTCAACCTTGCCATTATCCCAACTCCGCCTCGCGCCCCGCGCCTCCATCCGCTCAGCCCAGTTTTAGTTTCTTCCAATATTCCCGTCCCTTCCCCCGGCGTTCATCTGCGTCCATCTACGGTAAAATTCCCTCGGTCTGTTACGGTGTCGGCACGCCAAAAACCAGCTTGCGCACCACCTGGTTCCCCGTGTCCGCCACATATATATTCCCGGCGGAATCCACCGCCACGCCGCCGGGACTGTTGAAACGCACGGCCGCCCCCGCCCCATCGGTCGCCCCGCCCGGGCCCGCCTGCCCCGCCAGCGTGGTCACCAACCCGCCGGGCGTGATTTTGCGGATGGCGTTGTTGCCGGTGTCCGCCACCAATAGGTTGCCATTGTCATCCACCACTAAACCTTGCGGATTCCAAAACCGCGCGTTATCCCCCAGCCCGTCGGCGCGCCCGGGATAGCCGGGCAGACCGGCCAGCGTGCTGACCACGCCGGCGGACGAAATCTTGCGGATGGCGTTGTTGCCGCTGTCCGAAACATACACATTGCCGGCCTTGTCCACCGCCACCCCGTAGGGGGCGTTAAACTGGGCCTGGCTCCCGGGACCATCCAAATTGCCGCTGACGCCGGCCTGACCGGCCAGTGTGCTGACCACGCCGGCGGGGGTGATTTTCCGGAGGGTGTCGTTGCTCATGTCCGCCACCAGGACGTTGCCCTGCCCGTCCACGGCCAACCCCCAGGGATTGCGAAACCGCGCGCCGGCACCGCTGCCATCCTTCGCGCCCGGATGCCCGGCCAACCCCGCCAGCGTGCTCACGTCGCCGTCCGGGGTGATTTTTCGGATCAAATTATTCGCCGTGTCGGCCACATAAACATTGCCATCGCCATCCACCGCCAGACCAAAGGGCGCCCAGAAGCGCGCCACCTCGCCGTCACCATCCGTGTCGCCATGGCTGGCGGAATCTCCGGCCAGCGTGGTCACCACGCCGTCCGGAGCGATTTTTCGGATCGTGTTGTTGGCGGTGTCGGCCACATAGAGATTGCCGGACAAATCGGCGGCCACGCTGTTGGGCAGCCGGAACCGCGCCTGCTGACCCGCGCCATCCGCCGACCCGCCCACCCCGGCCCGCCCCGCCAGGGTGCTCGTGTTCCAAGCCGGCTGCGGCGCGACCACCGGCGGGTTGGTCACCACGGGCGGGGGAACGACGGGGTTGGAAACCACCGGTGCCACCGGCGGCACCACCACCTTGACCGGCGCAGGTGTGGGCGCGGGCCGCGATTTCCAGCCCAGCCAGACCAATCCCGCCAGTGCGGCCGCAATCCCAACGACTTTAAATCCCGCCGGCAGCGAAAACCACCCGTCCGCCACCCCGCCCCGCGAACCGCGCGGGCCCGCCGGCGCGCGGTTTTCCCGGATGCGCTGCAAATCTTTCACCACATCCCGCATGTCGGCATAGCGGTCGCGCAATTCCCGGGCCATGCAGCCTTCCGCGACCGCCGCCAACCCCCGGTCCGCCTGCGGATTCAGGCTCGTGACCGGCCGCGGCGGGCCGGCGATGATCTGGTCCAGAATCTCCCGCGTGCCCCGACCCGTATAGGGCGGGTATCCGGTCAACATTTCGTAGAGCAGCGCCCCGAAGGAATAGATGTCGCAGCGCGTGTCCTCCGCGTCCCCCGCCGCCACCGCCGGCGACATGTAGGGCGCCGTCCCCTCGAGATTCCGGCCGCCCACCTCCACCATCGAGTCATTGAACACCGTGCGCGCCAGCCCGAAATCCGCCAGACACGCCGCCCCGCCCCCCGCCAGCAGGATGTTCGCCGGCTTCAGGTCGCGGTGGATGATGCCATTGCGGTGCGCGAAACTCAGCCCCTCCGCCACCTGCATGGCCAGGTCCAGTATAAATTCGGTAGCCAACGGTTTGCCCGGCGTGATCCGGCCGGCCAGGCTGCCCTGGTCGAAATAGGGCATGACGAAGTAAGGGCCTTCCGCCCGGTCGGAAATCGCCAGCACCGGCACCACCTGCGTGTGCCGCAGGCGCTTCAGATGCCCGGCCTCCTTGAGAAAGCGGTAAACCACATTCGCATTGGACACCAAGTCCGAGCGGACCATTTTCACCGCCACCTCGCGGCCGCTGGCGGTGTCCCGCGCCAGCAAAACCACGCCCATGCCGCCACCGCCCAGCACGCGCAGGATTTCAAATTGATCCAAAACCGCCAGAATGCCCGGCCGGGGCGGCGGCAACAGCATCCGCTGCGCGATCAACTCGGCCACCGGCCCGGCAAACACCGAAACGGGCGGCACAAACGCCGGTGGCAGCTTCGCGTCTTCACTCATGTCCCGGTTCCCTTCCGGCCACCGGCGACTTTGGCCAGCGCCCCGGCGAGCAACCCCCGGGTGGGTTCATCCAACCAGGGCTGTCCGCCGGCCCAGGCAAGCCCGCGCTCCAAATCGGCATCCGGCAATTGCGTGATGCGCGTGTTCAACCGCACCAGCGCTGCGGCAATGCTCGAGTAATACAACACGGCGGCAATTTCACCCGGCAACGCGCTCTCCGGTTGATCCATGTTCGCCCGCGCAAAATTTTTGACCAATTGCAGCAGCTCCACCAACGGGGTCGGGTGCTGAAAGAGATCCGCAAAACTTTTCAGCAGCAGGCTCTGCGCCTCGCTCCGAAGCCGCAACTGCGCGGCCGCCCGGTCGTCAAACGCCCCCAAATCCACCAGCATCGGGGCGGACATCTGGTGCCGGAAAATCGCCGCCAATTCATCCGGCCGCCAGAGCCGGGCGCACTCCCCCCCCGCCGCCATTAATGTGGCCAGCTTGTCCGCGCGGCTCTGATTCACCGCCGCCGAGGAATCGAAGTCAGACATGTCGGTTCCAGTCATTGGTACGCGCGAAGGGTCGGCATCTTGCATAAAATCTCAACCTCGCTTCGCCAATCGGCCCAGAAAATCCTCGAGCGCCTGAATCTCAACCGCCGCCGCGGCGTCCTGGCCCGCATATTCTTTGATCACCCGGCCCAGATGAGCCTTGAAAATCCGTTTGGCGCTCAACAGGGTGTTCGAGGCGTCGGTGGGGGATTTCAGGGCGAAACGCTCGATTAATTGGTCGTAAGCCGGCGGTTCCGTGCCGTTGAAAATCGGCTCCAGCAGGCGCACACAGAACATTTCCCAAATTTGACCGCGCCGCGGCTGCTCCGGGCCGGGTTGACGGCAATCCGCCTCCATCCGCTGCAGCGTCTCGGTCAGCACCGCCCGCGCCCAGGCAAGGTCGAAAGCCTCGGAAGGAGCCTCCGGCTCCGGCAGTTCGCGCTCCAAATCCTCAATCGAAACCGCCGAATGCTTCATTTCCGCGCGGTTTAAGTAATCCAGCACGAAATTGCGCAGGCTCGCCTTGAGAAAATCGCGGAAGCGCCCCCGGTTTTGATCCGCCCGGCGCAACCAGTCCGCCTGGATCAGTTTGTCACCAGCAAAATCCTGGAGCAATTGTTCCGCCTGATCCTTGAGCGAGGGGAACGTCGCCGCCAGAAAAATGCGCAACGGCTGCCGGTAGAGCCGGATCAACCGGTCCAAAGACGCCTCATCCGCCGCCGCCGCCCGGCCGAGGTCGGCCCAGTCGGTCCGCGGAAAGATCGTGGTTGCTGACGGTTCACGTGCCATGCGCTTAAAACACCAACCCCAGTATGCCGCATCCTCCGGGAATTGAAAATGAAAACAGGGGGTGGGTCACTTTGAAATTCGCCATCAACCAGCTAAAATGGGCGCCCCCACCAAATTGGCCGAAAAAATTCCATTTTCCCGTCTTAATCTGCGTCCATCTGCGGTCAAAAAACCTTTATTCCTTGCATTCGTAAGCGTCACACCATCCGCCTCTTGACGGGTTTGGTGCAGAGGCTGCAGAGGTGTGAGCGAGATATGCTCTGACGATTATGCCGCGAGCGGTTGGGCTTTCTGCTTCTGTTGTTTAGCCCAGGCTTCCGGCGTGACTTCGTGGATCTGGTGGTTGGTCATGTGTGGCAGGCGGGTGAGGACATCCCGGAGATAGGCATAAGGGTCCAGACCCCGGCGGCGGCAGCTCTCAATGACCGTGTAAATGATGGCGCTGTTTTCCCCGGACCCGGCCTCGCCGACAAAGAGCCAGTTCTTTTTACCCAGGGCAGTTGGTCGGATGGCGTTTTCCACCAGATTGTTGTCGATCTCCACCCGGCCATCGGTCAGATAAACGGTGAGCGTTGACCATTGGTTCAGGGCATAGTCCAGCGCGCCGCCCAGCAAACTTTGCGGCAGGTGTTTGCCGCTGGTTTTGAGCCGTAGGAACATCCGGTGAAGTCGTTCGACAATGGGCCGGCTTTGGTGTGCCCGCACGGCCGCCCGCAACCGGGGACCGGCCCGCTGTTCCCGCAACCGGGCTTCAATCTGGTAGAGGTGCTGGATTTGGCGCAGGAGCAAAATCGCCGTGCGGGAGCCGGTTTCGGCCGCCTCGAAAAACTTGCGCCGGACATGCGCATAGCAACCGGCCAGTTTGATCGTGTCGCCCCGGCCCTTGGTAAAGGCGGGATAAGCGGAATAACCATCGCATTGCAGGGTGCCCGTAAAGTTGCCGGGGATCAGGTGGTCCAAGCAGGTCGCCGCCCGGCTGGTTTCCCAGCGAAAAACCACGTCCCCTTGGGGGCGGCTGCCCGTCCAGAGATAGCCTTGTCGGGCCCGACCAAAACCGGGCTCCAAATAATCAATGGGCGTTTCATCCACCTGCACATAACCACCGGCCAAAACTCCCGTGTGGATTTGTTCATAGATGGGTTTGAGCCAGTCGGCGACCAGCGCCACCCACCGGGCGAGTGTTTGCCGGGCCAGGGGCACCTGATGCCGCCGGGCGTAAATTTGTTCCTGCCGGTAAAGCGGCAGATGATCACAGTATTTGGCCACCACCACCTGGGCCAGCAAACCGGGCGCGGCCAGGCCGCGTTCCTGCAACTTCTCGGGCAAGGGGGCGATGACCGGGGCCTGGTCCAAGTCCGTCCGGGACACGTACTTTTTGCGGATGATCCGGCGGCGGAGAAAGCGGGCCGGTTCATAGTCGAGCTGTTCGCTGACTTCCTGGCCGATGCAGCGCCATTGTTCCGGCGCGGTCTTCACGGGCTCGGGCTCAATGATCTCCTCCACCACCGGCAGATGCTCCGGCAACCGGGGCGCGCGGGCGGGCCGGGCGGCCTTGGGCGGACGCACAGGTTCCAGTCGTGCCACCACCGGCTCCGCTGGGGCGCTGGGCAGGTTCTCCGCCAGTTGCAGGAGCAGTTCCAGTTGCGCCGGATCGAGTTGCTCGCTGGATTTGCCAAACAGCCGGCGGGCCAGGGCGTCGAGCTTCTGCCGCAGCAGGACGATCAATTGCTCGGCCGCCGCCAGCTTTTGCTGGCACGCTTGCAACTCACTGGCGAGCTCGGTTTCGCGCGGGGTCATCGGTTGTACTATCTGACACAATAGTATACTTGTCATTCAAACTTTTTTGCAAAAAGTTTTCAATCCGCGCGTTCGTACCACGGCCGGAATTTGGCCCCGCGCAAATCCACCCCGTCGGTCAGCAAGGCCAGCGCCTGCGGGGTCAAACTCAGTTTGGTCACCTGCGGCTCCAGGTGCTTGGGCCAGGTGTCAGCGAGCGGTCAAAACCGGCCAGGGCAGAGCGGATGAAAACCGGCCATTTTGAGGGAAGCATTGCGTTGCGCGCCGAGAGCACGGCACATGGACGCGATGAATCAACTCAACATGAGCCTGCAACACTCAATCTCAACCTTGGCGGCCAATGGCTGGTCCCGACGGCGGATCGCCCGTGAACTGGGGATCCACCGGGAGACCGTCGCCCGGCATCTGGGGCTGGCCAGTCCAAAACCAACCATTCCGCTCATCGGCTCCGACCCAGCCGTGGATTCAAAACCGGCCATTCCGCTCGCCGGGTGTGCCTCGGTCGTGGATTCAAAACCAGCCATTTCGCTCACCGGGGATTTGGCCCTGGCTCCGGCCGCTGGCCGGCAAAGTTTGTGTGCGCCCTTGGAAGCGGTCATCACGCAGGCGGTGCAGGCGGGGCTGTCCGCCCAGCGCATTTATCAGGACTTGGTGGCGGGCCATGATTTCGGCGGCGGTTATCATTCGGTGCAGCGGTTCGTGCGGCAGTTGGCGGCCAGCCAGCCGGTGCCGTTCGTGCGCATGGAAGTGGAGCCGGGACAGGAAGCCCAGGTGGATTTTGGCTTGGGGGCGTGGGTGCTGGTGCTGGACAAACGCAAGCGCCCGCATCTGTTCCGGATCGTGTTGAGCCATTCCCGGAAAGCTTACAGTGAAGTGGTCTGGCACCAGACCACCGAGTGCTTTATCCGCTGTCTGGAAAATGCGTTCCGCTTTTTTGGCGGGGTGCCCGGCACGCTGGTGGTGGACAACCTGCGCGCGGCCGTCACGCGGTCGGACTGGTTTGATCCCGAACTCAACGCGAAGGTGGCGGAGTTCTGCCGGCACTATGGCACGGCGATGCTGCCGACGCGGCCGGCCATGCCGCGGCACAAGGGCAAGGTGGAGGCGGGCGTGAAGTTCGCCCAGAACAACGCGCTCAAAGGCCGCAGCTTTGCCAGTCTGGCCGCCCAAAATCTGTTTCTGGCGGAATGGGAAAGCAGCGTGGCCGACACGCGCATTCATGGCACCACCCGCCAGCAAGTGGGCAAGGTGTTTCAAGCCGTGGAGCGCGCCCGCCTGCGCCCGCTGCCCGCGGGTTTGTTTCCGGTGTTTGAAGCAGCGCCCCGCGCGGTGCATCGGGACGGTTACATCGAGTTGCAGCGGGCCTATTATTCAGTGCCGCCCGAGTATGTGGGCCGGCAGGTCTGGGCCCGCTGGGAGGCCCGTTTGCTCCGGGTGTTCAACCAGCGCCGGGAAGTCATCGCCGTGCATGCCCTGGCCGAACCGGGCAAGTTTGTGACCGACCCGGCCCATCTGCAATCCCCGTACCGCCGGATCATTCAACACAGCCTGGAGCATCTGCTGGACCGGGCGCGGCTCATCGGCCCGCACACGGGCAGTTGGGCCGAAGCCATGGCGCAACAACGCGGTCCCATCGGCACGCGGGTCTTGCACGGCCTGTTGGCGCTGGCCCAAAAGCATCCGGCCAAAGCCTTGGAAAGCGCGACCCAAACGGCGTTGCATCATGGCACCTGGCGCTGGCGCGACCTGCGCACGTTGCTGGCGCAAACAGCCCCGGCCCCGCAACTGGACTTTTTGGAAACCCATCCGCTGATCCGCAACCTGGACACTTACCGGGACTGTGTGCCCGATTGTTTTACCGCCACCATCATTCCCCTGAATCCCCCATGAACCACCTCGAAAACTCCCTCCAACAACTCCGGCTTTCCGGCCTGTGCCAAACCCTGGGCGTGCGCCTGCAAGAAGCCGCCGCCAATCGGCTGAGCCATGCCGAGTTCCTGGAGCTGCTTTGCCAGGACGAACTGAACCTCCGGCAGCAACGCCAGTTGGACCGCCGCACCAAGGCCGCCGACTTTCGCCGCTTGAAAACCCTGGAGGACTTCGACTGGAGCTTCAATCCCGCCGTCCATAAACCAGAGATTTTCGCCCTGGCCACCGGCCGGTTCATCCGGGAAGCCAAGGATGTGTTGTTCCTGGGGCCGCCCGGCGTGGGCAAAACCCATCTGGCCCAGGCCATCGGCTACGAGGCCATCAAGATGAACTTTCAGGTGCTGTACCGCTCCATTTTCGATTTGGTGCGCGACTTCCTCCAAGATGAAGCCTTCAACCAGCAGGACAAGACCCTGCGCAAATATCTCAAGCCGGATTTGGTCATTATTGATGACATGGGCCTCAAACAGTTGCCCAAACACTCCGGCGAATATCTTTTGGAGGTGATCATGCGTCGCTATGAAAACCGTTCCACGATCATGACCAGCAACCGGCCGCTGGAAGAATGGGGCAAATTGTTGGGCGACGTGCCCACCGCCGGGGCGATTCTGGACCGGTTCCTGCACCATGCCCAAGTCGTCGGCATCACCGGCAAAAGCTATCGCGTCAAAGAAGCGCCGGGCCTCAGCCCGGAAAACCCGAAAACCCTGAAGCCGGTTGAACCTTCGACCGCCGGGGCCGCGAGCTAAGGCTCGCCGCTCGGCCCCGGCTCGTTTAACTGGCATTCGAAACCCCTTGCTTGTACCGCCAATAATGATATGAATTACTCACCTCAGGGTGGCTGGTTTTGAATCGCTCACCCCTGGCCGGTTTTCATCCGCTCGCTGACACATGCGTAGCGGCACCTCGGAAGAGTGCCGCAAAACAACTCCCTTGGGGGAAAGCCGGAACAGAAGCCAACGAAGGAAACGAGGAAGACACCGAACCGGGGGAATTTTAAACCGCGAACCACACGAAATACGCGAACGTTTTGACCGAATGAACCGAAGGAACAGCAGGGGATTCCAGTTTTCAAAGCCCGTAGGGCTGCCATATTTGTAGAA
>Ga0302279_10002705_pt1 | contig 23070 bp, 24 predicted proteins | sample III_Bog_N3_3_FD_194541 | JGI IMG/M metagenome (GOLD analysis project Ga0302279, IMG submission 194541) | Peat permafrost microbial communities from Stordalen Mire near Abisko, Sweden - III_Bog_N3_3 | ecosystem: Environmental > Terrestrial > Soil > Wetlands > Peat | place: Sweden: Abisko...
GGTGCGACGCAAATCCCACGCCACCCCCGTCGAGCGCAGGACCGGACCGGTGACGCTGAGTGAGAGCGCCTCTTCGGCGGTGATGGGAGCGACGCCCACCATGCGCTCGCGAAAGATCGGCTGACCAGTGAGCAACTGGTCGTATTCGTACGTGCGCTCGTCGATCGTGTCACAGATGACCGTGACGTCGTCCTTCCAGCCGTCGGGTAGGTCGGCCGCCACGCCACCGGGGCGCACGTAGTTGAGGTTCATTCGAAGACCAGCGGTCTTCTCGAAGAAGGCGAGAATGATCTCCCTCTCGCGAAGTCCGTAGATCATCATCGAGGTGGAACCGAGGTCCATACCATTGGTCGCCATCCATACCAGGTGCGAGGACATGCGATTGAGTTCGCTCATCAACATTCGGATCCAGATGGCACGCTCGGGGACCTCGATACCGAGCAACTTCTCAACCGCGAGCGAGTAGTTCAACTCGTTGATCACCGGCGACAGGTAATCCATGCGCGTAACGTTGGTCGCACCCTGGATGTAGCTCAGTTCCTCGCCCGTCTTTTCCATCCCGGTGTGCAGGTAGCCAATGACGGGCTTGCAGCGAAGGACGTACTCACCGTCGAGTTCGAGCATGAGTCGCAGCACACCGTGGGTGGACGGGTGCGAAGGGCCCATGTTGATGATCATGGTCTCGTCGTCGCGGCGCTCGACGTCGATGGAGTTGGGGTCGATGTGCAGGTCGTTGCTGCGAAGCACCGCACCGATCTCTCGGCCGAGCTCGTTCGTCGCGGTGTTCTCGCGGCGCTGTAGCTCTTGCTCACCCTCGGAGGTCTCAGCGACGAGCAGCTCGTCGCGTTCGATCGCGCGTACGGTCGGTTCGCTCATCGCGGTCCCGGCGCTTCCTTGAACTGCACGGGCACGTTGCCCACGCCGTAGTCCTTGCGCAGGGGGTGACCCTCCCAGTCCTCGGGCATCAAGATGCGCGTCAGGTCGGGGTGGTTCGTAAAGATGATGCCGAACAGGTCAAAGACCTCACGCTCCATCGCTTCGACACCCGAGTAAAGCGCAAAGAGCGACTCGACCTCTGGCTCGTCGTCGCCCGCTTGGACTCGGATGCGAACACGTTCACGCTTGGAGAGGCTGAGCATGTTCGTGACGACTTCGAACCGGGTCGCCACCACGCCCTCGGGCAGCGGACGGTCCATGTGGTTGAGGTAGTCGACCCCGCACACGTCCACGCACATCTCGAACCCGTCGTTCTTGAACGACTCGACCAGCGCGAAGTACTGCGCACGTGTGGGAAAACACGCCAGGTCCGCGGCCAGACCATCACTGGTCAGTACGCCTGGGGGGGCCGTGGGAGCAAGGGAGGTCACTTCGGCGTTCCCACCCTCACCGCGACGGGTACCTCTGGAGTCCAGAGGTTCTGCGCATCTTCGACGTGCGTGGGACGACCTTCGCTGCGACGCTGCATGATCTCACCAGTGCGGATCTGCTCGTGCAACGTGAGGATCGCGTGCATCAGGGTCTCGGGGCTCGGTGGACAACCCGGTGCGTACACGTCCACCGGCACGATCTGGTCGACACCCTGGACGATGGCGTAGTTATTGAACAGGCCACCGGTCGACGCGCACACGCCCATCGAGATGACCCACTTGGGTTCCATCATCTGGTCGTAGACCTGACGAAGCACCGGGGCCATCTTCTGCGAGACCCGACCAGCGACGATCATGAGGTCGGCCTGACGCGGTGAGTTGCGAAAGACCTCCATGCCGTAGCGCGCGAGGTCGAAGTCCGCCCCGCCCGCGGACATCATCTCGATCGCACAACACGCGAGACCGAACGACGCCGGCCACACCGACGCTCGACGCGCCCAGCGAACCAGGTCTTCGAGTTGGCCCGTCAGGAAGTTGTGCTGGAGATCCTCGAGGCCCACGCGTTAAGCCGCCTGTTCGGGGTCTTGACCAATGCGCACAATGGTGGAGGAACTCGTGCGAGCCGGCATGCCGGGCGTGAGGTGCTTGACGGGACCCCACTGCAGCGCGCCCTCGCTCACGAGGAACACCAGGGCGCCAAAGACGGTCACCGAGAAGGTGAGGACCTCGATGAGTCCAAAGACGTGCAGCTGGCGAAACACGACGGCGAAGGGGTACATGAAGACCACTTCGATGTCAAAAATCACGAAGATCATCGCGACCAGGTAGAAACGGACGGGGAATCGCTGTGGAGGCTCGTTTTCGGGGACGATCCCACATTCGTAGGGCGCGCGCTTCGCGTCCGTGGGTCGCTTGTGCGGCGCCAACCAAGCCGATGCCACAAGTGAACCCGACGCAAAAAGCACCCCGAGAATCAGGAGTCCCAGTAGGGGTAAGTACTGGTCCACCGAACCTTTTTATCAGACTTGAACAGACCCGAGGTTGCGGAGCCCCGGGACCAACGGCCTAGGCTCGTCGCGTGGCAAAACTCAACGACACCGTGTCGACGAACACGAACTACGACGTCGTGATCGTGGGCGCCGGACCGAGCGGCTCGGCGTGCGCCTACTGGCTCGCCAAGGCCGGATGGTCGGTGTGCCTCGTGGAGAAGAAGACGTTCCCGCGCGAGAAGACCTGCGGCGACGGCCTGACGCCGCGCTCGGTCTACCAACTCCAGGAAATGGGCCTCGAGCGCGACGTCGCCCAACACGGACACCGCTACAACGGGCTTCGCGCCTTCGGCTTCGGGGCCTCGTTGGCCATGAACTGGCCCGATCACCCCAAATTCCCCAACTACGGCTACACGATCACTCGTTTCAATCTCGACGGCATGGTCGCCGAGCACGCCGAGGAACTCGGCGCGGCCTTATTAAATGGTGTCGAAGTTGTAGACCTACTTGAACCCAGCGCGTCTCTGTGCGAAGGGCTGATAGGCGCCCAGGGCGTCGTCGTCAAAGAAAAGGACACCGGCACCGTCGCCGAGCTGCGAGGCCGCTACGTGGTCGTCGCCGACGGTCAGAACTCGCGGATCGGGCGCGAGATGGGCGTCACGCGCAACAAGGCCTGGCCCATGGGCATGGCGTTGCGCGGTTACTACACGAGCAGTCGTCACGACGAACCCTGGATCGACTCGCACCTGGACATTCGTGACCCCCAGGGAAAAGTCGTGCCCGGCTACGGCTGGATCTTTCCCCTGGGCGACGGCCGAGTCAACGTGGGCGTCGGCCTTCTGTCGACGGGTGGTGCCTGGAAGGGCGTGAACACCACCAAACTCCAGGAGTACTTCGTCGCCCAAGTGGCCAACGCGTGGGGACTCAACGACGAGACGTGCTGTGGACCGCCGACCGGTGGACGACTTCCGATGGGTCTCGCGCTCGGGCCCCACGTGGGCGCCAACACTCTCACGATCGGTGACGCCGCGGGCGCGGTCAATCCATTCAACGGCGAAGGCATCGCCTACGGCTACGAGACCGGTCGACTGGCGGCGAGTGTCGTGGGCGAGGCACTTTTCGCCAACGATCCCACGCTGCTCGCCCACTACGACGAGCTACTCGAGGAGGCCTACGGCGACTACTACAAGGTCGCTCGAGCCTTCGTGCGCGTCATCTCCGAACCGCGAATTCTTTCTGCGTGCGTAGGGGCGGGACTTCGTATCGAGCCGCTGATGAAACAACTGCTCGAGATCATGGCCAATCTCATGAGCAACGATCGCAGTGGTCCGGCCGAAGTTGGTTACCGAGCCCTCGTGCGCCTCGCCGACGTGGTACCCGAGCGCGCCTACCAGATGCTTCTGGGCGGATTGGGCGAGGACTGAGAACTACTCAGCGCGGCGCAGTCTCGTAGAAATCCTCGCCGCACCGTGGGCCGCCACCAGAAGAGCACCCAACATCGCCAGTCCAAGGACGATGAGCAGGACCGGTGCCACGTGGTTCGTCGAACCAACGACGGTGAACGAACTCGGCGACGAGCTCGACTTCGCCGGTGCACCGAGGACCGTGCCCGAAAAGAACCACGGCGCGTTCGCCGCGATGGAACCCCACCAGGTGAGGATGCCGACGAAGATCACCACCAGCACCACGTTCATCGCGAGCGCCAACGCACCGAGCAGCCGGGTGACTCGTACCTCGAGTTCGAGACGACGCGTCAGCGTGCCCACGTTCGCCGCCACGGTGAAGATCGCCGCCGCCACGAAGGCGAACCAGAAGTAGAACACGGTCCGCGTGGGCCAGAGAGGAGCCGCCCCATTGAAGTCGTGCATTTCGTGAGCCCAGACCACGATTCCTACGCTGAACACCAACGCGCACACGCCTACGAATGTGCTGGCGCGAAGTGGTGCGCGCACCCCACTCCAGCCCCGCGAGCGGATGAGGCGAATGAACGACGGCAACACGGCCATCCCCGCCGCCATTGCGATTCCGGCACTCGCGAGCGCGGCGATCGCGACCGCGTCGTACGCGACGCTGGGCAGCGTTTGCTCGTTCGCCGGTGTGACCCATTGCCAATGTTCGACGTACTTCGCGAAGACCGATCCCACGATGAGAAAGACGGCCCACGCCATAAGTACCGACCAGGCGGAGCCGACGATCGAGCGCCGCGTGCTGAGCGCGTCACCTACGACACCCGCCTCGCGGGCGTGCTCGACGACACCCGACTTCAGCATCGAGATCGACGCCTTCAGTGGAACTCGCTTTCCGCAATAGGTCTCTTCAAGCAGTGTGACGAACTCGACGCCGTAGCGCTCTCGCCAGCCTCTCGGGTACCACCGCAGATAAGACGCGTAGTTGGTCGTCTTATTCATGCGACGACCCCAGCGACCTCGAGGCGACTCGTCGCCACGTCGGTCACCCGTCGCAGTTCTCGAAGGGCCGCGACGAGCGCATTCGATCCATCACTGGTCAGTTGATAGGGGCGTCGACGAGCTTCACCTTCCAGGGCGACGATCAGACCTCGCTCCTCGAGTCGGGCGATGGCGCCGTAGAGGGCGCCCGGACTGAGCACGATGCCCGCGAACGCCTCGATGTCCTTAGAGAGCGCGTAGCCGTGCTTCGATCCCCCGGCGAGGCTCGTGAGGATCAACAACGGTGGGTCATTAGAACGCCGCAGTCCGGCGAGATGAGAAGAGGTCATGGCGTGATACTACTACGTGGAGAGTAGTAACGCAAAAAGTACTAGGCACGGGGGCCTCACGTCGGGGAGGCGAAGACCCGAGACCTGACGCCAATCGACCTGCCGTGCAACGAGTGCTTCGAAGGCGCAGGCGCGGAAAGGTCAGTCGCTGCAGTCATTCCCGTTAGCCTGAATCGATGAAGTCACGCCCTGCGGCCACGTGGTGACCGGGTGATCCCCACTTTCGTCATCTTCCTTCGCGAGGGCATCGAGGCCTCGATGATCGTGGCCATTCTCCTGTCATACCTGTCTCGCATCAACCAACGAAGGCACTTTCGCGACGTGTGGCTCGGGGTGGCGGCCGCGATGGTTCTCGTGCTCGCGGGCGGCTTCGGCGCCTTCTTTCTGATCAAGCAGTACGAAGGCTCCAACGTACAGACCTACTTCGAGACCGCGACCTACGTCATCGCGGCGGGCGTCCTTACGGGAATGACGTACTGGATGCACAAGCACGCGCGCACCATGGCTTCAGAACTCCAGGCGCGCAGCGACCTCGCCCTCACCAAGGGGACCCGATGGGGTCTCGGGGTGCTCTCGTTCCAGGCCGTGGGTCGAGAGGGTCTCGAGACGATGGTCTTTACCCTCGCCATCGTCTTTGCGAGCTCGCGCCAGGCGGCAACGCCGGTGCACGGCAACCTGCTGCTCGTAGGAGCCTTGCTCGGTCTCGGCGTCGCCCTCGCGCTCGCCTACGCCATGTACAAGATGGGCGCCAAACTGAACTTGCGAAAGTTCTTTCGGGTCTTGGGATTGATCTTGATGTTCTTCGCCGCGGGCCTGCTCGCCGACGCCGTCGAGAACTTCGAGCAACTCGGTTGGCTCAAATTCGGCAACCACGTGATGTGGAACTCGAGCGGAATCGTGACCGAGTCCTCGAGCGTTGGCGACATCCTGCATTCGTTGGTCGGATACGCCGATCGTCCGACGATCATGCAAGGAATCGTGTGGGTGGGCTACATAGTCTTCAGCGTCGCGATGTTCATCACGCTCAGCCGCGACCATGTGTCGCGCCACGCCCGCCACGAACAACGAGCGACCCTAGACGGCGGCCGAACCCGTCGACGTCATGCGCGCCAGCAAGGTGTTCACTAGGTTCACGACGAAGAGCTTGTCCTTGGGCCAGGAACCGACCAGCGCCCCGAGGGTCACCTCATAGTGGCCCGCGGTGATCTGGACCATCACCAGGTTGAGCGCGCCCGTGACGCCGGGCACGCTGAGCTTCTCAACGCCCCCTCGCGCGAAGCCCTTCACGAAGGTGAGGGGCCGCCAGTTGGTACCCGCGGGCACCCCCGCGATGTCACTCGAATACACCGCCTCGAGCAAGGCCGCGTTGGTCTGAGCGAAGCACGCGCCGAAGTTCGCGTCGCGCATCTCTGCGGTGTCCTTTCTCACCATGGTCGTCGTGCGGTAGTACTGCGTCGCCGACGCCACTTCCGCGCCGCCGTTCTGGCTCGACGCGTAGACCGGGGACGCGACCTGGTAGTCAGCTTGCTGGCCCGCGGTGCCGTACATGCGGTCCTTCGCGGCCGAGACCCCGAGACAGTGCTGGAACAACGTCGAGACCTTGGCCCAGGTGGAGTTCGCTGCGGGCGACGTGGTGACCGTCGTCGAGGTGATGACCTTGTCCGGTGAGCCGAACAAGTTGCTCAACAGTGAGTCCGACGCGGGCGACCAACCGCTCGGCAAGTCGCGCACGTCCAGGTTGACGGCCTTCGCGTCGGCGACGATCGCGGCACTCGGTGATCCCTTGGCGAAGAACGCGCCGATGCCGCCCGCCACCGAGGCGAGCAGCACCACTAAGACCACGGCGTAGATCCCCGCGCGGCGCCGGCGGCGCACGACGCGTCCGCCGTGTTGGCTAATCACGTCGGCGATGGCGTCGTGGTCGCTCGTCTTGGCGCTGCGCCAGCAGTAACGCACGCCGTCGGCGGTGGCGAAGAGGGCGAGTCCACGCGAGAATCGCACGAGTTGCACGTTGGCGAGTTCGCCCCAAGGCGTCTGCCACGCGACGGTCGGCTCGCCAGAGAGTTGCGTGAGTCCCTGCTCGTCGCCCAGCAAGGTTATCGGCGTCGTCGCTCCGTGGGGCACGAAGCTCGGGCGCACCATCCAGCCCTCGGAGCGAAAGGTCGTGCTCACGTCTTTGCGGCGATCTGGGCCGCCTCGCCCGCACACGCAATGGTCCTGTCGAGGTCCTCGTCGCTGTGGGCGAGGGACGTAAAGAGGATCTCGTAGGCGCCGGGCGCCAGTGCGACACCTTGGCGCAGCATGGCGTGAAAGAACGGACCATAGAGCCCGTTGTCACAGAGTTCACGCGCCTCGGCGAAGTTCGTCGGCGCGGGCACTTGCTCTCGCGACAGATACAAGCCCATCAGCGGTCCCGCGTTCGGGGTGAGCGCGAAGAGACCCGCCGAGGCGACCGCGTCCGCCAGGCCCGTGGCAAATCGCTCGACGCGCCCGGTGAGATCGGTGAGGTCCTCGCCGCTCACGAGTTCGAGTACCGCGGCACCCGCGGCGGTCGCGAGGGGATTGCCCGAGAGCGTACCCGCCTGGTAGACCGGTCCCTCGGGAGCGAGAGCGGAGAGCAGCCCCCGACTCGCGCCAAAGGCGCCGACCGGCAGTCCCCCGCCGATCACCTTGCCGAAGCACCACACGTCTGGGGTCACTGCGAAGAACTCCTCAGCGCCTCCGAGACTCAGACGAAAGCCGGTGATCACTTCGTCAAAGATCAACAGCGCGCCCACGCGATCACACTCCTCGCGAAGCGCCGCGAGGAAACCCGGCGCGGGCGCGACCAGGTTCATGTTCGCCGCCACGGGTTCGACCAAGACCGCCGCGACGCGCTCGTCGAGCGTGGGTACCTCGTTGTAGGGAGCGACGATGGTGTCCGCGACCGCGCCGGCGGTGACGCCCGCCGAACCCGGCAGACCCAGTTGGGCGACGCCGCTGCCGCCCGCGACGAGCAATGCGTCCGAGTGACCGTGGTAACAGCCGTCGAACTTGACGATCTTGTCGCGACCGGTGGCGCCGCGCGCGAGGCGCACCGCGCTCATCACCGCTTCGGTGCCCGAACTGACGAAGCGCACCTGTTCGAGTCCCGCGACTCGCGAGGTCATCGCCTCGGCGAGCAACACCTCACCGGGAGTCGGTGCACCGAACGTGGTGCCCAGGGTGACCGCTTCGCGAAGCGTCGCCACCACCGCGGGGTGCGCGTGACCGAGTAGCGACGCGCCGTAGGACTGGACGAAGTCGAGATACGCAGCACCCTCGACGTCGGTGACGTAAGCGCCCTTGCCGCTTCGAACCGTGTAGGGCGTTCCGCCTACGGAACGGAACGAACGCACCGGCGAGTCGACGCCTCCTGGAATGACCGCTTTCGCTCGTTCGAACCACGAGGCGTTGGTTTCGCTCAACGTCCGAGCTCCTCGGCGACCTCGCGTGCGAAGTACGTGAGTACGAAGTCTGCTCCCGCGCGGCGCACCGCGGTCAGTTGCTCGATCGCGACCGCGCCCGCGTCGATCCAACCGTTCTTTCCGGCGGCCTTTATCATCGCGTACTCCCCACTCACGTGATAGGCGCAAAGGGGTACGTCGAGTTCTCTCGACAGGTCCGCGACGACGTCGAGGTAGGTCATGGCGGGCTTGACCATCACGATGTCCGCGCCCTGGGCCACGTCGGCGCGCGCCTCGCGCAAGGCCTCTCGACGGTTGGCGTAGTCCTGCTGATACGCGCGCCGATCGCCCCCGCCTACGATCTCGACGCCCACTGCCTCGCGAAAGGGACCGTAGAGCCCGCTCGCGTACTTGGCGGCGTAGGCCATGATCACCGTGTCGAGATGTCCCGCGCCATCGAGGGCGCTTCTGATGGCGCCCACCTGGCCGTCCATCATCCCGCTCGGGGCTACGACCGCGGCGCCGGCTTCGGCCTGAGCGATCGCGGTCTTGGCGTAGAGCTCGAGGGTCGCGTCGTTGTCCACGGTACCGTCGGGTGCGAGCACTCCGCAGTGACCGTGACTGGTGTACTCGTCGAGGCACAGATCGGCCATCAAGACGATGTCGTCGCCGAACTCGTCGCGCACCGCGCGCAGCGCCACCTGGGCGACGCCACTCGGGTCCCAGGCACCCGAGCCGATGTCGTCCTTCTCCTCGGGCACGCCAAAGAGGATCACCGAGTTCACCCCGGCGTGGGCCAGCGCCTTGACCTCTTCGAGCAACGATGAAACGGTGTGCTGATAGTGACCGGGCAGCGAGAGGATCGGCTTGGGTTCGCCTAGCCCTTCGGCGACGAAGAGCGGCGCAACGAAGTCACTCGGGCTTAGTGTCGTCTCGGCGACGAGACGACGTAACGCGGGCGTGCGCCGTAGGCGGCGAGGACGTTCGGTGGGAAACACCCCTCTAGCCTATATACCCGTCCTCGAGGACTCTCCTCACGTGTCGAGCGTCTCGAGCACGTCGCGGATCGCCGGCTCCCAACCCTCGAGTACCTGGGGGTGACTCGCGCGCACGGCGTCGCCCGTGGTGGGCCCGGGCACGATAACCCACGCCGCGCGCGACACGTAGTCCTTGGCGACGTCCCAGGCCGACGGGGCACCGATGAAGACGACGTCAGCGCCGGCGAGCGTCTCGCGCTGGTGCGTCGTGAGTTCCATCGCCACGGTCTCGTAGCACGCGACGGTTACGACCACGAGGCCTCGCTCCTCGAGCGCCCGGCTCAATTCTTCGCGCATCGCCACCGCGCCGAGCAACAGCACCGGCCCTCGTCGCACGAACGCGGCCAGATCGAGTGCCGTCGACTCGGACTCACCGGTCACCACGATGTCGTGGCTGACGAGCAGGCGCGTCGTGGCGCGCCCGACGCTGAACACCGCCGCACCCCTACGCAAGGCTCGCATGGCCGATTCGACGTAGTCGCCACTGCGCGGACTCGTCACGACGAGTGACCAGAACGAACGGAACTGCTCGCACGCCTCGAGTTCGGCCTCGACGTCGACGAGCGATCGATACATCGTCCTCGTAAGGGGCACCTCGTAGGTCATCGCCGAGGGGGGCGTGAAGGTTCGCAGCGAACCGTTGTAACCGCTCTCGCGAGTGAGCACGATCTTCACGACACCTGATCCCAACCCGGTAGTGAACCACCACCCATATCGTCGCGCAACTGCAACGCCAACTGCGTGCCGAGTGCTTCGGCGTTCGTGCCGTCGAGCGACGAGCGCACGCTCCTAGAACCGTCGACCCCGATCATCACGCCGCGCAGCGTGATGACCCCGCCGCTCATGTGCGCGTGCGCACCCGCGGGGACCGAGCAACCCAGTCCCAGTTCGCGCAGGAACGCGCGTTCGGCGCTCACGCAGGAAAACGCGTCTTTATCGTTGATCCGCTCGAGTACGAGCAAGGTGTCGAGGTCGTCCATTCGCGCCTCGAGCGCTAAGGCGCCTTGGCCCACCTGGGGCACGAACCACGTGGGGTCGAGGCGCTCGGCGACGAGATCAGACTCGCCCAGACGTTCGAGCGCCGCCGCGGCGGCGACGATGGCGTTCACACCGTTCGAACCCGGGGTCGAGAGTCGTTTCGCCATGTTCCCGCGAAGCTCCACCACGCGCAGGTCCGGCCGACGCTCGAGCAGTAGTGCCCGACGTCGCGGCGAGCCGGTGGCGACAGTCGCACCGGGCCCGAGTCCCGCCAGCGAGCGGCCCACCAGCACGTCACTTGGATCCAAGCGTTCGGGCACGCAGGCAATCATGAGTCCTTCGGGCGACTCGCTCGGCAAGTCCTTAGCGCTGTGCACCGCGACGTCCGCCTCGTCACGCAACAGCGCTCGCTGGATCTCGACGGCGAAGACGCCCTGGCCCCCGAGCACCGATAACGGCACGTCGAGTTGCGTGTCCCCGCTCGTCTCGATCTCGACGAGCTCGGCCACGACTCCGTGCAGACCCAGATGAGCCTGCACGAGTTTGGCCTGAAGAAGAGCGAGTGGGGAACGCCGCGTTGCCAGACGCAGAACGCTCATAAGTCAAAGAGTGAGCGGGTGGCCTCGTTGAGACGAATACCTTGATCCGTACCGGCCGCCTCCTTTAACGCCACCGTTGGCCGGTGGGCGATCTTGGCGACCACCGAACGTATGAGCGAACGAACCTTCTCGCGTTGCTCTTCGTCCAACTCGCCGAGTTCGTTCTCACGCTTGGCGAGCTCGGCCTCGACTACTTCGTCGAAGTATTCGCGAAGTTCGCTCACGATCGCGGCGGCCCCGCGAGCGCGCTGATCACTCAGGTACTTCTCCACGTCGGCGAGGACGATCTGAGCGGCGGCGTCGGCCTCCTCATGACGTTCGTCCAGAACACGTTCGACGCGTTCGCGCAGGTCCCCCATATCGAAGCGACGCACGTGGGCGAGTTCATCGACGTCACTCGCGACCGAACGGGGTACACCCAGGTCAACGATCAGTAGCGGCTCGGTCAAGAGTGCGAGGTCCGACTTTGCGAGGAGCGGCGAGGGGGTCTCGACCGCGAGGATCGCCAGACGAGCGGCGCCGAACGACGCCGCGAGGTCCGCGAAATCAGCGACGCGTACGCGCTTGTCGCCCACCTCATCGCGCAATGCCTGGGCGCGCTCGAAGGTGCGGTTGCTGATCGTTACGGTACGAAGGTGCACCGACGAACTGAGCAGGCTTCGCACGACGCCCGAGGCGAGTTGGCCCGCGCCCACCACAACGACCTCGGCGTTCGCCGCGTCCTCGCCCAACTCTTCGAGGGCCATCGAGACCGACGCCTGGGCGAAACTGGTGGTTCCCCTCGCGATTGACGTCTCCGCGCGCACCCGACGCCCCGAGGAGAGAGCGCGCTGGAACAGTTCGGTCAACTCCGCGCCGGCGGTGTGTTCCTCCTGGGCGAGCTCGAGGGCGCGGCGCAACTGACCGAGGATCTCGAACTCCCCGGGTACGACGGACTTGAGACCCGAGGCGACGCTGAACAGGTGCGTCGCGACCCCGCGATCGAAGTGGACGGTCAACTTCTCCTTGAACTCGTCGGCGTCGACCTTGGACGCTTGGGCGAGGGTTTCGGTGATCTCATCGATGGCGCCGTGAAAACGGTCGATGACCGCCACGACCTCGGTGCGCAGGCACGTCGAGACGAAGACTGCCTCGTGGATGTTGCGCTGACTGAGCAACGTGCGCAGTACCTTGCTCCACTCGTGTTCGGGCACGGTGACGCGTTCGAGCAGGTCGAGTGACGCGTTCTCGTGGTCAATGCCCAGTGATATCAGTGCCACGAATTCTCCACAGTGAGGGTCATGCTACGACCCCCGTAGTGGGTTGGCGAGGCCGAGCGAGTGCAAGAGCCCTCCCCCGAGTGGACCCGTGCCGTTATTCAAGTGATACATCAAGATCTGCAGCTCGATGGAGAAGTCCACGTAGTGCACCGCGGTGCCGAGCGGGGTCGTGATCACCTGGGGCGCGAAGTTCAAGAGCCCGCGGATGTTCGCCTTCACGAGCTTGTCGGCCACCTCCTGGGCGGCCAGTGGCGGCACGCAGATCACCCCGACGGTCGCCGGGACGATCGCGTCGGACCAGGGACGAACGACGTGACCGGCGATCTCGGTGCCGATGACGTCGGGGTCAACGTCATAGAGCGCCGCCAGCTGGGCGCCGCGGATGAGGAAGTTCGACGAATTGACGAGGGCTCGACCCAGGTTCCCCAGACCCACCACCACCACGTCGTACTTGCGATCGTGACCGAGCGCTTCACCAATGCGGTCGTTGAGCACGTTGACGTCGTAACCGGCGCCGCGCGTACCGAGGGTACCCAGACCCGCGAGGTCGCGTCGCACGGTCGTGGCGGTGACCCCGGCGAGTTCGGCGATCTGGCGTGAGTCGATGCGGTTCTGGCCGCGGATCAGCCAGCCTTCGGCGATGCGCTGATAGACGGGTAGTCGCGCGATGGTGGGTTCGGAGAGCTTGCGTGCGCGAAGACGTGGGGTCGCCATGCCCCAAGGTTATCCAAGCGCGCTAGCGGCCCAGTTGGCGACTGCGTTCGGCCGCGGCCGACACCGCTTCTAAGAACGCCGCACGCACCGCGCGTCCTTCGAGCATGCGAAGCCCCGCCGCGGTGGTGCCCCCGGGCGAGGTGACCTGGGCGCGAAGTTCCTCGGGTGATTCACCCGAACGAGCGAGCAGTTCGGCCGACCCCTCGAAGGTCCCCACCACCAACTGACGCGACACCTCCCTGGTGAGACCCTGGTGCACACCGGCGTCGATCAGGGCCTCGACGACCAGGTAGAAGTACGCCGGTCCCGAGCCCGAGAGGCCCGTCACCGCGTCGAGATTGCGCTCGGTCACGCGCACGACGATGCCCACGGCACCGAGGATTGATTCGGCCCAGTCCAGGTCGTCCTTGGTGACCTGGGCCCCACCCGCGATCGCGCTGACGCCCTTGCCCACGAGCACTGGCGTGTTGGGCATCGAACGGATCACCGCCAGCGGAACGTGGAAGTGCGCTTCAATGCGCGAGGTGGAAAGACCCGCCACCACCGAGAGCAATCGTGTCGCACCGCACACGGCGATCACGCGCAGCGCCGCTTCGGCGTGATCGGGCTTCACGCTCAACACCACACCCGTCGTTGGACCCACGTGTTCGAGTTCCAGCGAGGCCAGAATCGTCGCACCGGCGAACTGTTGGCTCAGCACCTGGCGCTGTTCGGTCGCTGCCTCGACGATGGCGATGTCCTCGGGCTGGCACCACTTCGCCGCGAGCAGGCCCTCGACGAGGGCCGAACCCATACGTCCACCACCCACGACAATGAGTTCAAAGGCCATGGCTGAAGGCTACAAGGTTCACTTTGGACGACGTCGCCGGTAGAGCGACGCGAGTCCCATCGACATCGCGGTCGGAAAGATCTCGTCCACGTAGTGCAACGTCGCACCGACCAGCTCGTCGAGGCGCTCGAGGGTCACTTCGCCCACGGGGATCTGTCCCACCAGGTAGATGCCCTCCTCGAGTCCGAGCGCCAGATGCAGGTCGCGCAGGTCCGCGTTCTTTACGAGCAGGTACTTGTACAGCGCCTCGAGGTTCTCCTCGGGTGCGGGCATCACCTGGGTCTCTAAGAACACGGTGCGCTGGCGAAGGGTTAGCCAAAGGGCGATGACGTTCTTCTCCTCCCCGCGCAGTCGGATCATCCAGTGGTAGTGGCCCTTGTCGTCACAGTGCGCCGCGTGTTCCACCTCGGCGACGAAACCATCGTCGTGCCAGAGGCGCTGCCACTCGTTGATCACCGCGCTCAGTTCGAGCGGCGCCTGCTCGTTGGAAATCGGTGCGGGCATTTAGCAGGAGACGAGGCCCGAGGCGGCGAGTTGCTCAACCAGTTGGGCGAGTGACTCACCCGCCGAACGCCACGTGTAGCGACGCGCGAGCAGGACCGAATTATTTGACATCGACGTCGTCGTCTCGGGATCGAGCACTTTTTCCACGGCCTGCGCCCAAGTCGCGGGGTCGCGCTCGGCGACGAGCAGCCCGTTCAGCCCGGGCTCGATCAGCGTCATGAGTCCACCCACTTCGCTCGCCACCACGGGCGTGCCGCACGCCGAGGACTCGAGCGCGACCAGCCCGAAGCTTTCCGAACGGCTTGGCACCAGGGTGACGTCCGCCGCGCGCATCCAGGTCGAGAGCAGTTGGTGCGCCTGGGGCGCGACGAAGCTGACGTGTTCGATGACGCCCGCCTCACGCACTCGCCGGTGCAACTGGGCGAGCGTGTCGCGACCATGTCCCCCCGACGGTCCGCCGATGATCGCGAGCATCGCGTCACGACCACGGGCGCGCAGTTCGATCAGCGTCTCTAAGGCGAGGTCGACGCCCTTGAGGGCTTGGAGGCGACCAACGAAGAGCAACAAAGTTTCGACGCCGTCCAGACCCAACGCGTGGCGCGCCTGGGGCCGGTAGCCCGGAGCGAAGAAGGCGTGTTCCACGCCGAGTGGTACGACGTACACCCGCTCGCGGTCCGCGTCATAGAACTTGACGAACTGCTCCGCCTCGACGTCACAACTGGCGAGCACCGCGTCAGCGCACGCGAAGATCGCTGCCTCCTGGAAGGCGCGCTCCTCGGATTCGGACTCGAAGTGGTCGGCCTTGACCCTCTCTAGGGTGTGGAACGTCATGATGAGCGGAATGTTCAACTCGTGCTTTAACCGGTGACCCACGAGGCCGCTCAGCCAGTAGTTCGCGTGTATCGCGTCGGGTAGACCCGCGCAGCGAAACGACGCGGCGACGGCGTCGGTGAAGTCACACACGTGATCGGCGAGCTCGCTGCGTTCAATCGGCGTGGCGGGACCGGCCGTGACGTGGTGGACGCGAAAACCAGGTTCGACGACCTCGACCTCGCGCACGTGGGGATTGTCGCGCCGGGTGTAGACGTCGACCTCGTGACCGAGCCTCGCGAGCGCGCTCGAGAGCTCGCGAACGTAGACGTTCATACCCCCGCCGTCGCCCGTGCCGGGTTGGGCGAGGGGCGAGGTGTGATAGGAGAGAACACAGAGTCGAGCCACGCGCCCACCCTACCGGGAGAATTGCTTAATAAATAGGGCTACCCACGCGGTGAATCCCTCGAAAAACGCCGTCTCACCGGCCCTGATGGCGAAGCACCAACCATTTGACCCCACGGGAGGCGACCGCGCCGAAATCTCGCGAATCGCTCGACGCCTCGACGTTGTCACCGCGAAGCACGAGACGCCCGCCCGACTTCGCGGCGCAACGCTTGAGCAACCAGCGCGAAGGGTCGCGAGGGTCGCGCACGACAACCACGTCGCCCACGCGCACCGGTCGCCAGCGCCGTACGGCGGTCACGCGCTCACCGGGCAGGTACGTGGGCTGCATCGACGGGCCCTCTACGAGGAGTCGGCGAAAGAACAGGCGCGTGAGCAGGGACATCGAAGTGAACGCTAGTGGAGCGCTCTGGCTAACCTGCTGGTGGAGACCTGGTCTCTCCTAGACCCAGACAATCGAAAGGCGAAGCCATGACGCTTCTTTCACGAATCAACGCAGTACTGGACTCCTCGAGCACTCCGCTCGTCGTGCACGCCCACTGTGACTTGCCCTGTGGCGTCTACGACCCGGCGCAGGCCAAGCTCGAGGCCCAGTCAGTGAAGGCCTGTATGGAGAAATACAACGCTTCGAGCGACCCCGACTTCAAGGTTCGCGCCACGATCATCAAAGAGGAGCGCGCCGACCTCGTCAAGCACCACCTCTGGGTCCTGTGGACCGACTACTTCAAGGTCGAGCACCTCAAGGAGTACCCAAACCTGCACGACCTGTTCTGGATGGCGACCAAGTCCGCCGGTGAGACAAAGAAGACCAACGACGTCGTCGTCGCCGACCGCCTCCTCGCCGAGATCGACGACATCGCCGAGATCTTCTGGGCGACCAAGAAATAGATTCCTTCGCCAAGCCCCGGTGGTGACACCGGGGCTTGGCGAGAATCGTTAAGCGAGTTCGGGGTGCGCGGGGCAGTTCGCCAGCAGGGGGTTCTTCAGTAGTTCTGCCTGATCGATCTCGGTGCCGCACACCTGACACGTCCGGTAGTTCCCCACGCGCAGGCGCTCGAGCGCACGGTCCACGTTATTGAGCGTGTTCTCAATCGCAATGACGCTCTCGTTGCTGAACTCGGACACGTCAGCCAATTTACTCGCTCTCGCGAACGAGCAGCGACGGACCAAACTCGACGTTGGTACCATGTCGCATGCGCATCGCCTCGTGGAACGTCAACGGCATCCGAGCCGTCCAACGCAAGGGCCTCTTCGATCCGTTCGTCACGACGGTCCAACCCGACATCCTGTGCCTCCAAGAGACCAAGGCCCAGCAGCACGAAGTCGACGCCAATCTTGACGGCTACGAGCAGTTCTGGCACTCGGCGAGCAAGAAGGGCTACTCGGGTACCGCGATCCTTTCGAAGACCTCGCCACTGTCGGTCACGACCGGACTGCCCAAGAAACTCGCCACCAAGCACAAGTTCGCGAGCGACCCCTTCGGTAACCCGAACGACGAAGGCCGCGTCGTGACCGCGGAGTTCGAGAACTTCTTTCTCGTCACCGCCTACACCCCCAACTCCAAGGGCGACCTCGGACGTCTCGCGCTTCGCCATAAGCAGTGGGATCCGGCGTTCCTCGCCTACGTAAAAGACCTCAACGCCACCAAGCCCGTGGCGATCTGCGGTGACCTCAACGTCGCGCACACCACCGACGACCTTTCCAATCCGAAGGGCAACGTGGGTAAAGCCGGGTTCACCACCGAAGAGAGAACTGGATTCGAGTCACTCCTCGGTGCTGGCTTCGTCGACTCATTTCGCGTCTTCACCCAGGGCCCCGGCCATTACACGTGGTGGTCGAATTTCAACAACTCGCGCGCCAATAACGCGGGCTGGCGCATTGACTACTTTCTCGTGTCCTCGGACCTCGCCCCGAACCTCACGGCCGCCGAGATCCACGCTGACTACATGGGAAGTGACCACTGCCCGGTGAGTATCACCCTGGAGTTCTAAAGGGTCGCTCCACTCTCAGCGAGGGCGGAACCGTTCGAGGTCGAGTCCTATTACCTCCATCGTCGTGGCGTCCACGTGCGCCTCCTCGGCGAACTCGGGCCAACGAGCAACGCCCTGGGACACCTCGAGCACCACCCGCTTGAAGTCGGGCACGTCGTGGCGATCACCCACGGCGTAAAGATCCTCGAGGGTAATCCCTTCGATCCGACCGTTCACTCGAAGGTTGTGGCGACTCGTCCACTGACTGGCGGGCTGGTAGGCGTGGGTCAGGTCGAAGGCGGGTGCCAGTTCCCAGTCGCCTTCGTGCGAGCGCCAGAACGCAAAGTTCTTGGCGTGGTCGTCGCGGTTGACGGCGACGACGTTAAAGACCATGCGGCGAAAGGCCTGACTCACGCTGTCGAGGCCCAGTCCGAGTTGGCGAACGGCCCCGAGGTACTGGTCGTAACTGTTCGCACCCACCTGGCGGGGGTCGAGGTGCGCGAGCGCCGCGAGAGAGAGTACGTGACGGCGCGCGCCGTCGGGCTCGCGGTCGAAGCGGCGCGTCATGAAGTGGCGGCGGGGACCTTCGGCGAGCAGTTCACAGCGCGTCATCGTCACGCCCGCCGCGCGCGCCATCAGACTGTAGGCGTACTCGACGCAACCGTAGGGCGTGCCCTCGCCGAGGCGGCCGCCGTTACCGTGGCCGTCCATGCCCGTGTCGCTCACGCCATCGAGTTTGATGATCCACTGCTCGAATCCCGCTGCGAGGGGCGCGAACGCCGACGCGACTTGGTAGGTCGAAGGTTGAAAGGCAACGACCGCCTTGGCCCGTGCACCACCCGCGCTCGAACCCACCTGGATCAGCTGCTGAATCGCCGCGTGCGCGCTCTGGGGCTGAGCGAGTTCGCCACGAACCGTGAGCCGTGCCGCGAGGACGAGATCGGCGAGGGTCACGGCGCTCGGCAGGTCGCGGTCCGCGTCGTCGGCGGGGGGACGGAACTCGAGCGCGCCGAGCGCCCGGTCGGCCGCGTAGGCGAGACGATCAAGCGGCGTGATGAGTTCGAGCGCCACGCCGTGCTCGGCCATCCAGGCATTCACGAGCGCATTGCCGAAAGCGTCGGGCAGACTGTCAGCGAGTAAGGGCACGAGACCGTGGAACGCGTCGAGTGCGAGGGACGGCCACTGGCTGTTGTCGTAGGGTCGTTCACGCAGTGGCATCATCAACGGTGAGAGTTCGATCCCCGACGCGACCCACTCGGGCGTGTAAGCGAAGACGTAGCGACCGGTGGCGGGATCGGCCGCGACGGCGCCGACCCGTGCGCCCCAGGCCCAGACTTCGACGACGCGGGTCTGGCGGTAGGTCACGGCGTGGACCGTCGCCGAACGCGGCGCGCGCGCGAGTTCGACGTGCGTCGCGAGCCGACCAGGTCGAGCGGATTGAACGTGGAAGAGGGCGCCAGCGATCGAACCCACTGCGCCTGGCCCAAGGCGTGCGCGACCCTCACCAGGGTGCCCGTCGTCGATCCGCGACCGTTCTCCAGATTCTTCAGCGCCCCGAGCGAGACGTTCGCGCGTTGGGCAAGTTCGTCCTGGGTGAGGCGGTGCTCGATCCGTTGGGCGCGAATGGCGTTACCGAGCTCGACCTCGAGTAGCTCGTGTTGCCTCGCCATGGAACCTCCTTACAGCAATAATAGCGACTTTTAATTACTTCTGGTACGGAACACTAATTCTAGAAAGAACAGAAAGGTATCTTTTAACCTTGATTATTAGGTTTAAAGTCCTTCTTCTGATCTTTACGAATGATGCCACCTGAGGCTGGGCCACCACCCGGGCCTCGGCCCGGGTCCACTTACTGAACCGAGGGCGCCACGAGATCACTTTCGACAACGGGATCGGACAACTCGTAATTCGAAAGGTCTAAGTCGTAGCGTGCCGCGTTGGTGGCGACGCAGAGCAACCCTGAGCCAGCTGCGGGCTCTTCTATACCAGAGCACCGGCGAAGTGGTGGTCACGTCCTGTACTGGCGCGGCCTCAGCATTCGAGAACAGCGCACCACGCTTAGCGCGACCGACGAGATGGCGAGCTGCCGCTGACGTTTTCGCATGGCCCGTTTCTACACTTCACGTTCGACCGGAACCAGGACCAACCAGGGAAACTAGAGTCATGTCTCCATCGAGGTTCTCGCGCAAGATGAGGCGCGGCCGCCGAACTCAAGAGGTCTGGCTTTCAACAATGAACGTGAAAAGGCAAAGCCGCATGCGAAGACAACTGCGACACGCTGTTGGCACGAGCAGATTGGTGGTCGCTCTCTTGGGCATCGCGGCGCTGGCCGCGGTCGTGGTCACTCCGCTCGGCGCACAAGGGGTCACTGCGCGTCTGACGATACCGCCACCCCTGTACTCCGTGGGAATCACCCGTTGCACATTCGTCGACCATTCGCGGGGACTGCTCAACTACCAAAGGACCCCTTATCGTCTGATTTCGAAGAGCCGGACCCTGCTCAGCGAGATCAGGTATCCCACCGCGCTGCGCACGGGAGGGGCCGCTCAAATTCCTGGGGCGACGCCCGTCGTCCAGAGCGGGGGCTATCCCACAGTGATCTTCGCGCACGGCTACGACGTGACGCCCGACACGTACGCGGCCTTGTTAGACGCGTGGGTCGAGGCGGGCTTCGTGGTCGTGGCACCCGTCTTTCCTGACGAGAACTCAAATGAGGTCGCCGCTCAGGGAGGTACGAATACCGAAGACGACATCGTGAACGAACCAGGTGACCTCGCCTTCGTCACCACCTCGGTCATCCAGGCGTCCGCGAACGAGACCACCGCGTGTCCGCTGCTGAGCGGACTGGTCAATCCTTCCGAGCTCGCCCTCGCGGGCCACTCCGATGGGGCCGAGGCGGTGGGCATGCTCGCCTACGATCACGGGCTCGATCCCCAGGGCAACAACTTCGCGAGCCTGCGTGCGGGCCTTGACTACCGAGCTGTTCTGATCCTCTCGGGCGCCTTGGACACGTACCAGGCGAACGCGGACGAGGCCAGTAAACCAGATCTCCTGGTGATCCAGAGTCTCGCTGATCAGTGCAATCCCTTCAGCCACGGCGTCCAGTTCTACAACGCGATCCATCAAACCAACAAGTGGTTCCTCGTACTTCGCAGCGCTCATCATCTTCCGCCCTTCGACGGCGCCGACCCATCAGCATTTGGGTTGGTGGTAAAGACGACGGTCCCCTTCCTCGAGATGGCACTCGAGGACAAGGTTCTTGCGCCCAGCCTCGTGGCGATTGGAAGCGAGGAGCCTTCTATCGGTGTGACGTACGCCGGCTCACCGGGACCATTGGCCACCAGCGCACCACGTATTAAAGAGAGTTGCGGTCCTAATTAGCACGGTCCGGTGCGACGTAACCGGTTCTGCTCAGCGCCGACGCGGCGAACAATGCTTAAACCTCGTCGGTGCCGCCGCCCCAATCATTCAAGAGTTGATCGATGGCGCCCACGTCGAGTGGCTGAGCGAAGAGGAAGCCCTGACCGGAGTCGACGTTCTCGGCGAGGAGCAGTCGGCGCTGCTCACGATTCTCGACGCCTTCGGCGATCGTCTCGAGACCAAGGGCGATGCCGAGCTGAACCAACGTGTGCACCAGGGCGGACGCCTCTTTGGTGTCGCCGATCCCCGAAACGAAACTACGGTCGATCTTCAAGATGTCGATCGGAAAGCGTTGCAGGAACGCCAAGGACGAGTACCAGGTCCCGAAGTCGTCCACGGCCAAGTGCACTCCGAGACCCTTCAGCGCCTCGAGACGGGTGATGGTGGCGTCCACGTCGTACATGAGCGAGGTCTCGCCGATCTCGAGGATCAGACTCTCAGCGTCAAAGCCGCTCTCGGCCAACGCGTCTCGAACCTCGTCGATGATTCGGTCCCGGACGAGTTGCTTGGGCGTCACGTTGACCGAGACCGCAAAACGGTGACCCTCACTGTGCCACTTCGCGCCTTGGCGACACGCTTCCTGTAACGCCCACAGACCAACCGGGACCACCAACCCGCTCGCCTCGAGTGAGGGCATGAAACCATCGGGCTTCACGACGCCGCGCGTGGGATGGCGCCATCGCAGTTGTGCTTCAACGCCCGTGAACGCACCGGTCGCGAGATTGATGGTCGGTTCGTAGAGCAAGAAGAACTGGTGTAGCTCGACGCCCACCGAGAGGTCTAGGGTCAGGGATCGGTGTTCGTCGACGGCTTTCTGCATCGAGGGCTGGAACACCACGGCACAGTGCTTTCCGGCACTCTTGGCCTGGTACAACGCAATATCGGCGTCACGCAGCATGTCGTCGGGTTTCTCGCGTAGTCCCTCGGCGATGCCGATGCTCGACGTCACGTTCAAGAGAACGTCGCTCGCTTCGATCTCGAAGGGCGCCTTGAGCATCTCGAGAATGCGATCCGCGACCGCCTCGGCCCCGGGGGCCAGTGAGGCCCCTTCTGCGAGGATCACGAACTCGTCGCCTCCGAGGCGACCCACCGTGTCGGCCTTGCGAAGCACGTTGGCGAGTCGAGCGGCAACCTTCACCAAGAGTTGATCACCGGCGGCGTGTCCCAAGGTGTCGTTGATGTCCTTGAAGTTGTCGAGGTCGAGGAATAATACGGCTATGGCGACGTTGTCGCGTCGCGCACGCGAGAGCATCTGGTCAATTCGGTCCAGAATCAGGGCCCGGTTGGGAAGACCGGTCAGTGAGTCGTGCAACGCCTGGTGCTGAAGCTGGTCGGTTCGCTCGTGGACCATCGCCAGGGCCCTCGATCGCCCGGTCGCTAAGACGAAAGTCAAAATTCCGAGCAGCAGACTGAGCAGGATGCCGGTTATCAGCAAGGTGAGGGCGTTCGTGTTGTCAAACACCCCGCCACCCGTGAGCTTCGCGTAGACCTCGACGCGCCAGCCCTTCTGGAGCTGAATGGTCTTCGACTGCGCACCGCGTGGCACGGCACCTGACTTAAAAGACACCTTGGTCGCGCCCAGCGCGTACGTGAACGCCACGGACGTCTTTGGATGGTCCTCAAGTGCACTGGCCAAGATCACCCTCGGGTAGACCTGGGTGCCGATCCAACCGACAAAAGCCGCCTTTCTAGCTTGCTCGGTCTTGGGCACAAATCCGGTTGAATAGATCGGAGTTCCTACAACGAGTTCCTCGCCCGCGCCCGAGCCGAACGGGACGTACGAACCTTCTCCCGAGTCTTCGGCCCTAAGGAATTGGGCACCCAATACCGTGTCGCAGTAGTCCAAGCCAGCCGACTGCGTTGAGGTTCCATTGCGTGACTCAGCTACCCTCGCGAAGCAGTAGTACGAACGATTCCCGGAAGGCGTGACCTGGAAGGTCCTTCCAGGGCCGAGCGTACCGGCCGGGTTCGCCTTGGCTTCGGTCTCGAAAGTTGACAATTGTGACGCTGGCACCACCACGACCTCA
>Ga0302279_10002712_pt1 | contig 23029 bp, 17 predicted proteins | sample III_Bog_N3_3_FD_194541 | JGI IMG/M metagenome (GOLD analysis project Ga0302279, IMG submission 194541) | Peat permafrost microbial communities from Stordalen Mire near Abisko, Sweden - III_Bog_N3_3 | ecosystem: Environmental > Terrestrial > Soil > Wetlands > Peat | place: Sweden: Abisko...
GGGGGGGGGGGGGCGCCCCAAGCCCGTGCCGCCGCCGTATCCGGCGGCGGCAACGACCGTGAAGGTCTGGGATCCGAGCACGGTGGACAGCCCGCTGCTGTCGTACGCCGTCGCGGTCAGGAGGTGGTTTCCGGTGGTGAGCCCGGTTGAGGGAATGCTGAAGGACCATCCGGAGTTCGTGATGTCGAGGGGCGACCAGTGTCCGGCCTCAAGGCTGACCTGCTGCACATCGGGCCGGGAGCCGCCGAGGCTCGCGGCGAAGGTCCCTCCGGCTCCGCCGTCCAGGGCGATTTCCACCGAGGAGACGGGAGCCCCCATCTGCGGATCGGCCGCCCATCCGCTCCCACCGGCGGCCTGGCCCTGGACCAGGCTTGGTGGGGAGACCGTGTCGAAGTAGCCCACGGGAGGCGAGGGGGTGACCGTGAGCGTGTAAAGGCCGACAGGCGTTGAGGGTGCGTAGGCGCCGTCGCCGTCGCGCGCGACCCAGAAATAGTAGGCGCCGGGGGCCGGCGGCATCCAACTTGACGCCCAGGCGTTTGTCGGCGGCAACTCCGTGCCGGCGTTCGCGTCGCGGGCCACCGTCCAGCTTGTGAAGTTGGCAACGCAAAATTGCCAGGCGCCCGATCCGGAGCCTCCCATGTAAGCCGGGGTGAAGGGCTGCGTGTAGTAGGGGAGGGTTGCGTCGGACGAACTCACCGGTGCCTGGCTGAGGGCCCCTGTGATCGTCACCGTCCACGTGATCGTCGGCGACTGGGCGCCGAGAGCGTCCGTGGCCCACGCGGTGTAGGTTGCCGTGCCCGCGCCGTCGCTCGCCGGATTCTGCGAATTTCCGCTGAAGCCGTTGCCGCCGCCGGCGTAGGCGAAGGGCTGCCCGTTTCGGTTGATGCTGACCGCCGCCAGGTTCCCGTTGTCATCCTGGCCGTCGGCGGAGATCACGTAGGAATTTCCCGCCGAGGCCAGCGCCGGGTTGATGGCCCCTGATGAAGGCGTCCAGTTGATCCGGGGAGGATCGTTCGCCGCGCCTGAATTGACCGGCCCGATCGCGCTGGCCACCTCGAAATTGCCCTGGCTTCCCCCGCCCTGGTTGTAGAGGTAGACATAGATGAAGGCCCTGAAGTTGGTGTTGGCCGGGAGCGGCGCAGCGGCGTACGTCCACGTGAACGTGTACGACGGGCTCGGTCCGGGATTTGGCGTGTTCACCGGCTCGTAGACACGGCCCTGGTCGGAGACCCCGCCGTTTGCGCCGGCCAGCCCCCAGTTGCCGGAAGCGTCCTGCTGCTCCAGCCACACATCCATGCCGTAGACACCCTCCGAGTTCCGCGGTGAGAACGGGGCGACGCGGTAGGTGATGACGCCGTGCGACCGGTCGGTGTTGCCGAAGGGACCCAGGAAAGGATGGGTAAGCGCAATCGAACTTCCCGCATGGTCGGCGCCGTAGACGCTGTCGGGAAAGGGCTGGTTGATGCCGGCGGCGCCAAAGGGAGGGCTGGCGGAGTCCGCCGGCTGCGTTGGCTGCGGATTGCTGTCGGCAAGCAGCGGCACCGCCAGGAAGAGGACCGCGACTACTGCAGCGCTAGGGCGTTTCATAGAACTCAATCAGGGCCAAGCCTCCCGCGGGCGTATTGGGCGCGGATCCCAGCACAGCGGTGAAACTCCCCGGCGGGACGAGCGTGAGGACGGCTGCATCGCCGCTGCCTGGAAGCCATGAGAAGGCCCCGCACGCCGCCGCGAGCGCCGCAATCTGCGCGGTCTCGGGTGAAACGCTCCAGTCATCGTTGGCTGCAAACGCGGTTCCCGAGCTGTCAAAGAGGGTGAGCGTTGGGCGCGCGAGCGTTCCCTGAAGGCCGAACACCGTGGAGAGCGATGGGCCCGAGGCGCGCAGCAGCAGGCGCCGGTGACCGGTGCCGGACAGGGTGCAGCCCGCGATCATCGTCTGGCTGCCCGGGCCCTCCAACCCGCGCTCTGAGACGTTCACCAGTCGGCTGCCGTCGCCCGCGCTCAGATCATAGACCTCGACCAGGCCCGCATGGCCCGATTGGAAGGGTGCGGCGGTGCCTGTGGCTGGCGAGAGAAGGACCGAGTAGTTCCCGGGCGGAAGCGTCACGACCAGGGCGCTGTCACCGCCGCCCCCGGACCAGTTCACGAGGGGGAAGTCGCCGACCTGTGCGGCTCCGTGGGATGCCGCCGCTCCGCCGTCCGGGGCGCTCGCCCATCCCTGGTTGCAGGCGATGACCGACGATCCGGAAAAAAGCCGGATGCGGGTCGCCGGGACGCACGCGGCGGCTGGGAATCCCACCGTGGACAGCGATGGTCCGACCCCGCGGATCAGGAGGGTTTTTTGGGCGCCCGGGGGACCGCTGATGGAAAAGCCCCCGATGAGCACCCCGCTCCCGTCCTCGACCAGCCCCCGGCCCGAGAACCCGGTGATCTGTCCGGATCCGTCCGACTCGGGGACGCTCACCTGGGCGGGGATTACCGCGGGGGCGGCCGGCTGCGGCCAGTCGGCCTTGATGCTGGCGGCACCAACGGCGACGCTCGCCACCGCCTTCCATCCGCCGGGTCCCGTCGCGGTCAGGGTGTAGGCGCCCGAATTGGCCGGGACGGGAATCGCGTAACCGCCGGACGACGAGGTGACGGCGTACCAGTCGCCCCTGTCGGGCGTGATGCTCGTCCCCGAAATTCCCTCGCCCGGGTCGTAGACCCCGTTTGAGTTGGCGTCCCGGTAGGCGACCCCCGTGATGAAGACGGTGTTTGCCGCCCCGAAGGGCAGGTCGCTGCGCGTGAGGAATTCGCCGCTGGCCTTTGCAAGCGTGAGGATCCGGCCGCCATTCTGCCCCGGCAGGATCGCGATCCCGGCCATCCGCGTGTGGCCGAGCGTGAGGTCGGGAAGTGAGTCGCCCTGGAGCAGGAAGTCGGGCGGCGGGCTCCACGTTCCCGAAGGGTAGGATGCGGTGAGGCTGGTCAGGATCCACTCCCGCGGCGTGATCGACGCGTCGTAGAGGTTGGCGTGGGACACCTCGATCGGGTTTGCCCCGTAGGGGCCGAACGTCGCGCCGCCTCCCGTCGCATTTGGGCCGCTGATCACCGCGGACGGGCCGCTGAGGAGAGCTCCGCCAAAGATGGGGACCGGATAAATGTAGGCGGGCGGCTGGCGCAGGGGGGGGAAGCTGACCGCCGGGGGCGCTGCGCCGATCGCCAGGGCCAGCGCCTCCTGTTCAAAGAGGGGATAGAAGGCAAGGGGCTCCTGGCTGATCGCCTCGGAGTTCGGGTAGGCGGCGGCGTTGGCAAGCGCCGTTGTCATTCCCGCGCGGGCCCACTGGACGAGTTCGCCGGCGGTGACCGGCTCCTGGGCGAGCAGGAAACCGGCGATGACGGGATCGGCCCCGCCGAGCCCGAGGATCCCCGCGAGGGTTCCCGGCGGATCGGCCCGGGCGGCATTGAGCCACTCCATGGCCTGCTGCTCCTCCGGGCTGGGGTCTCCCTGGGACCATTGCAGGCCGGGCTGGCCCCGGGCGTCTCCAAGGGCGAGGGAGGCGGCAATTCCAAGGGCGAGGAGTGATGGCAGTCTTCGTGGGTTGGGCATGTCTGAATAATGGCAACTGCAGTTGCCATTATTCCGCCGTGGACAATCGCACGTCGGAATTCAGGCGAACCGGGGGATTCACGCTGGGCGGAACCCTCACTGCCGCGGCGCTGCTCGCAGCGCTGGTGGCCTTTGGGGCACCCGTCATCACCCGGGACCTGCGCGGCAGGGTCAGGCGCGCCGAGGATGCGCTGCGGCGCGTTGTGTCGTCGGCCTGCCGTGAATTTGACGCAGGGGGCGTGCTGGACTCGCCCGCTCCGGCGGGCCTGCCGGAAGCGCCGCTCCGCTACCCCGAAGCGCCGGCGGTCTGGCGGGTTTACCCCTGTCCGGAATATTGGATACCCCTGGAGTCGCCTCCGCGCTGGCGCGCGCCCGCCTTCATCCGTCGCCCGATTCCCTACTTTCGCCGGCGGCCTCGCGGAGGCGTCCAAGAACCGACGCGCAGAAGGACGAGTGGTCTCCGCGCGCATACGCCGCGGCTGCCGGATCGTTGGCCAGGATGAGCCCGGCCGCCGCGAAGATGAACGCCTCCGCGTCTTGGGAGGCATGAATGGTGTGGCGGACCGCGCGCCACACCGCCTCGCGGTCTTCCACGAAGCGCCGCGCCTCGGGGCCGGCCGTTTGGGAGTTGAGGGCGGGCGCCAGGATTCCCTGGTCGTCGACGGCCACCGTGAATTCATCGGCATGATCGAGGATTGGCCGGATATCCGGCGCGGCGGGATGACCGGGGTCGAAGCGGGAGGGATTCCAGGCAGGCTGGCGCAGCCACCAGGTTCCAACGCCGGACTCAAGTGCGCTGAAGGGTTCCGCCTCGAGCGACTCGGCTTCAATCCCGAGGGGATTTAGGAAGGTCCGCAGGGCGAATTCGAGCACCGGGTGGGATCGGGAGGTGATCCCCCCTGCCAGCCAGACGCCGAGGGCGGCCTCCGGGGTGGGTTCTGGGTCCATCCCCGACAATGGCAAGGGTCGGTGGATAGCAACAGTTACCCTGCGCGGACCAGGGAAACACCCCAGGCCCACCAGTCACTATTGGGGGGTAGGGATATCTGAAGCGGTTGCTATAGTTTCCAGCCCGCCAATGAACCCGTCTCCCGCCTACACCCGGAACCAGGAAAACTTCGTGGCCTTCCATGCGCTCCAGGCCGAGGTCGCCCACCGCCTTGCGGCCCACCCCGGGGTGATCCGCCGCTGGCTGGACGCGCAACCGGAGCGGCAGGCCCGAAAGGGGGGGAACTCCGGCAAGCCGCCGCGGGCGTGGCGTACCGCCAGACTGAGCATTGCGCGGCGCCGCGAACTCCTGGGCCTCATCGCCGGCGCCGAGGCTTCCCCGCAGGGGGCAGCGGCCCTGGCGGCGTTTCTCGCGGCCGCGATGCCGGTTTGCAGCTACCTTGAGATTGCCGGATCGGCATCTCCGGGCCTTCGGGAGACCGACCCACTCGCCGACGACTCGTGCCGGCGGCTGTCCCTCCTCAGGGAGCACCTGTTCTCAAGCAACTTCGGGCTGGCGCAGGCGGCGGCGCGCCAGTCGGGAGGCCCCGACGCATCCGACCTGCTGAGCGCAGCGTCCTCCGGGCTGCTCGACGCGATCGATCGGTATGTGCCCGGCGAACGCGCGGCCCGGTTCGGGTATTTTGCCAGCTACTGGATCCGCTACCACCTCAGCCGGCAGCGCCAGAAATTCGGATCCCTGATTTCGTTCCCGATCAACCAGCACCGAATCGGCCACCGGATCGATCGTTACCTGGCCGAATGCGAGGCCCGCGGCCGGCCGCCGCCGACGGAGGCCGAACTTTGCGCGCATCTTAAGCTCGGCCCCGACGCCTATTACTGGCACAGGCTCAGGCCCCGGGTTCACTCACTGGAGGGCCTCGCCGTCCAGGAGTCGCGGGCGAAATCCCCCGACAACATGCTCTGCGACCCCGGTCCCGGTCCAGTGGCGGCCCTCGAGGAGGCCGAAATCGCCGGCCAGATCACCGCCCTCCTCCGCTCGAACGTGGCGCCGGCAACCCGGGTCATGCTCGCCAGCATGCGCAGCGTGGGCTCGCTGAGCGAGGCGGCCCGGGACTACCTGGACGACGTGCACGACCGGGTCATGGAACGGATCCGGCCGCTGGACCTGCCCCGGTTCAGCGATCCTCGGGCTTTCGGAACAGCTTGTGGTCCTGCTTTTCGATCCCGAAGAGGTCGCGGAGGTCCTTGAGCGCTGCGGCGTTGTCGCCGGCCGCGAGCGCCTCGGAGAGCTTGTCCACGCCGGCGATGAACTGCTTCATTCCGGCCTGGTAATCGGCGACAAACTTGTCCCGGGCGGGCCCCGAGAGGTCCGCCGCCTTCTTCGGAACCAGCGTCAGCGAGGTGTTCGCCGCGTCGCGGATCACGGCGACGAGCTGGAGGGAGGCGGCGTTCTTTGTCGGGTCGCCGATCAGCTTCTTGAGCGCCTTCACCGACTTGCCGATGCGGTGCATCTGGATCTCGAGGGGAGTGGAGGTTTCCGCCTTGGCGGGCGCGGGCGCCGCCGGGGAGGCGGTGTCGGCGTGAAGCGCGGGTGCGACCGCGGCAAGCGAGGCGATCAGGATCGAGGCTGAAATGAGGCGGAGGTTTTTCATTGGGAAACGGGCGGCGATGGAACCAAGGGCTTCCCCCGGGGGCAACCGCAATTTTCGAGCCCCCGGCGCCGGCCGGTCGATTGACTTTTCGGAGGCGTGTCCCTCATCTGGCGACCTCGCATGGCCCCCCAAAGCGCGCGCCCAAAGAATCCGGGTCTGGAGCACAAACCGGGTTCCTTCTCGCCCCGGGCGGGAATTGCCCTGGCTGCAGGGGGCATCGTCCTGGCGGCGCTCGCCGCCTACCACAATTCCTTCTCGGGTCCCTTCGTCCTCGACGACCTCGTAACGACCGTCAATAACCCGTCGATCCGCCACCTGTGGCCGCTGGGGCCGGTGTTTTCGCCCCCGCCGACCACATTCAGCGGCGGCCGGCCAATCCTGAACCTTTCGTTCGCCGTCAATTTCGCGATGGGGGGCCTGTCCGTCCAGGGGTATCACGTCGTCAACCTCATCATACACGCGCTCGCCGGACTGGTCCTTTTTGGCGTGGTGCACCGGACGCTAACGATGCGGACCGGGGAGAGCCCCCAGCGGCTCGTTTTCGCCTTCGGCGTGGCGCTTCTCTGGACAGTCCACCCGCTGAACACCGAGTCGGTGACTTATATTTACGAGCGCGCCGAATCGTTGATGGGGTTGTTTTACCTCCTGACGCTGTATTGTTTTATTCGATTTTCTGGCGGCGATTCTTCGGCTGTCAGGTCCTCCTTCGTCCCGCATGGCGGGACTTCGGCGGACTCGGGCGCAGGGCGGCGGCTTTGGGGGTGGCTATCGATTATTGCCTGCGCCCTCGGGATGGCGACAAAGCAGGTGATGATCACCGCGCCGGTGATCGTATTCCTCTACGACCGCACCTTTGTCTCCGGGACGTTCCGCAAGGCCTGGCTCGGCCACTGGCGCTACTACCTTGGCCTCATGCTCAGTTGGGTTCTCTTCGCCTACGAGTGGAGCGGCGGCCGGGCGCATGACTATCAGGTGGGCTATGGAACGGGTGTGACGTGGTGGACCTACGGATTGACGGAGTGCCGGGTGGTCGTGAATTACATCCGGCTCGCGTTCTGGCCGCATCCCCAGGTCGTCGATTTTGGGCTCACGGTCCTCAATACCTCGGTCGGGGAAGTCGCCCTCTATGCCCTGGTCCTTCTCGTCCTGGTCGCGCTCACCGCGGTCGCACTCCGGTTCCGCCCCGTGCTCGGGTTCCTGGGATGCTGGTATTTCGTGATCCTCTCGCCGACCTCCAGCGTGGTCCCGATTGCCGGACAGTCGGCCGGCGAGCACCACATGTATCTGCCGCTGATCGCGCTGATCGCGCTGGTTGCGGCCTTCCTGTGCTCATGGCTCGGCGCCCGAAGCCTGTATGTATTTCTTGCGCTGGGTGTCCTGCTTGGCTGGCGGACGGTGCGGCGCAATGAGGACTACCGGAGCGTGACGGCGTTTTACCAGGCGATAGTCGAGCAGCGACCCGACAACTACTTTGCGCGGTGCAATCTCGCCAAGGCCCTGGCCGAGGATGGCAAGGTCGACGAGGCCACCTCGCAGTTCCAGGAGGCGGTGCGGCTCGGGCCTGATGACGCCATGCCGCGCCTCGGGTTGGGCGACGCGCTTGCAGGCCAGGGCAGGCTCGAGGAGGCCGTCGCGCAGTATGAGGCCGGTGTTCGGATCGACCCGAGGTCCGGGGAGGCCCGCTGCGGCCTGGGCAACGCCCTCTTTAGGGAGGGGAGGCTGGCGGAGGCCGTGTCCCAGTACAGGGAGGCCGTAAAAATCGACCCGGACAACGGCGGCGTCTACTACAACCTCGGCTTGGCCCAGTCGCAGCTCGGAAGCCTGGGAGAGGCGATTGAGTCGTACCGGCAGGCGCTGCGCGTGGGCGGGGACGTCCCCGGCGTCCATGCCAATCTCGGCGCGGTGCTCGCCCGGTCCGGGCGGTTTCCGGAGGCGGCCGCCGAGCTTCGGGCGGCGCTCCAGCTCGACCCTAACGACGCCAACGCGCGCAGGAACTACGAGCTGGTCCTGCGCCGGCTCGGCCGCTAGCGGGCCGTTCCGGTAATCGTGAATTCCTCGCGGTCGTGATAGAGGTGCCGGATGCGGACGCCGTCGGCTGCGGTTGAGAAAACCGAATCCGCGGCTCGGAGCTCGCGCGCGAGAGCGATCGGGTCGACGCGGCCGAACTTCAGGTTGATCACGAATCGCCGGCACCAGCGCTGACGGAGCCACGGCTCGGCGATTTGCCGGACCACATGGTGCGGCTCCTCCACCAGGTCGCACAGGAGCCAGTCGTGCCTCACCCCTTCGTCGGGCTTGAACTTGAAGGCATCCTCGCAGCGATGGATGATCTGGGGGTGGTTGTGGGCGCCGCCCTTGAGCGGCCCGTTGTCGATCGCAAGGACTCGGGCGCCCCTCTTGGCGGCGCTGTAGCTCCAACCACCGGGAGCGGCCCCCAGGTCGACGACCGACTCGCCGGGCTGGGGTTCGGCGCCGAGGATCCCGTACGCCTCCTCGAGCTTCAGGTAGGAACGGGACGGGGCCTGCGGGTCGTCCGCCCGGCGGCACTGCCCGTTCACGAAGGCTTCGCGGGATGCGTAGGCGCGCCCGAAGTCGACAAAACGGACGAAGAGCCCCCGCGCCGCGCCGACACCCGGGGGTTGGCTGGCCGTGGCGAGCCTCGCCACCCGTGAAAAGCGCTTCCGCAGCAGCTCCATGAAGGCTCCCTCGACGGCGGCGGCCCTCCGCCCAAGCCCCACCGGCTCGCGGACCTCGAGCCAGAGGCACGGCCACGCCGCCTCGACCCGCTCTCCGGCGAGGCTGGAGGCGAAAAAATCGAGCAGCCGCTGCGCAAGTTCATTGACCGACTCGCCCCGGATCTCAGCGGGGTCCCGAAGGAGGAGATGCGGAAATGCGAGCGCCGACTCCGCGGGAACGGATGGGGCCAGAACCCACCCGGGACCCTTTTCCCCGGGAGCGGCCCCGGCCGCCGCCAGCTCGCGCTCCAGCAGCCCCTCGAAACCGGACTGGCAGGTGCAGAGCATTTGTTGCGGCTTGCTCAGAGCCGGTGCAGATGAAACCCGCCGTCGACATCGAACACCGCTCCGGTCGAGAAGGGAAACCGGTCCTCCGCGATCGCCCTGACCGCCCGGCCGATATCCTCGGGCCGGCCCCAGCGGCGGATCGGCGTGATGCCCTGCTCGATGATGAGCCGGTCGTATTTCTCCTTCACGCCGCCGGTCATGTCCGTGGCGATGATGCCCGGGCGGATCTCGTAGACGTTGATCCCGTCGTTCGCCAGCCGGTCGGCGAACAGCTTTGTCATCATCCCCAGGCCGGCCTTGACCACGCAATAGTCGCCCCGGTTGATCGACGCCGTGTACGCGGAGATGGAGGATATCGTGACGATACGGCCCCGGAAACCCTCGGAGTCCTTCTCCTGCGCGAGCATCCGCTTTGCGACGATCTGGGTCAGGAAATAGGGGCCCTTGAGGTTGATCGCATAAAGCCGGTCAAAGCTCTCCTCACCGGCCTCGAGCAGGTCCGCCCGAACGTTCGGGGCGACGCCGGCGTTGTTCACGAGCAGGTCGATCCGCTGGAACCGGGCGATTGTCTCGGCGACCATCCGTTCGCGGTCGGCGGCAACGGCCACGTCGCCCTTGATCAGGACCCCGTCGCCGCCGGCCGCCCGGACAAGCGTGAGGGCCTCCTCGGCGGCGGCGGCATTGCTCGCGTAGTTGATGGCGATGTTGCAGCCGGCGCGGGCCAGCTCGATGGCGATGCCGCGGCCTATGCCGCGGGAGGCGCCGGTGACGAGGGCGGTTTTCTTGGCCATGGGGAAATGAGTGAAGGGCAGCGGCGCACCGCATTCAAAGCAATTTGCGTTTCCCGGGCAATCCGGCGACATTTTCAGCCGTTCGGTATCAAAACGGATAATCACACCATGAAAGCCCTCTTTTTCTTCATCCTCGGCGCCTTTGCAGGCGCCTATGCGGTCCACGTCTACGACCAGCGCGGCGACCAACCCGGCGCGGCGTTCGCGCACCCGGGCGGATCCGTGGGCGACTCGATCTCCAATCGGCTCCGGGAGTGGCACCTGGGGCCGGATGACATCAATTCCGACCTCGCCCGCACCGGGCAGGTGTTCAGGGAGAATGCCGCCGAGGCCGGCGAGCGGATGAGCGACGTGCGGATGGCCGCGGTGATCAAGGCGAAGTTCGTCATCGACCGGGACCTCTCGGCGAGGGACATCGCCGTCCGGGTGGACGACGGCCGCGTCACGCTGACCGGGACGGTTCCCTCCGCCGACCTGATCGGCCGCGCCACCGCGCTCGCCCTGGACACCGGCGGCGTGCGCAACGTCACCGCCCGGCTGGCCGTGCGGGCCCAGGACTGAGCTGGATCCCGTGAGGCATGACCCCTTGGGTCGCCGGGTGGGTTTCAAGGGCCAATAAAGACCCCATAGCGCGCTGCCGTCGCCGGGGGTATAGTGCGACATGTTTATTTCACCATGATTGCTCTGGATCCGACGTGGCGGTCCTTCCCGAACTTCTGCTCTGATGCCGCATCGCCGGGCTTTTCCGGCGCCTTGGGTCCGGCGGGCGCGAGGAATCCGGCTGATCCCGTTTATTTCCGCGAGGGCACGACGGTCCAAAAGATCATCGAGGACGAGACTTGGCTCGAGGGCGAGCGGCGCGGGTGCGCGGTGTCGCCACTCGATGCGGTCGTGCGCGAGAACGTTTCCCGCATCATCTTTCGTGTCAGGGATCCCGTATTGGATTGACCAGGACCGGCGAAAAGGGGCCGTGCCCTATCGATAAGTGAAGCCGATCGTTATTTCGCGGCTTGGGCCCAGAACGGAGACCATGTCGTCGGTCCACACCCCGAAGGGGGAACCGGCCCTGAGGCTGTCCACGCAGACCTTGATCACGGCCGGGTCGGTCCCCGGCGAAGGATGGACGGAAAGGACCCGGGCGATCTCACCGCGGGAGTTCAGGATGAAGTTCACCTCCACCGTGTTGCCCGCGGCGTGCAGCGAGTCGGCCCGACGGGCCACCGCTTGCGCCCATTCGGTCCTCACGTTGCCGATCAGGTTCTCAAGGTAGGGGCGATAGGCACCCCAGTTTCCGTCCGCCCCCTCGATCTGAAGCTCCGCCGGCTCGGCGCGCGGCTGCGGCGGGCTGAAACTGAAGGGGATCGTCACGAAGGCATCCACCGGACTCCCTCCCTTGGTTGGCACCGTGAAATGCCAGCGCCCGGCTGCCGTCGCCGCCGCCCAGCCGAAGTCGTCCCGGCTCGACGAGACGACGCGCGCCGCCTGGGCGTGGCCGAGTTTGTCGACGACGATCTCGATAACGGCTCTGGCGGCAACCTTGTCCCGGATGATCTCGTAGGTCAGGGTCGGGTTGGGGTGGTAAAGCGGCACGGGCAAGGCGTCCAGTTCGCGCGGGTCCCGGATGATGGGGCACGGCGAGTCCCGGAGCGCGCGCACGACGTGGTCGGTGTTGTCGTCCGCCTGGATGTCCTCGGCGGCCAAGGTGAACTTCTGCTTGATCTTCACGGCGGCCCAGCACGGGGTTCCCTGCTGGCGCGCCGGGGCGAAAACCCATGACTGAAACATGGCGATTGCCGGAGGCCCGAACTCGGGCCGGGAGGCATCCACGACGACGAAGTGCCGCGTGCGGCCCGTCGGGTCGACGATGAAGCCGACCGTCGCCCAGCCCTTATTGCCCTGGACCAGCATGTTGCGGGGATAGACGGCCGGCAGGGTCAGGAGGGGTTGTGGCGCCTCATCGTACTCAAATTCGGCCGGCAGCCCCGGAGGGGCCTGCGGCGGGATGTCCCAGGATGAATGTCCGGCATCGACCATGCCGATCACGCCCACGGCGTTCGTGAATACCGTCAGGCTCACGGGTTGGTTCACTTCCATTTCAGTGGGCTCACCGTTGATCATGCCGGGCCTGAAACGCCACTTAAGGAGGCCGTCGACAAAGGGCTCCTCCATGTCCGGCCGCGTGCTGCGAAGTATCTGGATATTCTTGGCGCGCCCATCCGCCGTCACAATGATGTGGAAAAGTGCCCGTTGGTCGGAGCCCAGGTTCATCTTGAACGGAAAATGCGGATCCTCGTGGGTCAGAAGTTCCGGGAGCTGGTTGCCAAAATCCGCGACGGCGCCCGCCGGGAAGGACAGGAATGCAGCCATCGCAAGCCATCGGGGTAATGTCATGCTGGGGGGCAGGCTGTCCTGCCAGGCCAGCCGATGCAAGCGCATAGTCCGCAAGCGCTTATCGAAACTTCCCGCCACGGGTCAAGAAGGTGTTTGCATGCGCAATCGACTGGGGGCGGCAAAAGGGGGAGAGAGGCCCCTTTTGGATTGACCAGCGTACACGCGGAATTCATCCCCGGTTGATCCCATGAAGAAGACCCCGAAGACCGTATTGCTTGTGGCCAATGGCGACCTCCGCCAGTCGGCGAATGTCGCCACCTGGCCGGCCCAGCACGCGATGGAACAGACGCTGACCGCCGCATTGGCGAAGGCCGGCGTCCGCCTCGTCCGCGCGCATCCCTACAAGCCCGAGCTGAAGCATGGCTTCATCGGCTCCCAGAAGGAGGGCATGGCCGTCTTTTCCAAGATCGACCCGCGCACGCCGATCATCGTCGCGGAGGCGGTTTGGCAATACTCCCACCACATTCTGCACGGGCTCATCTCTCACCAGGCCCCGATCCTCACCATTGCGAACTGGAGCGGCACCTGGCCCGGCCTGGTCGGGATGCTCAACCTGAACGGCTCGCTCACGAAGGCGGGTGTGGCCTACTCGACCCTTTGGAGCGTCGATTTCACGGACGAATTTTTCCTCGACGGGCTCGACCGCTGGCTGAAGACCGGCACGGTCCGCCACAAGACGGCGCACGTGAAGCCGCTCGCCCGCGCCGCCGTCCCCGCGAAGGCGCTGAAGGTGTCGGCAAAGATCTCCGAGAGCCTCCGCCGCGGGAAGTCGATCATGGGGATCTTCGACGAGGGCTGCATGGGAATGTTCAATGCGATCATTCCCGACGAGCTGCTCTTCCAAACCGGTGTCTACAAGGAGCGGCTGTCGCAATCGGCGCTCTATTACGGATCGACCCAGGTGACCGACGCCGAGGCGCGCGCCGTCTATGACTGGCTCCGCGCCAAGGGAATGACCTTTCACTTCGGCCCCAACGAGGAGACCGACCTCACCGAGCGCCAGGTGCTCCTGCAGTGCAAGACCTACGTCGCCGCGCTTCGGATCGCCGATGAATTCGGCTGCGAGGCGATCGGAATCCAGTACCAGCAGGGCCTGAAGGACCTCCTGCCGGCCTCGGACCTGGTCGAGGGGATCCTGAACAATTCCGACCGGCCGCCGGTGAAAAACGCGCTCGGCGAGGTCATCCGGGACGGAAAGCCGCTGACCCACTTCAACGAGGTGGACGAATGTGCCGGCCTCGACGGGATCCTTACCAACCGGGTCCACGCCGCCCTCGGCCAGCCGGTTGAAAATACCCTCCACGACCTGCGCTGGGGTGATTGGGACCGGAGCGGCACCACCTCCGAGTACGTCTGGGTCTTCCTGATCTCCGGCAGCGCGCCGCCCGCCCACCACGTCGGCGGCTACGCGGGCACCGACTCGCTGCGCCAACCCCCCATGTACTTCAGGCTCGGCGGCGGCACGGTCCGCGGAATCGCCCGGCCCGGCGAGATTGTCTGGAGCCGCATATTCGTGCAGGGGGGCAAGCTGAAGATGGACCTTGGCCGCGCCAAGGCGATCAGCCTTCCGCAGGCGGAGACCGATCGCCGCTGGAAGGAAACCTCCGTCCAGTGGCCGATCATGCACGCGGTGACCTACGGGGTGACCCGCGACCAGATGATGGCCCGCCACAAGGCGAACCACATCCAGGTGGCCTACGCCAATTCCGCCAGGGAGGCCGATCTTGCCCTGTACGCGAAGGCGGCCCTGGCCGCCTCGCTTGGCATCGAGGTCTTTGTCTGCGGCACCAAGGCCGACGGTTCCGCGCTCTGAGCGGACCGACTTACCTCCCGGCGTCGATCTGGTCCCGCTTCCGGCGGGAGTCCTCGTCGTCCGGGCGGATCAGCCACGCCGCGTTGAAATGCCAGCGCGCCTCGGCGCGTCGCCCCGCCTGGAGCAGGGCGCAGCCCAGCTCGTGGTGCGCCTCCGCATAGTTGGGATTTATCCGGATCGCGGCCGCGAAGTGGGGGAGCGCGTCGTCCATCCGCCCGCCTGCGGCAAGGGCCTTTCCGAGATTGTACTCGGCCTGGGGAAATTCGGGTACGAGCCGCAGAGTCGCCTCAAACTGTGCGGTCGCCTCCCCGGGCCGTCCCGCCGCCGCCAGCGCCATGCCAAGGTTGTAGCGGGCGAGCACATTGTCCGGACGCTTGGCGACCGTGTCGGCATAAAGTTCGACCGCGCTTGAGTAATCCCTGTTTCGATCGAGCGTGGCGCCGAGGCAGCCGAGGGCCAGGCCGGCTGCGCCGCACCCGAAGGCGATCGCGCGGGCCCGCCGCCACTTCCCGGCCAGAATCCAGGCCCCGCAGAGGATTGCGGCAACGACCGATGCAAGGGGCAGATACATCCGATGCTCGGCAATGGTCTGCCGGTCGCCGGGGATAAGGCTTGTCGGGGCCAGGATGAGGAGGAACCAGGCGACCGCGAAGCCGAAGGGCCCGGCGCCCCTTCTGAAGAAAGCGATGCAACCGGCGAGCACGAGCGCCGCCACGATCAGGCCCTGCGGAAGGACGTCGGCCGGGTGCTTCACCCAGGCTGCGCCGTAGTCGAAAATGAGCGGGCGAGGCCACAGCGCGAGCCGCAGGTAACGGGTGATCGCGTCGCATTGGGTGAGCGCGTAGGCCCAGGGCGCGACCCCGATCCCGAATCCGGCCGTTCCGCCGCGGTTGCCGGAGCCGAGGACAAGGATGCCGAGGAGGATCCACGTGGAGCCCAGCCCGAGATAGAGGCGCCTGTGCCTCCGCCAGCCATCGGCGAAGGTGCCGGAGATGAAGGTCCGGTCGTAGAGGAGGACGGCGATAGGAGCGGTCGCAGCAACCTCCTTGGTTGCTGCGCAACAAAAACAAGCGGCGACCGCAAAAACCTGAAACCTGAGACCTGAAACCTGAAGCGAACCTTCGGATTCGGAATAGCGGATGAAGAAGTAGAGGGTTAGGAGGTAGAATAATCCCATTTGGGACTCGGCGCGCTGGACGATGTAGGTGACGGACTCGGTCTGGAGGGGGTGGAGGGTCCAGATGAGCGCGATCACGGCGGCGAACCAGGGGTCGGGGAAGGTGTCCTTCCACCGGGTCAATGTCCGGCGCGCGATCCCAAAGAGCGTCAGACCGGCGAGGATGTGGATCAGGAGGTTGGTCGCGTGGTAGCTCCAAACCCGCGTGCCGCTGACGGCGTAGTCGAGGGCCAGGGAAAGGTTCAGGAGGGGCCGGCCCTCCACGGTGAGGCCCTGGCCATGCGGCGGAAACAGGGGCGCCCAGGGCGGCCAGAGGTGCCGGATCGTCGGGTTTGAGGCGATCGCGAACGGGTCGTCGAAGACAAAAGGGACCGAGATGCTGTTCGAATACGCGGCGATGGCCGCGGTTGCGATTGCCGCCGCGCTGGCGAGAATGCCGCACCTGATCCGGTGGGAAGGGGTGTCCACGATGTCAGCGAAATGATTTGGCTCGGCCAAGGGGCTTCAACTTGAGATAAGGGCACGCGCCGGATAGCCAACCCCAATGAGGATCCTCATCGCCTTCGACAAGTTCAAGGACTCCCTCACCGCATCCCGCGCCTGCGAGATCGCTGCGGCGGCCATCCGCGCGTCCCACCCCGACTGCCAGGTGGACCTCTGCCCGCTTTCAGACGGCGGGGACGGCTTTACCGAGGTGCTCACCGCGGCAGTCGATGGACGGCTTGCCCGCCGGGAGGTGATGGGCCCGCGCGGCGATCCGGCCAGCGCGCCCTTCGGCACGGTTGATTTTTCGAATGTGCCCCGCGCAGCCCTGGGCCTGCTGGGCCTTGACGACGAGACGGCCCCCGAGGGAACCCTAGGGATCGTCGAGATGGCCAGCGCCAGCGGCCTGGCGATGCTGGAGCCGGACCAGCGCGACCCGATGCGCGCGACATCCTATGGAACGGGCCAGCTGATCGGGGCTGCAGCGGATTCGGGCGCAACGATGATCCTGCTTGGCGTGGGCGGAAGCGCGACCCACGACCTCGGGCTGGGCGCGCTTGCGGCGATGGGGATGGATTTCTTCTCGGCGGACGGCCGGAAGCTCCGCCCTCCCGTGCCCGAGGACTGGGCGAGGCTCGCGCGGATCCGGGGCAGCGTGTCCCCGTTGATTCCGCCGATCCGGATCGCCTGCGACGTCTCCAATCCGCTGCTGGGCTCGAACGGCGCCGCCGCCGTGTTCGCACCCCAGAAGGGGCTCAGGCCCGGTGATTTCGACCGGCTCGAGCAGGCCAGCGCGCGGGTGGCCGCGCAGCTTTGCGACTGGTGCGGCCAGCCGACCTCGCTTGTCCGGGAGCCGGGCGCCGGCGCGGCCGGCGGGATCGCGTTTGGGCTGATGGTGGCCGCCGGCGCGCAGCTCCTGCCCGGCGCGGCCCTGGTTTCCGCGTGGCTGGACATCGACGCGCGGATAGCCGCAGCCGACCTGGTGATCACCGGCGAGGGCCGGTACGACAAAAGTTCGCTCGGCGGAAAGGGCCCGGGCGTCATCGCGGCCAAGGCGACCGCCGCCGGCCGGCCCGTGCACATCTTCGCCGGCGAGATACGCGGGGGCGGTGGCGCCAACCTGCACTCGATAACGCCCGCGGGGACGGACCTTCCGCGGGCCCTGCGCGACGCGCCGGCCTACCTGGCGGCAGCCGTCACCACCGCCTTCCAGGACCAATTTTAACGGCTCGACCGCGGGGGCGGTGGCGCCAATCCTTCGCAGGCATGCCCGGCGAGACCCGTTTTTTCGACCTCAAGCCCCTTGCCTCCATCCTCGTGCTGGCGCTCGGACTGGGCGGCTGCAGCTCGAGCCAGCCGCCGGCCCGGCCCGCGCGGCCGAAGGCGCAGGCCTTCGTCATCCCCAGCGTCGAGGCGCCGGGAGGTGTCCTGCTCGGGATCGACGTGCTCGAGTCGCAGGGCTTTGCGGCTCTGCGCGGCAAGCGGGTTGGGCTGCTGACGCATCCCGCCGGGGTGGATCGCCGCGGGGTCAGCACGATCGACATCCTCCGCCGGGCGCCCGGCCTTCGGCTCGTGGCCCTTTATTCGGTGGAGCATGGCCTGTACGACCAATTTTCGGCCGAGACGCCCTATCCGGATCAGCTCGACCCGCGCACGGGGCTGATGGACTACTCCCTGTACTCCGGCCGGGGGCACAAGCCGACGCTCAGCCAGCTGCGGGGCATAGACGCGCTGGTCATCGACCTCCAGGATATCGGATCGCGGTCGTACACCTTCGCCAGCGCGATGAAGGTCACGATGGAGGCCTGCTTCCAGAACAACATCGAGGTGGTCGTCCTGGACCGGCCGAACCCGCTCGGGGGGCTCAAGGCGGACGGCCCGATGCTCGATCCCCAGTGGTCCTCGCAGCCGGGAAAGGACAATTACGTGGGCGAATTCCCCGTCCCCTACGTCCACGGCCTGACGATCGGCGAACTGGCCCGGATGGCCCGCTACCAGCCCGGCATCCTCCACGTCAGCGAGGAGGTCAGGACGCGGGGACGCCTGACGGTCATCCCCATGCGGGGATGGCGCCGGAGCATGCGCTGGCCGGACACCGGGCTGACCTGGGTGCCCACCTCCGCGTACCTGCCGGATTTCTCGGCGGTCGTCGGCTACCCCATGACGGGCCTGGGTTGCTACATGGGCAACGCCCACGTCGGCGGCTTCACCCACGGGGTCGGAGCGATGTACCCGTTCCGCGGCATTTCCAACCGCTTTGTCTCCTCGGAGGTCCTCGAGCGCCAGCTGGCCGCGCTGAACCTGCCCGGCCTGGAATTCCGCCGCGTCAGCGTCCCGAGCCCCCGCACGGGCCTGCCGGCGACGGGAATCTACATTGAGGTCACCGACTGGGATGAGTGGAATCCCACGGAGCTGAACTTCTACCTCATGAAGCTCGACTGCAAGGACGCGCCCCGGAATCCCTACGCCGCCGCCTCGCCGCAGCTTGTCCGCATGTTTCTCGACCACATGGGATCGACGGCGTTCTTCCGGGACCTTGTGGCGCACGGCGCGCGCGTCGACGTGGAATCCTACTTTCGCCAATGGCGGGCGCGGGCCCTGATCTACCAGAACCAGTCCCGCCGCTTCTGGCTCTACGATTGAGCGGGAAAAATCGATGAAGCCGATCCCAACGCTGGCTGTCGCGCTGACGGCGGAGGAAACCGCCGATTTTTTGCCGGGGTTGATCCCGGAGCTCCGGCTCCTTGCCGCCGACATCCGGTTCGTGGACACCGCCGGGCTCACCCCCGAGGCGTACGCAGCCCGGCTCGCGGAGATCAACCCGGACGTCCTTGTCGCCTGCTGGAGCACGCCGCCGCTCCCCGCCGTCCTCCCGCCGCGTCTTCGCTACGCCTGCTACGTGGCCGGCGGGGTGAGGAACTTCGTGTCGCGGGCGCACCTCGAGGGCGGCCTTGTCCTGACGAACTGGGGCTCGTCCATCAGCCGGACGGTCGCCGAATGCGCGCTGCTGCTAACCCTGGCCACCCTGAGGCGGGTGGGGCATTGGGTGCCCTCGCTTCACCGCGACGCCGGCTGGCGGGGCAATCGCCCGGAGGGAGCTTCCCTCTTCTGCCGGCGGGTCGGCGTGCACGGCTTTGGAAACAGCGCGCGGGAATTCATCAGCCTGCTGAAGCCCTTTGGCGTGGAGGTCGGGGTCTGCGCGCCGGAGGACGACCCGGCCGAATACGCGGCTCACGGCGCGCACCGGGTGCCGGACCTGGACGCCCTCTTCTCGGGAAGCGATGTCGTCGTGGAACTCGCGCCCCTCAACCCGGCGACCCGCGGCGTCGTGACGGAGCGCCTGCTCCGGCTGATCCCGGAAGGCGGGGTATTTGTCAACGTGGCGCGGGGCGCGATCGTCGACGAGGAGGCGCTGGTCCGCGTGGCCCGCGAGGGACGCATCGGCGTGGGGCTGGACGTTTACGCGGTCGAACCGCTGCCGGCCGCCTCCGGGCTGCGGGGCCTTCCCAACGTTGTCCTCCTGCCGCACATCGCGGGGCCCACCCTGGAGCGGCGCCGCGACGCCGGGGCCTTCGCGCTGCGCAATCTCCAGGCCTACGCCGAGGGGAAGCCCCTGCAGGCGGTCATCACGCCGGAGATTTTCGACCAGCTGACCTAAGCCCGGGATCGAAGGTGGAGCGCGATCTCCGAGCGCGCTTGTCCGGCAACTGAGTCGAGCAAGCGCGCTCGGAGATCGCGCTCCACCTCAATCCTACCACCAGCCGAGGCGGGTGGCCGAGGCCAGCGCCTCGTCCAGCGGCGCGAGCTGCGGATGCCAGAGCCGCTCCCATTCCAGGCTGACCGCGCCGCCGAATCCGGCCTGCAAGGCGGCGCGAAGGGGGGCCATCGGGAACTCGCCCGTCCCGGGAACGACGTAGGTGAACGGATGGGCGCCGCTGGGGATCCGGAGGCAGTCCTTCACGTGGACGTGCACAACGGCGGGCCGGATGGCCTCCCAGGTCGCCAGGGGCGCCTCGCCGCTCCGGAGCCAGGTGTTGAAGGAGTCCCAGAGGATCGCCGTCCCCGGTGCGCGATCCAGGAACCGGGCGATCGGCGCCGCGGACAGGAGCGAATCGTGGGTCTCGACCATGATGTCCACGCTGAGGCCCCGGTCGCGGCGCAGGTCGCGCCACCACCGGACGGTCGCGGCGGCCTCGTCGATTCCGGCGTCGCCGGCCTTCCCGCCGCCGTCAAAGACCCGCAGCCACGGGATCCCGGCTGCCTCGGCCCAGGGCAGGAACTCCAGGAACTTGGAGCGCTCCGCCTCCGTGCCGCCGATCAGGTGAAGGGACGTGTCCAGCGAGACGACCCGCACCCGGGAGGAGCCCAGCCGCCGGGCAAGGGCCGCGGGCGTGGCCCACGCCGCGGCGAGATGGGAAGGGACATCGATCGTCCCGCCGAGCGCGCGGATCTCGACCGCGTCGAGGGAATGGGACTCGGCCAGCGCGAGCACCGAGTCGATCGTTCCCTCCGGGAAGCCGAGCGTGGAAAAGGCGCGGGTGTAGGCCATCAGCGCAATCCCGTGAAATACGCCGCGAAGGCGAGCTTGTCGGCCGCCTCATCGATCAGTTTCGAGGTCGGCTTTCCCGCGCCATGGCCGGCGCGGGTCTCAATCCGGATGAGGACCGGCAGCGCGCCGGGCCCGTTCGCAACGGCGGCCTGCATCGCGGCCGCGTATTTGAAGCTGTGCGCCGGAAAAACCCGGTCGTCGTGGTCCCCGGTGGTCACGAGGACCGCCGGGTACGCGGCGCCCGCCCTGATCGTGTGAAGGGGCGAATAGGCGCGAAGGGCCTTGAACCCCTCCGGGTCGTCGCTCGATCCATAGTCGGCAACCCAGGCGTACCCGACCGTGAATTTCTGGAACCGGAGCATGTCCATGACGCCGACCGCCGGGAGCGCGGCCCGGCAGAGGTCGGGCCGCTGGTTGAGGGTCGCCCCGACGAGCAGGCCCCCGTTGCTGCCCCCGCTGATGACCAGGTGCGCGGGCGAGGTGTAGCGGTTGGCGAAGAGCCACTCCGCCGCCGCGATGAAGTCGTCGAAGACGTTCTGCTTTTTCCCCTTCTGCCCGGCCTCATGCCAGGACCGGCCGTATTCTCCGCCGCCGCGCAGGTTGGGGACCGCGTAGATTCCGCCGCCCTCCAGCCACGCAAGGGTCGGCACGGAGAAGGCGGGCGTGAGCGAAATCTCAAAACCGCCGTAGCCGTAGAGGAGGGTGGGGGTGGAGCCGTCGCGCTTCATTCCCTTCCGGGAGGTGATGAACATCGGGATCCGCGTGCCGTCCCGGGAAGGGTAGAAGACCTGGACGGTCTCGTAGGCCGTGGGGTCGAAGACGAGCGCGGGCGCGTTGAAGACCTCGCTCCTCCCGGTGGACAGGTCGTGGCGAAAGTTCGCCGCGGGCCGCGTGTAGGACGTGAAATTGTAATAGAAGGCCGGATCGTCGGCGTGCCCGTTTATGCCCGCGACCGTCCCGACGCCGGGGAGCGTGATCTCGCCGGCGGGAGCGCCGTCGCGGCCGTAGACCCCGAGGCGGCTGCTGGCGTCGCGCATCACCAGGACGACGAGTTTTCCCCCCACGAGGGCCGCCGCGTCGATCGTGTCGGCGGTCTGCGGCACGACCGTCCGCCAGGCGGCGGGAGCGGGCGAGCGGGTGTCGATCGCGATGATCCGGGACCGCGGTGCGTCAAGGTTCGTGCGGACAAAAAGCACGGGCCCGTCGTTTCCGATCACCTCGTATTCCGCGTTCCACTCGTCCACAAGCCGGGTGATCGGCGCGCCGACCCTGGGCGCGAGCGGGTCGCCCAGGTCGGCGATCCGCAGGAGATTGTCGTCGGAATCGCCGCGCTGGATCGTGATCACCGCGTATCGCCCGTCCTCGGTGACGCCGGCGTTGACGAACCACTGGGGCTGTTCGGGCAACTCGAAGACCAGCGCGTCCCCGGACTGCGGGGTTCCCAGCCGGTGATAGTGGACCTTCTGGTGGGCGAGCGCCCCGAAGGTCTTTCCCGACTCGCCGTTGGCCTTCGGCTCGGGAAAGCGCGCGTAGAAAAAGCCGCGTCCGTCCCGGGTCCACGACGGCTCCGAGAACTTGACCCAGCGGATGAGGTCGGTCGTGTCGGCGCCGGTGGCGACCGACCGGACGCGGATCTCGTTCCAATCGGAGCCGGCCGCCGCGGTCCCGTAGGCGAGCCACGCGCCGTCGTGGGAGACCTGGGCGGAGGCGAGGGCCACTGTGCCGTCGCTCGCCAGGGTGTTCGGGTCCAGCAGCAGGCGGGGCGCCCCGCCCTGATCCTGGACATAGAGGGCGGACTGGTTCTGCAGGCCCTCGTTCTTCGTGAAGAATGTCCGGCCCCCCTCGGTGAAGGGCAGACCGAAGCGGGCGTAATCCCAGAGCCGGGTCAGCCTCTCGTGGAACCGCTCCCTGTCGGGCAGGGCGCGCAGGACGCTGAACGTGAGATTGTTTTCGGCCTGCACCCAGCCGCGGGTTTCCGGGGAATCCAGGTCCTCGAGCCATCGGTACGGGTCGGCCACGGGGGTGCCGTGGTAGTCGTCAACGACCGGACCCCGGTGGGCCGGCGGGTAATCCCAGCCGTGGCCGGCGGAGGCTGCGGGGGAGGCATGGGTCGTGGAGGCCAGGAGCGCGGAAACAAGCATGAGAGTTACGCGATTGCGCACGGGACCAGCGTGTGAAAGCTGCGGGAAGGAGCAACCGACATTTCAAGACGATGACCCACCATCCCCGAGGCCTCACAACGCTGTTCTTCACCGAGATGTGGGAACGCTTCAGCTACTACGGGATGAGGGCGCTGCTCACCCTCTACATGCTCGCTGCGCCGGCCGCCGGGGGTCTCGGCTTCACGGCCCACCGCAGCGGACTGGTGTACGGAACCTACACCCTGAGCGTGTACGTCCTCTCGATCCTGGGCGGATTCATCGCCGACAATTTCGTCGGGGCGCGCCGCGCGGTCCTCTGGGCGGTGTTCATCATTGCCATGGGCCACTTCACGCTGGCGCTGGAATCCCAATCCTCCTTCTTCGCGGGGCTCGCGCTTGTGGCGCTCGGCTCCGGGCTCCTAAAGCCAAACATGAGCTCGATGGTCGGCGGCCTCTACGAGGCCGACGACCCCCG
>Ga0302279_10002713_pt1 | contig 23027 bp, 21 predicted proteins | sample III_Bog_N3_3_FD_194541 | JGI IMG/M metagenome (GOLD analysis project Ga0302279, IMG submission 194541) | Peat permafrost microbial communities from Stordalen Mire near Abisko, Sweden - III_Bog_N3_3 | ecosystem: Environmental > Terrestrial > Soil > Wetlands > Peat | place: Sweden: Abisko...
GGTCGAGGTGCGCGCCTCCACCGGCGACAACCGGCTGGGCGGCGAGGACTTCAACGAGCTCTTGATCGAGCTGTTTCGCGAGAAACTGGGCAAGGACTGGGCGGTCAAGGACAAGCAGGATGCGACCTTACGCGAGCGCCTGCGGGTCGCCGCCGAGCGGGCCCGGCGGGCGCTGACCGACCAGGCCGCGGCGACCATGGCGGTCACCTGGCGCGACCAGAGCTTCGAGGCCGAGATCAGCGCCGATGAGTTCGAGGCCAAGGCTGCGGGCCTGCTGGCGCGGCTGCGCGAGCCGGTGCTCCGGGCCCTGCGCGACAGCCAGCTGCGGGCCGAAGACCTGAAGGAGATCGTGCTGGTGGGCGGGGCGACCCGGATGCCGGTGGTGCGCCGGGCGGTGACCCGGATGTTCGGCCGCTTCCCGTCTAACGCGGTCAATCCGGACGAGGCGGTGGCCATCGGGGCGGCGATCCAGGCGGGGCTGAAGGCCAGGGACTCGGCACTGCGCGAAGTGGTGCTGACCGACGTCTGCCCCTACAGCCTGGGGGTGGAAACTTCCGAGCGGGGGCTGAACAACGAGCTGCGGGGCGGGGTGTTCTCGCCGATCATCGAGCGCAACACGGTGATCCCGGCCAGCCGCGTGCGCGGCTTCGTCACCGTCCGCGACGGCCAGCGGATCGTCAAATTCGACATCTACCAGGGCGAATCTAGGCAGGCGAAGGACAACATCCTGCTGGGCGCCGTCGAGGTGCCGGTGCCGCCGGCGCCCGCCGGGGAGATATCGGTGGACGTGCGCTTCACCTACGACATCAACGGCCTGCTGGAAGTCGATGTGCAGGTGCCGCGCACCGGCGAGCGGCGGGAGCTGGTGATCGCCGACGAGGAGGCCGCTAAGGCGGTGGACTTCGAGAAGCGGCGGGCGGAACTGGCGGCGCTGAAGCACCATCCCCGCGAGGACGACGCCAACAAGGCCGCGCTGGCCCGGGCGCAGCGCTGCTTCGAGAACTTCCTTGGCGACAAGCGGCAATATGTCGGCAAGGCCACCGCCGAATTCGAGACCGTGCTCGACGGCCAGGACCCTCGCGAGGCGGAACGCGCGCGCGAGGCGTTGCTGGCCACCTTGGACGCCCTGGAGGGCGAAACCTGGCTGTGAACGTCTCGATCTGGGCGACGCTCGGCATCGAGGCGACCCGGGAGCGGGCCGAGATCCGCCGGGCCTATGCGGCGAAGCTGAAGGTCACCAATCCGGAGGACGACCCGGCCGGTTTCCAGACCCTGCGCGCCGCCTACGAGCGGGCATTGGCCTACGCCGGACCGGCCGAACGGAGCACCCCGCGGCCCAAGGCCGATCCGCGGCCGGACGAGGGCGGTGACGACCTCGTCGTCGAGGTTGAGAAGCCGAAGCTCCGCCGTCGCTCGCCGCCGAAGCCGACCGAGGTCGAGAATCCGCCGGGCGACGGCGAGTCCGACCCGAAGCCCCACACCCACGACTGGCGCCCTGCCGACGAGCCCCGAGAAACGCCGCCCGGCCCGCGCCGCCGGGAGTGGCGCCCGCCCGACCCGCCCGTGCGTCGGCCGATCCGGCGCGAGCGCAGCCATGTGGCCCCGCCGCTGTCGCCGCCGACCGAGCCGGACCCGGCCGAAGTCGCCCTGGCCGCCCTCCGCCGCGACCTGATCAACGCCCTCGGCAACCCGGCGACCACGCCGGCGGAGCTGCGCCAGATCCTGGAGGCTTTGCTGGCCTCGCCGGCGCTGATGTCGGTGGATCAGCATGCCCAGACCGAGGGCTGGCTGGCCGGGCTGATCGGCTTTTCCCAGCCGCGCACCGACCCGTTGATCGAGCCGGCGGTGGCCTTCTTCCACTGGGACGAAGGCCGGGTGGGGCCGAAATCGAACGTGGGCGCCAAGGTGGTCGCCCGGCGCGACGACCTGAAGTTCCGGGCCTCGGCGCGACTGGCCGGCAGCCCGTTCCAGCCGGCCTTCCACGCCCTGACCCGTCGGCCGCGGACCTGGGGCCTGCTCGCCAACCGGATTACCCCCGGCCTGGACGAGAAGGTGCGGCGGCTGCTCGGCATCGTGCGCACCGAAAGGCCGGGGCTGATGTCGACCCTCGAGCCGCAGGCCGTGGAGTGGTGGGAGGCGCATCTGTCGCGGCCACGGCTGGGCCCGATCGCCATCTGGGTGGTGCTGGTCCTGCCGGCGCTGCTGGCCTTCAACATCGGGGAGCAGACCGGCGCGGCGCACTCCCTCACGAACCTGGCCGTCGACTACGTTCTGGCGCTGGCGGCGGTGGCCGCCCTGGTGCTGGCGCGCCTCTACGGGATCGAGTGGCCCCGGCGGATCTGGCGCGAGCGCTGGGCCAGGGACGCGCCGGCCTGGGTCTGGTTCGCCTGGGCGCCGGCGCTGGTCGCCCTGGTGCTGGCCGCGGCGGCGATCCCGGCCTCGCTGCCGGCGAGCATCATCCTGGCCGCCATCGCCGCGCCGCTGGCCTACTGGCCGGCGATCGTCGCCGAACCCGACCGGCGCAAGGGGACCCGCTACCCCTGGCAGGTGCGCTCGGCCTTCTCGTTCACCTACCTGGCGATCTTCTGGCTCGTGTCCGCCTTCGGCCTGCCCAACCCGGTGTGGCTGCAGATGAGCCTGCCGGTGCTGGCCGGGATGTTGGGTTTCGTGCTGGGCGAGGGGACACTGCTGGCCGCCTGGCGCCAGCGGCTGTCCGCGCGGCTACGCCGAGGGTCCCTGGTGGGCTTGGCGACGGTGGCGCTGCTGACCGCGGCCCTGCTGCTCGTCGGCTGGCGCGAGCCGCTGCTGCGCGCCCTGGCGGCGGCCATGGTCGTGGGCGCGGTGCTGGTCCACAAGACCCCGGCCGGCGAGCTGGCCGGCGGACGCTTCCGCTTCCGCTACTACGTGATGGTGTTCAGCTGGGTCGGCTGGTTCGTCGCCGTCGCGCTGTTCGAGCCGGCGCCGGAGAAGCTCAGCGGCCTGACGGTGTCGGGCCTGTGGCTGCTGACCGGTGTCCTGGTCACCTGCTGGGCCGCCTTCGAGCCGCCGGAGCGCAAGCCGCGGCGCGTGGCGAAGCCCGCCTGAACTGATTTCGGCTTAGCGATTGCCGCCGTCCGGCGCCGTCCCTATAAGGGCGCTCCCCGCGTGGGACGGAGCGTAGCGCAGCCTGGTAGCGCACTTGACTGGGGGTCAAGGGGTCGTGGGTTCGAATCCCGCCGCTCCGACCAGGCGGGGTGTACTTAAGTTAACTTCGGCCCGGCGGGCGCGCGCGCTAAGCCGGGCGGATGCCGACCCGGCGCACCGCTCTGAGCCTGATCGCCAGCCTGCCGGCGTTCGCGGTCGCGCGGACGGTCGATCCGGGCGTGGCGCTCGCCCTGGCGGCCTGCCGGCAGATCGGCGTCACTACCGGCTATGACCACGAGTATCACCGGATCGGCTACCCCGGCGGGGATATCCCGCGCTCGACCGGGGTGTGCGCCGACGTGGTCGTGCGGGCCGGGCGCGACGCCTGGGGCGTCGACCTGCAGCAGCTGGTGCACGAGGATATGAGCCGCGATTTCGCCGCCTATCCGAAGCGCTGGGGCCTGACCGCGCCGGACAGCAACATCGACCATCGTCGGGTGCCCAATCTGGAGACCTATTGGACGCGCCAGGGCGCTCGCCTGTGGCATGCGACCTCGCGCACCTGGGGCTTCGCCTTCCCCGCACCGCTGGCGCCCGGCGACATCCTCACCTGGCGGACCTTCATGAACGGCGGGCCGCACGTGGCCATCGTCACCGCCGGCGGCGTCTTGCCGCGGATCGTGCAGAACTTCGGCTGGGGGGTGCAGGAAGACCCTCTGGCGTTCGCCTGGCTGGACGGGGCGGAGGGGCATTACCGCTGGCGCCCGGCGGCGGGGATCGGCCATTTCGCGGGGCGCGGCGGCGGGGTATAGGGCGGTCCGATCCCTATAGGATAGCCCGTGACTTCGTTCCTCCGAGACGGCCGCTCGCGGCCCGTGGCCATGTGGCTGATCTGCACCGCGCTCCTGGTGTTCGCCATGGTGGTGATCGGCGGGGCGACGCGGCTGACCGGCTCGGGCCTGTCGATCACCGAGTGGAAGCCGGTCACCGGGGTGATCCCGCCGCTGGGCGAGGCGGCGTGGCGCAAGGCCTTCGCGCTCTACCAGGCGACGCCGCAGTACCGGCAGGTGAACGTCGGCATGACCCTCTCGCAGTTCCACACCATCTACTGGTGGGAGTGGAGCCACCGGCTGCTGGGACGGCTGGTGGGGGTGGTGTTCGCCGTGCCGTTCGTCGCGTTCCTGGTGATGCGGCGGATGCCCCCGCGGCTGATCTGGCGCTGCGCCATCCTGCTGGTCCTCGGCGGCCTGCAAGGCCTGGTCGGCTGGTGGATGGTGGAGAGCGGGCTGGAGGACCGGATCTCGGTCGCGCCCGAGCGGCTGGCGATCCACCTCGGCCTGGCGCTGTTCCTGTTCTCGGCTCTGGTCTGGACCGCCATGGAGGCCTGGAGCGGCCTGGCGCGGGGGAGGGCCAATGTCGCCGACGGCTGGCGGCCGGTGTCGCTGGTGTTCCTGGCCCTGGTCTGGTTCCAGTGCCTGCTGGGCGCGCTGGTGGCCGGCAACAAGGCCGGGCTGATCGACAACGACTGGCCGCTGATGAACGGCTGGTTCTTCCCACCCGACTACGCCGGCGCCGGCTTCTGGGCGACGGTGGCGCACAGCGCCCCGGCGGTGCAATTCGATCACCGGATGGTCGCCTATGCGGTGGTGATCGCCGCCGTCGGCATCGCCGGCGCGGGACTGAACTCGCGCGTGCTGATGGGACAGAGCCGCGGCCTGGCCCTGGCGGTGGGCATCGCCGCGGTGCTGCAGGCGGCCTTGGGGGTGATCACCCTGGTGACGCTGGTGCCGCTGCCGCTGGCGATGCTGCACCAGGCGGGCGCCGCGATCCTGCTGGGCATCGCCACCGCGCTGGCGTGGCGGGTGCGGCGGGCTTGAAAGGTCAAGAGTCGCACTTCGCGCGGTCCACGAACCTCACGAACTTCACGAACGGCGGCCGCGATATCAGAGCGATCGGGAACGGCGTCGGCGTGGCTGGTGCGTCAGCAAGGGGAACCGCAGAGGACGCAGAGGTTGCGCGGAGCGCGCTGAGAAGAAAGCACTACATCGACCTAGGGGACTGGAATGCACGATCGCTCCGCGATCTCCGCGCAACCTCTGCGCCCTCCGCGGTTACCCTTACATTCCTCGACGCGCGGTCATCTGCCGCCCGACAAACCCAAAGTTCGTGTGGTTCGTGAGGTTCGTGGACAATCTTCCGTTCGCCCGAACGCCCACGATACGGTATCCAGATACCACACCCGCAACATCCTCATATTCCACGCTTTTTCGCCGCACGTGTCGCGCGGGCATTGACACCTGCGGACATCGCCGCTACCAGCGCGCCCTCGCTTAAGAAGAACGCCCGACGGATCCGCCATGAACACCAAGACCACGGCTACTTTGAAGCCATCGCAGATCGAGAAGAAGTGGATCGTCGTTGACGCCGAAGACGTCGTCGTCGGCCGGCTGGCGACCTTCATCGCCATGCGCCTGCGCGGCAAGCACCGGCCCGACTACACGCCCAACATGGATTGCGGCGACCACGTGGTGGTGATCAACGCCGACAAGGTGAAGTTCACCGGCCGCAAGCTGGTGCAGAAGACGTACTACTGGCACACCGGCCACCCGGGCGGCGTCAAGGCGCGCACCGCCGGCGCGATCATGGCCGGCAAGTATCCCGAGCGCATTCTCGAGAAGGCGGTCGAGCGCATGCTGCCCAAGGAAAGCCCGCTGGCCCGCCAGCAGCTGACCCACCTGCGCATTTACAACAGCCCCGAGCACCCGCACGTGGCCCAGAACCCGGAAGTCATCGACTTCAAGTCCGCCAACTCCAAGAACGTCCGGAGCCAATAGATCATGGCCGAAACTCACGGCTTCGAGGCCCTCCAGAGCATCGCCACCCCCGCCGAGGGTTCCGCCTCGGCCGAGCCGAAGCGCGACGCCCAGGGCCGCTCCTACGCCACCGGCAAGCGCAAGAACGCCATCGCCCGGGTGTGGATCAAACCCGGCAAGGGCAAGATCACCATCAACGGCCGCGACCAGGAGGTCTATTTCGCCCGGCCGGTGCTGCGGATGATGATCGCCCAGCCGCTGCAGGTCACCGACCGGCTCGGCCTGTTCGACGTCGACGTCACCGTGCTGGGTTCGGGCCTCTCCGGCCAGGCGGGCGCGGTGCGCCACGGCATCGCCAAGGCGCTGACCTATTATGAACCGGGCCTGCGCGCCGCGCTCAAGCCGCACGGCTTCCTGACCCGCGACAGCCGCGTGGTCGAGCGCAAGAAGTACGGCCGCGCCAAGGCCCGACGCAGCTTCCAGTTCTCGAAGCGCTGATCCGCGACCGAATTCCGTTCGGCCAGGGCGCTTCGGTCAGACCGAAGCGCCCTTTTCGTATTGCCCTTTTCGTTGGAGGCTGACTCATGGCCCCGAAGGTGTTCATCGATGGCGAGGCCGGCACCACCGGCCTGGAGATTCGGCAGCGGCTGGCCGGCCGCCGCGACCTGCAGCTCGTCTCCATCGCCGAGTCCCGCCGCAAGGACCCGGAGGCCCGGCGCGAGCTGATCAACGACGCCGACGCGGTGATCCTCTGCCTGCCCGACGCCGCGGCCCGCGAGGCGGTGAGCCTGGTGGAGGTGAACAGCGTACGGGTGATCGACGCCTCGACCGCGCACCGCACCGCGCCCGGCTGGGTCTACGGCCTGCCGGAGATGGCGCAGGGCCAGCGCGCGCGGATCGAGGCCGGCAAGCGGGTCTCCAACCCCGGCTGCTGGCCGACCGGCTTTATCGCCCTGGTGCGGCCGCTGGTGGAGGCCGGCCTGCTGCCCGCCGACCAGCCGCTCAGCGTCCACGGGGTCTCCGGCTATTCCGGCGGCGGCAAGTCGATGATCGCCGAGTTCGAGGACCCGGCGTCGGAGAACCACACCGAGGTTCCCTACCGGCTCTATGGCCTTGGCCTGGAACATAAGCATGTGCCGGAGATGACCCTGCACGCGGGCCTTAAGCAGGCGCCGCTGTTCAGCCCCGCGGTGGGTCGCTACCTGAAGGGCATGATCGTCGAGGTGCCGCTGCAACTGGCGGCGCTGCCGGGCTCGCCCAGCGTGAAAGCCGTGCACGAGTGCCTGGCGAGCGCCTACGCCGGCGAGCGGTTCGTCGAGGTGGCGTCCTTGGCGCAGGCCGCCGCGGTCACCACCCTGGATCCCGAGGGCCTGAACGGCACCAACCGCATGCGCCTCTACGTGTTCGGCAACGAGCGTGCGGGGCAGGCTCGATTGGTGGCGCTGCTGGACAATCTCGGCAAGGGCGCGTCAGGAGCGGCGGTGCAGAACCTCAACCTGGCGCTGGGCCTGCCGGAGGACGCCGGTCTGTGATCCTGCGCGAGGCGCGGCCGGACGACATGGCCGCGCTGGCGAGGCTGCACCGCGAGACGGTGCGCACCTCACTGTCGTTCCTGCCTGAGCTGCATACGCCGCAGGAGGATTTCGCCTATTTCTCCAAGGTGCTGTTCCCGAAGAACCAGTTCTGGCTGGCCGAGGACGAACTCGGCGCGCCGCTGGGCTACATCGCCTTCCGCCCGGACTTCATCGAGCATCTGTTCGTCCGCCCGGTGAGCCAGGGCCTGGGGGTCGGCCCGCGGTTGCTGGAGAAGGCGATGGAGGGATCGCGGGAGCTGAGCCTGTGGACCTTCCAGGCCAACGAGCGGGCCCGTCGGTTCTACGAGCGGCGCGGCTTCGTCGCCGTCATCCTCACCGACGGCGCGGATAACGAGGAGAAACTGCCGGACGTGCTCTATCGATGGACGCGTCCGGCGGATGAAACCATTTCGCCCGTCGCTACGTACTAGGAGAGGTCATGATCAAACTCGACCGACGTCTATTCCTGCTCACCGCAACCGCGCTGGCCGCCTGCAGCCCCAAGGTCGCCGCCGCCGCGCCGGACGCCTACGCCAATTCCCCCTGGCGCAAGCTGACCCCGGCCGATTGGCAAAAGCGCCTGCCGCCCGCGTCCTTCGACGTGCTGCGCAACCAGGGCACCGAGCAGCCGTTCACCAGCCCGCTCCTGAACGAGCACCGCAAGGGGACCTTCGTCTGCTTCGGCTGCGGCCTGCCGCTGTTCAAGTCGGAGTGGAAGTTCGACTCCGGCACCGGCTGGCCCAGCTTCTGGACCGAGATTCCCGGCGCCCTCGGCAAGCAGGCCGACTTCCAGATCGTCGAGCAGCGCACCGAGTACCACTGCGCCCAGTGCCTCGGCCACCAGGGCCATGTGTTCGACGACGGGCCGAAGCCCACCGGCCTGCGCTATTGCAACGACGGCGTGGCGCTGAAGTTCGTCCCGGCCTAGCCTGGCCGCCATGCGCGGCGCGGCCCTTTCGCTCTTCCTGCTCGCCTTGGTGACGTCGCCGGCGCTGGCCAAGCCCGGCTACACCCACGGCGTCGCCAATTCAGTGCTGGTCGCGGCGGCCAAGGCGACGCCGCTGAAGCTGATCGACTACGACCAGGTGCTTTGCCGCAACGACCGCACGGTCGAACAGTGGCTGCGGGAGCTGACCGCCGGCGAGGCCAAGGCGATCGTCTGGACCGGCGGCCCCTGCGAACTGGTGCAACCCGGCACGATCGACGCCGGCAGCGACTGGTGCGCTCAAGCATCGATCACCCTGAAGCACCCGCGAAGCCCACAGGACCGGCCAATGGTGGAGATCTATTTCGATACCCCGACCCACGGTCGCCCGAGCCCGGCCTATGCGTTCCGGGGGATGATCGACGACGAGGGCCTGGTGCGCTTCCGCGCCGACTTCGAGGGCGCCTGGCTGGAGCGGTTCCCTGCCAATAGGGCGAGGATCATCTGCCCGGACGACAGCCAATAGACCGTCGCAGGCTCAGCTCTGCAGCTTGCGCGCGCCCTCGGCCAAGGTGACAACCTCGAAACCCTCGGCGATGGCGGTGTCCGCCAGCCCGGCCAGGGCGGCGGGCGTGCAGCCCCAGGGCGACGGGGTCTCGGCCACATCGTGGGTATAGAGGATCAGCCAGGCCGGCCGGCCCTTGGCCCGGTTCAGCCAGCGCCACGCCGCCGCCTCGCCGTTCGGTCCTTCGATCCCGACGCAGGGCGTCTGGTTGAGGTCGGACCCCTCGGTGACCATCCCGTGATGCAAGGCGCGCATCAGCGCGAAACGTTCGCTCAGCGCCCGCTTGGCGCGCTCTTCCACCTCGCCGTACGGATAGGCGAAGGTGATCGGCGCGGGCGCGCCGAGCGCGGTCAGCGCCGCGCGGTTGCGCTCGACATCGTCCAGCACCAGCGAAACGCCGGCGCGGCCGCAGTCCAGGTGCGAATAGGTGTGGCAGCCGATCTCGTGGCCCGCCTCGGCCAGCCGCTTCACATCGAGCTCGTCGATGAACCGGCCCATCGGGCTGTCGACCCCCGCCATGCCGGCGGCGACGTAGTAGGAGCCCTTCAGACCCCGGCTCTCCAGGATCTCGGCCCCGAGCGTGGCGGCGGAGACCGGCACATCGTCGAAGGCGAAGGAGATCATCGGCCCGGCCGGCGCCTTGGCCGCGCGGCGGGCGCGGATGCGGGCGATCCGGCGGCGCAGCTTGCCCTTCAGCGAGCGGTCGGCTTCGTAGATATCGTCCATCAGACAGCCTCGGCGTAGAGGGCGGCGCGGTAGAGGCGTAGCGCGAAGGCCCGGGCGGCCACCGGCGCCAGGGTGGTCAGGGCGGCGGCCTTCAGCCACGGCCGCCAGACGTCTCGGAGCGGCGCGCGCTTGAGCATCCGCGCGGCCCGGTAGCTGGGATAGGTGCGGACAATCTGCGGGTGGGCGGCGGCGACGCGGGCGAAGTTGGCCGCCGACTGCTCGAACTTGGCCGCCATCACCGGCGCGGGGTCGAGGCCTAGGTGGGTGGCGGGAATGTCGACGTGCAGGATGTCGTGCCGGCGGCTGACCCGCATTGCCCACTCCACATCCTCCCAGCCCCAGCCGACGAAACCGGAGTCGAACGGATACTGCTCGAACACGTCCCGGCGGATCAGCAGGTTGGAGGTGAACACGTGCTTTTCCGGCGCGGCCCGACGGGCCTCGGCGGTCAGGCAGTCGCTACGCAGGGCCATCGCCCGGTGGACGGCGTGGGCGGCGGTCTTCGGCGCCTGGTCGAGGGAAAAGCCGCCGAAGGCCGCTGCCGGGGCGGCGTCCGTGGCCAGTGCCAGCCAGCGATCGAGGAAGTCCGCCCGGTCGGGCAGCATGTCGGCGTCGAGGAACAGAAAGAACGGCGCGCGGGCGGCGTTGGCCAGGCGGTTGCGGCCGCGACTGCGCCCTTCGTTGGCTTCCAGCCGCACGAACCGGGCGGGGAGGGCGAGTTGGCGCACGGCCGAGGCGATCCGCTCGGCCAGGGCGGCGTCGCCCGAGCCGTCGTCCAGCACCACCACCTCGACGTCGCTCGAGACGCGGTCCAGCGCGGCGAGCAGGCGTGTCGGATCGTCCCGGAAACAGGGGATCAGCACCGACAGCTTCGGCGCCGCGCCGCTCCAGGCGGCGTTGTCGGTCAGATGAGTCCTGGACTTCATGCGGCGACCCGGGCGCGGAGGCTGGCGAAGAGATCGCCGGCGCGATGGCGCAGGTCGGCGACGTTGAGCACATAGGCGGCCGCGCCATAGACCAGGGCCCCGGCGGCGGCCTTCAGCAGCAGCTCGGTGACGCCGCCGAGGGCCGGCAGCGCCGCTACCGCGACGCCCATGATCGCCGTCGCCGCGGCGGCGCGGGCGATCTGGCTGAGCGGCAGCGGCAGGGGCTGGGCGAGGCGACCCAGGGTGACCGAGGCGATCAGGCCGACGCCATAGCTGGTGGTGGTCGCCCAGAGCGCGCCGTTAAGGCCGAAGCGCGGGATCAGGATGAAGCAAAGCGCGATGTTCGCCGCCGCCGGCAGGCTCATCGCCGCCAGCAGCAGGCCCGTGCGCCGTCCGAGGGTGAAGGCCTGGTGGGTGTAGTAGGTGGTCAGCCCCGCGAAGAGGGCGCTGGCGGCGATCCAGGGGGTGACCTGAGCGGCGCCGACGCGCAACGCCGGTCCCACCATGACGTCGGCCAGCGGCCGGGCCACCAGCGCCAGGCCGAGGGCCGCGGGCAGCACCAGGGCGATCATGAAGCCGGCCTGTTCCCGGGCGGCCCTGGTCAGAGCTTCGGTTCCGCCGCGCTCCAGGGCCATGATCAGCGCCGGTCCGCCCGCGGCGCCCAGCCAGATGAACATCACGTCCAGGGTCCGGTTCGCGAGGCTGTAGCCGGCGTGATAGACGCCGACGGCGGTGTCGTTGAGATAATAGGCCAGCAGGAAACGGTCGGTCGTGGCCAGCGCCAGGCTGAGGATCAGCGACAGGGCGACCGGCAGCCCATAGGCGATATAGGTCCGCGCCTGCGCCATCTCGAAACGGCCGCCGACGCCGCGCTTCAGCTCGGTGGGCAGCACAAAGATCAGCGCGATGGCCGCCGCCGCGCCAAGGCCGGCGACCGGCGCCGCGCCCTTTAGGCCGACCACGATCAGCCCCGCGCCGATGGCGAAGCCGGCCAGGGTCTGGCCCATGTCGAGCAGCGCCGCGCCCTTGACGTCCCCGGCCGCGCGCCGGCGCTCCTGCGCCAGCTTCACCAGGCTGCGGGTGAGGATCGCCGCCAGCCCGGCGCCGATGGCGAGCTTCAGCGGTCCGCCGGCGGGCCAGAGCATCAGCCAGGCGCCGGCGAGGACGGCGAACGCCAGCGCCGCGCCCAGCCAGCTGCGGTAGAGGGTGGCGAAATGGTCGGCCAGCCGCCCGGCCTCGGCCTGCGGCGCATAGAACCGGGCCATCGCCGCTTCCATCCAGGTGAACAGCAGCGTGTGGGCGAGGCTCATGGCCGAGAAGGCGAGCGCATAGACGCCGTAATCGGCAGGGCTCAGCAACCGCGTGAACACCACGATCGAGAACAGCCCGACCACGCCCTGCACGATATTCATCGGCAGATAGCCGACCACGCCCCGCCAGAACATCAGCGCACCGCTTCGCCGTCGCCGAGCAGGCAGGGGATGGTCAGGGCCATGATGGTAAGATCGAGCATCAGCGATTGACGTTCGATGTATTCGATGTCGAGGGCGACGCGCCGGCGGACCTTTTCCGGCGTTTCCACCGGGCCGCGCGAGCCGCGGATGGCGGCCCAGCCGGTCATCCCGGGCTTCAGCCGGTGGCGATGGGCGTAGCCGGCCACCAGCTTGGCGCTCTCGGTCGAGCCGGTCTTCATGCCCACCGCGTGCGGGCGCGGGCCGACCAGCGACATCTCGCCCTTCAGCACGTTCAGCAGCTGCGGCAGTTCATCCAGGCTGGTGCGGCGGATGAACCGGCCGACCCGGGTCACCCGCTCGTCGTCGGCGCTGACCTGGCGGGTGGCCGCCGGGTCGGAGCAGTCCGCGCGCATGGAGCGGAACTTCCAGACCAGGATTTCCTCGTTGTTGAAGCCGTGCCGGCGCTGGCGGAAGAACACCGGGCCGGGGCTGTCGAGCTTGATGGCGATGGCGATGGCGACCATCAGCGGCAGCCCGAGCACCACCGCCAGAGTCCCGATCACCAGATCCTCGGCGCGCTTGACCAGCGCCCGGCGCTCGTCGCTCACGCCGCCTGACACCGGCGCCAGCGGCGCTTCGGCGATCCGCGACAAGGTGGCGGCGCGGCCGACGGCGTCCTGCTCGACGAACAGCATAACCTCATTGGGCAGAACCGACAGCTGCTCGACCAGCTGGCGCACCCGCGACTGGGCCAGCGACGGCACCGCGATCACCACCCGGTCGACATAGGGCATGATCCGGTGGTCCAGCAGCGCCTGGGTGTCGCCCAGCACCGGCACGCCGGCGATCTTGTCCGGGATGCGGTCGATGCGGTCGTCGAACACGCCCAGCACCGCCACGTCGCGGGACTTCAGCGCCGCGGCGATCAGCTTCTCGGCGTTGGCGGTGGCGCCGACGACGACGATATTCGGGGTCAGCCGGCCGGTCCGGCGCCAGCGGCGGACGATCGCCCACCAGACGCCGTGCAGCAGGTAGAGGGTGAGGAAACTGGCCAGGCACCAGAGCGAGAAGTCATAGAGCCGGATCGCCGAGGGCTTGAAGCCGCTCAGCAGCAGTTCCAGGCAGAGCGCCGCCAGGCCGAAACCGGCCGCCACCCGGACCAGGTGCCGGCCCAGCGCCTCGCTCTGGGCGAAGGCGTAGGCGTGAATGGTCGAAAGGCTCCAGACCAGCGCCAGGCCGCCGATGGCGAAGGGGGTGACGCCGGCCGGCGCCAGACCGCCGCGGAAGAGCTGCTCCGCGGCCAGGGCGATCACGCCCATGGCCAACACGTCCGCGATGCGAAAGATCATCCCCAGCGTCCAGCCTTGCAGGCGCGAGCGGGTCGGGCTGAGCCGCACGGGCCGCATCGGGCCGCGGCGCTCGTCCCTGGCGCGCTCGGCCGGGGTCGGCGGCGGCGCGTCGGCGCCAGGCTGGGTCACACGCTGGCCGGCCGGACGCGCGGGCGTCTCGGCCTGGGACGGAAAGCTGGAAAGGCGCAGGGCGAGGGGCATGGTGAACGGCCAGGAGCAAGACTTGGGCCGGAACCCCGAGCGGTTGGCTTCCTAAGGCCAGATTGCCTCGGCCCGCCGAACAGGCTATCGACGCCACCTCTAAAAGGTGACGTGGCCGAGTGGCTGAAGGCGGCGGTTTGCTAAACCGTTGTACGGTGTAAAGCCGTACCGTGAGTTCGAATCTCACCGTCACCGCCAACTGTTCCGATTGCGCCGCAGGTCCCGGGGACAGTTTGACAACCACCTGGACGACATTCCACCGCCGCTGGGCCCGCCTCAGACCGCCGCTGAGGCCGAACGCCGAGGTCGTGCGCGCCATCGGCGAAGCCATCGCGGGCCGCGCCGCCCGGGTGCTGCTGCTGGGCGTCACCCCCGAACTCGCCGACCTGGGCGACGAGACCGTGGCGCTCGACGCCAGCCCAGGCATGATCACCCACGTCTGGCCGGGCGACACCCTGCGGCGGCTCGCGGTCCGCGGCGATTGGCGGGCGATGCCGGACCTCGGCGGACGGTTTTCGGCGGCGATCGGCGACGGCAGCCTCTGCGCCATCGATCTGGCCGACTATGCGGGGCTGTTCGCCGGGCTGGAGCGGGTGCTGACGCGTGGCGCGCGGCTGGCGATCCGGCTCTACGAGACGCCGGAGATTGGCGAAAGCTTGGGCGATGTGCGACGGGCGGCGCTGGCGGGCGAGATCGCCGGCTTCCACGCCCTCAAATGGCGGCTGGCGATGGCCCTGGCGAGCGAAACCGGCGACGCCAACGTCTCCCTGACCAGGATCCACCAAGCGTTCGAGCGCGCCTTTCCGGATCGTTTTGCGCTCGGCGCCGCCACCGGCTGGGGGCTGGAGACGATCGCCGAGATCGATGACTACGCGGGCTCGGACGGCCGCCTCAGCTTTCCGACCCGAACCGCGCTCCTGGCCAGCCTTCCCGCCCGCCTGGCCAACCCGAGATTCGTCGCCAGCGGGACCTATGAGCTGGCCGAGCGATGCCCGATCCTGGTGGCGGACATCACCCCATGAAACCGCCGATCTCGCCCATGTCGCAGGTCCGCTCGGCTGTGCCGGGCATCGCCTGGCCGCCGATTTCCTACGGCGAGGCCGCCAATCTGGTCGCCATGGTCCGGCAACTGGAGGACAGCCAGTGGCTGGACCCGGACGTCCTGGCGGAGCGGCAGTTCGCCCAGCTGGCGCATGTGGTCGGTCACGCCCACGCTCATTCCGCGCACTTCCGTGGCCGACTGGAGGCCGCCGGTCTGACGCCGGACGATCTCTGCTCGCCGGTGGACCTCAGCCGGCTGCCGGTGCTGCGCCGGCGCGACCTGCAAAGCGCCCATGGCCTGTTCTGCGACCAGGTCCCGGAAGGCCATGCGCCGCTCAGCGAAGGGCGCACTTCCGGCTCGACCGGCGAGCCGGTGGTCGTCCGGCGCTCGGCGGTCAATCTGTTCGACCTGGCCGCCCTCAGCGTGCGCCAGCACCTTTGGCAGGGCGAGGATCCGAAGGGCCGCTTCTGCGCCATCCGCGCCAACGTGCCGGAACTGAAGCGCTATTCCAGCTGGCGCGGCGGCATCGCACTCCTGTTCGAGACCGGCCCGTCGCTGTCGATCCCGATCACCACCGACATCGACGCCCAGATCGAGCTGCTCATCGAGTTCGCGCCGCAGAGCCTGCTGATCTACCCCAGCAACCTCGCCGCGCTGGCGCGAACCTGCGCCGAACGCGGCGTCGCCCTGCCTGGCCTTAAGCACATCCGGACCATCGGCGAGACCCTGTCGCCGGCGGTGCGCGGGGAGGCGATGCGGGTGTTCGGCGCCCGTGTCTCCGACGGCTATTCCTCCGAGGAGGTCGGCTACATCGCGCTGGAGTGCCCGGATTCGCCGTTGCACCACGTGATGGCGGAGACCCTGATCGTCGAGGTGCTGGACGACGAGGGCGCACCTTGTCGTGAGGGCGAAGTCGGCCGGGTGACAGTCACCGACCTGCGCAACTTCGCCACCCCACTGATCCGCTACGACATTGGCGATTACGCCGAGGTCGGACCCCGCTGTCCCTGCGGCCGCGGCCTGCCGACGCTGAGGCGCATCCTCGGCCGCGAGCGCCACCTGATCCGCATGCCGGATGGAACCCGCCACTGGCCGCTGGTCGGGTTTCGCGACTTCCGCGAGATCGCCCCGATCCGCCAATACCAGCTGGTCCAAGACGGGCCGGAGAGCATCGAGGTGCGCCTGGTCACCGAGCGCTGGCTGACCGCCCGCGAGGAGGCGGCGCTGACGGCGCACGTCCAGGCGTCGCTCGGCCACCCGTTCGCCCTGCGCCTCACCTATTTCGAGGGGCGGATCCCGCCGGGGGCGAACGGCAAATTCGAGGAATTCATCTGCGCCATCGCTTGACAGGGAGTTGAGGGCGGGGGACGTTTCGGCCCAACTCCGGAACGGTGTTCCGGTCAGTGGAACACAAGCGTGACGTTGCCAACCGTCCTCGAAACATCGGATGAAGCGGCCGGCGCCGGCCTGGGGTCGGTCGACCTTGTGCTTGACCTGATCGAGCGGCTGGCGGCCTCGCCGCGCCCCCGGGGCGTCTCCGACCTCGCCCGCGAGCTCGGCATCTCCAAGGCCCGCGCCCACCGCCACCTGCGCGCCCTCTTGCAGCGGGGCTACGTGCGCCAGGACCCGGAGACCGAGCGCTACGAGATCGGTGTGCGGCTGCTCAGTCTCGGCGAATCCGTCCGCGAGCGGTTCGGCGTGCTGGAGGCGATGCGGCCGGAGATGGCGCGCTTACGCGAAGCCACCGGCCAGGCGGTCACCGCCTCGGCGCTGGTGGAGGGCGAGATCACCGTGCTGGAGATGCTGCCCGGCCGCACCCTGATCGAGTTCGGCGTCCGGCCCGGCGCGCGGCTGGCGCTGACCTCCTCCGCCCAGGGCCTGGTCGCCCTGGCGTTCGGGCCGCCGACGCTGATGGCCGGCGCCGACGGCGTGCTGGCCTTCGAGATAGAGGCGGTGCGCCGGCAGGGCTGGGCGACGGCGGCCGACCGGGTGATGGTGGGGGTGGGCGCCCTGGCCGCGCCGGTGTTCGATCATCGCGGCGAGCTGCGCGGGGCCATCGCCATCGTCGGCTCCAGCCAGCTGATCGCCGCCGTTCCCACCGACGAGCAGACCGCCGAGGTGACCCGAGCCGCCCAGGAGGCCTCGCGCCGCCTGGGCTGGCGGGCGAGGGCGGCATGAGCGGGTCGTGCCGATGAGCTGGTCTTTGGCCATCGACATCGGCGGCACCTTCACCGACGCGGTGCTGCGCGCCCCCGACGGATCGCTCACCGTCGACAAGACCCTGACCACCCACCACGACCTGCTGGAAGGCTTCTTTCGCGGCGTCGCCCTCGTGCTGGGCAAGGCCGGGATCACCGCCGGCCAGATCGACGGGGTGGTGGTGCACGCCACCACCGTGGTCACCAATGCCCTGATCGAGCGCCGCGGGCCGCCGACGGCGCTGATCGTCACCAAGGGCTTCGCCGACGTGCTCTCGATCCGCAACGAGCACCGCTACGAGATGTACGACCCGCAGATCGAGTTCGCACCGCCGCTGATCTCCCGCGACCTCACCTTCGAGGTCGACGAGCGGGTGCTGGCCGACGCCTCGGTGCTGCGCGCCGTCCGCCCGGAGGAGGTCGCGGGCCTGGTCCCGGCGATGCGCGAGCGGGGCGTGGTCTCCGCCGCCGTCTGCCTGATCAACGGCTTTCGCAACGGCGTCAACGAGCAGGCGATCGCCGAGGCGCTGAAGGCCGCCTGGCCCGAGCTCTACGTCTCGCTGTCGTCGTCGGTGGCGCCGCAGATCCGCGAATATCCCAGGGCCTCGACCACGGCGATCAACGCCTACACCGTCCCCATCGCCGAGCCCTACCTCACCGGCATGGCGCGGGGCCTGGCCGAGATCGGCGCGCCCAACCGGCCGCTGATCATGCTCAGCTCCGGCGGGGTGATCGGGGCAGAGACCGCCAGCCGCAGCCCGGTGCGAATGATCGAAAGCGGCCCAGCCGCCGGCGCCCTGGCCGCCGCCCACTACGCCGAGCGCCTGGGCCTGAAGCGCCTGCTCTCCTTCGACATGGGCGGCACCACCGCCAAGGCCTGCCTGATCGAGGATAGCCGTCCGCTGGTCACCGGCGCCTTCGAGATCGACCGCAAATACCGCTTCTGCGAGGGCAGCGGCATGCCGGTGACCATCCCCTCCATCGACATGATCGAGATCGGCGCCGGCGGCGGCAGCATCGCCTGGATGGATGACCTTGGCCTCCTGAAGGTCGGCCCGCGCAGCGCCGGCTCCGAGCCAGGTCCGGCCTGCTATGGCCGGGGCGGGAGCGAGCCCACGGTCACCGACGCCGACCTGCTGCTGGGTCTCCTCGACGGTGACAATTTCCTCGGCGGCGACATGCGGCTGGACCGGCCGGCGGCGGAGGCGGCGATGGGGCGTCTCGGCGCGGCGCTGGGGACGTCGGTCGCCCAGACCGCTGGCGGCGTCTACCGGATCGTCGCCGAGACCATGGCCGCCGCCGCCCGGGCCCACGCCACTGACCGCGGAGTCGACCACCGCGGCCTGCCGCTGCTGGCCTTCGGCGGCGCCGGACCGGTGCACGCCTGCGCGGTCGGCGAACTGCTGGAGAGCACGTCGGTGATCTTTCCGCCCCAGGCCAGCGTACTGTCGGCCTTCGGGACCCTGGTGACGCCGGTGCGCCTCGATCTCGTGCGTAGCGCCCTCGGCGGCCTGGACGAGCTGGACTGGGACGAGGCCGACCGGCTGTTGAACGAGATGGCCGCCGAGGGCGTCGCCGCCCTGGTCGACGCCGGCTGCGACGAGCGGGCGGTGTCGCTAACGATCGGCGCCGATCTTCGCTATTTCGGCCAGCAGAACGAGGTCGGGGTCAGCTTCGAGCGCGATCCTCGCCCTGGCCGCGATCTGCAGATGATCCGCGCCGCCTTCGAGCAGGTCTATTTCGCCCAGTACGGGGTCAATCCATCGCACGTGCCGGTGGAGATCGTCAGCTGGCGACTGACCGCCCAGGGTCCGGACATCGCCTTCGAGTCCGCGCCGAAGCTGGCCGGGGCGCCCGGCGCGCCGAAGTCCGAACGCACGATCCCGCTCTGGCCCGACGCCGGTCCGGCCCGGGTCTACGACCGCGCGGCGCTGGTGCTCGGCCAGCGTGTCCAAGGGCCGGCGATCATCGAAGAGCGCGAGACCACCATCGTCCTGCCGCCGCACTGGGCAGGCGAGGTGGATGCGCTAGGCTGCGTAGTGGCCCAAAGGACAACTGGGATCTTCAAATGATGGACGGCATCGAGCTGGAGATCCTCTGGTCGAACCTGATCGGCATCGTCAGCGAGCAGGCCAAGGCCCTGCAGCGGATCGCCTTTTCGCCCATCGTGCGCGAAGCCGGCGACCTGGCCAGCGGGCTGTTTGACGCCCGCGGCCGCATGGTCGCCCAGGCCAACACCGGCACGCCCGGCCACATCAACTCCCTGGCCGCCGCCGGCGAGACGCTGCATGGCCTGTTCGAAGGCAAGCTCGTTCCGGGTGATATTGTAATCACCAACGATCCCTGGATGTCGGCGGGGCATTTCTTCGACATCACCGTGCTCTGTCCGATCCACTGGCATGAGCGGCTGATCGGCTACATCGGCTCGACCGTGCACCACACCGACATCGGCGGCTACGGCATCGGCGCCGGGGCCCGGGACATCCACGAGGAGGGCCTGTGGATCCCGCCCGCCAAACTCTACGAGGCCGGCGAGCCGAACGCCCTGCTGCACGCCATCATCGGCCGCAACGTCCGCACTCCCGACCACGTGTTCGGCGACCTCGCCGCCCAGGTCTCCAGCGGCCGGGCCGGGGGCGAGCGGCTGATCGCGCTCTGCCGTCGCCAGGGCCTGCAGGACATTGAGGCGGTGGCCGACGAGATCATCGACCGCTCCGAGGAGGCCACCCGCCGGGCGATCCGCGCTCTGCCCGCCGGGACCTGGCACGGGGAGAGCCGCTTCGACGTGCCCGGCGGCGAGATCATCGACCTGAAGGCCGCGGTCACCATCGACAATGTAGCCGGCGACGTGATCATCGATTTCGAAGGCAGTTCCGGGGCCAGCCCCCTCGGGATCAATGTGGTGATGAACTACACCCACGCCTATTCGACCTTCGCGGTGCGCAGCTGCCTCAACCCCGAGCAGCCGAACAACTACGGCTCCCTGGCGCCGATCAAGGTGCGCGCGCCGGAGGGCTCGATCGTCAACGCCGCCTATCCCTCGCCGCTGAACGCCCGCCATGTGGTCGGCATGTTCGTGCCGATGCCGATCCTGAAGGCGCTGCACCAGGTGATGCCGGACCGGGTGCTGGCCGAGGGCGCCGGCGCCGTCTGGACGGTGCAGATCCAGGGCAAGCGCGACGACGGCGAGGCCTTCACCTCCTCGATGTTCAACTATTCCGGCGGCATGGGCGCGCGGCGGGCCAAGCCCGGCCCCAGCGCCACCTGCTACCCCACCGGCGTGGCGGCGGTGCCGGTGGAGATCCTCGAGGCCTCGATGCCGATCGTATTCGACCGACGCGAACTCAGGCCCGGGTCCGGCGGGGCTGGCCGCTCGCGGGGCGGCGACGGCCAGGTGATCGGCTTCCACATGCGCACCAGCGAGCCCTGGCTGCTGAACGCGGTGCCCAGCCGCCTGGACGAAGGTCCGGAGGGCCTGGACGGCGGCGACCCGGGCGCGGCCGGCAAGTTCACTGTCAACGGCCGGCCGGTGTCGGACTCCAAGAAGATGACCATGAATCCCGGCGACGTGGTGGTGCTGGAAACCCCCGGCGGCGGCGGCTACGGCGCGGCCTGAGACGAGCGGAGCGAAGGAAATGGACATTCACGCGATCGACTGGAACGCCACGCCCTGGGAGCCGGTGCGCGAGGGCGTCGAGCGCAAGGCCTTCTCCGGCGAGGGCGCCACCGTTTCGCTGAACCGGCTGCAGCCCGGCCATGAGCCCCGGCCGCATGACCATCCGCACGAGCAGATCGTCTACATCCTCGCCGGACAGATCGACTTCCATATCGGCGAGACGGTCACCCGGCTCGGCCCCGGCGGCCTGCTGGTGGTGCCGCCGAACGCTCGGCACTGGGGCGTGGTGGTCGGCGACGAGCCGGTGCTCAATCTCGACGTCTTCACCCCCAAGCGGGCCGAATACGCGTCTTGAACTCCACGCCGAATCTTTGAGGAATTTCCATGGGCTATCCGCACACCCTGATCTTCGTCGACCTCGCCTCCGACGACCCGGCCGCCGCCGGCAAGTTCTATTCGGAGGTGTTCGGCTGGCGCGACGACGACCGCCCGCTCGGCGTCTATCACCGCATGGTCCCCGGCGGGAACTACCTGAACCCGGACGGCGGCGAGAGCCAGATCGGCAACCTGCATCTGGGCATCTTCAAGGCCGACAACGCCCGTCCGCACCCCGACCCGGCCGGTGTTGAGCCGCGCACCTTGAGCCGCGGCGGCCGCAAGCCGCGCATCTGGATCCTGGTCAGCGACGACGAACCGGTGGACGCGATCCTCGACCGCGCCGTTGCCCGCGGCGCCAAGATCCTCTGGCGGAACCACTACTGGCAGACCTTCAACGGCTACAACGACGCCTTCGAGGATCCCTGGGGCAACGAGATCATCCTCTGGGGCAAAGCCGGCCCCGACCCGCAGATCCCCCTGGATTTCACCCGGGAGTAGAGTGGGTGGCGCTGAGGCCGTGTTCCGGGGACACATATAACATAGGTGCCCTCCCCATGAGGGCCTTGGCGGACCCCGCGCTGTGGTTGTGTTTCTTGACGATGAGAAAGAACGGTGGAAACGTCGACTAGCCCAGCTAATACCATAAGTAACGCGACTCGTCCAGGCGCTGCCGCAGCCCCACGACGCCTTCCCTTCGACGCCGCCGCCTACCTCGACGGCATCGGCGCTCGTCCATGCTTCATCTGCGGCCTGGTGGCCGGCGATCCGGCGTTCGCGCATCCCATCGTGTTCGAGGACGATTTCGCGGTCGCCTTCCTGAACAAGCACCCCGCCCTGGCCGGCCACACGCTGGTCTGTCCCGAGGCGCACGTCGAGCAGGTCACCGGCGAACTGGCCCGGGACGACTATCTGCGGCTCCAGGCGCTGGTCTACGACGTTGCCGAGGCGCTAAAGGCGGTGCTCTCGGTCGAGCGGGTCTACATCCTCAGTCTGGGCAGCCAGCAGGGCAACCGCCACGTCCACTGGCACGTTGCGCCGCTGCCGCCGGGCGTGCCGCTGGAGCAGCAACAGTTCGCCATCCTGGACGTCGCCCGCGCCGGCGTTCTTGCGATGGACGACCTGGAAAAGGCGGCGCTCGCCGAACGGATCGCTGAGGCGATCCGGGCGCGGCGGGCCTAGGACGTCACTCCGTCGCGCTTCGCCATCCGAAACGGAAGGATCGAACCGCGGAGACCGCTGAGATCCGCCGAGCGCGAGGCGCGACCTCTGCGCATCTCTGCGATCTCCGCGGTTGAATACCTCGCTTGAAGGGCGCGGACCTAGCCCGCGATCCCGTCCAGCGTCGCCAGCTCATCCGCCGGCAACACGAGGTCCGCCGCCGCCAGGTTCTCGCGCAGGTGCGCCAGCGACGAGGTGCCGGGGATCAAGAGGATGTTCGGCGACCGGTGCAGCAGCCAGGCGAGGGCGGTCTGCATGGGCGTCGCGCCCAGCTTCGCGGCGACCTCCGAGAGCGCCTGCGACTGCAGCGGCGCGAAGCCGCCCAGGGGGAAGAACGGCACATAGGCGATCCCCTTCGCCGCCAGGGCGTCGATCAGCGTGTCGTCGGCCCGGTGGGCGATGTTGTAGGCGTTCTGCACGCAGACCACAGGCGCGACCCGCTCGCACGCCTCGACCTGGGCGGCGGTGACGTTGCTGAGGCCGAGGTGGCGGATCAGGCCCTGGCGCTGCAGCTCGGCCAGCACGGTGAACTGCGCCTCGATCGGCGACTCGGCCGGCCCGTGGATGCCGCCGACGCGCAGGTTCACCGCGTCCAGCGCATCCACGCCCAGATGGCGCAGATTGTCATGGACGGCGCTGGTCAGCTCCGCCGGCGCCAGGGCGGGGATCCACGAGGCGTCATCGCCGCGCCGGGCGCCGACCTTGGTGACGATGGTCAGGCCGGCCGGGTAGGGGTGCAGCGCTTCCTTGATCAGCTTGTTGGTCACGCGCGGACCGTAGAAATCGCTGGTGTCGATGTGATCGACCCCCGCCTCGATCGCCGCGCGCAGCACCGCCAGGGCCGTGGCATGGTCCTTCGGCGGCCCGAACACCCCCGGACCGGCCAGCTGCATCGCCCCATAACCCATGCGGCGCACCG
>Ga0302279_10002715_pt1 | contig 23013 bp, 25 predicted proteins | sample III_Bog_N3_3_FD_194541 | JGI IMG/M metagenome (GOLD analysis project Ga0302279, IMG submission 194541) | Peat permafrost microbial communities from Stordalen Mire near Abisko, Sweden - III_Bog_N3_3 | ecosystem: Environmental > Terrestrial > Soil > Wetlands > Peat | place: Sweden: Abisko...
CAGGCCCGCATCGTTCAGGCGGTGAAGATCGTCAGGGCCGCCATCGGCGCCATCGGGCACGATCCGCGCCAGGCGCTGCGGGCCATGCAGGCCCAGGCCGACGACCTCGCCCAGGCCGCCCAGGCCACCCACGACGCCAAGCTGGGGGCGGTGGCGACGGCGCTTGGTCAGCGGCTTTCCGGTCTCGCCCCCGCCCAGCTGCGCTTCGCCGATCTGGACGCGCTGGTGGAGGATCTGTGGGTCTGGCTGCCGCCGGAAGAGACGCCGAGGCGCACGGCGGCCGCCTGAGATGGCCCTGGAGTCGCTCACCGCCGCCCTGCCGGCCTATGCCAACGACCTGGCGCTCAATCTCGGCTCCCTGCTCGAAGAACCGCAGCTCACCGACCAGCAGAAGTGGGGCTGCCTGATCGCTTCGGCCCATGCCGTCGGCCAGCCGACCGTGGTCAAGGCCATCGAGGCCGCCGCCCTCGCCGCCGGCCTGACCGAGACAGCCAAGCTCGCCGCCCGGGGCGCGGCGGCGATCATGGCCCAAAACAACGTCTATTTCCGCGCGCTGACCCTCCTGAAGAACCAGGAATACCGTTCCTTGCGCGCTCGCCTGCGGATGAAGATCGTCACCAACCCCGGGGTCGACAAAGTCGACTTCGACCTCTGGTGTGTCGCCGTCTCGGCGATCAACGGCTGCCCCGACTGCCTGGACGCGCACGAGGGCAATCTGCGCGAACGCGGCGTCGATCCCGTGGTCGTGCAGACCGCCCTGCGCATCGCCGCCGTGGTCCACGCCGTCAGCCGCGTCTTCGCCGGCGAAGCGGCCGCGGTTTAGCCGGGCTTCCCCCGAAAACCCAGGATTTCGGTCATCGCCGGGCTTTGTCCCGGCGACCCAGGAACGCAGTGCATTGAGGCGAGGCCGCGAGGCCGGAGCCACGCCGCCGTCGGCTCCGCTCGCCGCCGTACTGAACGACTGTGATCCTGGATGGCCGGGACGAATGCCCGGCCATGACCTAAAGAGTAACTACCCCGGCTTCCCCGTCTCCACATAGCGCTTCAGCCGCGTCGCCTGCTCGGTCAACACGCCGTCCACCGCCGGCGCCAGGTCCGCGAGGCCGCCGGGAAAATAGCCGCCGACGTAGTAGTCCTGGGTAAGCGTGGTGACGCCGTCCTTTTCGGCCAGAGTCCAGACCAGGTGACCGGCCGCGCCACTGAACATCAGCGGGCCCAGGGTCCCATCCAGCACCACCCGTTTGCCTGGCACGAGCATGATCACGCTCATGTGCCGGGCGAAGCCGCCGTTCGGCAGGGTCTCGCACAGGCACCCGCCGGGGGTCAGCGCGAGGTGCAGGTTACTGGCGTCCTGCGACCAGCTGTGCTTGCCGTTCCACCAGCCGCCGATCTCGCCCAGCGCCGTCCACACCTTGGCCGCCGGCACGGCGATCTGCACCGTCTCCTCGACCTGGAACCCGGACGGCCCGGCGTCGACCACCGCCGCCCGCGCGCCGCTCGCGAGCGCCAGTCCCAGCACCGCCAAACCGATGATCCGCATATTCTCGCCCCTCAGCTTGGCCGGCATTCAACGGCCGCGGGGCTCGGCGATCAAGCCGCCTCGAACACCAGGGGCTCGCCCCAGAACCGCTCCACCAGCCCGTTCTGCACGCCTGGCTGGCCGGTGGTCAGGAAACGGCGCCCGCCGCCGGCGCCCGGATCGTACTCCGGATGCGCGGCCAGATAGCGCTCGATGGCCTCGGCGGTCGCCTGAGGCTGATGGATCAGCGGCACGCCTGCCGGCAGCGCCTCGCGGAACAGGTCGGCGATGATCTCATAGTGGGTGCAGCCCAGGATGGCCTTGTCCGGCGTCCGGGCGATCCGCCGGGTCAGCGCCGCCACATGCGCCTCCACCACCGGCCGCAGCGCCTCGCGCCCCTCGCCGGCCTCGATCTGCCGGGCCAGGGTCGGGCAGGGCTCGGAGAATACCGCGAAGGCCTCGCTGCGCTTGTCGATCTCGATCTCATAAACCCGGCTCGCCGCCGTCGCCGGAGTTGAGAAGATGCCCAGCACGTCCAGCTTCTCGATCTTGTCGCCGCGGGTTTCCAGTTCGTGCGCCCAGGGCACGCCGGTGGCCGCCTCGATGGTCGGCACGATGATCCCCAGCACGTTCACCGGCCGGCCGAGCTGGCGCCGATAGCCGGGCAGCCAGCTCTGCTGCAGCCGTCGCAGCGCCACCGCCGCGGCCGTGTTGCAGGCCAGCACGACCAGGCTGCAGCCGGTTTCGAACAAAGCCTCGCAGCCGCCCCGGGTGAGGCCGACGATCTCCTCGCCGGGGCGACCGCCGTAAGGGGTGTTGGCCTGGTCGGCGAGGTAGACGAAGTCGGCCCCCGGCAGGCGCCGGACAAGGGCGTGGTGGACGGTCAGCCCCCCGATCCCAGAATCAAACACGCCGATCGACATCGCCGCCCTTTAGCCTTCGCCGTCCGGGGCGTCCATGTGGCCTATTTCAGGTTGGCGATGATCGCCGAGCGGGTGTCCGACAGGCTGCGCATGACGTTGGAGAGCATCTGCATCAGCTGTGAATAGCGTTGCTGGGCCATCTGCAGTTTCAGCTCCAGTTGCTCTGACATGTCGGAGGTCTTGCCGGGTCCCGCGCCCTCGATCCGTCGACCACGCGCCGCCTCGCTGCTCGGCTGGCCGGAGTTGGTGGCCAGGTTGGCGTTGTCGGTGTTCACCGTCTGCAGCTGTTGGCGCAGCGCCTGCTTGGCCTTCGTCTGAGCCTGCACCTGGGTCATGATCTCCTGCAGATCCTGGTCCTGGTCCTCGGTCGCCTGCATCAGCACCACGAAGGCCAGCTCCTCGACATCCGCCCCGGCCGGAATGCCGAGGTCCGCGCCATGGATGTCACCGGTCACGTCGGAGGCCGTCCCATCGGCGAGACGGCGGGCCTCACCCGCGACCCAGGCCCGCGTCACCGGGCCGATATGGGGCATGATCTGCTGGCGCCGGTCGAGCGCGCCAGGGGGATAGTCCGGCTTAGCCGCTGCCTGGGAGGCGAGGCCGCATGCCGCAAGTGCGGCAAGGAGCAGAAGCCGGGCGCGCATGAGTTCGCCTCCGTTTCGAGCCGAAAACCTAGCCCGGGCGCCCGCCGGCGTCCATTCGTCGTGACGGATGGGCCGCGCCGTCCTAGAGCTTGCCGATCGCCATTTCCGTGAGACCGCCATGCCCGCCGACGCCGCGTCCACCGCCGACAATCCAATCCTGGCGCCATGGGCCGGGCCCCATGGCGGGGCGCCCGCCTTTGGCCAGGTCAGGACCGCGGACTTCGCCCCGGCGCTGGAGGCGGCCATGGCCCAGTACCGGGCCGAGGTGCAGGCGATCGCCGCTGACCCCGCGCCGCCCATTTTCGCCAATACCCTGGAAGCGCTCGAGCGATCGGGGAAGGCCTATCGGCAGGCGACGTCGCTGCTGAACATCTTCACCTCGACCCTGAACAGCGCCGAGATGCAGGCGGTGCAACGCGAGGCGGCCCCGAAGCTGGCGGCGTTCCGGGACGAGATCTTCCACAACCGCGCCCTCTTTGAGCGCATCCGCGCCGTCTACGACGTCCGCGAGACCTCGGGGCTGAACGCTGAACAGCAGCGCCTCGCCTACGTGATTCACCAGCGCTTCGCTCGCCAGGGCGCGGCCCTGCCGGACGCCGACAAGCATCGGTTGGCTGAGATCAACCAGCGGCTGGCGACGCTCTACACGAAGTTCAGCCAGAACATCCTCGCCGACGAGGAAAACTACGCCCTGGTGTTGGAGACCGAGGCCGATCTCGCCGGCCTGCCCGCCGACCTTATCGCCGGCGCCGCGGCCACCGCCGAGGCCCGGGCCATGCAAGGCAAGTGGGTGATCGCCAACACCCGCTCGTCGATGGAGCCGTTCATCACCTTCTCAGATCGCCGCGACCTTCGCGAGCGGGCCTTCGCCCTGTTCACCGGCCGGGGCGACAATCCCGGCGAGCACGACAACAATCCGATCATCACCGAGGTGCTGAAGCTGCGGGTCGAAAAGGCGCGGCTGCTCGGCCATCCGACCTTCTCCCACTGGGTCACTGACGGCCAGATGGCCAAGACGCCCGAGGCCGCCATGGGCCTGCTCCGCCAGGTCTGGGTTCCGGCTGTCGCCCGGGCGAAGGAAGAAGTCGCCGAGATGCAGGAGATCGCCGCCGGCGAGGGCTCCAACGAGCCGATCGAGCCCTGGGACTACCGCTACTACGCCGAGAAGGTCCGCCAGGCGAAGTACGACCTCAGCGACGACGAGATGAAGCCCTATCTGCAGCTCTCCAAGCTGCGCGAGGGGATGTTCTGGGCCGCCGGCGAGCTGTTCGGGTTGACCTTCGAGCCGGTGAAAGATCTGCCGGTCTACCACCCGGACGTGGACGTGTTCGAGGTGAGCAAGGACGGCCGCCGGGTCGGTCTCTGGTACTTCGACCTCTACGCCCGGCCGGGGAAGAGCTCCGGCGCCTGGATGAGCGAATATCGCACCCAGCAGCGGCTGGCCGGCGTCACCCCGATCATCTCCAACAACTGCAACTATATCCCTGGCGCCCCCGGCGAGCCGGTGCTGATCTCCTGGACCGACGCGGTGACCCTGTTCCACGAGTTCGGCCACGGCCTGCACGGCCTGCTCTCGAACGTCACCTATCCGTCACTGGCCGGCACCAGCGTGGTGCGCGATTTCGTCGAACTGCCCAGCCAGCTCAACGAGCACTGGCTGCCGACGCCGGAACTGCTGTCGCGTTTCGCCGTCCATCACGAGACCGGCGAGCCGATGCCGGCGGCGCTGGTGAAGAAGGTGCTGGACGCCGAGAACTTCCGCCAGGGTTTCAACACGACGGAGTATCTGGCCTGCGCCATCCTCGACCTGGAGGCCCATCTCGGCGCCGACGAAGCCCTCGACGCCCGGGAGTTCGAGCGCGAGGCGCTGGAGCGGCTGGGCATGCCGAAGGAAATCGTCCTGCGCCATCGTCTGCCGCAGTTCTCCCACGTGTTCTCATCCGAGGGCTATGCCTCGGGCTACTACAACTACATTTGGGCCGACACGCTCACCGCCGACGCCGCCGAAGCCTTCGCCGAGGCCCCCGGCGGCTTCTACGACAAGGCCCTGGCCGACCGGCTGCTGAAGGAAGTGCTCAGCGTCGGCAACACCGTGGAAGCCGGCGACGCCTTCCGCAAATTCCGCGGCCGCGAGCCGACCATAGACGCGCTGATGCGCGATCGGGGGTTTGCAGGAGCCGAATAGGCCGCCGCCTTAAGCGTTCACCAGGTTCCGCTCGGTCGCCGCCGCGCGCATGGCCTTCTGCAGCTTTTCGAACGCCCGCACCTCGATCTGACGCACCCGCTCACGGCTGACGCCGTACTGCGAGGCGAGTTCCTCCAGGGTAGTCGGGTCGTCCTTCAGCCGCCGTTCGGTGAGGATGTGCCGCTCGCGGTCGGTGAGTTCGTGCATGGCCTCTTCGAGCAGGCCCATGCGGATCGACTTTTCTTCGCTCTCGGCCAGCACGGTTTCCTGGCTGAGCGCGTCCTTGTCCTCCAGCCAGTCCTGCCACTCGTTCTCGCTGTCCGAGCGCAGCGGCGCGTTCAGCGAGGCGTCGGGGCCGCTGAGCCGCCGGTTCATTGAGATCACTTCCTCGTCCAGCACGCCCAGCTTGGTGGCGATCTGGCGGACCTGATCGGGGTGCATGTCGCCCTCTTCCAGGGCGCTGATCTCGCTCTTGGCCTTGCGCAGGTTGAAAAACAGCTTCTTCTGCGCCGCCGTCGTGCCCATCTTCACCAGCGACCAGGAGCGCAGGATGTATTCCTGGATCGAGGCGCGGATCCACCACATCGCGTAGGTGGCCAGGCGGAAGCCCTTGTCGGGCTCGAACTTCTTCACCGCCTGCATCAGGCCGACGTTGCCTTCGGAGATCACTTCTTCGATCGGCAGGCCATAGCCGCGGTAGCCCATGGCGATCTTGGCCACCAGGCGCAGGTGGCTGTTGACCAGCTTGTAGGCCGCGTCGATGTCCTGGTGCTCGCGCCAGCTCTTGGCGAGCATGAATTCTTCTTCCTTGGCCAGCATCGGAAACTTGCGGACCTCGGTGAGGTAACGCGACAGGCCGCCCTGCGGCGTCATCACGGAAAGGCTAGCGGTGGCCGCCATGTTGATACTTATCCCCACTCTCGAGGTCAGGCGCGCACACGCGCGTCTCCCCACCTCGATCAACCCACTAGATAGGTATTCGTTGCGCCCTGTTTAAGCCCAGTGCTGTCAGCAGAAGTGCTGCGGTCGGCTTCAGAGAAGCTGCAACGCCTCGTCCAATTGTAGCATGTCATCGGGCAGGCCGCTTTCGAACCGCAGCGCCTCGCCGGTGAGCGGGTGAACGAAGCCCAGCACGGCCGCGTGCAGCGCCTGGCGATGCAGCCCCGAAGCCTCGATCGCCGCCCGCACCGACGCTGCCGGCGCGCCGGAGCCATAGAGCGGATCGCCCAGGCACGGCGCGCCGATGTGGGCCAGGTGCACGCGGATCTGGTGGGTGCGCCCGGTCTCCAGCCGCATCGCCAGCCGCGCCGCCAGCGGCCGGTCCTCGGGGCCGAACCGGCGCTCGACCCGATAGTGGGTGACGGCATCGCGCCCGCCCCTGGTGATCACCGCCATCTTCTTGCGGTCCCGGGTCGAGCGGCCGATGCGAGTGGCGACGGTCCCGCTCCGCTGCCGAGGCGCGCCGCGGGTCAGGGCGACGTACATCCGCTCGATGTCGTGACGCTCGAACAGCGCCGCCAGGCCCCGGTGCGCCGCATCGGTCTTGGCCGCGACCATCACCCCGGAGGTGTCCTTGTCCAGCCGGTGGACGATCCCCGGCCGCGCCACCCCGCCGATGCCCGACAGGCTGGGCCCGCAGTGGGCCAGCAGGGCGTTTACCAGTGTGCCGGTCTCGCTGCCGGGCGCCGGGTGGGCGGCCATGCCCGCCGGCTTGTCGACCACGATCAGCTGCGCGTCCTCGTAGAGCACGCTCAGCGGGATGGCCTCCGGCAGCGGTTCGGCGGCGACGGGCGGCGGGATCTCGATGCGGTAGAGGCCGGCCAGCGCCGGCGCCGAGGCGTCGTTGGCCGCCTCGCCGCCCCGGCTGACCTTGCCCTCGGCCATCAGCGCCTGCAGACGCGAGCGCGACAGTTCCGGCAGCCGGTCCGCCAGGGTCTTGTCCAGCCGTCCGCCGAGGTCGTCGTCGCTCAGTTCGACCTCGATGAACGCGGCGGCGAGGTCGTCGTCCGCCTCGAACGCCTCCGGCGTGGTCATCGACGCTCGAGCGCCAGCCGCAGACCGAAGCCCACGAACACCCCGCCGGTCAGCCGGTCGAGCCAGCGGACCACCGCCCGGCGTTCCAGCCAGGTCTTCAGCGGCCGGGTCGCCAGGATCAGCCCCGCCGCCCAGGCGAGGCCGAGGACGAAGTGGATCGCCGCCAGCAGCACGATGAACGGCGCCGGCGCGAAGCCGTGCGGCACGAACTGCGGCAGGAACGACACGTAGAAGACGCCGATCTTCGGATTGAGCAGGTTAGTGGTGAGGCCTCGCAGCCACCAGTTGCCGCCGCGTGGGGTCTCGCCGGCGAACTCGAACCGCTCCCGGGGCTTCAGGATCAGATTTGCGCCGAGCCAGAGCAGATAGGCCGCGCCCGCCCAGCGGATCGCCGTGTAGAGCCCCTGCGAGGCGGCCAGCACGACACCGAGACCCAGCGCCACCGCCACACCCCAGACCAGACAGCCGCAGCCGATCCCGAGGGCGGCCAGGGCGGCCCGGCGTGGGCCTTCCGCCGCCGCCGTCCGCAGCACCATGGCCGTATCCAGCCCTGGCGTGATGGTCAGCAGCCCCGCCGCGGCGAGATAGGCGAGCAGCGCCTCGGTCAGGCTCACGGCCGCTCCACCAGCTTGCCGTCCTCGACCAGGCGGTAGAAGCACGAGCGGAATCCGACGTGGCAGACGCCGCCGTCGCCCTGTGGGTCGACCTTCACCAGCACCGCGTCCTGGTCGCAATCGACCCTGATCTCGACCACCCTCTGGATCTGGCCGCTTGTCTCGCCCTTCAGCCACAGCTGCTGACGCGCGCGGCTGAAGAAATGGACCTGGCCGGTGTCCAGCGTCCTCAGCAGCGCCTCGGCGTTCATCCAGCCGATCATCAGCACCTCGCCCGTCTGGGCGTGCTGCAGGATCGCCGCGATCAGGCCGTTGGCGTCGAAACTGGGCGCCAGCACCTCGCCGCGCTCCAGGGCCGCCTTGTCCGGGGCAGTGGGAAAGGAGATCTCGCTCATATCGCGCATATGGCCCCGCCGGCCCCGATCACGCTAGTCCGGCGCGGGCTTAACCCCTCACCGCCGCGGGCAGAGATCCAGGAATCGGCGCTGCAGCTCGCGGTCGGTCTTGAAGGCGCCGGCGAACTGGGTGGTGACGGTGGAGACGTGCCGGTGGTGCACCCCGCGGGTGGTCATGCACTGGTGCTCGGCGTCGATCATCACCGCCACCCCGGCCGGCTCCAGCCCATCGACGATGGCGTCGACGATCTGCTGGGTCAGGGTCTCCTGGGTCTGCAGCCGGCGGGCGAAGATCTCCACCACCCGGGCCAGCTTCGACAGGCCGACGACCTTGCCGGTGGGCAGATAGGCCACGTGCGCCTTGCCGAGGAACGGGGCCATGTGGTGCTCGCAATGGCTCTCCACCTCGATGTCGCGCAGCATGACCATTTCATCGTAGCCCTGCACATCCTCGAAGGTGCGCTCCAGCTCGACGGCGGGGTCCTGGTGATAGCCGCTGAACCATTCGGCATAGGCGTCGACCACCCGCTCGGGGGTATCCAGCACGCCTTCGCGGCGGGGATCGTCGCCCGCCCAGGCGATCAGGGTGCGCACCGCGGCCATCGCGTCTTCCCGCGAGGGCTTTTGCACGGCTTCAAGATCAACACCGGCGACGCCGATGAGGGTTCGGTCGCGAGCAAGAGCGTCCATGATGTGAATTGGATCTTTCCAGGGCTGAGTTGCGCCGAGGCGAAGGCCTCGGAAATGACGCGTGCCACCCCGACACGACGGGTCTGAAGGGAACCTAACCCCCCGATGGTTTCAGAGCCGTCGCTTCTGTATATGGGTCCACCGCCAAATCGGGCAACTGTGAAGTAACGTCATTCCGCCATGTCCCTGCGCCTGCACGACACCCTGACCCGCGAAAAGCGCGTGTTCGTCCCCCACGATCCCAAGCGGGTGACGATGTATGTGTGCGGACCGACGGTCTACAATTACGCCCATATCGGCAACGCCCGGCCGGTGGTGGCCTTCGACGTGCTGTTCCGCGTGCTGCGGCGGCTCTACGGCGAAGACCATGTGATCTACGCGGCCAACGTCACCGACGTGGACGACAAGATCAATCTGAAGGCCGCCGAGGAGGGCGTCGACATCGGCGTCATCACCCGCCGCTACCTCGACGCCTACCACGCCGACATGTCGACCCTGGGGGCCCTGCCGCCGACGGTCGAGCCACGGGCCACTCAGACCATGGAAGCGATCATCGCCATGATCGTCCGGCTGATCCGCAACAACGCCGCCTATGAGGCCGAGGGCCACGTGCTGTTCAACGTCGAGGCCTATTCCGACTACGGCCAGCTGTCCGGCCGCTCGATGGACGACATGATCGCCGGCGCCCGGGTGGACGTCGCGCCCTACAAGAAGAACCCGGCCGACTTCGTGCTGTGGAAGCCGTCCAAGCCCGGCGAGCCGGTGTGGCCGAGCCCGTTCGGTCCGGGGCGTCCGGGCTGGCACATCGAATGCTCGGCGATGATCGAGCAGACCCTGGGCCTGCCCATCGACATCCACGGCGGCGGCAACGACCTGATCTTCCCGCACCACGAAAACGAGATGGCCCAGGGCCTCTGCGCCGACCATGCAGATGCCTATGCGAACTACTGGCTGCACAACGGCTTCGTGAACTTCGGCGCGGAGAAGATGTCCAAGAGCCTGGGCAACGTGCAGCTGGTGCACGACCTGGTGACCCGAGTCCCTGGCGAGGCGCTGCGCTGGGCGCTGCTGGCCTCGCACTACCGCCAGCCGCTGGCCTGGTCGGACGAGGTGATCGCCCAGGCGAAGAACTCCCTCGACCGGCTCTACAATGTGCTGGTCGACGCCGGCCGGGCGATCGGCGAGCCGGCGGAGGACGAGGCCGCGCCGCTGGACGATCCCGAAGCCAGGGCCGCCTACGACCGCTTCGAAGCGGCCCTTATGGACGACCTCAACACGCCCCAGGCCTTCGCCGCCCTGTTCGAGCTCGGCGACCGGCTGCGCTTCGCCATCGGCCCCGGCGGCGGCGATGGCGCCCGCTCGGCCCGCGCCCTGCTGCTCGAGGCCGGCGGCCAGATCGGCTTCCTGCAGGCCGACCCCGAGTCCTGGTTCCAGGGCGGCGTCGACGTGTCGCTCAAGGCGCGCATCGAGGCGCTGATCGCCGACCGTGTCACCGCCCGGGCGACCAAGAACTGGTCCGAAGCCGACCGCATCCGCGCCGAGCTCACCGCGTTGAACGTGGAAGTGATGGACGGCCCGACGGGGGCCACCTGGAAGATCAAGGAACAGGTCTGAGCGCGATGATTGTTGCGTCCGAATCCATCCCCCAACACCCGCTCATGCCGGCGAAAGCCGGGACCGAGGAAGCAGGTTGGAATAACCGCGGAGACCGCAGAGACACGCGGAGGTCTCTGCGCGTCTCCGCGGGCTCTGCGGTTGATTCCTTGAGCCGCCTGGGTCCCGGCGTTCGCCGGGATGAGCGGGACAGTTGGATGGGCGGGCTTTAGCGATGGCCCTGCCCCTCAAGATCGAGCATCGGGTCGGCGTCCAGACGCCCGCGGACGTGATCTGGCCGATCATCTCGCAGATCGGCGCCTGGCAAGAGTGGAACCCGCTCTACACCAAGGCCGAGGGCGTGATCGGCTTCGAGTCCGTGCTGACCCTCGAGCTGTCCCTACCCGGCGAGAAGCCGCGCACCATCCGCCCGACGGTCGTCGACTGGACGCCCAACGAACAGATCCTCTGGCGGCTGAACACGCTTGGCGGCCTGATCCGCTCCGTGCGCTTCATCGAGGTCGAGGCGCTCACCGAGACCGGCTGCATCTTCTCCAACGGCGAGATATTCGAGGGCCCGCTGCAGGGGCTGATCTCCAGAAAGCTGCGTCGGACGATCAAGGCCGGCTTCGTCGCCATGGGCGAGGCGGTGCGCGACCGGGCCGAGGCGGCCTGGAAAGCGCAGGGCGGAGGGGCCACTTAACCCCCATGATCGACGAGCTCTATTCGGCGAAGATACTCAAGGCGGCGGCCAACATGCCCCGCTCCGGCCGCCTACCCGAGCCCGACGGCAGCGCCGAGAAGGTCGCCAAGCTCTGCGGCAGCCGGATCACCGTCGATGTCCGCCTCGACGGCGACGTCATCTCCGACTACGCCCAGGACGTGAAGGCCTGCGCCCTCGGCCAGGCGGCGGCGGCGATTCTGGGCGAAAACGCCATCGGCGCATCCGTTCAGGAGATCGAAATGGCCCGGGACGCACTGCGTGCTATGTTGAAGACGGGCGCGCCCGCGCCTGACGGACGATTTGCGGACCTGGCCATGCTGGCGCCTGTGAAAGACTACCCGCCCCGCCACGCTTCGACGCTGCTCGCGTTCGAGGCGACGGCGGAGGCGTGCCATCGCGCGCTTGACCGGTCCACCGGGCGAACTAGCCGCGCCGGCGCGGCTTGATCGGCGCCGGGCGGCGGCCTAAGCCGCCTCTCAGCTGATCCGAAACACCCGCCGGCATGACCCTCTACCAACGCAGCGTCGCCCTCGCGCATCGCGCCTACAAGCTGACGCTTTCGCCCTGGATCGGGCAATCCTGCCGGTTCCTTCCGACCTGTTCGGACTACGCCCGGGACGCCCTGATCCTGCACGGACCCATCAAGGGCGGCGCGCTTGCCGTCCGGCGTCTGTGCCGATGCCACCCCTTCGGCGGTTCGGGCTTCGACCCGGTGCCGCCGCGAGCCCCCAAGCGGGGCATGAAGTGTGAGACATGATCGACCTTAAATTTCCCGACGGCTCCGGCCGAAGTTTCGAGGATGGCGTGACGGGCCGGGCTGTCGCCGCCTCGATCTCCCCCTCGCTGGAGAAGAAGGCGCTGCTGGCCAAGCTGGACGACGCCCTGATCGACCTCGACCGCCCGCTGCCCCACGGCGGCAAGATCGAGATCGTCACCCGCGATGCGCCGGAGGCGCTCGACACCATCCGCCACGATACCGCCCACGTACTGGCCGAGGCGGTGCAGGAGCTGTTCCCGGGCACGCAGGTGACCATCGGCCCGAACGTCGAGGACGGCTTCTACTACGACTTCGCCCGCAATGAGCCGTTCAGCCTCGACGACTTCCCGGTCATCGAGAAGCGGATGCATGAGATCGTCGCCCGCGACGAGAAGATCAGCCGCGAGGAGTGGGACCGGAACGAGGCCATCAAGCACTTCCGCGACATCGGCGAGGCCTACAAGGCCGAGATCATCGAAGGCATCCCGGCGAACCAGCCGATCACGGTCTATCGCCAGGGGAACTGGAAGGATCTTTGCCGCGGGCCGCACCTGCCGTCCACGCGCCACATCGGCAAGGCGTTCAAGCTGACCAAGCTCGCCGGCGCCTACTGGCGGGGCGACCAGCGGAACGCGCAGCTGCAGCGCATCTACGGCACCGCCTGGGCCAGCGAGGCCGACCTCCAAGCCTACCTCACGCGCCTCGAGGAAGCCGAGAAGCGGGACCACCGCAAACTCGGGGCGGCCATGGACCTCTTCCACATCCAGGAAGAGGGCAAGGGCATGGCCTTCTGGCACCCCAAGGGCTGGACCCTCTACCGCACCCTGCAGAACTACGTCCGCCGGCGGATCGAGGCGGCCGGCTACGACGAGGTGAAGACGCCGCAGATCCTCGACCGCAGCTTCTGGGAGCAGTCGGGCCACTGGGAGAAGTTCCACGCCAACATGTTCGTCTGCGAGACGGACGAGGGCGAGGAACTGGCGGTCAAGCCGATGAACTGTCCCGGCCACGTGCAGATCTTCAAGCACGGCCAGCGGTCCTACCGCGAGCTGCCGATCCGGCTGGCGGAGTTCGAGGGCCTGCACCGCTACGAGAGCTCCGGCTCGCTGATGGGCCTGCTCCGGGTGCGGCAGATGGCCCAGGACGACGGCCACATCTTCTGCACCGACGACCAGGTCGCCTCGGAGTCCAAGGCGTTCATCGACCTCTTGAAGCTGGTCTACGCCGATCTCGAGGTGGAGCTGCATTCGGTGAAGCTCGCCCTGCGTCCCGACTTGCGCTTCGGCACGGACGCGAACTGGGACGCCGCCGAGACCAAGCTGGCCGAGGCTGCGCGGGCGGCGGGTTGCGAGGTGGAGATGCTGCCGGGCGAGGGCGCCTTCTATGGCCCGAAGCTGGAGTTCCACCTGCGCGACGCCATCGGCCGCACCTGGCAGTGCGGCACCCTGCAGCTCGACTATGTGCTGCCCGAGCGCCTCGACGCCTCGTACATCGCGGAAGACGGCCACAAGCACCGGCCGGTGATGCTGCACCGGGCGATTCTGGGCTCGATGGAGCGGTTCCTGGGGGTGCTGATCGAGCACTACGCCGGCGCGTTTCCGCTCTGGCTAGCGCCGACCCAGGTGGTGGTCGCCACCATCACCTCCGACGCCGACGACTATGCGACGACGGCGCTGGCCAGGCTGAAGGCCGCGGGCCTGCGCGCCGAGGTCGACCTGCGCAACGAGAAGGTCGGCTACAAGGTCCGCGAACACTCCCTGGCCAAGGTCCCGGTGATCGCCGTCGTCGGCCGCCGCGAAGCCGAGGAGGGCAAAGTGGCGCTGCGACGGCTGGGCTCGACCGACCAGCAGGTGGTGACCCTGGACGAAGCAGTGGCGCTGCTGACCAAGGAAGCGCTGCCGCCGGATCTGCGCTAGGTCCCCCTCCCCCTTGAGGGGAGGGGCCGGGGGTGGGGGGCTTTTCCGGCCACACCGGTGTTCGGGGTTGTCTGTTGGCGCGGAGTGGCGGTGGTAGCCCCCCACCCCTACCCCTCCCCTCGAGGGGGGGGGGGCTACTCCGTCTCCGCCGGTTTCACGATCACCACCACGCCGTCGGCGATCTTCACCTCCGGCACGGCTTCCATGGTGAAGGGGAGCCACCAGGTTGCGCCGGTGGCGGGGGCGATTTCCAGGAGGTCGCCGGCGCCGAAGTTCTGCACGGTCTTGACCGTGCCGAGGGGGGCCCCGTCCGGGGCGACCGCGGCCAGGCCGATCAGGTCGGCGAGGTAGTACTCGTCTTCGTCCGGCTCGGGCAGGGCGTCGCGGGAGACGTACAGCTTCAGCCCGCGCAGCGCCTCGGCGGCGTTGCGGTCGTCCACGCCCTTGGCCCGGGCGATCAAGTCGCCCTTGGTCGCCCGGCCGCCGGTCAGGGTCAGCGCGGCCGTTCCGTTCTCATGCACGAAGGCCCGGTAGCGCAGCAGCGCTTCCGGGCCCTCGGTGTAGGCGGCGATGCGCAGTTCGCCCTTGATGCCGAACGCCCCGGCGACGTGGCCGACGAGGATCAGGCGTTCCGGGGCGGCGGCCAAGACTGGCTATTCCTCGGCAGCAGCCTCGCTGGCTTCGTCCTGAGCGCCGTCCGCGCCTTCCTCGGCGATCTCGGCGGCCGCCTCGACCTCGGCCGGTGTCTCCTCGGCGGCGGCTTCAACGGGCGCTTCGGCCTCGGCGGCGATGTCCGGCAGGGCTTCTTCGGTGATCACTTCGTCGGCGGCGGCCTCAACGGCGGCCTCGGCGGCTTCTTCGGCCGCTGATTCTTCGGCCACGGCTTCCGGCTCGGGCGGCGGCGGGGCGTTGGCGGCCAGTTCGGCGCGCTCGGCCCGAGCGGTGGCGCGTTCCTTGGCCTTGGCGTGCGGCTCGGCCTTCTTCGGGTTGTTGCCGTGCTCCCACTTGGCCAGCCCCTGGATCGACAGGAAGCGCGCCACGCGATCGGTGGGCTGGGCGCCCTTGCCGAGCCACTCGGAGATGCGCTCGCCGTTCAGGGTGACCCGCTTGGGGTCCTCCTTCTTCAGCAGCGGATTATAGGTGCCGACCTTTTCGATGAAGCGGCCGTCGCGGGGCGAGTGGCTGTCTGCCACCACCAGCGAATAGTAGGGGCGCTTCTTCGTGCCGCCACGGGCAAGGCGAATTCTCAGCATACGGATCAGTCTTTCTTCGGTGTGATTTTAGGGTTTCTTGAACGGATTGAACCCGCCGGGGCCACCAAGGCCGGGGAGGGTATTCGGATTGGGAGTCTGGCCGCCGCCGAGGCCGGGAAGTCCGGGCAGGCCGCCGCCGGGTTGGGCGCCGGGGCCCGCGCCAGGCATTCCGTCCTGTGGCGGCAGACGTCCGCCGCCCATGGCTTTCAGCCGGTCCATGCCACCACCGCCCATCATGCCGGCGACCCGGGCGAAGCCCTTGCCGCCGTCCTTGGCCATGAATTTGAAGGCGTCCTGCATCTGCCGGTGCTGCTTCAGCAGCCGATTGACCTCGGCCACGTCGACCCCGGCGCCGGCGGCGATGCGGCGCTTGCGCGAGGCGGCCAGGATGTCGGGCTTGCGCCGCTCGATCTTGGTCATCGAGCCGATGATCGCCCGCTGGCGGCGGATGCTCTTGTCGCTGATGTTGGCTTCGGCGATCTGCTTCTTGATCTTCTGCACGCCGGGCAGCAGGCCCAGCACCCCGTCCATGCCGCCCATCCGCTCCATCTGGGCCAGCTGTTCGGAGAGGTCGTCCAGGTCGAATTTCCCCTTGGCCAGCTTCTTGGCCATCTGCTCGGCCTTGGCCTGGTCGAGTTCGGAGGCGGCCCGCTCGACCAAGGCGACCACGTCGCCTTGCCCCAGGATCCGGCCGGCCACCCGGCGAGCGTCGAACACGTCCAGCGCCTCGATCCGCTCGCCCGTGCCGAGGAACTTGATCGGCAGGCCGGTGACCGCGCGCATGGAGAGCGCCGCGCCACCGCGAGCGTCGCCGTCGGCCCGGGTGAGCACCAGGCCGGTCAGCGGCAGCCGCTCGTGAAAGGCCTTGGCCGTGCGAACCGCGTCCTGGCCGGTCAGGCTGTCGGCGACCAGCAGGGTCTCGGTGGGGGTGGCGATGCGGGCGATCTCGGCGGCTTCCGCCATCATCGCTTCGTCGAGGGTGGTGCGCCCGGCGGTGTCCAGGATCAGCACGTCGAAGCCGCCGAGCCTCGCGGCCGACATCGCCCGCTTGGCGATATCCCGCGCCGCCTGGCCGGCGACGATCGGCAGGCTCTCGACCCCGGCCTGCTTGGCCAGGATCGCCAGCTGCTCCATGGCGGCCGGACGGCGGGTGTCCAGCGAGGCCACCAGCACCTTCTTGCGCTCGGTCTTGCTGAGCCGCAGCGCCAGCTTGCCGGTCATGGTGGTCTTGCCGGAGCCCTGCAGCCCGGCCATCAGCATCACCGTCGGCGGATTGAGCGCAAGTTGCAGGCTCTCGGGCTCTTCGCCGCCCAGCATTTCCACCAGGCCGTCGTAGACGATCTTGACCACCTGGTCGGCGGGCTTCACCGAGCGGATCACCGCCTCGCCGGATGCCGCGATCTGCGCCCGCTCGATGAAGTCGCGCACCACCGGCAGGGCGACGTCGGCCTCCAGCAGGGCCACGCGCACCTCGCGCAGCGCCTCGGCCACGTCCTTCTCGCTGAGCACGCCGCGACCGGAAAGCCGGTCGAACACGCCTGACAGTCGCTCGGTAAGCCCGTCGAACATTCAATGCCTCATACGCACAGCGCCAAACGCCTCCGTGCGCGATCACGCGGACGGAGGTCCTCGCCGCCCTCGTCCCATCTGATGGGGGTCGTGGCGGTGGAGGCGCTGCTGGCGCTGCGCCGGAAGGGCGCGCTTATGCGCCGGAAGGTCGGGAGGGTCAAGAAAGACGGCCTTGATCAGCGGTCGTGCGTCACCACGTCCGAAGGGCAGCGACAAAGGGGAACGCCGCGATGGCCGCCACCGTCTATGACCAGAACGCCCGGTTCTACGTCGAGTTCGTCGACAAGGGGTTGGCGTCCGAGAACGGCCACGTCGCCTTGCTGCGCGGAACGCTGCTGGGGATGCTGGGCGAGCGGCTCGCCGGCGCCCGGGCCTGCGATCTTTGCTGCGGCGAGGGCTATGTCGGCCGCTTCCTGCTGGCCGAGGGCGCGGGCGAGGTGGTCGGCATCGATCTCTCGGCTGAGCTGATCGCGGTGGCCCGCGAGCGGGCGCCGGCCGGGCCGATCGCCTACCGGGTGGACGATGCGCGCACCCTGACCTCGGCCGAAGACGGGGCCTTCGACGTGGTGGTCTCGCAGCTGGCGATGATGGACGTGGCCGACCACCGCGCCCTGTTTGCCGCCGTCCGCCGGGTGCTGGCGCCGGGAGGCGTGTTCTTCTTTACGATGCTGCACCCGTGCTTCGAGGGCCGGCCGTTCCACGTCACCGAGGCGCCGCCCTATCTGTTCGACGAGGCCGGCCTGCCCATGGCCTACGTCGTCAGCCGCTACGCCACCGAGGGCCACTGGAACTCCGGCGGCGACGGCGTGCGCGGGCGGATGGGCGCCTACCACCGCACGCTCTCCACCTACGTCAACGACCTGATCGCCGCCGGCTTCGTACTGGAGCGCCTGGAGGAGCCCCTGGCCGGCTTCAACGCCGCCAAGATCGGGGTGATGGCCGAGGTGCCGACCGTGCTCGCTGTCGCCGCGCGCAAGGCCTAGCGCCCTTCCGCGGCCGCCAGCTCCGCCTGTTGCTTGCGGGTCAGGCCGGCGCGGACCAGCCGGTAAGCGCTTTCGGCGAGGCGTGCAGCCTCGTCGGGCGGCACGTCGCCGTCGAGGTTGACGCTGATCCAATAGCGGCGGTCGAGGTGGGTGCGGTGGGCGACGCCGGCGTACTGCTCCTTGAGGATCTCAATGAGGTGCGGGTCGCCCTTGACGGTCATCCACGGCGCGCCGCGCACGGTCAGGATGGCGAACATCTTCTCCATCACCTTGTAGCGGATCGACTGCGGCTGAGGGTTTCGTCCGAGGGTCATCCCGGTGACGGTGGTGACGCCGGGCAGGGCGTCCAGCAGGGCTTTCAGGGCGGCGGTGCGGGGCTCGAGATGCAAGACGGCGCTCCTTCCCGAGACGGCAGCCAAGGTCAGAGGCCGCCGTCGATTGCTTGGGGGCATGTTTTTCCGGGTGTCCGGCCTCGTCAAGGATCGTGACCGCGGAGCGGCGGCGCGTCGCGCCGTCCTTGACGAGGCCGGAAACCCGGAATCACGATCAACCAAGCGATCAATGGCGCAGTCCGATCGCCGTTTGAGACCATCAAGCCTTTTCAACGGACCCAAGCCCATGATCACCACCATCTACCACGCCGAAGCGCGGCGCTCGGAGCGGATCGTCTGGCTGCTGGAGGAACTGGGCCGGCCTTATGAGCTGGTGTTCAGGCCGGGCGACGTGATCGGCTCGTTCGAGCCGCTTCGTGCGACCGGTCACGCCTTCCCCATGGCCCCGGTGGTCCAGGACGCCGGCGACCTGATGATCGAGAGCGCCGCGATCATGGAGACCCTGCTCAACCGCTACGGCGAGGGACGTCTGCGGCCGGCGACCGACACGCCGGAGCATGTGCGCTATCTCGAATGGCTGCACTTCGCCGAGAGCACGGCGTGGCCGCGCATCCAGCAGGAGTTCATCAACCGCGCCCTGCCGCCGGCCAAAACGCCGGAGGCCGAGGCGCGCCGGTTCGGCGGCTCGGCCCGGGTGATGAAGTACTATGACGCCACCCTGGCCAGCCGGCCCTACCTGGCCGGCGACGCCTTCACCGCCGCCGACATCCAGAACCACTTCGTCATCCGCCTCGGCCTCTCCGCCGCCGCCAACCGCCGGGGCGTGCCCTCGCTGCTGCTGCAGCCCGACGCCGAGTGCTTCGCGCCCTATCCGGCGGTGGCGGACTATATGCACCGCCTCGGCGAACGGCCGGCGTTCCAGCGCATGATGGCCAAGACCATGCCTCAGGGCTGGCCGGCGATCTGAGCTTCGGCCAGGCGGCGGAAATGCTGGAGTACGCGTAGGCGGTTCTCATGAACGATCCAGCTGGCGATCGGGACCCAATATGCGGCCGGGTTCAGGTTGAGTTCGTGAGTGGTCGTCAGCGTCAGCCGCGTTTCGCCGCCGGGCGCCGGCGACAGATCAAACCGGGCTGTGCGCGTGCGGAAGTATCCGACGACGTGAGGCGCGTAGACGTGTGGATAGGGGCTGAGTTCTTTGAGGCTGGGCGCGTCGCTCAGCACATCGAAATCCAGACATTGCCCCGGCCGCCATTCGCTGACGCGTTCATAGGCGACGCCGGTCGAGAAATGACCCTCGCGGATCGCACCGACTCCTTCACCCCGAATGACGCCTGCGGTCGGGTAAGCGACGCCAAGGCGGAACAAGAGGGTGGGACGTTCATGGATTTCGCCCATGTGTGTCAGGGCCGCCCAGACCGCGGTCGGTGGCGCAGCGATCACGATCGTATCCTGCGAGGTGAACCGGGTCGTATCGGGAATGGCGTGTTCTATCATGAATGCCAGCGGCAGCAGGCTGAACATCGCCACGGTGTCTCGCACGGGTCTACGTCCCCAACGTGCTGCCTGCCACCCGGCGACGCCACCCAGGACGCCGAGAACCAGGATCAGCGGCGAGGCGACCACAAGGCAAACAACTCCTTCCAGGGCGAGAGCGAGCAGGCTGAGACCACCGAGTAGCAAGGCCGCCAAAACTAGAAGAAGGGTGTCGCTGAAGCCGATGTCCTTCCGGCGGTTGGCAAGGTAGGCGGTGACTGCGCCGATCAGGAACGGCGACAGGGCGAACATCGTCCACCCGTATGAGCCAAATCCTAGCGCGCCGACGAAGACGGCGAATGGGGTTAAGACCGCGCCGACCAGCACCCCCTGCATGGCCGGGGTCCATCGCCCGATCGGCGGGGCCTCCGACGGCTCCGTCGTGGGGCCGGCCTTGTCGGCCGAGAGGCCAAGATGCGCGATCACAGCAACCTGCAGGAGCGGCACGGCGACGAGTATCACTTCTCCGACCGGCGATTTCGTCTTGGACGCCCGCGCAAAGGCCAGGGCGCCCAGGAGCCAGGTACTGACACCTGCCAGAGCGGCATACACCGGAAAGAGAACCAGCCCCTGCGACGTTGCGGAACTGGCTAGAATGAGGCCGAGTGAGAGGTGCGCGGCCCAGGTGGGCGCTTGTGGCGCGATCAAGCGGCTGGCGATCTCCAGCAACAGGTGCTGAAGCGCGATCACCAGAACAGAAGCAATTAGGTAGGCCCTTCCGCCGATCGTCCCCCGGAAGGTGAGGAGGCGCCAGATTCGCCCTGGCATCTACTTGGCCTTGCCGGCGGCGGTGATCCGCGCGCTCTCGCGCTTCAGCGGCTTGGACACTGGGCAGACCTCCTGCACGAAGCCGTTCAGGGTGTTGACCAGGTTTTCCCTGACCAGGGCGTAGTGGACGAACTGGCCGCGCTTCTCGCCCTTGATCAGGCCGGCGTTCTCCAGGATCGACAGGTGCTTGGAGATGGCGGGTTTGCTCATCTCGAACCGCGCGGCGATCTCGCCGGCGGTGAGATCCGCCGCCGACAGATAGGCCAGGATTTTCCGGCGCGGGACGGAGGCCAGCGCCTCGAACACCTTTTCCATACGTAGTTCCTAATTAGCTATTTAGTTAAATAGACCAATGATTGCTCGGCGGTCAAGCGCCGGCTCTACCGAATCCGTCGCCTGGACTCGACGACCGCCGTTCTTCGGGCCTAGCCTCGCGGCCATCGGATGTTTCGGGGGGAACTGACCTATGCGCACCATCATCGCCGGCCTGCTGGGGGGCTTGGCCATGTACGTCTGGGCGACCATCGCCCACCTGTCGCCGCTGGCGCAGATCGGCATCCACACCATGCCCAACGACCGGATCGTGGTGGCGGCGCTGCAGCTCAATCTTGGCAAGACCGCCGGCGTCTACATCTATCCGACGCCGGCCGTGGGTGGCGCGATGGCCCCGGCGGCGGGCGCGCCGAAAACCCAGGTCGCCGGCATGCTCTCCTACGATCCGGCGGCGCCGACGGCCTTGTCGCCCCGCCAGCTGGGCACTGAGTTCGGCCTGGAAATCGTCGAGTCGCTGCTGATGGCGATGATCGCGGCCCTGGCGGCGGTCGGCTTCGGGCGACGGTTCGGCATCGCCATCCTGGTCGGGCTGATCGCCGGCATGGCGACTAACCTCTCCTACTGGAACTGGTGGGGCTTCGGGCTCGACTACACTCTGGCCAACGGCTTCATCGAGCTGATGAAATTCGTCGTCGCCGGCCTGGTCATCGCCCTGCTGCTCGGACGCAAGCCCAAGCCGGCGACCTAGGCTCCACTCTATCGATCTTGGCGATTGGATCGAGCGCGCCTATCTTAGGCGTCATGCTCCCCACCCTGCGCCAACTGCAATATTTGAAGCTCCTCGCCGAGCACCGCTCCTTCAGCCGCGCGGCCGAGGCGGCGCACGTCACTCAGCCGACCCTGTCGGCGGGGGTGCAGGAGCTGGAGAAGATCCTCGGCGCGCCGGTGGTCGACCGCGGCCGCGCCGGGGTGATCCTGACCGCCGCGGGCGAGGAGGCTGTGGCCAGGGCCGGGGCCATCCTCACCGAGGCCGAGGACCTGGTGCAGGCGGCCCGGGGCGCCGGTCAGCCGCTGGCCGGGCGGTTCCGGCTCGGGGTGATCCCCACCATCGCCCCATTCCTGCTGCCGAAAGCGCTGCCGGCGCTGCGCACGCGGTTCCCAAAGCTGAAGCTGTTCCTGCGCGAGGACCTCACCGGCCGGCTGATCGCCCGGCTGAAGTCCGGCGCCCTCGATGCGGCCCTGATCGCGCTGCCCTACGACATGACCGGCCTGGACTGGGCCGAGGTCGCCGACGACGAGCTGCTGGCGGCCTTTCCGGCCAACCACCCGCTGACCGCCGAGCTCAGGGTATCGCCTTCGCGGCTGCAGGAGGAGGACATGATCCTGCTGGAGGATGGCCACTGCCTGCGCGAGCACGCCCTGGCCGCCTGCGGCCTCACCCCGCGCCGGCAGGTCGGCGAGGCGGCGTTCGCGGCCACCTCGTTGCCGACCCTGGTGCAGATGATCGGCTCGGGACTGGGCGTCTCCTTCCTGCCGGCGATGGCGGTGGAAGCCGGCCTCGCCGACGCCGCCAACGTCACCGTCCGCCCCCTGGCCGCCGACCACCCTTCCCGCCAGATCGTGGTCGCCTGGCGGTCGGGATCGAGCCGCGCAGCGGAGGGCCGGCTGCTGGCGCAGGTGCTGCGGGAGGCCTGAGCTAAGGCAGCAGCCATCCCCGCAGCGTCGACAGCGGCTGGAAGCCCAGGCGCTCCAGGATCGGGCGGCTGGTCTCGCGGGCGTCGACGGTGACGTAGCGGTGGCCGCGCCGGCGGGCCTCGGCGACCCGGGCGGCCACCAGGGCGCGATAGATCCCCCGGCCCTGGTGCTCTGGATCGGTGCCGCCGCCATAAAGGCCGGCGAAGGCCTTGCCGGGCGCCAGCTCCAGCCGCCCGGACGACACCGGCCGGCCGCCATCGTAGGCGACATAGAGCGCCAGCGTCGGGTCGGCGAGCCGTTCGGCGAAGGCGATCACCCGCCAGGGCTCGTCGCGGCCGAAGGCGGCCGCGCTCACCGCCACCAGATCGACGACCCCGGCCCGGTCGGTGATCCGCCGCACCTCGACCCCCGGCGGTGGATCGTAGGGCAGGTCGTATTCATCGAGATCGAGCGCTACCAGCGTCTCCATCCCCTTGTCCTCGAACCCCGCCGCCGCCAGCGCTTCGCCGAGGCCAGCCGGACGGTCGTGGCTGTAGGTCTTCCACAGCACGCGGGGATGGCGGTCGGCGAAGAAGGCCGCCTCGCGTCGGGCGGCGGGGAGAAGATCGTC
>Ga0302279_10002721_pt1 | contig 22980 bp, 21 predicted proteins | sample III_Bog_N3_3_FD_194541 | JGI IMG/M metagenome (GOLD analysis project Ga0302279, IMG submission 194541) | Peat permafrost microbial communities from Stordalen Mire near Abisko, Sweden - III_Bog_N3_3 | ecosystem: Environmental > Terrestrial > Soil > Wetlands > Peat | place: Sweden: Abisko...
TAGAGGAGACGGTCGTTGCTTCCACGGCTGTATCCGTCGGCATGCCGGCGCGGCCAGCCCCGTCGCTCGATGACGCCTTGCGCGCCATCGCGGCGGCCTCCGCGGGAGACCTTGCGGCCCGCGTCGCCTTGCCCGAGCACGCAAAGCACGATGACCCGGCCACCAAGCTCGCCATCGCGCTCAACACGCTGCTCGAGGGCTGGGCGGTCCGCGCCGCGGACGCGCAACGCCAGCTGGGCGACCGCGAGCGCCTCGCGGCTCGCCTGCAGACGATCGCCGAAGCGTCCCGGGAGTTCTCGGCAGCGACCACCGACCTCGACCGCCTCCTCGACGCGGTGGCCCGCCGACTTGGCGAGCTCGTCGGTGAGATCTGTACCATCCGGTCCATCTCGGAGGACGGAGAGTGGCTGGAGTCGACGGGGGCCGCCTACCACCGCGACCCGGAGCTGCTCGCCGCTGCGCGCGAGATCATGTCGTCCGGTCGCCAGCGCGTCGGGGAAGGCGTCTCCGGCCGGGTGGCCGCCAGTGGCCAGGCGCTGCTGACGCCGAGCATCGACACGGCCGCCTTCGTGGCGTCGAGCGAGCCCAAGTACGCGGCGTTCCTCGCGCGGCTCGAGGTCGCCAGCTCGATCACGGTTCCGCTCCTGTGCCGGGGCAGGGTCGTCGGCATCGCGAACCTGATGCGCAGCTCGCGCGAGCCTTCGTACACCGACGACGACCTCCGCTTCGTGCAGAGCCTCGGCAGCCATGCGGCGCTCGCCATCGCGAACGCACGCTCCTATGCGGCCGAGCGCGCCGCGCACGTCGTCGCGGACGCGGCGGCCAGCGCCCTCCGCCAAGCGGAGGCCCGCTTCTCCCGCCTCAGCGAGGCCGGGATCCTCGGGATCATCGTCACGGACAGCGAGGCCGGCGTCCTCGAGATCAACGACACGCTCCTCGCCCTCGTGGACCGCTCGCGCGAGGAGATCCTCTCCGGTCGCGTTCCCTGGACGAGCCTCACGCCGCCCGAGTGGGCCGAGGTCGACGCGCGCGCGAAGGAGCAGCTCGGGTCCTCGGGCGTCGCGGGCCTTCGCGAGAAGGAATTTCTCCGCAGGGACGGCACGCGCGTGCCGGTCCTGGCGGGCTCGGCCATGCTCCACGACGGAACCCAGGAGTGCATCTCCTTCGTGCTCGATCTCACCGAGCGCAAGGACGCGCAGGCCGCCGTCGCGCACCTCCACGCGGAGCGCGAAGCGAGCGCGAGGATCCGCGCGCTGCTCGAGTCCGCACCCGACGCGATGCTCATCGTGGGCAGCGATGGCGCCATCGTGCTCGCGAACCGGCAGGTGGAGGCGCTTTTCGGATACGACCGCGCGGAGATCGTCGGGCAACGGATCGAGCTTCTCATCCCCGATCGTTTCCGGACGGCGCACCCATCGCTCCGGGCCGACTACTTCCGCAAGCCCGGGGTCCGCCCGATGGGGGCAGGCGCAGAGCTCTACGGGCGACGCAAGGACGGGACCGAGTTTCCGATCGAGGTCAGCCTGAGCCCGCTGGAGACGCCCGACGGATTGCTCGTGTCGAGCGCGATCCGCGACATCACCGAGCGGCGGAAGAACGAGGAGCAGCGGTTTCGCCTGGCCGCGATGGTGGACTCCTCCGACGACGCGATCATCGGCAAGACCTTCGAGGGCATCGTCACGAGCTGGAACGCGGGGGCCGAGCGGCTCTTCGGCTACACGGCGGAGGAGATGAACGGGCAATCCATCCGGCTCTTGATTCCGCCGGCACGGGCGGACGAGGAGTCGGAGATCCTCAAGCACCTGGCGAGCGGACAGGTCGAGCGCTTCGATACCGTCCGGCTGCACAAGGACGGACGCGAGATAGACGTGTCCGTCACCAGCTCTCCGGTGCGCAACTCCAGGGGCGAGCTCGTTGGCGCCTCGAAGGTCGTGCGTGACATCAGTCACCGGAAACGGGTCGAGGAGGCGCTGGCGCGGGCGAAGGACTCCGCCGAGGCCGCAAACCGGGAGCTCGAGGCGTTCAGCTACTCCGTCGCGCACGACCTTCGCGCGCCGCTCCGGGGGATGAACGGCTTCGCGCAGGTGCTCCTCGATACCTACGCGGACAAGCTCGACGCGGAGGGGAAGGACTGGCTCCACGAGATCGTCCTTAACGCGAAGAAGATGGGGGAGCTCATCGACGCTCTCCTGTCGCTGGCGCGCGTGACGAGGAGCGACCTGACACGCGAGCGCGTGGATCTCTCGGCCCTCGCTCGAGAGGCCGTCCAGCGCCTCGTCGCTTCGGAGCCGCACCGAACGGTGTCGGTGCACGTGGAAGCGGACCTGCACGCCGAGGTGGACCCGCGGCTCGCGCGCGCGCTGCTCACGAACCTCCTGGGCAACGCCTGGAAGTTCACGAGCAAGGCCGCCGCGCCTCGCATCGAGCTTGGTGCGATCGAGAAGGACGGAGCGCTCGCGTTCTTCGTCCGCGACAACGGCGCCGGGTTCGACATGGCCTACGCCAGCAAGCTGTTCGCGCCGTTCCAGCGCCTGCACACCGTGGTCGAGTTTCCCGGGACCGGGATCGGCCTCGCCACCGTTCAGCGCATCGTCCATCGCCACGGTGGCCGCGTCTGGGCCGAGGGATCGGTCGACGCGGGCGCGACGTTCTACTTCACTCTTCCTTCACGCGGCTCGGGGGTGACGTCATGAACAAGGTGATCCTGCTCGTCGAGGACAACGCGAGCGACGAGAAGCTCACGGCGCTGGCCTTCAAGAAGTCCGGAGTCGCGAACGACATCGTCGTCGCCCGCGACGGTGCAGCCGCGCTCGATTACGTCTTCGGGACGGGCGCGTACGCGGGGCGGGACCCGACGGTCATCCCCTCCGTCATTCTTCTCGATCTCAAGCTGCCGCGAATCGACGGTCTCGAAGTGCTGCGGCGGATCCGCGCCGACGAGCGGACGAAGCTCGTGCCCATCGTGGTCCTCACGGCGTCCAAGGAAGAGGAGGACGTTCTGCGCAGCTATTCGCTCGGAGCGAACGCGTACGTACGAAAGCCCGTCGAATTCGCGGCTTTCTTGGACGCCGCCAGGACGCTCGGGCTCTTCTGGCTCCTCATGAACGAGCCGGTTCCCGTGCGCCGAGGCGCGCCGTGACCGAGCTCTTGCGCGTCCTCCTCGTGGAGGACTCGGCGAGCGACGCGAAACTGGTCGTCCAGGAGCTCGAACGGGCTGGCCACGCCGTCCAGTTCGAGCGTGTCGAGACGGCCCAGGCCATGCGCAAAGCCCTCGACGGAGGCACCTGGGACCTCGTCCTCTCGGACTGGTCGATGCCGAGGTTCTCGGCCCCGGCAGCGCTCGCGGTCATGAAAGAAAGGGGGGTCGACCTCCCCTTCATCATCGTCTCGGGTACGGTGGGCGAAGAGTTGGCCGTCGAGGCGATGCGGGCGGGAGCCCATGACTACGTGCTCAAGGACAAGATCGGTCGCCTTCCGGTGGCGATCGCGCGAGAGCGCCGAAACCAGGAGGAGCGAACGGCGAACCGTCGCCGTGAGCAAGAGCACCGCCAGCTCGAGCGCCGGTACCGCAGGATCATCGAGACGACGAACGAAGGCATCTTCATCAGCGACCGGGAGGGCACCATCTCGTTCGCGAGCGCGCGCCTGGAGCGCATGCTGGGCTACGAGCCGGGAGAGCTGCAGGGCAAGCCCATGCGCGTGCTGCTGGCCGACAAGGATCGCGCAGCGGCCCGGGAGAGCCTCGGGCGTCGGCGTACCGGCGTCGCCGAGAACGGCGAGTTCCGGCTCATGCGCAAGGACGGCACGGAGGTCTGGGTCCTGCGGTCCTCCAACCCCATCATGGACGAAGAGGACCACTTCGACGGCATGTTCGCCATGGTCATGGATCTGACCGATAGAAGGCGCGCCGAAGAGGCCCTCCGCAACTCGGAGGCGCAGCTTCTCCAGGCGCAGAAGATGGAGGCGGTGGGGCGGCTCGCGGGCGGCATCGCGCACGACTTCAACAACGTGCTCTCCGTGATCCTCAGCTACGGCGACATCATCCTCGAGGGGCTGGCGCCCAAAGACCCCGTGCGCGAGGACATCGAGGAGATCCGCAAGGCGGCATCCCGGGCGGCCGTGCTCACGCGTCAGCTCTTGATGCTGAGCCGCCAGCAGGTGTTCGAAGCGAAGGTCATGGATCTGCGTGACGTGCTCCTGGGGATGGACAAGGTCCTCCAGCGCATCCTCGGCGAGGACGTGGATCTGGTGTCCATCGTGTCGCCGTCGCGGGCGCGGGTGAAGGTCGATCCGGGCCACATCGAGCAGGTCATCCTGAACCTCGTCGTGAACGCGCGCGACGCGATGCCCACGGGCGGCAAGCTCACCATCGAGACGGCCGATGTCGTCCTGGACAGCGACTACGCGGCCAACCACGTGCCGCTGAAGGCAGGCTCCTACGTGCTGCTGGCGGTGAGCGACACCGGCACCGGCATGGACCGCGAGACGCAAAAGCGAGTCTTCGAGCCGTTCTTCACGACCAAGGATCGCGGAAAGGGGACGGGCCTCGGGCTGTCGACGGTGTTCGGCATCGTCCAGCAGAGCGGCGGACACGTCTGGGTCTACAGCGAGCCCGGCAAGGGCACGACCTTCAAGGTGTATCTACCCAGGGTGGACGCCGAGGTGGAGGTCCTCGCGCCGCACGTCGCCACGGCGACGCTTCGCGGTACCGAGACCATCCTGCTCGTCGAGGACGAGGAGCAGGTGCGCGCGATCGTCCTGAATATCCTCCGCCGTCGGGGGTACAGCGTCATCGTGGCCGAGAGCGCTGCGGCGGCGCTCCTCCTCAGCGAACGCCACCCGGGCCCGATCGATCTCCTTCTCACGGACGTGGTCATGCCGCAGATGAGCGGCCCCGAGCTCATCAAGCGGCTCGCGAGCACGAGACCAGACATGAAGTCGCTCTGCATGTCGGGCTATACCGGCGAGAGCATCGTCCGGCACGGCGCTCTCGAGCCCGGAATCGCCTTCATCCAGAAGCCCATCACCCCGGCATCGCTGGCGAGGAAGGTTCGCGAGGTCCTCGAGGAAGAGCGCCGCGCGCCGCCGCCTTCCGCGTGAGCGCGCGAGCGCGCGAGCGCGCGTGAAGGGTCGCGTCGCAGCGATTACCCCCGCGCGACGAGGCGCAGGAGCCCGCGAATGCCGGCGTGCAGAAGCATGTACGCGAGAACGGCGACGACGAGCGGCCAGACGATGTGCGCACCCAGGGTGGCGTCCGTCGGCAGGATCCCCCTGAAGGGAGCGTAGAAGACGTCCGTGACGTCGCGGATGATCTTGACGAAGCCGGCCCCTCCTCGCGCGCCGAAGAACTCGAGGGCGAGGCGCACGAGAAGGAGCGTGTAGAGCACTCCGAACAGGTAATCGATGACACGTGCGACGCGGGCGACGGCCCCTGCGCGGCTCACGGATCGATCGGTTTCGAAGTCGCCGTCCGTTTGAACCAGATGCGTTCCCATGAACGACGGCGTCGCAGCATCCGTGCCAGGGTCAGTGCTTCACCTTGGGGTTACCCGCCTTGCCGATCCGCTCGGCCTCTCGAAGCAATTCCCCCTCCGGGCCTTGCAGCGCCTTCTTGGCCTCCTGTCCGAGCTTCGCAGATTGCCCCGGCGCAACCGGCTTCTGTACGCCGGCGTCGTAACGACGCGCCGCCGTGTAGCTTCCTTCTCCCTCGAGCGCGTTGTTTTCCTTCTTCGGCTTGGTCATCGGTGCCTCCAGCTGTTGAACGTGTGACTGCGATCTACGTGAGCGACGGAGCCGGCGACGGGCGCGGCGAGGGCGACGGCGTCGGGGTCGGGGCGGGCTTTGGTGTGGGCCGTGGCGACGGCGTCGGGCTCGGCGTCGGCGATGGGGCAGGGGAGGGCGGGAAGGGCTGCGTGATGCGGCCTTCGGCAGGTGTTCCGCGGTCTTGCGCGCCGTACACGGCGCCGGTAGTCGCCATGAGGAGCAGCGCGGAGAGGAAGAGCGTCGTGCGTTTCATGAGTGCCTCGGTGCGGCGCGCATTCGCGAATGCGATTGGCTACGCGGGCCGAAGGCTTTGCAACCGGTGTACCGGCATCTTCGCGGCGGGAGGCCCTGGCCTGGGCGCCAGGTGAGGGCCGACGCGCCTCACCTGTGGCGCAAAGGAACCCAACGAAGGTCCGGGGTTCCTAGGGACCGGCGGTGAGACGGAGAAGTTGCTCGGCGTACGCGACGTCCTTGGCCCCGTCGCTTCGCTGAACGAACTCGACGAACAGCGCACGGCTCTCCGCCGCGAGGACCTGGCCCACCAGCACCGGACTCCGCGTTTCGGGGCTCGAGGGGGCCTTGACGCGCAGGGTGCCGCTGTCGGCGGGTGCGCGCAGGCCGAAGACGACGAGGGAGACGCCGACCTCGAAGCACGCGCCCAGGCACATGACGCAGGGCTCGAGGGTCGAGACGAGCACGATGTCCGACGCGTCGAAGGGGAGCGCCTCCTCGGCGCTCTCGAATGCGACCATCTCGGCGTGCGCGGTCTTGCGCGCCAGCCCCGCGACGCGGTTGTGCCCGCGGGCGACGATCCGGGGCGCGGAGCCGTCCACCCGTGCGACGACGCAGCCGACGGGACACTCGCCCTCGTCGAGACCGAGCCGCGCCTCGGCGAGCGCCTCCCGCATGAGCTCTTCGCACTGTACGCGGGTGAGGAGCGGAGCGCGTGCCGGGGTCGTCACGACGTCCACGTCTCCTCCAACATGACCACGGTCGTCGTTCACCGAGCCGCCGAGGGCTCGCGGTGCGGCGGCGTCTCGGTCTCCGCAGACCGCACGTGGTCCGAGACGATGAGGCAGACGCTACGCACGAACAGGGCGGCGATCGTGATGAACAGGAGCGCGGCGCTGGGCGCGCGTTCCGTCGCCGGACGAGTCTCTGCGCTCATTGGCTGGTACCGCGTACGACGTCGAAGATCGTGCCGGCGAGCCCCGCGAGGGAGACCGCGGCGAACCAGAGGACGCCGCGCCAGGCGAGCGGCCCCTTTGCGCCGCCCCCTCGCCAGTCCCCGCGAACGAGCGTCCATACGAGCCAGGCTCCGAGCGGGATGGTTGCCGCCACGCCGAGGACGAGGTGCGGCCCGACGCCCTCCGCGAGGAGCAGCGGCAGGATCGCATAGACCAGCGCGACCGCTCCGACGGCGATGCCAATCGCGCGCGCGGCGCCGAGCATGACCACGAGCGTGCGCTTGCCCGTGCGCGCGTCGCCTTCGGCGTCCGGAAAGTCGAGGACGAGGATGAGCGCGAATTGAGCAACGACGGCCGGCAGGACGGAGAGGCAGACCGCGCTCGACCAGGAGTGGCCCTGCATGCCGTAGCCGACGAGCGGCGTCAGACCTCCCACGACGATGGCCGCGGTCGGCGGTCCCAGGCCATGGGAGTGCAGGCGAAGCGGGGGAGCGCTGTATTCCCAGGACAGCGTCACTGCGATCACGAGGAGGGCCGCGATCCCCGTCGCCGCGTGCCCCGCTGCACCTATCAGCGCCGCGAGGAGCACGGCGAGCGCGCCGAAGCCGATGGCCACGTCGCGCGCCAGCTTCGGTGGGAGGATGCCCTCCGGGAGCACGCCGCTGCCGCCGGACCACGTCGTCCGCGTCGCGTTCGCCTTGTCCGAGTCCCTGTCGAAGTAGTCGTTGCCGTAGTGGGTCATCAGCTGCGTCGCCGTGATGAAGGCCTGCCCGAGGCCGTAGGCGCCCACGTCGATGGGGCCTTTCATGCGCGCGAGCGCAGCACCGAGGGCGTAGAGGACGAAGCCGCCGCCCAGGAATCGATAGCGACCGAGACGCCAGAGAGCGGCGAATGTCCGCCACCCGGACTGGCGCCGCCATTCTTGCGTGCGCGTCTGGGTCAACATCCGAGCGCGAGCCCCCGCATCGTGAAGACGCTCGCGAGTATCGACCTCACGGGCGTCCCGAGCAGTCCCGACACCAGGAGATCGCGCATCCAGGGCCGCGCGAGGGGCCTGCCCAGCCACATGTTGATCTCGGCCCGACGTGCCGCGGCCGACGCCAGGCGCTGCCGAGCCAGCCCGTCACGCGCGAGCGCGTGGGCGAGCTCGTCGCCCGCGTCGAGCGTCGAAGCGATCGTCCCGGCGAGCGTCCGGGCCCCGAGCCAGCCGAGGTTCATCCCTTGCCCCCCGATGGGGCTCACGACCTGGGCCGCGTCGCCGGCGAGCGCGATCCGCCCCTTCGCGAAACGCGAAGCCTGGAATCGTTGCGCCCGGAACGAGCTCGGGTGCATGGCCTCGGAGGCATCGAGGCGTACCCGCGCTCGCTCGCCGACGTGCGCGACCAGCGCCTCCGTCCCGGGCAGCTCGCCGTCGATGCACCGCGCTACCCAGCGTCGACGCCCGCCGGCGAGCGGGAAGGACTCGAGCAGTCCCCGTGGCCCGAGGTAGATCGCGGCCGTCGCCCCCAGCGAAGTCTCATCCGGGAAGTCCGCCATCGCGTACTGTCCCACGTAGTCGCCGCCCACGAAGCCCAGCCCCGCGCTCCGCCGGACGACGCTGTTCTTGCCGTCGCAGCCTACGACCACCGCGTAACGGTGGCGCTCCTCGACGTCTCCGGGCTGGTCCCCGCGACCCGCGAGCCGGAGGGTCACGGCGCCGTCGCTCGCGGGCTCGACCCCGAGGACCTCGCGCGTCTCCACGCTGCCAGGCGCGCGCTCCTCGAGCGCCAGCCGAAGCAGCTCCTCGGTGACCGCCTGCGCGAGGGTCAACACGAAGCGGTACGGAGGGCGGCAGCGGTCGAAATCGAGCGTCCCGAGGAGCCCACGCTCGCCGTGTGCCTCGGCGCTCCGCACTCGTATGCCGCGCCCGATGAAGCGATCGGCCAGACGCAGCTCCGCGAGGAGCTCGAGCGAAGGCGGATGAATGCCGATCGACCGCGACGCGACGCGCCCCTCGGTACGACGCTCGAATACCCGAGCGGCGACGCCGGCGCGCGCGAGCGCCAAGGCGAGGAAGAGGCCGACAGGCCCGCCACCGACGATGGCCACGCGCGCCGAACCGGGCGTTAGCGATGCCGTCATCCGCGCAGCCTCCGGAGAGAGCGCGAGGAGAGAGCACCGTAGCCGCTGTCCTGGGTGAGCGCCCTCTCCTCGGCGACGATGCGCGCGCGCAGAAGAGCGCCGTTTGCCACCGTGAAGCAGACTGCCGTGAGCCATGCGCCGTGTACGAGCGGCAGCGCGACGATCTCGAGGACGACGCCGACGTAGTTCGGATGACGTAGCCATCGAAAGATTCCGTGCGTGGCCGCGGGGACGCCCGGCAGCGTCATGATCTTCACCGTCCACCGGCCCCCGAGCGTACGCATCGCGACGGCGCGGAGCACCTGCCCGACGGTGAACACCGTGAGCGCGAGGGCCGCGACAGGAGGGTTGAACGGTCGATGGAGCGCCAGGACCTCGATCACCATGGCGGCGAGCCACGCGCCGTGGAGCGCGCGCATGACCGCCATCTGCCGGGGCGCGTGCTCGCGTCCTCCCGCCTTCAGGATCGCGAGCTCGTGGACCCGGCTCTTCTGGAGCTCCCAGAGCCTCTGCACGCCGACGAGACCGACGAGCGCGACGAATGCCCCTTCGGACGCGCTCACCATTGGAGCAGAACGAGCTCGGCGCAGAAGGCAGGCCCCATTGCCATCATCAAGCCGTAGGACCCTGGCGGCGGCGTTTGCTTCCGTCGCCGCTCGTCCAGGAGGAAGAGCACGGACGCGGACGAGAGATTTCCGACGCGCGCCAGCCCTTCACGCGTGGCTAGCAGGGTGTCCTTTGGCAAGGCGAGGCTCGTCTCGAGAGCGTCGATGACCTTGGGGCCTCCCGGGTGCATGACCCACGCGGCGATGCGGCTCCGCGAGAGGCCGTGGTCGTGAAGGAAGCCGTCGACCGCTCCGGGGATGTGACGCTCCACGATGGTGGGCACGTCCGAGCTGAGGACGATCTTGAAGCCTGAGTCCACGACGTCCCACCCCATCACGTGCTCGGTGTCGGGGAAGAATAGGGACCGGCTCGCGACCACGCGCGGCTGGCCGGCGGGTGAGGCGACCGCGGGCGCGGTGTGGTCCGTCTCCCTCCGCGCGGTGCTACGCGTCAGCAGTCGGTGGCGGGCGCCGAGCATCAGGACGGCCGCGGCGCCGTCGCCGAAGAGGCCGACCGAGATGAGGTTCGGGACCGACACGTCGTCGCGCTGAAAGGTCAGCGAGCAGAGCTCGACCGAGAGGAGGATGGCCGCCTGCTGCGGGAACGCGAGAAGGTACTCGGCGGTGCGCGCGAGCCCCGCTGCGCCTCCGAGACATCCGAGCCCGAACAGCGGAACACGCTTCAGATCCGGCGGGAACGGGAGGACGTTCATGAGGCGAGCGTCGAGCGACGGCACCGCGATGCCCGTCACGGTGGTCGTCATCAGCATCCCGATGTCGGACGCAGCGAGGCCGGCCTCGGAGAGGACGCCGCGGACAGCTTGCGAACCGATGCGCAGCGCGACGTCGATCCACGCTCGACTCTTCGCCCCAAACCCACGGAGGTTCTCGTACGCCTCCATCGGGAGTGCGAGATGGCGGCTCTTTACCCCGACGCGGTCGAAGAACCTCGCGAGTGCGGCTTCGCTGTGGCCCGTCTCCCCAAGGATTCGCGTCGACAGGGCGGCGAGGTCCCGTTGATCGTATTCGTGCTCGGGCAACGCGGTCGCCGATGCAACGACGGTCGGGCACGCCGCGCCGTCCACGGCTTCCCGCACCGCAGGGTGCTGTGGCCGTGGTCCGGGCTGCGTCGGGGTTGCGGCGGGTAGCTCGAGCAAGAAGCCTCCTCGGCGCCGACTGTGCGGGTTTCGTGCCACAAGGACCTTGCAGCCCGACCGCGAAGATCCTCGAAGGGGAGCAGGTAAGGCGCCTTGCGGTCGCGCTCGCTTCTTGCCAAGTGCGGCGATTTTGCACGGGCGGGGCTGCGCTGGAGGTTCGCCTCAAGTAGCTCGGGCTCCTGCCGTCCTACGGGGATAGGTGGAGGAACGCCGATGAATACGGATGCCCTACGAACGACCGACGCAAAGAGCAGGGCCAAGGTCCGCGACCTCATGACGGCGGCCGTCGTGGCGATAGGAGAGGCCGAGACCGTCCAGGCCGCCAGCGTGGAGATGCACTGGGCACACGTGCGCCACCTTCCGGTGGTCGACGGCGTGGGACGCCTGATCGGCCTCGTTACCAGGGCCGAGCTGCAGACCGCGCTCACGCTCTACGACTCGGCCGAGACGTTGCCGGTAGCCCTCGTCATGCGTCGCGACGTGTTCACCGTAGGGCCCCACACGCCGCTGGCCGAGGCCATGGAGCTGATGCTTGACAGCAAGCTCACGGCCCTCCCGGTCGTCGACCGAGCGGCGCGGCTCGTCGGCATCCTCACGGAGTCGGACTTCGTCCGGTGCGTCTACCGGCAGCTGACGGGCCATTCGTTCCAGGCAACGATGGGCCACCAGGAGCGGCCAACGATACCCACCCTCACGGACCCTTCGGAGACCGCAGAGCAAGTCAGGCACGGTCGTAGTGCCCTCGACTCCTCGGCACCAGCCGCTCGCCGTCTGTCGGTTCTGCCCTCGAGCATCGTGATGAACCGTCTGTCGGTTCACCCGCAGGGCGTCGAGGTGATGAAGCGTCTGTCGGGTCGCCCGCCGAGCGTCGAGGCGATGAAGCGTCTGTCGGGTCGCCCGCCGAGCGTCGAGAGGATGGGCGGGCGCCGGCGGGACCACAGGCGGGATTCGACGGCGCCCAGGTAGCCGCTCGGGTCAAGTCAGCTCAGTCGACCTCGAGCACCACCTTGCCGAAGGCCTTGCGGTCCTCGAGCGCGCGGTGGGCGTCCGGCGCGTTCCAGAGAGGCATCACCCGATCCACCACCGGCCGGAGCTTCTTCTCCCCGACGAGGGCCAGGATCGGAAAGAGGTCCCCCTTCGGCCCCATCGTCGAGCCGAGCACCTCGACCTGGCGGAAGAAGATCTGCCGCAGATCGATCTGCGGCGTGAACCCGCTCGTCGCCCCGCACGTGACGACGCGGCCTCCCCAGCGCGTCGCCAGGACGCTCTTCACGAACGTCTCGCCGCCCACGTGCTCGATGACCACGTCGACGCCGACCTTGTCCGTCAGGCGCTTGCACTCGGCGACGAAGTCCTGGGTCGTGTAGTTGATGCCGTGGTCGGCGCCGAGCGCCTTCGCCCGCTCGAGCTTCGCGTCGCTGCCGGCGGTCACGATGACGCGCGCGCCGTGGAGCTTGGCGATCTGGATGGCTGCGGAGGACACCCCGCTGCCGGCCGCCTGCACGAGCACCGTCTGGCCGGGCTCTACGTGGGCCTTTCGCACGAGCATCTGCCACGCGGTCAGGAAGACGAGCGGAACGGCCGCCGCGTCGGTGAACGAGAGGTCTGCGGGGAAGGGGAGGAGGTTCGTGTCGGGCACGTTGAGGTGGCGCGTGTAGCCGCCCTGCGCGCCCTCGCCGAACATGCGGTACTGGCGGCAGAGGTTGTCCTCGCCCGACAGACAGCGCGCGCACACGCCGCACGAGATCCCCGGGCTCACCACGATCTTGTCGCCCACCTTGATGGGGCCGGCCGCGCCCCGCGCGCCCGGTCCGATGGCGTCGACCTCGCCCGTGATGTCGCAGCCGAGACGGTAGGGCCACTCGTACTTCACGTGGGGCAGCCCGCGGCGCATCCAGAGGTCCACGTGGTTGAGCGCGACGGCGCGAACGCGGATACGGACCTCCCGAGGCCCCGGGTCGGGCATCTCGATCGTCTCGCGCTGGAGGACCTCGGGACCGCCCACCCCGCGCATGACCATGGCTTCGGTTTTCATGGGCCGTCAGCCTAACCCAGGGCCCGCGTGCGCGCTGCCGCGTCCGTCCGGCGGCCGGGCCTCAGGCCAGCATCTCGGGCGGATCGGAGCCGCGCTGTCCAGGTACGGACCTCACGGCGTGCGACAGGGCCAGGGTCAGCACGACCACCGAGCGACGCACGAGCTCCACGTCCCGGATGTCGACCCCGTGCGGAGACGAGCGTCGCGGCACCATCTCGAGCGCCACGGTGACGTGCTCGTGGACGAAGGCGAAGAGGCGCGGCTGCGCCGAGCGCAGGATCTCCTCCGCGTCGAAGGGCTCGCGCGAGCGCTGCTGGTGGAGCTCTTCCTCCAGCACGATGGCGGCCTCCGTCGCCTCGAGCGCGTCGCCGTCGACCTCGCGGAGGCGACCGGGGAAGGTGCGCTCGAAGGCGAGCCAGATCGAGATGGACAGAAAGTAGCCGAGCGCCAGCGCGGTCTCGTCGAGCGGATGGGAGAGCACCTCGCCGACGTGCTCGGCCAGGAGAGGCTGCGCGCGCTCGAAGCGGCCAAAGGCGTCGTCCAGCTCGTCACGCGCTTCCTCGCCGTCGCGCGCGAGGTCGCGCTCGATCTTCTCGAGCACGTCTCCCTCCAGCATCGCAAACGGCGGGACGGGACGTATGGCGGAGCCGTGCAGGATCACCTTGGAAGCGAAACTAACACCTGCGAGCCCGCGATGCCTCGACGGCCAGGTGGATTGCCGACGCCCCCGTCAGCTTCGCCGCTGGGGCCGATCAGCGCGAGTCGTCCGCGGCCTGTCCGATCGCGCGCACGCTCCACGCGATCCCGAGCACGCCGACGATGCCCATCCAGAGCACGCCCCTCCCGAGCGCGGAGGACGCGATCGACTCGGTGCCGAAGTCGCCGTGGAACTGCAGATAGGTCGCGCTGAACGCGAGGCGCCTGGCGCCCCACGCGAAGAGCGCGCAGGCTAGGACCGCCGGAGGGGCCGCGAGGCGGACGACGCTGTTCAGCCTCCGCGCGCGGGCCGCCGGCAACGCTGCGAGCGTGCCGAGCGGGACGGAGGCGCCCGCGACGAGGACGAGCGCGAGGTCCACGGCCGACGGCACGTGGCGCCAGTCGACGAGGTAGAGGTAGGCCCAGTCCCCGTGGAACGCGAGGAAGTAGCCGGCGAGCGGCGCGTAGAGGAAGCCGGCGAACGCGGCCGAGATGACGAAGGGGCGCGACGCGAGCAGGGGCCCCGCGTCCTTCGCGATGACCCCGCGCGAAGCCCACGCGAGGCCCAGGCCGATGAGGAACCCGAGCAAGGGGGCGAACGGGACAGGCACGGCCGCATCCTAGCGGCCCCGGGCGGGCCACGGGGAGGGAAAGGGAGTGCCTCCATGTGCCACATTGTTTCGGGAGGACGGCCGCCAGGTCGGTGAGGCGCGAATTTTACGGCAGAATCGAGCCTTCGGCGCGCGGCACGGACCGTGAATACGGGGACGGCCATGTGCCACCGCTCCCTCCTCCGGTCCTCTGCCCTCCTCCTGCCGCTGCTGCTCGCCGCCTGCGACGCGTCCTCGCCTCGCGCAAGCGACGACCCCGTCGCGCCGGGGGATGCCGGGCCGAGCCCGGACGCGGAGCCGACGGCGGATGCCGGCGGGATCCCCATCGCCGAGTCGAAGCTGGCGAGGACGCCCGCGTCTGCCGTGCCCATCGCGTCTCTCGACGGGGCGGTCGCGGCGAACAATGCGTTCGCGCTCGACCTCTACTCGCAGGCGCGGGCGAAGCTGCCGGGCGCGGCCTCGAGCAACGTGCTGACCTCGCCGCTCAGCGCATCGCTGGCGCTGACGATGACGTACGCCGGGGCCAACGGCCAGACGGCGACCCAGATGGCGACCGCGCTCCACTACGGCAGCGCGGCAGCGACCATCTTCGAGGGCCAGAACTCCCTCAGCCAGGCGCTCGCATCCCGGGCGCCCGCGGCGCTGGCCGCCGACCAGCAGACGGCGAGCGAGAGCGGGCAGCCCGCGCCCGCGCCCACCGACTACCAGATGCAGATCGTCAACTCCGTGTGGGGCGAGCAGACGTACGCCTGGGAGAAGCCCTTCCTCGACGTCCTCGCGAGCGACTACGGCACCGGTGTGTACCTGCAGGACTTCGTCGGCGAGTTCGCCCAGGCGCGCATCACCATCAACAACTGGGTGTCGACCGAGACGGCCGACAAGATCAACGATCTCCTGCCCCTGGGCTCGCTCGACTCCTCGACGGCCATGGTGCTCGTCAACGCGGTGCACCTGAAGATGCCGTGGGCCAGCCCGTTCACGGCCTCGCAGACGGCGCCGGCCACCTTCACGAGGGTGGACGGCAGCACGGTCTCGCCCCCGTTCATGAACCAGACGGCGACCTACCCGTACGTCGACGACGGCAAGGCGCAGATCGTCGGCTTGCCGCTCTCGGGCGGGCAGCTCGCGCTCGTCGTGGCGCTCCCGCACGGGGACCTCGCGACCTACGAGGCCGGCCTGGCCGCCGGCACAGACGCCGTGGCAGAGCCGACGGGGACCGCCCTCGTCCAGCTCGCGCTCCCCAAGTTCTCGTTCACGTCCGCGACGTTCTCGCTCGCGACGGCGCTCCAGGCGATGGGCATGCCGCTGGCCTTCAACCAGGGCGGCCCGGCCGACTTCTCGGGCCTTGCGCCCGTCGCGCCCGGCAAGCTCCACATCTCGGACGTGCTCCAGAAGGCGATGGTGGCCGTGCAGGAGAACGGGGTCGAGGCTGCCGCGGCCACGGCCGTGATCCTCGACGGAGCGTCGGGATCGACGGGCTCCGGGCCGGTCCCCGTGCCCGTCGTCGTCAACAGGCCCTTCGTGCTGTCGATCGTGGACGTGCCCACGGGGGCCGTCCTCTTCGTCGGTCACATCGTCGATCCGACCAACCTCGGGAGCCCCTGACGCGTAGCATCCGGGCATGGTCCCGCCGCTCGTCCGTCAGGCCTTCCGTGGCGCCGGTTTCGCGGCGCTGACCCTCGGCGCCGGCAGCGGCGTCTTCGCCCAGGTGACGCTCGCCCGGAGCGATCTCGACAAGTCCCGGGCACGCGACCGCTGGAGCGCGGGGTGGTCGCGCGCCCTGCTCGACCTCTTCGGCGTCGAAGTGGTCGTCCATGGGGACCCGGGCGTGCCGGGCGTAGGGCGGGGAAGGGGGCGCGTGGTCGTCGCCAACCACAGGTCGATCATCGACATCGCCATCCTCCTGTCGCTGTTCGGGGGGGCGCTGCTCAGCCGCGGCGACCTCGAGCGGTGGCCGATCATCGGCCGCGCCGCGAAGTCGGCCGGGACCATCTTCGTCGACCGCGCGAGCAAGAAGAGCGGCGCGCGCGCCATCGAGGCGATGGTCGCGCGCCTCGCCGCGCACGACACGATCTGCCTCTTCCCCGAGGGCACGACCTTCGTCGACGACGAGGTGCGCCCCTTCAAGGCCGGCGCGTGCGTCGCCGCGACGCGCGCGGAGGTGCCCGTCATCCCCGTGGCGCTCGTCTACCCCGAGGGCTCGGGCGCGGCGTTCGGCGGAGAGTCCTTTCCCCAGCACCTCGCGCGCCTCGCGGACACGCGGAGGACGCGCGTGCGCGTGGAGATCGGGCAGGCCATGGAGAAGGCCGACGGCGAGACCGTGCCCGACTTCACCGAGCGCTGCCGGGCCGAGGTCGCCCGGCTCATCGGGGCCGTGCGCGCGGAGGAGCGCCTCGGCCCGGCGTGACGATCGGCGGCGACACGGGGGGCCGGAAAGGCTACGTAGTTTAGCAACGAAGCGCGGCACCACTTCATCCAAGCCGCACCGGAGACCGCCATGGCCAATCGCCCGCAGCTCGAAGAAGGATCCATCGCCCCCGCCGCGCTCGTCGCCATGGAGGGCTTCCACGCCGACGTCGTGCGCGAGGTCCGCGAGACTGTCCGCCGCGACGCCGTCGTCGTCGTGGGGATGCGGCAGAACCCCGTGGTCAAGCGGGCGCGCAAGCTGCTCGACGAGGCGTCGATCAAGTACACGTACCTCGAGTACGGCAGCTACTTCTCCGAGTGGAAGAAGCGCCTCGCCATCAAGCTCTGGTCGGGCTGGCCGACCTTCCCGCAGGTCTTCGTGCGGGGCTCTCTCCTTGGCGGTGAAGAGCTGACGAAGGCCGCCCTCGCGGACGGCACGCTGAAGGCGAAGCTCGAGGCCGGAGGCTCTGCGGCGTCGGCCTCTGCCGCTGTCAACTAGAGCTTGCTCGAGGCCACAAATGGTCGGCAACTGACCATGTGTGACCGCTTTTCAGTCGTCCTTGCTCGTGCCTCAGCCGTCTCGTAGATCTTGGCGTGGGAGGCCTCCTGCGTGCCGACTTCTAGCGAAGCCGAAGCGACCGTAGCCACCGCATGCGCGCGCTGCGATCACGAGTTCGAGGTGGTCATCGCGCTCCTCGCGCCGGGAGCCAGGGTCCAGTGTCCAGCGTGCGGCACCTTCGGCGATCCGTTCGCGGCGGCGGCCGAGGAGTCCATCGTGGTGGAGGAGGCGGACGCGGGGCCGCCGCGCTCGAACCCCGTCGCGCACCTCGCCGCGTGCGCTGGATGCAAGAAGGGGATCGAGATCGTGCCCGAGCGCATGGTCGGCAAGGTCCCCCTCTGCGACCAGTGCCGCGACGCCATCGAGCGGCACCTCGGCCGCGGCTCGGGGAAGAGCACGGCTCCGTTTCAACCGCCGACCCACCTGCTCGCCGACGCGCGCCGCAGCAGCAGGCCTCCGGGACGCCGCTGAAGCCGGCGGTGCGACGCCTGCCTCAGAGGAGCCAGATCACCGTCACGCCATCGCCGCCTTCCCCGCTCTCCCCCGGGCGGAACTGCGCCACGTACGGGCTCTCCTTCAGCTCGCGCCGGACGGCCTCCCGGAGCGCGCCGGTGCCGTGGCCGTGGATGATGAACGCGATCCGGCGCCCCTCGTTGAGCGAGCGGTCGAGGAACGCGGTCGCCATCGAGACCGCGTCGTCCGCGCGCAGGCCGCGCACGTCGCACGTGTTGTCGCTCGTCTGCATCGGGGTCTCGAGCGGGGCGCCGAAGGAGCCAGGGGCGCCGGCCCTCGGCCTGCTGTCGCGGCCGCGAGGCCTGGCTACGCCGGGCTCGCTCGGGCGGTCGGCGGTCCGGAGCTCCTCCGGCGTCACCGACAGCTTGAGCGCGCCCACGGCCACGCGGACCGCGCCGTCCGCGAGGACCTCGAGCACCTCCCCCTCCGCCCGCAGGCGCGGCACGTAGACGCGCGCCCCGCGGCGCAATTCCTCGCGGCGCACCCCCTCGCGCGGCGTCTCGTCGGTGCGCATGGTGACCCGCTCGAGCTCCCCTCCGAGCGACGCCTGCCCCGCCACGCGATCGATCGCGCGCGCCGCCTCGCGCAGGGCCGTGTCGTCCACCTTCTTCGTCCGGAGCTTCGCCTGGGCCGCGCGCAGATCGTCCTTCGCCCGCCGCAGGCCCGCGAGGAGCGCCTCGGCCTCCCGCGATACCACCCGGTTCTCGCGGTCCTTCGCGAGCGTGATCTCGGTCTCGAGCCGCACCTTCGTGCGCGCGGCCTCCTCTTCCCGCTGCTCGGCCGCCTGCCGCGCCAGCTCGAGGGCCGCGCGCTCCGCGTTGAGCCGCTTCACGAGCGACTCGAAGTTCTGGTCCTCGCGCGACAGGAAGCGCTCCGCCCGCTCGATGACGGTGCTCGGCATGCCGTAGCGGGCCGCCACCGCGAGCGCGCTCGAGCTGCCGGGGACGCCCATCGCCAGGCGGAAGGTGGGCGTCATCGTCGCGAGGTCGAAGCCCACGCTCGCGTTGACGAAGCGGTCGTCTCCGAGGGCGAGGGCCTTCAGGCCCTCGTAGTGCGTCGTCGCGACGACCGCGCCGCCGCGCGCGCAGAGGGAGTCGAGGACGCCCGCGGCGAGCGCCTCGCCCTCGCGCGGATCGGTGCCGCCCGCGAGCTCGTCGAGGAGCACGAGCGCGCCCGGCCGCGTCTCGCCGAGGATGTGGGCGAGGTTCTGCACGTGGGCGCTGAACGTGGAGAGGCTCTTCGCGAGGCTCTGGTCGTCTCCCACGTCGGTGAGCACGACGTCGAAGAGGCCGATGGATCCGCTCGCGCACGCGACCGGCAGGCCGGCGCGCGTCATGAGCGCCGCGAGCCCCATCGCCTTGAGCGCGACGGTCTTGCCGCCCGCGTTGGGACCGCTCACGACCATCCCGTGGCCGCTCGCGATGGTGAGGTCGCTCGGCACGACCGTGCTCGCAGGCGTGGCCGTGTCCTTGCCCGGCCGCTTCGCTTCGAGCGCGTCGAGGACGAGCAGCGGGTGACGGGCCTCGCGCAGATCGAGCCTCGGCGCGTCGACGATGGTGGGGAAGGTGAGCCCGATGTCCTCCGCGAGCTTCGCCGTCGCGCCGCACACGTCGGCGCGGCCGACCGCGTCGAGCGCGTTCTCCAGGCCGGGCAGGATGTCGGCGAGGAGGGCCGAGAGGCGCGCGTAGACGAGCAGCTCCTCGCGCGCGACCTCCGCCTCGAGCATCTTCAGCCGGTTGCCCATCGGGACGACGGCGCGAGGCTCGACGAAGATGGTCGACCCGCTCGCGCTCGACGCGTGCACGATCCCCGGGAAGCGCTCGTGCGCGTCCGAGCGCACGGGGATGACGTAGCGGCCCTCCCGCTCGGTGACGAAGCGATCCTGGAGGATCCCCTCGTAGCGGTTCATCAGGTCCTCGAGCCGCGAGAGCATCCGCGCGCGCGAGGCCTGGTACTCGCTCCGCAGCTCGCGCAGGCGCGGGCTGGCGCGGTCGGAGAGCGTCCCGTCGGCCTCGAAGCTCCGCGCGATCTCCTCCTCCGCGTCGTCGAGCGTGGGATCGGTGGAGCAGGCGGTGTAGAGGGCCGGGCAGGCCTTCTGGCGCGTCGCGAGGAAGCGGCGGAGGACCCGCGCGGCCCCGAGCACCGACGAGATCGCGCGTAGCTCCTGCGGCCCGAGGGCCCCGCCCACGCGCAGCCGCCCGACGGGCTCGCGCACGTCGGGCACGTCGAACAGGGGAATGGGCTCTGCGTTGCCGTGGAGCCGCACGGCCTCCGCGCTCTCGGCAAGGGCCGCGCGCACCTCGTCCGCGGTCTCGCCGAAGCGCAGCGACACCGCGCGGTCGCGGCCGATGGCCGATGCGCAGCGCTCCGCCAGGGCGTCGAGGATGCGCTGCCAGTCGAGGTCGGCGCGGGTCTTGGGGGGACAGGGATCGGCGAGCACGGTCACGGTGGGGACGGAGTGTAGCCCTCGCGAACGCGATCGGCCTTTCACACAAACGACGACGCGCCCGGCAACGGAGTTGCCGAGCGCGTGGTCTCACAGTCATCGCTCTCGGCTATTTGCCGGGAGCGTCGCGAAGCCGGTTGGGCTTACGGGTTCTCGGTGTAGCAGCAGAACTGGCCCGTGCCCTGGTCCGCGCTGCAGGTCAGCGACGAGTCCGTCTGGTCGGGCGTGTCGGTGCCCTGGCAGGTGAAGCCGAAGCTCGCGGGGTCGGGGCAGGACGAGTCGAGGCTCGAGTCGTAGGCGCACGTGCCAGACGCGAAGGTCGGCGACGTGAAGCAGCAGTAGAGGTCGTTTCCGCTGCTGTCCGTCGTGGGCGTGCTGCAGATGAGCGTCGTGTCCGCCACGTCGGGGGCCGCGTCGCCGGTCGCGCAGGAGTAGCCGTCGCTGCCCTCGCAACCCATGACCGAGGTGTCCGGGGCGCAGGTGCTGCCGCCACCGCCGCCACCGCCGCCACCGCCACCACCACCAGGGGCCTCGGTGTAGCAGCAGAAGTCACCCGTCGCCGCCGCGTCGTCGCTGCAGGTGAGCGTCGAATCGTAGGTCATCGGGTTGTCGCCGCTCGCGCACGAGTAGCCGAAGCTCGCGGGATCCGGGCACGTGAGAGTACCGTCGGGCGCGCACGTGTTGGCGGGCGCCGTGAAGGCCGACGAGTCGTAGCAGCAGTAGTTGTCCGACGTGCCGTCGCTGACGGGCGTGCTGCAGGTGAGGTTGGTGTTCTGGACGTCCGGAGCGCTGTCGCCCGCCGCGCAGGAGTACCCGTCGCTCGCGGCGCAGCCCGTGACGCTGGAGTCCGGAGCGCAGGTCCCACCGCCGCCGCCGCCGCCTCCGCCGCCGCCGTCGCCCGAGCTCGTGGAACACCCGAAGCCCACAATGGCCCCGCCAATGCCCGCGAGCAGCACGAGAGCGTGACGAAGCTGAAATCCCCTAAGACCCGATTGGTTGGACATGGTCCTCTCCTCCAGTTCAGCGCAAGACTCTTCAGAAGGCGTCGATGAACGCCGAAGGCCCCATGGGCGCGTAAGCACCCTGAACCCCGACGGTAGCGAGTTTGACGGAACAAGTCATCCAAACTTCAATCGTGACCCAGCGCTACCGGAGCGTACGGGGCACAACGCCTCACGTCGGGCGAGGGCTGTCCTACTTGTCGCCGCCCCCGCCGCCGCCCACCGCGCCACTCGGCATCGGGTTCTGCTCGCGTTCGAGGTAGCGGAAGATCGTGCGGGGATCGACGCCGAGGTCCCGCGCGGTCTGCGTGCGGTTGCCGTTGTTGCGCTCGAGGACCTCGAGGACGTACTTGCGCTGAAACTCCTCCTTCGCCTTCTCCAGGGGGAGGATGGGCGAGTCGCCGCCCTGCCCGAGATCGAGGTCCTCGGGGGACAGGAGCGTCTTCTCGCAGAGGACGAGCGCCTTCTTCAGGCGGTTCTCGAGCTGGCGGATGTTGCCCGGCCACGAGTTCTTCTTGATGGCCGACAGGGCCTGCGGCGTGAAGCCCTGCACGTGCGACCCAAGCTCGTCCGCGTACTTCGAGAGCAAGGCCTTCGCGATGATGAGCACATCGTCGCCGCGCTCGCGGAGCGGCGGCAGCCACACGTTGACGACGTTCAGGCGGTAGTAGAGGTCCTCGCGGAAGCGGCCGCACCGGATCTCCTCCTCGAGCACGCGGTTGGTCGCCGCCACGATGCGGATGTCGACCTTCTCCGGCTTGCTGTCGCCCACGCGGAAGACGACGCGCTCCTGGAGCGCGCGGAGGAGCTTCACCTGGAGGTTCAGCGGCAGCTCGCCGATCTCGTCGAGGAAGAGCGTGCCGCCGTTGGCGACCTGGAACTTCCCGGGGCGCGAGGCGATGGCGCCCGTGAAGGCCCCCTTCACGTGGCCAAAGAGCTCGCTCTCGATGAGGTTCTCCGGGATGGCGCCGCAGTTGATGACGACGAAGGGGCCGTTCACGCGGTTCGACCGGCGGTGGATCTCGCGGGCGATGAGCTCCTTGCCCGTCCCCGTCTCCCCCGTGATGAGCACGCTGATGTCCGTCGTCGACACCTTCGTGAGCTTGCGGAAGACCTCCATCATCGACGGGCAGACGCCGATGATGTCGCCGAAGCGCTTGTCCTTGAGCTCCGCGGAGAGCTTCTCCTTGTCGGCCCGCAGGGCGGACAGCAGCATCGCGTTCTGGAGGATGAGCGAGGCCTGCCCCGCGAAGATCGAGAGCACGTCGAGCTGCTCGCGCTCGAAGAGGCCCTTCACCCTGTCGTTGCCGACGTAGAGCGCGCCCGTCACGTGGCCCTGCGCCACGAGCGGCGCGCACATGACCGACGAGAGGCGGAGCGCGAGCACGCTCTCGCTCTTGCCGAACGTCGAGTCGCTGAGCGCGTCGCTCACGATGACGGCGCGGCCCGTCTCGAGCACGCGGCGGACGATGCTGTCGCTGATGGCGCCCGTCGTGTCGGTGATGCTCTCGCGCTTCACGTGGCGCGAGGCGCGGATGACGGGCTTGCCGACCCCGCGGCCCGAGGGCGCCGCGGCCTGCGGCTCGTCGCTCGGCGGGGGAACGGACGCGCCGTCGACGGGCGCCGCCACGGGGGCCGTGCCCGCGCCGCTCGTCGTGGCGTCGTCGATGAGGAGGATGAGGCCCTTCTCGGCGCCCGTGATGTCGATGACCGCGTCGAGCATCGTCTCGAGCAGCTCGTCGAGCGCGCGCATGGTCATGAGCTTCTCGCTGAACTCGTAGAGCTTGCGCAGGCCCGAGAGCTGGAGGCTCGTCGTCGACGTGCGGCGGCTCGTGCTGAGCGACTCGGTGGCGCCGGCGATGAGGGCCGCGTTCGGCGCG